>Ga0114946_10003144_pt1 | contig 11241 bp, 9 predicted proteins | sample WalLakDeSediment_FD_88676 | JGI IMG/M metagenome (GOLD analysis project Ga0114946, IMG submission 88676) | Lake sediment microbial communities from Walker lake, Nevada to study Microbial Dark Matter (Phase II) - Walker Lake 11/02/13 Deep Sediment | ecosystem: Environmental > Aquatic > Freshwater...
CCCTTTCATATATTCGACAGGATAAGCCTTCGGCGGCAACCCGTTTTCGAGATCGAGCCGAAAAAACGCTGCGAAGGCTTGAGGATTTACCTGAATCCGGAAGAATCTTACCAGAGTTTCCAGAACTTCCATACCGAGAGGTGATCGTACCCCCGTACCGGTTTTTTTATAGAATCAAAAACGATGTCGTTTGGATTGTTGCGGTTTGGCATGGCGTCCAGCTTCCAAAGGAACCAGCGAGTTGACCGCCAACCAACGCATTCACGTGGCCACCAAACGCAGCCGGCCCTTTCTTTCAGGGCGAAACAGGTGTTTCCGAGGCTTTTGCCAAATGCTTGCTTGCGTTTGGTGCCGGTGATGCGTGTCGTTATGAGGCTAAACGATAGAGGATTTTTACTGTCTCTCTTCCAATAGCTCCCAGAGGCAGTCACTTGCCTCAAGCAGTTCTGAAAGCAATTCTTTATTGAAGTTATTCATAAAATATTCTCCCACACTTTGTGAGATAACAACCTCGGAATTAGCGTTTTTTATCAGCCAGCCTTTTTTCACAAGTTTATCGATCTTTCTTCGCACAGTTTCCCGTGGGATTCCTGTTGCTTCGCTGATAGAGTAGGCATTACAGCTTTCAAAGCTTCTTAAATCTTTATAGTCAACCCCTTTCTTGATATTCAACTTGAAACATTTTTTTTCGTGAGAATAGAATTTAGTAATGTTGTGATGAGCGATCTCCCCGAGAACGATCGGCAATAGTATATCCCCGTCGAATTCGATGTAAAGGAGGTTAAGATAGCGAAGAAAAAAGTGGTTCATAACTATGGCGATACTTGTTTTGTTTGCCTGATAAAAGTTTTCATTGAAGCGGAAGCGAAGAGGTGCAACATTCTTTTCTTTCAGATTGTTCGTATCGTTATCCATATAGTAACCCTCCCTTACTTGCCGGTGTCGGTTTGCAAAGCAAATGTGTTCTGAGCCGTTCTGATGAAGGTTCGGCCAGCGTTGATTTTTTTCAAAAGGGCCGAAACGATCGAGTCCCGCTGCAGTTTGGTCTGGTGCCACTTTTCGGCCAGCTCAATTATGTCCGAGATGTGCAGGGGGTGCCCGGCGCTATTGAGTATGTCTTCGACAACCTGGATATTTGACATACGTTCTTTGGGCGGCCGTTTCTCCTGCTGCTGGATGCGGTCAATCAGTTTGAGCTTGAACTGGGCAACTTCTTTTTAATAATGGAAAAAATTAAACATGGCTCTTGGTGGTTATGAAAACTTTGGACTCTCAGGCGTTATACCATAAACTGCCCAAAATGGGCAGTCTCGTTATTGTAATCTAAACCTTTCTTTTATAACCTGGCAAACCCAGTGAAAATCAGGGGAGCACACGAACAATGCGGCGCAAGCCACAAGTGGTCACAACAATCGATTCCGGCTCTATTATCGGGATGGATTATGCGTTTGCTCTTTACCAGGGATGAGCTTTTTCCCGGCTCGAAAACAATTGAATCAATTCGAACTTATGCACGGCAGTGATGCCTTCGGATTGCGGATATTGAGAAAAGACCACCTTAATCTCTGCGATTGGCCGTCACTTACGTCTGTCACCATTGCGTCAGAGTACGGTTTTTCAGGAGACGATTAATGAATCGAGTATTGTGGAGATGGATTGCGGCATTGGGGCTTGTCTGGGGCGCTGCCGGATGTGGCGGCGATCCGCCTGCGAAGGAGCCGGCTGCTCCGCGGCCGGTCAAACTTGCCGTGGCGGAAACCCGCTCCCCCGAGCGCCTGTTTTCGGCTTCGGGCATGATCAAGGCGGCCCAGCGGGCTGAACTTTCTTTTGATCGCGCGGAAATCCTCGTCGACCTACCGGTGGTTCAGGGCCAACTGGTCAAAAAGGGCGAAACGCTGGCCCGTCTTGACACGCGCAACCTGGAGATTGCTGAAAAAGCCCGCCAAGCCGCGTTCGACGAAGCCCGGGTGACCCACGACCGCTACCAGCGGTTATTTGCCCGCCAAGCAGTGGCGCAGGCCGACCTGGAGCGAGCGCAAGCCGCGCTTCAAACCGCCGAGGCCAACCTGCGGCAAATCCGCAAGGATCTCGAAACCTCAGAGCTGCGCGCGCCGTTCACCGGGCGGATCGCCTCGATCCAGGCGGACCCTTTCCAGTTGGTGCAACCCCGCCAGACCATCATGGTGGTCCACGATCTTTCGCGTTACAAGGTGGAAGTCCAGGTTCCCGAAACGTTCATCCTGCAGGTCGGCCAAGCCCCCAGCGTCAGCATGAACGCGCGTTTCGATCAATTGCCGGACCGGGTGTTTCCGGTGACGCTCAAGGATTTCACCACCGAGGCGAATCCCGATACCCTGACCTACAACGTGGTGTTCACGCTCGACGCGCCGGAAGGCACGCCGCTGCTGCCCGGCATGTCGGTTTCCCTCGACCTGGTCCTGCGGTTGGACGGCCCCGCCGAGTCCTGCTGGGTGCCGGAACGCGCGTTGTTTTCCGACAATGCCGAGCGCACCCTGGTTTGGCGGGTCGATCCGGCCTCCGGCCGGGTCGCGCAGCGGGTGGTTCTCATCGGTGCGCGGCGCGGCGGTTTTGTTCAGGTGCTGGAGGGCCTTGCCTCCGGCGACACGGTGACGGTATCCGGCCTGCACAACCTGCGCGAGGGCGATGCGGTGCGGGCCTACGAGCCGCCCAATCGTTCGTGAGGCGCCTATGACCATCGTCGAATACTGCATCCAAAAACGAACGATCTCCTACCTGCTGGCCATTCTGGTGCTGCTCGGAGGATTGGTGGTCTATCCCCGGCTGGGCCGGTTCGAGGACCCCGCCGTAGCCATCAAAATCTGCCCGGTGATCACCTCGTACCCGGGAGCCTCGCCGCGCGAGGTGGAAAAGGAAGTGACCGAAGTCATCGAGTCCGCCCTGCAAAGCATGTGGCAGGTCAAGCAGGTCACCTCGGTGTCCCAGGCCGGCTTATCCATCGTGAAAGCGGAATTTTTCGAGACCTTTCGCAAGCCGGACATGCCCCAGATTTACGATGAAGTCCGGCGCAAAGTATCCGATGCGCAAAAGAACCTGCCCCCGGGCGCCCAGCCGTCCGTCGTGAATGACGACTTCGGCGACGAGTACGGCATCTTGTTCGGACTCACCGGTGACGGGTACTCGCTTAAGGAAATAGAGGAGTTTGCGGATTTTCTTCGCACCGAACTGCTGCAGGTTCCGGGTGTCGCGCGCATTGTTTTATGGGGCGAGCAGCCGGAAAACATTCATATCGAAATTTCACGCGCCCGCCTTGGCCAATTCGGCCTCGCCGTCGATGCGGTGTTTCAGGCGCTCCAGCAACACAACCTGGTAGTTTCGGCCGGTGTAGTGACGCAGGCAGACCAACGCGTTCGGATTCAGCTCTCCGGCGCCGCCGGTTCATGGGAGTACCTGGGCGACCTCGTGCTGGCCGGGCGCGATGTTCAGACCGTGCGATTGCGCGATGTCGCCACGCTATTCCGCGATGTCCAGGATCCACCGAGCGCGGTCTTGAAAGTCAACGGCCAGCGTGCGCTGGGCCTCGGCATTTCCGCTGTCCAGGGCGGCAATGTGGTTTTGCTCGGCGATGCCGTGGCCGCGCGCCTGGGCGCGCTCGAGCCGCGCCGTCCCGTCGGCCTCGAACTGCATACCATTTCGTATCAGGGCGAAACGGTCAGGCAGGCGGTTGCCGGCTTCGTGATCAGTGTCTTCCAGGCCCTGGGCATTGTTGTCGGCGTGCTCATGATCTTCATGGGACTGCGCAGCGGGCTGATCATCGGCGCATCGCTGCTGATGATCGTGGCCGGGACGTTCCTCGTGATGGATTTCATGGCCATCGAGCTTCAGCGCATTTCGCTCGGCGCGTTGATTGTGGCGTTGGGCATGCTCGTGGACAACGCGATCGTAATTACCGACGGTATCCTTGTTCGCATCGGCAAGGGCGAGGACCGCATCAAAGCGGCGGGCGCGGTGGTCGGCCAGGCTTTCTGGCCCCTGCTCGGTGCGACGCTGGTGGCCATCATGGCCTTTGCCGCCATCGGGTTTTCTCCCGACTCGACCGGCGAGTACTGCAAGTCGCTCTTCCAGGTCATTGCGATTTCCCTCATTTTGAGCTGGTTTTTCGCCGTCACCGCGACACCGCTGCTCTGCGTGGATTTTCTCAAGGCGCCAAAAAGCACCGCCGCCGGCGCGAAGCCGGGTCGTTTTTCCGCGATCTACCGGAATTTTCTCGCTGCGGCGCTGGCACGTCGCCTTTTGGTCATCGGCATTATGATCGGCATGCTTGCCCTGGGGCTTGTCGGATTTGGCAAGGTGAAGGCGGGATTCTTCCCGCAGTCGGCACGCCCGCAATTCGTACTCGATTTCTGGTTGCCCCAAGGCACGCACATTAACCGTACCCTGGCCGACATCGAGCGATTGGATCGCTTCGTGCGACAACTTGACGGGGTTACCCAGGTTTCCTCCTGGGTGGGCCGCGGCGCCGTCCGTTTCATCCTCGTTTACGCGCCGGAAGATGCCAATTCGGCTTACGCCCAATTGCTGATTACCGTGGACGACAACCGCGCCATCGAAGACCTGATTGGAAAGATCCGGGCCGAATTGGACGCGAATTACCTCGACGCCCAATACAAGCTGTGGAAATTCGTGCTCGGTCCCGGCGGCGGCAGCGCGATCGAGGCGCGCTTCTCCGGTCCGGACCAATCGGTCTTGCGCGATCTTGTGCACCTGGCGACGGATATGATGCACGCCCACCCGAACGCTGTGAACATCAAGAATGACTGGCGTCAGCCGGTGCCGGTGATGCATGCCGTGTTGCGGCCTGAAGTGGCGGCGCGGGTCGGCGTCACCCGGCCCGAGGTTGCCGCCGCTTTGGAAGTAGCGGCGGAAGGTCGGAGGCTCGGGGTCTACCGCGAAGGCAACGATGTTCTCGGCATCGTGGCCCGGTTGCCCGCCGATGAACGCAACAGCCTCGACCAGCTTGACCAGATCACCGTTACCAGCCGCGCCACCGGCCGGCATATCCCGGTTGGCCAGGTGATCGGCGGCTGGGAAGCGCGATAGGAAAACCCCCTTATTCTCCGCCGCGATCGTGAGCGCACCATTACCGCGCAATGCGACGCGGCAAGCGGCCCCAGCGCGACGCTCTTGGCCCAGATCCGGCCCGCTATCGAAGCCATTGCCCTACCCGAGGGCTACCGGCTCGAATGGGGCGGCGACTATGAAAAATCCACCCGGGCCAATGCCGGTATCGCCCAGACCATGCCGGTGACCTTTCTCATCATGATCGTCTTGATCGTGATGATGTTTAACGCCCTGCGCCAGCCGGTCATCATCTTTCTCACCGTGCCGTTGGCCGTCATCGGCGTGGCGGCTGGTTTGCTGATCACGGGGACCACCTTCGATTTCATGGCCACCCTCGGGTTCCTGAGTCTGGCCGGGATGCTCATTAAAAACTCGGTGGTGCTGATCGATCAAATGGATATCGAGATGAAAAGCGGCAAACCGCCTCTCCAGGCCGTGCTCGATTCCACGCTCGACCGTACTCGCCCGGTTCTGCTCGGAGCGCTGACCACCGTGCTCGGCCTTGTGCCGTTGCTGGGCGATGTCTTCTTCAAGGGCCTGGCCGTGGTGATCATGTTCGGCCTGTCTTTTGCCGCCATACTCACCCTGGTGGTTGTACCGGTCCTGTATGCCGCTTTTTTCAAGGTACCCAAACAATGAAACATAGATGCTGGATACCGCTGATAGCCGCAACGATGATCGCCACGGGATGTGCGCGGTTAGCCGGTCCGGCGTATGAACGCCCGGACGTCCCGGTACCGGAAACATGGAGCGCACCCGCCGCCGAGGAAGTCGCCTCCCTTCGCCCCGACTGGTGGAACAGCTTTGGGGATCCCGAACTGTCGGCTTTGGTCGAGCAGGCGCTGGCGGGCAATTTCGACCTGCGCGTGGCCACCGGGCGCGTCGCACGCGCGGAAGCACTCGCCGGCGTGGCGGCAAGCCGACGTCTGCCGGCCCTGGGATTAATTACGGGCGCAACATTCGGGCAACAGGATACCGGCTCCGGCCCCTCCGTGAGCACCGAAAACTATGAAATCGGCGCAGGGCTTAGCTGGGAAATCGATCTCTGGGGCAAACTGAAGAAGGGCGAGGCCGCGGCCGATTCCGAGGTGCGCGCTTCCGGGGCGGATTGGCGCGCAGCCTACCTCGTCGTCGCCGGCCAAGTGGCGAGCCAATATTTCCGGTTGCGTCAATTTGATGAACTGGTGTTCCTGTACGAACGTTTCATCGCCACAGGCAAACGCATCAACGCGCTGTACCAGGCGCGGGCCCAAGAAAACCTGGTCTCCGCGGATGTGGTGCTGCGCCAGCGGGCCGAACTGTTGCGGCTGCAGCGTGAGGCGCAGGAACTGCAGCGCGAGCGGCGGATCATCGAAAACGGGCTTTCCGCTCTGCTCGGCCGGCCAGCGGGGGAACTGCGTATCGAGCCGGCCCCGTCCCGCGAGCGGCTCCGTGCCGTGCCCGTTCCGACGGGACTGCCGTCCGAGTTGCTCGAGCGACGTCCCGATGTGCTCGCTGCTGAATATCGAGTGCTTGCTGCCTACAATCTCGTCGGCCAAGCCCGGCTCGACCGCCTGCCCTCGATCGCGCTCACCGGGTCGGGCGGCAGCACCAGCGCCTCGCTCGGCGGCCTCTTGAACCAATGGCTGATAGTTGGCGGTCCGAAGATATCGATCCCGTTGTTCGATCCGGCCAGAAAGGGCCAGGTCGAGGTGCGCGAGGCGGAGGCCGAAATCGCTTCCGACCAGTTCCGCAACACCGTCATCAAAGCTTTCCAGGAAGTCGAAAATTCATTGATCACGCTCGAGAGCCAACGCGGACAAGCAGAGCAGGCGGCGGCTGCGCTGACTGATTTGCAGCAAGCCCAGCGCATCAATCAGATCCAGTTCGAAGAAGGCCTGGTTTCGCAACTTCAGGTACTCGAATCTGAGCGTAGTCTTATGCAAAGCGAACAGATCGTTCTCGACCTGCACTTCCGCCTGCTCAATGAAACCGTCACACTGTATAAAGCGATCGGCGGCGGCTGGCCGGAAGATGCGCCGAACAGCTGACCTCCAACGTAGACGTCCGGGGTTCCAAAAAATTAAATACTTAGGGAAAACAGATGTTTCTGATCGGCTGTTTTCCCGGGATTTCACCATCGGATATCCTGGACAACATGGAGTTCGAGATCCGGAACTGACCGGGCTGTGGAAATTGATGTCCCCACGGAGATCGAACTGACCCTGCTGCGGGAAAAGTGTGACCCCCATGGTTTGAGCCTCTGATTCCGTCTTGTATCTGTATTTTTTTGTTTGAAAAAATAGACGGGTGTGAGGCGGGGTTTGGTCAATAAAGAAAGCCGAACAGGTGTAACGGGATTTCATACCGGCTGCCGTAAAGAATGTCAGCTTTGACCAGAAACGCATTGTCCTGATGGTGCCGGACCTGTTTTCGGGTTTTGGTTTTCCCGCCGATTTCAAAAATGGTGTCATTGACCTCAAAGTCACCCACCGGGCTGTAATAGATCTTGTTTCCGGCATTTTTCAGCATCTTGATGAAAAAGATTTCCCGGATGGTCCCTGTCTTTGATTCATACCCGATTTCTTTGATGATGGCATGATACAGGTCTGGATTATCCAGATAGATTTTTTCCGTGTGCTTGAGCAGGCTGCTGCCGGCCCTGTTTTTTGATACCCGCTCGATCATACCGGTTTCTTCAAGCATTTCCAGATAATTATGGATGGTTTTGCTGTCCAGGCCAATATGTTTGGCAATACTGTTTTTGTTGAGTTCTCCCGGCGGGGTGGTTGCCAGATAGGACAGAATACGTTTGAAACTGGAAAGGTTTTCGGTTTTCAGTTTATAAAAATTGGCGATGTCCTCGTAAATGGTTTTCTGGATCACTCGGATTATTTTCTGATGATATGTGTTGGCATCTTCCAGGAAATAGGGGTAATAACCGCACCCTAGGAATTGTTTGAAATGGCCTTTGAGCTTTGTAATACCACCCAGATCGGATTGGATTTGTTCCTTTTTTTCGATGATCTGCTCCAAGGTAAAGATACCTGTATCGGCAATGCCTTTGAACAACAGATATTCTCTGAATGACATCCCGCTCATGCGATAGATGACCCCCCTTCTGGACAGATCATGGGTGCCCTTGATCAGGTCCATGCTTGAACTGCCGGAAAATATGATTTTTATGTCCGGATATGCATCGTAAATGTTTTTGATCTCCTGGTTCCAGTTGGGGTATTTGTGAATTTCATCCAGGAAAAAATACCGCACCCCGAATTCTTCATACAGGTCATCGACAAAATCCATCAACAGATGTTTTGAAAAATACAAATGATCAACCGACACATAGATGCATTGCGACTTGTTCTTGATTTTTTCATTGATGTATTGCAACAGCAATGTGGTTTTGCCTGTTCCCCTGGGACCTATCATGCCGGTCAGGCGGTTTTCGGTGTTGAATCTGTGGTAAATGTAGCGGTGTTGACGGTGTCTGGTGCTTTCAAGCAGGCGCCTGTAGGTTTCCATGAAACGGTTTATCATTGGAATATACTCCTGTTTTTTTATCATTTTTCTGGAGTGTATTCCAATAAAAAAAGATTGTAAAGAAATTTTACTTTTTTTTTCATTCCTTGATCCAGGTCAAGGATCAGGTGCTGTCGTTCCTTTATGATGGGTGCAAGTTTATAGAACCAACCGGGTATCCGGCAGCGGTTGCCCGAAACAGCATCCAAAAGGAGGAATGCCATGAAAAAGAAAGAGCTTTCCCGCCGAAACTTTTTAAAGAAAAGCACCCTGGCTGTCACTGGAAGCGCTCTGCTTCCCGCATTCTTGAGAGCCCCGTCCGCGTTCGCCACGTCGGGCAACAAGACAAAGATGTTCTGCTACCAGTGTGAGCAGACCATGGGAGGCCGGGGATGCAGGGTCATGGGGGTGTGTGGCAAGACCCCGGAGGTGGCCGCACTCCAGGACTTGCTGGTGCACTCCCTCAAGGGGGTATCCATCGCTGCCGTGGCCGGCAGACAGGTGAACATCTCCGACAAGGAAATAAATAGATTCACCTGCGAGGCCATGTTCGCCACCCTCACCAATGTGGAGTTCGATCCCTACCGCCTCGAAGATCGGCTGCACAAGTCTGTGGCCCTGCGGGACAAGATGATCCAGCAAGTCCATGCCGCCGGCGGAAAAATTTCGTCCACCAGCGATGCCCTGACCTTGAAACTTAAACCCAGTCTGGATGGTATGGTCAAACAGGCAGGTGCATACGGCCTGATGTCAGAGCCGGATGTGGATCCGGACCTCCGTTCTCTCCAGCATATGCTGTTGTTCGGTATCAAGGGAATGGCCGCCTATACTGATCATGCGGCAGAATTTGACCAGGAAGATGAAGGCAATTATGAATTTGTCCACCGGGGACTGGCCGCCCTGGAAGACAAGACTTTGGGCATGAACGAACTGCTGGGACTGGTTCTGGAGTGCGGCGAGAAAAACCTGCGGGCCATGGAACTGCTCAATATCGGCAACACCCAGGCCTATGGCCACCCCGTGCCCACCAAGGTGCCCCTGGGTGCCAAAAAAGGCAAGGCCATCATGGTGTCCGGCCATGACCTCATCGATCTGGAAGCGGTGTTGAAAGCCAGTGAGGGCAAAGGCATCTATGTCTACACCCACGGCGAAATGCTCCCCACCCACGGTTATCCGAAGCTCAAGGAACGGTTCCCCCATTTTTACGGCCATTACGGTACAGCCTGGCAAAACCAGCGAAAAGAGTTTGACGAGTTTCCCGGTGCCATTCTCATGACCACCAACTGCATTCAGAAACCCAAACAGACCTATAAGCAGAACATTTTCACCTCCGGCACCGTGGGATGGCCCGGGGTCACCCATGTGAACAAGAACAACCTGACACCCCTCATCGACCGGGCCCTGGAACTGCCCGGATACACCGAAGACAAACCGGACATGGAAGTGCTGGTGGGGTTCGGACATGATGCCGTGCTGGGGGTTGCCGACAAGATTGTGGCCGGTGTCAAAGACGGTTCCATCGGTCATTTCTTCCTGGTGGGCGGTTGCGACGGCGTGAAAAAATCCCGGAACTACTATACCGAATTTGTGGAAAAAACACCGGACAACAGCATTGTGCTGACCCTGGCCTGCGGAAAGTTCAAGTTCTTTAAAAAACAGCTGGGGGATATCAACGGCATCCCCAGGCTCCTGGATGTGGGCCAGTGCAATGATGCCCATTCCGCCGTGCTCATTGCCGTGGCATTGACCAAAGCCTTTGACACGGATGTCAATGGCCTGCCGTTGTCCTTTATTCTGTCTTGGTATGAGCAGAAGGCCGTGGCCATCTTGCTGAGCCTGCTGCACCTGGGCATCAAAGACATTCACCTGGGGCCTTCTCTGCCGGCCTTTGTGACCTCCAATGTTTTGGATGTGCTGGTGAAAAACTACAATCTTACCCCCATTGGCACACCCGAAGAAGACCTGAAAAAAATCCTGGGATAGCCTGCCTTGAAACGAACACAGGATGTTCAGGTCTGACCGCAAGCCCCCCGGCGAAGCCGCCGGGGGGCTTTTTCATCCGCGCCTCGTTCTGTCAGGAGCGCATGGTATACGAGCCAGAATCCCACCGGGTCTTTTACCGGTCAAAGGATGGTAAAGATGAGCGAGTCTTCGACGCCTTGGAACGGCTCGCCGCCCTGTGCTCCCATGTCCCCAACCGGAGTGAGCAGATGGTGCGCTACTATGGGTATTACAGCAATGCCAGTCGCGGGAAACGAGGAAAACAGGAACAGGCAGAGGAAACGCCGGAGATCGTCAATGTCGCAAAAAGCAGTTGCGCAAGCAGGAAAAACTGGGCGCGCCTGATCCAGAAAATATACGAGTTTGACCCGTTGATCTGCCCGCAAGTATAGGGAACGCCCATGATATTAAACGCTTCTATTATCTTCAAGGCTATTCCCATTTCCGTAACAATTTTCCGGCCGCGTTTCGCTGCACGGCTGGCTGCGGATTGCCCCAAACCCAGTTTCAAACCGACTTCAGTAGCTAAAACCCAGATCGGTTACCGCCCCATGGGTCAATACGCTTCTTGTATCTGACTTCATTTTTCCGAAGTAAGGTTTTCGTTCAAACCGGTCTGCGTCCGGCGGCGGCGCTGAC
>Ga0114946_10003145_pt1 | contig 11240 bp, 9 predicted proteins | sample WalLakDeSediment_FD_88676 | JGI IMG/M metagenome (GOLD analysis project Ga0114946, IMG submission 88676) | Lake sediment microbial communities from Walker lake, Nevada to study Microbial Dark Matter (Phase II) - Walker Lake 11/02/13 Deep Sediment | ecosystem: Environmental > Aquatic > Freshwater...
GCCCATTTTCGCCCTCGTCTTCGCCACGCTCATGGGGCTGCTCTCCGGCCTCTATCCGGCCCTGGGCGCCGCCACTCTCTCGCCGATTACGGCGCTGAAGTATGAGTAGATTTGAAATTTTGCCTTCAATGGGTTATTCGCTATAATACGCCGTAAATATACAGGCGATGAGGCTCGCCGACTCAACTTCTTGAGATAACTGCCGCATAGTGCGGCTGATAGCCTCTATCAACGATGCGGTTCGTTGGTAGGGGCTTTTTTCTTGTCTGAACCGTATAACCTCTCAATATTGCGGGGCCCGAGCTGCCTCAGGTTATTGAGAAGATACTCTGGACCGATGACCGGAAGAATGAAGAGTCGATGAACAGCCAGGGCCTGCTGGCCGAAGCCAGCCATGCAACCTCGTCATGGGCCACTGTACCGGCTTCCTATACGGCCGTACCGGCTGCGTTTCAGCGCGAAAGCCAACACCTGTTGGCGACCGTTGCGCCATTTCCATACGTCGTTTTTGCGCCGGCGGTACCCGGCCTGCGCCGCAAGACTGGTGAACATTTGCTTTGTGATCTGGACGACAAGCTCTACGTTTTCGAACGCGCTGGCGGCCAGATGACCATGGCCGTTTATCCCCTTGCGAACGTCTGTTTAGTGGAAGTGGGGCATATTTTGTTGTACTCCTGGCTGACCATCAGCGGCGTCAACGCGCAGGGACAGACCACGTCATCTACTATTCCGTTTAACACGGTCTCTACGTCGGCGTTTATGCCCTTTGTGAATCGGGTACGGCCGTTCGCCGCCGTAAAAAAGGACGAAGACGAAGAAAAAAAGAAATTCAACTATTTGGAAACCCTTAGCTACAAATTCATGAATTACGCGCGCGCAAGCCTGGCGCCGGGTGAAAAAGTCATCCAGACCATCTGGCAACCCAAAATTCGCACGCCGCTCCTCACTCTGTTTGGGCGCTCCCTTTACCGTACCCGTTCTTTGGCTCACCTGGTTATTTTGACAGACAAGGAGCTCATTTTCATTGGCGATGATAAACGGCTCGCCGAGACCCGGGGAGAGCGCTACGGCGGCGTCTGGCAGTATGTGCCCTTGCGCTGGGTGACCTCGGTTTCGTTAACAGAACAGGCAGGTGGTTTGTTGACGGTCTCCATCCATCTTGCTTGCGGCGGCTGGAGCCTGGATAAGCTTTTGGGACCTGCAAACGCGTGCGCCGCAGCCCAATTCCAGACCGCGTTGGCGCAATTGATTGGATCTGCATGATTCGCTACTGTTTTTCTTGTTGGGCGGAGAACCGCTACGCCGCCGTTGTCTGTGAGGCGTGCGGCGCTTCGCTGGATGAAACGGGCAAGACGTTCGCCGACCGGCTGATAGACGCAATTGGGCATCCGGAGCCGACCCGCGCCGTCATGGCGGCCGAACTCTTGGGGCGGCTGCGCGCGGCGCACGCCGTGGAGCCCCTGCTGGTCCGCCTGGCGCGCAAGCCCGACAGCATGGACGTAACCGCGGCCGTCGCCGCCGCGTTAGGCCGCATAGGCGCGGCGCGCGCCGCGCTGGGGTTGGCGGCTGTGTTGCTGGATGGGGAACGGCCGTTGCCGGCCCGTTTGGCGACTGCCGAGGCATTAGCCGCCATAGGCGACCCGGCGGCCTGTGCGGCGTTGGCGGACGCGCTTGCTTTACCGCGGCTGCCGCGCCTGCTGCGCCGCGTCATTGAAGCCGTCCTCGCCCCGGCAGGCGCGACATGAGCGCCAGGTGCACCCCTTGAGAATCATCACGAAGGATGTTCGCGTAATGAGCCACGCAACAGAGGAGACGAGTCTGGCGACGATTTTACATTCTTTGTCGGCCCTGCTGACAGCTCATACCGCTACCTTGCCGCTGGAGGACCGTCTGCAAACGCTGCGCAGGCGCCTGGCCGACGGCCGTTTTCACCTGGCGGTGTTGGGCCAGTTCAAACTAAGAGACGATTGAAGCCACGGCGCAGGTGTTGGAGACGGCAGTTTCTCAACGCCGGCGGTGCGTTGTCGCCAGCGCTGCCGACCTGGATGCAATAGACCAATTGATTAATGCCCTTCATACGCTGGCCCAGGGATTGTCACAGTTGTGTGTGAAGGAAAAGTTACGCGAATAAAGGAGCAACCATGCGTACAAAGATTCAATCTGTTCAGGCTCGTGAAATTTTAGATTCACGCGGCAACCCGACTGTTGAAGTGGATGTGACGTTAACGGGCGGCGCGAAAGGACGGGCGGCCGTGCCCTCCGGCGCGTCCACCGGTGTGAATGAAGCGCTGGAGTTGCGTGACGGCGACAAAGAGCGTTATGGCGGCAAGGGGGTGCTTACGGCCGTCGCCAACGTGCGCCGGCAGATCGCTCCCGCCGTTACCGGTTTCGACGCCGCCGATCAGGCCGGTTTAGACAACCGCCTGCTTGAATTGGACGGCACGCCGACCAAGTCACGCCTGGGCGCCAACGCCATCCTGGGCGTCTCGATGGCCGCCGCTCGCGCCGCCGCCGCCGCGCAGAATATTCCGCTTTACCAACACCTCAACCGCGGCGCGGCTTATCGGCTGCCTGCGCCGATGATGAACGTGCTCAACGGCGGGGCCCATACCGGTTGGACTACCGTCGCCATGCAGGAGTTTATGATCATGCCCCTGGGCGCACCCACCTTTGCCGAAGCGCTGCGCTGGGGGGCTGAAACGTATCAGGCCCTAAAAGCGCTCCTCAAAAACAAAGGGCTGGTGACAACGGTCGGCGATGAAGGTGGTTTTGCCCCGCGCCTGGCGCGCCACGAAGAGGTTCTGGAGTTACTGGTGCAGGCCATTGAGAAGGCCGGCTATCGCCCCGGAGAAGACATTGCCCTGGCGCTCGACCCTGCCTCCAGCGGTTTCTACAAGGACGGCTTCTACCACCTCGCCGAATTCGGTCCGTTAACGGCCGTTGCGATGGCCGACCTTTACCACCAATGGTTGGAAAAATATCCCATTGTCTCCCTGGAAGACGGGCTGGCGGAGGATGATTGGGATGGCTGGGCTGTCATGGAGGCTAAAATAGGGTCGCGCGTGCAGTTAATGGGCGACGATATTTTTGTCACCAACGTCGAATTTATCCGGCAGGGTATTGATAAAGGGGTCGCTAACTCGGTGCTTATCAAGCTAAACCAGATTGGTACGATCACGGAAACGATCGCCGCTGTGGATCTGGCCCGCTCAGCGGGCTGGACCGCCGTCGTTTCTCATCGCAGTGGTGAAACGGCCGATAGCTTTGTCGCCGATTTTGTGGTGGCGATGGGTACCGGGCAAATCAAAACCGGGGCCCCGGCCCGCAGCGAGCGCGTGGAGAAGTACAACCAACTGCTCCGCATTGAGGAGGCGCTAGGGGATAAGGCGGTTTACGCCGGGCGCGACGCTTTCAATCGCTAATCCTATCCGCCTTGTAATGACAGGCAGGCGACCTTTGAAAAATACAAACCATACCGGTGGGGCAAAACGAACCGCAATGAGCTTCGTCATCCTTCTGGGTGTTTTTCATTTTGATAAGGTCGCCTCCGTCCCCACGAACTGGATACCAATTTTTTACGCAGTGGCCATGGGCGTAGACGCCCTGGCGGCGGTTCTGTTTGGCCGCTTTTTTGACCGCTTTGGCCTTTCGGTCTTGTTACTTGTCGCCCTTGTTCCCGCATGCTTTGCGCCGCTTGTTTTTGCATCCGGTCCCTTGTTGATTGCTTTTTCGGTTCTCATTCAACTGGCCTCTTTACCGGTATTGCGCCGCTTAACCAGGGAGAGGCCGGCTTGAATCGTTTTCTTATGATTGCTGTCGGCGCGGCCCTGGGAGCCAATGCGCGTTATCTCATCGGCCTCTGGGCCGGCAATCGCTTCGGCGCCGATTTTCCGTACGGCACGCTGATCGTGAACGTCAGCGGCAGCTTCGCCCTTGGCTTTTTGTTTACCCTGGGCGCGGGGCGGCTACAGCTAGCGCCGGAAACGCGGCTGCTGCTCGCGGTAGGCTTTTTAGGCTCTTTCACCACCTTCTCCTCCTATGCGCTGGAGAGTATGAACTTGTGGCGCGAGGCCGGGCTCTGGCGCACGCTATTGAATATCGTTGGGAATAACCTGGTAGGTCTGGGAGGCGTCGTCTCAGGGGCGGCGCTGGCCCGTTGGCTTCAAGGCGGAGGGTAAGCAAAATGCAGTTACAGGGCAAGGCGCTGCGCGTCATCATCTATATCGGCGAAAGCGACCATTATCAGGGCAAGGCGCTGTACATGGCGCTGCTCCAATTGTTGAAAAAAGAGGGCGCCGCTGGGGCGACAGCGGCGCGCGGTCTGGCCGGTTTTGGCGCGCACAGCCGCATTCACACGGCCGCCATCCTTGATCTCTCGTCCGATTTGCCCATCCGCGTGGAGTGGGTCGACCGGCAAGAGGTGGTGGAACGGCTGCTGCCGCGCGTGCGGCGGATGGTGAACGACGGTCTGATCACGGTGGAGGAGGTTGACGTAGTCCAGTATGCGCCGGGCCGCCGGCCGGATCCGCTGGCGCAGCCGGTGCAGGACGTGATGCGCACGGAGGTGGTTGTGGTGACGCCGGAAACGCCCGCGGCGGAGGTGGTGACGCTGCTGCTGCAAAAAGGGTATCGCAGTCTGCCCGTGGTGGATGAAAACGGCCGTCTGCGCGGCGTCATCACCGATGGCGATCTGCTGCGCCGGGCTGGTTTGGATGCGCGGCTGAGTTTGCAGGCCGAACTGCCGGATGCCGGCTGGCAGCAGCAGTTGGCCGATTTACGCGCCCAGGGGAGTACGGCCGTCGCGCTGATGTCAAGCCCGGTCATCACCGTTCTTGACGCCGCGCCGCTGCGCCAGGCGGTGCAGCAAATGGCGGCGCATAGCCTTAAGCGGCTGCCCGTGGTGGATGAAAACGGCCGTTTAACCGGCTGGATTAGCCGCGTGGACATCCTGCGCACGATGGAATATCACCAGGCAGCGGATGAAACAGAGCAAGAACCGCCGCTCACCGGGTCCACCATCGCCGACATGATGTATCGGGACGTCCCCACCGTCGCCTCTGAAGCCACTCTGGAGGAGGTCGTGCAGGCGCTGGAGCAAAACCGCCGCCGCCGCGCCGTGGTGGTGGATGCTGACCGGGGGGTGCTGGGCATTATCAGCGATGGGGACCTGCTGCGACGCAGCCAGCAGGCGACGCAGCCAGGCCTCCTGGCCCGCCTGCGCGCCCTGTTGACCGGCCGGCTGCCGGCCGCGCCGGCCGCGCTGGCGGACATCACGGAAACGGCCGGCGAGCTTATGACAGCTCCGGTCATCACCATTTCGATCGACGCGCCGCCGGCCGAGGCGCTGCGTTTGATGGTGCGCCATCAGGTGAAGCGGCTGCCGGTTGTGGATGAACACGGCCGCTTGCTGGGCCTGCTTGGCCGGGCCAGCCTGCTGCGCGGCCTGCTTGACCAGGCCTGACGCCCCAATCGGTACGGCGTTCAAACTATTCTTATGACTTTTTATAGCATCCTCTTTGCCAAGCCGGAAGACCGCCCCCGCCAGGAAACTTCCGCCATGCCGGATTTTTTCGTGGACTTAAACCTGGATCAGGTTGTTACGGCCGTCACGGCCACTAAACAGGAGTATAACCTGACTCCCTTCTACTACGCGCCATTGCGCGATCTCTCGGCTGTCCAGTACCGCCAGGAAGTCGCGCAAGCGTTGGAAAATGCCGCCCTGCTGGCTTCCATCAATGCCTTTGCGGATAGGATGAGGACCATGCGGCGCTATCTTGGCCTGGTAGAAAAGTTGCATTACAAATACCATATTGCGGGCTGGTTTTTGGAAGCGGCCGAAACCTATTGTGAGGCCGTCGCCTGCCTGGCAGCCGATCTCACCCGTTCACCCCTCCCGTCCGCCGGCCTCCGCGCCTTCCGTGACTACGTGACCGCCTACGTTTCTTGTGAGACGTTTACGGCGCTGCAAGCCGAGATAAAGCAGCTCAAAGCCGATCTGGCCGCCGTCGCCTATTGCGTTATTCTCAAAGAAGACGTGGTCAAGGTGCGCCAGTATGCTGGAGAAATCGACTATAGCCTGGACGTAGAGAAGACCTTTGCCAAATTTAAACAGGGCGCGGTCAAAGATTACAAAGTAAAGCTATTCCAAAGGTCGGGTATGAACCACATCGAAGCTCATATCCTGAATCTGGTGGCTAAACTGTACCCGGAAATATTCTCTACGCTAGATGATTTCTACACCCGGCGCACAGACTTTCTGGATGCAACCATTGACGCGTTTGACCGGGAAATTCAGTTTTACGTTGCTTACCTGGAATACATTGCCCCTCTTCGCGGCGCCGGGTTAAGCTTTTGCTATCCTCATACCTCGCAACAGAGCAAGGAAGTGGATGTTGCGGAGGGCTTTGACCTGGCCCTCGCGGCCAAGTGCGCGGCTGAAAATTTGGCCGTCGTGACGAATGACTATTGCTTGAAAGGCGAAGAGCGCGTTTTGGTCATTTCTGGCCCGAATCAGGGCGGTAAAACAACGTTTGCCCGTACATTTGGGCAGGCCCATTACCTGGCGGCCCTGGGATGTTCTGTGCCTGGACGGCGCGCGCAGCTTATTTTGGCTGACAGGATTTTTACGCATTTTGAGCGTGAGGAAGATATTCAGAACCTGCGTGGAAAGCTAAAAGATGATTTGGCGCGTATTCATGCCGTCTTTGACCAGGCTTCGCCGTGGGCGATTCTCATCCTTAATGAGATTTTTTCGTCTACCACTCTCCAAGACGCGGTTTTCTTGAGCCAGAAGATCATAGAAAAAATTATCCAAGAGGACATGCTCTGTGTATGGGTGACATTTGTAGATGAGATAGCGTCTTTTAGCGCGCAAACGGTGAGTATGGTCAGCACTGTCGTTCCGGAGAATCCGGCCGTACGCACTTATAAGCTCGTCAGAAAGCCGGCTGATGGCCTGACTTACGCCATGTCCATCGCCGAAAAATATCGCCTGACTTACGATCAAATCAAGGACCGCATACCATCATGAAAGCGTTTCTCATGCACCGTGAGGAGGATTTTGACCTGCAACGGCCGTCGCCGCCCCAGGCCGCGGCGCTGGTCCAGGACCTGGAACTGCAGGTGCTGTTCGAGGCCATGGCCCGCGGCGATGATTTTTTGCTGAAAGTGGCGCAGCAGGCGATTTTATCCAGTTTAGAAGATCTGGACGCCATCCGCTACCGGCAGGAAATATTGCAGGACTGTTTGCGGAATCCGGCCGTGGTTCGCGCCATCTACCAGATTCCCATTGAAGCCATGCTCAACAGGCGTACAGGCTGGATGGGCATTTTCGGCAGTTATCCCGGCGGGATTCTCAGCGGTGCGGTGCAAATGGTGCAAATGTTCATGGACTTGTTGAAACGGCTTAAGCAAATCGCCGACGAACATGCGGATCAATTCCAATCAGCCGGTTTTACCCGCTTTTTTGCAATGCTTCGTGAAGAACTGAGTGACGATTACTTTACCGAGGTTCAGGCGCACCTCGAACAGCTCAGGTTCAAAAACGGTGTTTTAATCAGCATCAACCTGGGGAAGGGCAATGAGAGCGCTGGTTACGTGCTGCGTAAGCCGCACAACAGTGATCAGAACTGGCTGGAGCGTCTAATGGCTCCTAAGCCTCAGACTTTTACCTTCCGCATTCACCCTCGCGACGATCATGGCGCCAGGGCGGTATCCGAAATAAGAAACAGAGGAATCAACCTGGCGGCGAATGCCCTGGCCCAGTCCTCTGACCATATTGAGAGCTTCATGACCATGCTCCGGATTGAACTCGCCTTTTACATCGGCTGCTTGAACCTGGCGGAGCAGTTAACTGAACTTGGCGCGCCAATCACCTTTCCCACGCCGGCCCCAACCGGTGGGCGTCGCCATGCGTTCCGCGGCCTGTACGACGCCTGCCTGGCTTTAACCCTGCGGGGAAATATTGTGGGCAACGACGCAACGGCCGACCATAAAGATCTCGTCATCATTACCGGCGCCAACCAGGGCGGCAAATCAACTTTTTTGCGCAGTATTGGTCTGGCGCAGTTGTTGATGGCGTGCGGCATGTTTGTACCGGCCGAATCTTTCCATGCCAATCTCTGCCGGGGCCTTTTTTCCCACTTCCGGCGGGAGGAAGATGTGACCATGGAAAGCGGGAAATTAGAAGAAGAACTTAGCCGGATGAGCGACATTGTAGATTGGGTAAGACCTGATTCGATGGTGTTGTTCAATGAATCTTTCGCGGCGACGAACGAACGGGAAGGATCCGAAATAGCCTGGCAAGTTGTGAGGGCCCTGCTGGAAAGACGGGTTAAGGTCTTTTTTGTAACCCATTTGCACCAATTTGCGCGTGTTTTTTATGACAGAAACCTGGATAGCGCCTTTTTCTTGCGGGCGGAGCGGCGGGCCGATGGCTCACGCACGTTTAGGCTCAATCCAGGCAAACCGCTTCCCACCAGCTATGGCGCCGATTTATACGCGCAGCTTTTTGAAACCCGCCCTGAACTGGGTGCGTGCGTCAGTAAGCCATGATAGCGACTTGGCTGAAACATGAGTAGATTGCGGCAATCTTTAAGCTTGAACCATGCTATAATTCGATTGACCGTATCAAATGCGCTATGATTTGGTGCAGGACGTGTTTACAATTGTTCAAGATAAAGTGAGCGTTCAGTCCCAAGAGATGCCAGGCACTTAAAACAAATGAGTTTTGCCCAACCATGTCTGGTGAAAAGTGCCTGGCATCTGAACGGTACAAGATAAAGAAGAAAAGGCTATGCAAGAGCAAGAGTTGTTAAAACGTTTTGAACCATTTCATCTTGTGGCTAGACCCTGTATTTGATACACTGCTGTTATCATGACGCTCAAGCTTCGCCTGTCGCTCATCTTGCTGGCCGCGGCGGCCATTGCGGCCGTTTTCCTCACCCAGCGCCCGCTTCCCGCGCCTGCCCAGGCCGCCGCCTACAGCGGCGTGGCCCAAATCGACGGGCCGCTGCAGCTTGACCTGACCCTCTCCCCTCCCGTCGCCGCTCCCGGCGACGCGCTCGAACTGGCCCTGCGCCTGCGTAACCGCAGCGCCGCCCCCCTAACCCCGACGATTACGGTGCAGCTTCCGCCCGGCCTGCGTCTGCGCGTCGCCGATTTGCCGCGCGGCGCGACGCTCAACGTCCAAACCAATGCCCTCCAGTGGCTGCCGCTCCTCCCCGCCGGTGGGGCCCAGGCGCTGGCGCTGCCCCTGCGCGTGGAAACGGCCGATCTCCTCCACCCCGAACGCGACGTAACGGCCGTGCTGCGCTACGACGACCGCGTCCACGAAGCCGCCGCCCGCCTCTGGATCGGTCTCCCGCCGCGCATCGCGCAGGTGACCGCCCAGACGCGCGTGGCCATCGGCCAGCCGCTCCAGCTTCAGGCCGAGGTCGACGGCCCCGGCCCCGTGCAGCAGACCTGGTTCCTGGGCGACGGCCGGCGCGTGCAGGTCAACGACCCGCTGGTGGTTTACCCGGCCGCCGGCGTTTACAACTTGCGCCTGGAAGCCGCCAACCCGCTGGCGCGCGTCGCCGGCGTCCAGCAAATCACCGTCGTGCCCCATCCCGCCGCCCAGTTCGCCCCCGACGACGACACGCCCGCCGTCGGCCAGGTGGTGACTTTCCGCAACGCCAGCGGAGGGCAGGCCCCGCTGACCTACTTGTGGCGCTTCGGCGACGGAAGCGTCGCGACCGACCCCCATCCCACCCACGTCTACGCCGCCCCCGGCAAATACCAGGTGCAGCTCACGACTCAAAATGAGTACGGAACCTCGGAAGCCTTCGCCGTCGTCACCGTCGGCCATCCGCCCGCGGCCGAGATGGTCCTGGACGAGTTTGCGCCCGCCGGCCTGCCGCTGCGCGCCGCCGCCGCCGGCGACGCCACCGTAACCGAGTTTCAGTGGGAGATGGGCGACGGCCGTACCTACAGCGGCGACAAGGTGAGCCACAGCTATCGCCGCGGCGGCGCCTATTACGTGACGATGCTGGCCAGCAACGAGTTTGGTACGACGCGCGTCGGGCGCTGGGTCACCGTCGCGGACGGCCCGCAGGCAACCTACCTGCCCGTCGTCGCCCGCGCGCCGGACGCCTTCGCCGAAGGCAGCTCCGTCGACCCCGTGACCGACCCGCTGGGGCTGGCCCTGGATCCGGTCCCCCTGGACGCCCCCTTCACGCTCGAACCGCTGGAGACGCCCCCCGGCGCTGCGCCCGCCGAGCGCCTCTTGCTCTATATCAACGCCGCGCGCGCCCGCTTTGACCTGGCGCCGCTGGCCTACGGCTACGAGCTGAGCGTGGCTGCCCAGGCCCACGCCGCCGACATGGCCGCCAACGACTTCACCGCCCACCTCGGCTCCGACGGCTCCGCGCCGGCCGAGCGGCTGCTGTGGTACGGCTACCGCCGCGCCTACGCCGGTGAGGCCACCGCCTGGGGCTACGAAGATCCGCGCGCCGCGGTTGAGTTCTGGGTCAACAGCGACGGCCACCGGCCGATTATTTTGAACCCGTACGCGACCGACGTCGGCGTGGGCTTTGCCCAAAATTACGGCGCGCGCAGCCTTTGGTACTGGACGGCCGAATTCGGCAACGGCTACGGCTCGCCCTTACAGCCCACCCTGCGCGTGCAGACTCCCGCTGCCGGCCACGCCGCCCTCAACAGCGAGGTCGTGACCTATAGCTGGATCTGGCCGCGCCCCCTTGGCCCCGGCGAGCGCTTTGTCGTTTACCTGGGCGGTCCCGCCGGCATGACGCCACTCGCCACAACCAGCGCGCCCGCTTACGGCCTCCGCTTTGCCGTGGCCGCCGCCGCGCAGTCGGCCGTTTCCGCGCTGGGCGAGCTGAACTGGCGCGTGCAGTTGGAAAACAGCAGCGGCGCCGTTCTGGCCGTGGGCGAACTGCGCCCCATTACCCTGGCGCGCGATCCCAGCCTGCCGACGGCCACGCCGCTGCCCACGATTACCGTCACCCCGTCGCCCACGCCGCCGCCCGGCCCGACGCCGCGCGCGACGGCCGTGCCCCCGCCGACCTTCACGCCGCTGCCCACCCAGCCGCCTCCGCTGCCCATTGTGACCGCGACGCCTTTGCCGACGGTGGGGCCGTGAGTGGGCGAGGAGCGAGTGGGCGAGGGGCGAGCCATTAAGTTAGGGCGACGAGAAGTAACTTGGAAGAAGGTGATCACGGATAGGAGTTGTACAGGTGCCA
>Ga0114946_10003146_pt1 | contig 11238 bp, 8 predicted proteins | sample WalLakDeSediment_FD_88676 | JGI IMG/M metagenome (GOLD analysis project Ga0114946, IMG submission 88676) | Lake sediment microbial communities from Walker lake, Nevada to study Microbial Dark Matter (Phase II) - Walker Lake 11/02/13 Deep Sediment | ecosystem: Environmental > Aquatic > Freshwater...
CCCGAATCATTGCCTGGCCTCCGGCCCGTTTTCCCTTTTGCTTGCCGGCGCCGGGCGCTTTTGGCCTCCAGGGCGGCCAGGCGTTCCTCCAGTTCCTCGCTGAGTCTTACCTTGCCTTCGAGTACACAGCCGCGCCGGCCGGGGATGCAGTCGGCATGGAGTTTCCGGCACTGGTTGAGGTTGAAATCGTAGTTGCGGCAGGAAAAAGTCATAAGCTGAATTCCGGTTTGACGGTTGCTGGTCCGGCTTTGGTAAACTGTCCGGGGCGGCGGGCTTTGATAAGCTGGTTCAGGGTTCCTTGCTCCATTTTTCCCGGGGAATGCCGCCGATCATTTCCGCCAGCAGGGGCTCCACCTGGGCGGCGAAGCCGGCCCCGGCGCCTTCGTAAAGATTGAAGGCAACCTGGGCTCCGGCCTCCTCCAGTTCATAGGCCTCGTCGGGGAACTGGGCCAGGGCGGCGATAAAGCCGGTAAAGTTGGCCTCCTTCAACTGGCGCAGGGCATAGAGGTTGGCATGGTGTTCGGGCATGGCCAGCAGGACCATGCTCAACTGACCGTGGCGGGTGCGAGCCCAGAATTCGGGATCGGTGGCGTCGCCGTGGACTACCCGGCGCCCCTTGGCGTGGTGATCGACGACCTTGTTGGCGTTGCTTTCCACCCCCACTACCAGGTCTCCGAAATCCCCGCTGATAAAATCGTAAGCCCCGCTGCCCACCCGGCCCATGCCGAAAATGGCCACCACCGACTCCCCCAGATCGAGGATAGTCTCTTCCGGGTGGCGAATTTCCCCTTCGTAGCGTTTAAGATAATCACGGCCGAAGCTGAAGAGATTGTAAGAAATCTGGTTCAAGGGGGCCGCAGCCACGAAGGAGATGGACAGGGCGATGGCGATGATCAGCATCCAGGAGGGGTCCATCCAGCCGTTGCTGACCCCCACCGCCCCTACGATGAGGCCGAATTCGCTGTAGTTGGCCAGGCTGAGGGAGGCGAGAAAGGACGAGCGGGCCCGCATCCGTAGCCGGGTGAGCAAGAGAAAAAAGAGGGCCACCTTGAGGGGAATCAGCAGGACCAGGAAAACGGCAATGCCCATATCCTGCCAGGTGGGCAGGCCGGCCAAGCCGATCTGGACGAAAAAGCCCACCAGGAAAAGCTCCTTGAGACTGAAAAGATTGTCGGCGATTTCCGAGGCCCGCTTGTTATTGGCCAGCAGCATCCCGATAACCAGGGCGCCGAGATCGGGCTTGAGCCCCACCAGATCGAAAGAGGCCACCCCGATGGCCAGGGCGGCGAAAAGGCCGAACATCGGCAGCAGTTCACCGTGGCCGCAGCGGTTGAGGATATAGTAGATGCCCGGACGAACCAGGACCAGGGCAGCCAGCAAGGGCACCGCCCAGAGCGACGGTAGCTTGCCGGTGGAAGCGGTGAGAAAAAGGACGGCGAATACGTCCTGCATGATCAGGATGCCGATGGCGGTGCGGCCGTGCAGGGAGAGCATTTCCCCCTTCTCTTCGAGGATCTTCACCGCAAAGACGGTGGAAGAAAAGCAGAGGGCGAAGCCGATCAGCAGGGCCCGGCCCAGATCGAGGCCGGCAAAGGCCTGAATGCCCAGGAGGCCGAAGAGGGTGAAGGCGAGCCCGAAGACCAGCACGGTGATCAGGGCATGGCCCGTGGCCCCGGACCAGACTTCGGGCCGGGTCAGGTTTTTGATTTTGAGCTTGAGCCCGATGGTAAAGAGCAGCAGGGTAACGCCGAGGTCCGCGACTATTTCGATGGAGCTGTCGGACTCGACGCCGAAGGCATTGAAGAGAAAGCCGGCGACCAGAAAGCCCACCAGGGGAGGCAGCCCCACCTGGCGGGCGATGAAGCCCAGGAGAAAGGCAACGGAAAGCGTAACCGGGTAAGCGGTGAGGACGGAGATAGGTTCCATAAGGTAGATTGTTCAAGCTTACCCGGGGCCCGGGCCGAAAATTTCAGGGCGATCAGCGCCGGGAGCGGCGGAAGTCGAAAAGGATTTCGTTTTCCTTGAGCAGGCCGTATTCCCGCCGGGCTACTTCTTCGATATAGGCGGGATCGTTTTGCAGCCGGGTGATTTCCGTCAGCAGTTCGCGGTTCTGGGTTTCCAGGCGCTGGCTTTCCGCCCGCAGCTCTTTCAGTTCCCCGCTAACCTTGGCATAGCGCCAGAGTCCGTAGGGGCTCAGCAGCAGCCAAAGGGCCAGCAGGGCCAGGAACAACAGGGCCGGTCTTTTGAGGGGCTTTCTGCTCTTATGCTGGTAAAGACTCCGCATGGTTTTTATATACCTGCGTCATCCGGTGGTCGCAATGGTAAAGGTGCGCTGGAACCTGCCCCGGGACCGATCAGGGGACGCCATCGCGACGGTAGAGCGGTGATAAGGGCCGGGCCGGTCTTCGGTCCCGTTGCTGATTGCTGAGACCCGGCAAGGGGGCATACTGCCCCGGGCAATTAGGCTGGGCAATTATTCAATTTTCAACAGCTTGATAATGATGATCCCCGACTCATAGAGCAGGTACATGGGGCCGGCCATGAAGGAAAGATTGACCACGTCCGGAGTCGGGGTGATCAGGGCGGCGATGATGGTGATGATCAACACCGCGTAGCCCCGGCCGCTTTCGAATTTGCGCCGAGAACAGAGCCCGGTCTTGGCCCCGAAGATCATGAAGATCGGCAGCATGGCGATAAAACCGAAGGCCAGCACGAAGACGGTGACGAAGGAGACGAATTTGCCCACCGCGATCACCGCCTGCAACTCTTCGGACTGGTAGCCCAGGAGAAAGTTGACCCCCAGGGGCAGAGTGACGAAAAAACAGAACATGGTCCCGCCGTAGAAAAGCAGGCAGCAAAAGCCCACGAACCAGGCCCGGGTGGTCCGGGTAAGGCCGAAGGGCCCGGCCATCGCTTTCCAGAACCAGTAAGTAAAAAAAGGCACCAGGCTAAAAAGGGCCAACCCCACGGCCAGGCGAACCTGGGCCAGGAAGGGGTCGCTGACCGTGAAAAAAGCCAGTTCCTGGCCGAGATGAGCCTGGAAGAAGCGTAAAACCTGAGGGGCAACGAAGGTGAAGGCGACGGTGGCCGCAACCAGGGCCAGCCCCAGGTAATAAGCGGGGCCGCGCAGTTCCCGGATGATTCGCGCCAGGGGATGACCTTGCCGTCGTGTCATAACGGGCTAGAGCAGGTGGGCCCGGATGAAATTGACGCCGTTGCGGAAGAGCAGCACCCCCTGGCCTTCCTCCGGTAGTTCCTTCCGGGTCCAGCGGGGGTGGTTGGTGCGATGGAGAAAGGCTTCCGGATGGGGCATCAGGCCGAAAAGCCGCCCGCTGGGATCGCAGATCCCGGCAATGCCGGCCGGTGAGCCGTTGGGATTCCAGGGGTATTCCTGGGAGGCCTCGCCGCTCTGGGGATCGGCGTAACGCAGAGCCACCAGCTTATTATCCTCCACCCGGCGCAGCACCTCCTCGTCGGCGGTTACGAACTTGCCTTCGCCGTGGCGGACCGGAAAATAGAGCCGATCGATTCCCCGGGTGAAAACACAGGGGCTGTCCTGCTCCACCCGCAGGTGAACCCAGCGGTCTTCGAAGCGGCTGGAGTCGTTGTGGATCAGGCTGACCTGGCGCAGATCGTAACGCTGCTCGAAGCCGGGGAGCATGCCCATCTTGACCATCAGCTGAAAGCCGTTGCAAACCCCGATGATCAGTTTGCCGGCGCCGATGAAGCGCTTAAGCTGTTCCCGCAACGGTTCACCGTCGGGCTCGACGGTGGCATAGCGCCAGCGATGGGCCCCGGCCTGGCCGGCCCCGAGATCGTCGCCGTCAAGAAAGCCGCCGGGCAGGTTGAGCAGGTGGTAGTCGTCGAGGCGATACTGGCCGCTGAGCAGTTCGCTCATGTGGACGATATCCACCAGGTCGGCCCCCCCCAACCGGCAGGCCTGGGCCATTTCCGTTTCGCAGTTGGTGCCGTAGCCGGTGATGACAATGGCCTTGACCTTCTTGCCCATAATCTCCGCTCCTCTTCCGCTGTCTCGGACCGTTTGTTATGGCCCATCAAGAAAAGATCAGAAAAACTTTTAATAAAACTGTTTGCCGGTCAGGCCGGCAACAGGATCAATCTCAACTGCTGCCGCAGACGCGGCTGGCCTGAGGGTCCGGGAGCCTAGCGGTGCCAGGAGTGGTTCAGCCAGGCGATGGCGGCCAGCAGCAACTCGTAATCGTCCGTGGCGGCCCCGGGATCGCCGGATCCGGACAGGACCACTTCCCCGGAACGGACCCGCTCCCGGAAATCTTCCAATTGGTAAAGGGCTTGCAGGTACTCGTCCCGCTGGGCGGCGGAGGGCCGCCAGCCTTGGAGAATCCGGCGGTGCCGGAGCAGGGGCAGCAGGGCGTCGCTGCAGCGGTTGTATTCGTTCAGGCCCTGGTCGTTCATCCACCCGGCCGGATCGTTTTCCCGATCAGTTGCAAACCCCCGGCAGTGCTCTTCCCGCACCAGGACAAAAAGCTCCTGGGGTCGGCCGCCGCAACCGGCGGGACGCAGCCCGCGGCCCAGGGGATAGGCCCGGCAGGCGGCGGGGCGGTCCTCGTAAACCGTGCAACCGCTGGCGGAGACAAAGGGGCAACTGGCCCGGCCGTCGTCGATCATGGCCAGGAAAACCAGGGGCAGGGCTTCATCCTCGCGCTCCTCAACCACCGCGTATTGCTCCAGGAAGGCGGCTGAATCAAGCCCCAGGCGTTTACGCAGACGCAGGACGTCGTAGGGGCTCAGAACCAGGTCCAGGGAGCGGCAGCATTCGGTAAAGCAGCTCAGGTCCGGCCCGCAGGTGAAGCGGAAAGACTCCCCGGGCTGCAGGGACTGAACCTTTTCCGGTGGTTGAAAACTCATAAGGCGCCTTTGCCCTTAAACCTGGGCCTCCACCTCTTTTGAGGGCCGATCTTCCCGGATCACCGCCTCTTTGCTGCCCGGCAGGAGCATCAGCAGCGGGCTGGCGATGAAGATAGAGGAGAAGGTGCCGACGATGATTCCCAGCAGCAGGGTCAGAGAGAAGTCGTGGATCACCGATCCGCCGAAGATCAACAGGGAAAACAAAACCAGGGCGGTGGTCATCGAGGTGATCACCGTCCGGCTCATGATATCGTTGATACTGCGGTTGATCACGTCCTTGAGAGACTCCCGGGGCCGCTTCTTGATGTTTTCCCGAATCCGGTCAAAGACCACCACCGAGTCGTTGAGGGAGTAACCGGCCAGGGTCAAGAGGGCGGTGACGATCAGCAGGGTGATCTCGATATTAAGCAGCCAGCAGATGCCCAGAACCACGATGACATCATGGAAGGTGGCGGCGGCGGCGGCCAGACCGAAGCGCAGATCAAAGCGCAGGGCCAGATAGATGACCACCCCCAGCAGGGCGATGACAATGGCCTGGATCGCCTTGTTGCGCAGGGTTTCGCTGATGGCCGAGCCGATTTCCGACTGGCTTTCCAGGTCAAATCCCGTCCCGGCCATATGTTCGCGCAAGGCGGCGGTTACGGTTCCGGTGATGTCGCCCACCACCTCCCGGCTCTCCTTGATGCGCACGATCAGCCGGTTTTCCCCCTCCACGTGCTGGGGCTGGGCCCCCTCGAGACCGGCCTGGTTCAGGGCGGTACGGACCTCAGCCAGGCTGAAGGGTTGTTCGGCCCGGTACTGGGCCATGGTGCCGCCTGCGAAATCCACCCCGAGATTGGCCGTTCCCCGGCCGACCTCGACCAGGGCCACCGCTCCCAGCAGCAGCAGGACGGCGGAAAGGCCAAAGGTAATCCGGCGCAGGCTCATGAAATCGAGGCCGGGCCGCTGCAGCAGACTGAGGAAACGGATCTCGCCCAGTTTTTTCCGGGCGTGGAGCATATCGTAAATAACCTTGGTGCCGAACAGGGTGGTGATCAGGTTGAAGGAGACCCCCAGCGAGAGGGTGACGGCAAAGCCCTTGATGGGCCCGGTGCCGAAAAGGAACAGGGCCAGGGCGGTAATCAGGGTGGTCACCTGGGAGTCGACAATGGTGGACAGGGCCTTGCTGTAGCCCCCCTCGACCCCTGATTTCACGGTCTTGCCGAGGGCAAATTCCTCGCGCATGCGCTCAAATATCAGGACGTTGGCGTCCACCGCCATGCCGATGGCCAGGATAATCCCGGCGATCCCCGGCAGGGTCAGGGTGGCCTGCATCATGGCCAGGCCGGTGAAGATGAAGAGGATGTTCATCAGCAGGGCCACGTTGGCGATTACCCCGGAGAGGCGGTAATAGATGACCATGAACATGGAAACCAGTAAAGCGCCGAACAGGCCGGAGTACAGCCCGCGCTGAATGGAATCGCGGCCCAGCGAGGCCCCGACGGTCAGGTTCTGAATGATATCCACCGGGGCGGGCAGAGCCCCGACCCGCAGCACGATGGCCAGGTCGGCGGCTTCCTCGTGGCGGAAGCCCCCGGAAATCTGGGCGCTGCCGCCGAGAATGCGTTCTCGGATCACCGGGGCCGAACGGACCACATCATCAAGAACAATGGCCAGTTGGCGGCCCACGTTGCGCTCGGTGATCTGGCCGAATACCCGGCCACCGCGGTTGGTCAGGTCCAGGCTGACATAAGGTTCGTTGAAGGTGCCGCCCACCCGCACCCGGGCATCCCGAACCATCTCCCCGGTCATCAGGGGGGGGCTGTAAAGCAGGATCGGTTCGCTGCGCTCCTGGCCGGTCTGGCGGTCGACGGTGCGGTGGAAATAAATTTCCCGATCATCGGGCAGCATCCCTCGCAGGGTCAGGTTCAACTGCTGGCGGTCCTCGCCCCATTGCCACTGGCCGGCGTCCACCGCCTGGCGGATCAGCTGGTTGAGATCAACCGCCTGGGAATCATCCACCAGCCGGAATTCCAACTGGGCGGTCTGGCCGATCAGGTCGATGGCCCGTTCAGGATCGCGCACCCCGGGCAACTGGACCACGATCTCGTTGATGCCCTGGCGGACGATGACCGGCTCGGCCACCCCGAACTGGTCGATCCGGTTGCGGATGATTTCCAGGGACTGGCGAACCGCGTTCTGTTCGATGAATTCAATCTGATCCTCGGCAAGCTGCAGGAAAATGCGGGGAAAGGTGCCCTCTTCGCTCTCCACCCGGATCTCGAGGTTGGGAAAATCGCTGGCCACCTTGCGCTCGACGGCGTCGAGGGCTCTGACGTTGGGCAGGGTGAAAACGGCGGTCTGGGGATCGGTGGTCCGGGCCCTAACCAGGGTTACCTGCTCTTCCCGCATTACTTCCCGCAGTTCTTCGGCAGCCAGGTCCAGGGAGTTGGCGATGGCCCGGTCAATATCGACCTGCAGAACCAGATGCATGCCGCCCTGCAGGTCCAGGCCCAGACGCAGGCCCTCCGGGGCCAGATACTTCTTCCACCAGTCTGGCACCGAAACCGACAGCGAAGGCAGTACCGTGGCCAGGGAAAAGACGATCATAAAGAAGAGCAGGCCGATTTTCCATTTCAACGAGCTTTGCATTGCCACTCCCGCGCGGCGGCCGGGGTATTGCCCGCGCCGCTTTAAGTTATAAATCAGCTGTGCCCACGATCCGCTGGGATCGGCTGCAGGGGGCGCAGCAAACCACTATCTCCCGAACGGAGAAGTTTATCAATCAAAAGTCGGAGATTATACCCCACATCGCCAGGAAATCAAAGGTCTGTTTGGCGATGGGAAATGATCGGCGGCGCGGTAGCTTATCAAGCCCGGCGGTTTTGCTCGGCCGGCTCGGGAACGGGAGAAATTCGCCGGACTATACGGCTGTCAGCGGAATGATCAGGACAGGGCCGGGACTAGGGCCCGATTTGGGTTCGCTGAGCCCTGGGCGTAATTTACGCCCTGTTACCGGTCCCGGTTTGGCTGGGGGGCCGGGGCTGGGATTTGAGAAGTTTTCCTGGTTGCGCCGGAAAGGCTGACCATAGTATGATATTTCTTTTGTGCTCAGGCTGCCGGCGGAATCGCCGGGGCGGCGGATCCGGTTCCGCCCCCTTGAGGCCTCGGATTTGTCAATCTTTACGGTGTGAAATAACCAAGCATGCATATTAAGACGGTAAGCAGGAAGCTGCAGGATCTGCCGGGGCTGGATCTGGCCCGGATCGCCGCTGAGGCGGCCCGGGGAATGAAGGCGGAAAACCTGGTGATTCTCGATGTCCGGGGGCTTTCCTCGGTCACCGATTATTTTATGATCATGAGTGCCCGTTCCACCCGCCATGTTCAGAGCCTGGCCCGGGCGGTGGACGAGGCCCTCTCCTCGAAGCGCCTTAAAAGCGGGGACACCGAGGGCCTGGCCGAGGGCCTCTGGGTGCTGTTGGATTTCAATGATGTGGTGGTCCACATTTTTTATCATGAATTACGCGATTTCTACGACCTGGACGGACTCTGGCATGATGCTCCCCGGGTTAACTTTTAGAAGAGGGCGGCAGTCATTTTATTTTAAAGACTCCCCGCTGACCTGGTTAGTGAGATTATACCAATGGCGAATAACTTGCATGAAGTGCGGCCGGTTTTGCTGGCCATTCTCGACGGCTGGGGCGAGGCGCCGCCGGGACCCGGCAATGCCCTGCAGCTGGCCGAAACCCCCAATATGGACCGCTGGCGGCGGCAATATCCCTTCACCACCCTGACCGCCCATAACGGGGCGGTGGGGTTGCCCGAGGGGCAGATGGGTAATTCCGAGGTCGGTCATCTCAATATCGGGGCCGGCCGCGTTGTTTACCAGGATTTCACCCGGATTAGCCTGGCGGTGCGGGAGGGCGATTTCTTCGCCAATCAAACCCTCAACGACCTGCTGGTCCAACTCAAGCAAAACCAGGGGACCCTCCATCTCATGGGGCTGCTTTCCGACGGCGGGGTTCACAGCCATATCGATCACCTCATCGCCCTGCTGGAACTGGCGGCTCGCCGGGGCCTGGAGCGGGTTCTGGTCCACCCCTTCATGGACGGCCGGGATACCCCGCCCCAAAGTGGGTTGGGTTACATGGAAACCCTGGTCGCGGCTCTGGAGAGGATCGGAATCGGCCGGGTGGCCACGGTCTGCGGCCGTTATTACGCCATGGATCGGGATAAGCGCTGGGACCGGGTCCTGCGGGCCTGGGAAGCGGTGGTGGACGGCAAGGCCGAATTTGTCGCCGCCGATCCGCTGGCGGCAGTGCGGGCAGCCTACCAACGGGGCGAAACCGATGAGTTCATCAAGCCCACGGTGATTGGGTCCGCAGCCGGGCAACCATGCATCGCCGACCACGACGGGGTTATTTTCTTCAACTTCCGGGCCGACCGGGCCCGCCAGTTGACCGCCGCCCTGACCCGGGACGATTTCGCCGGCTTTAACCGGCCCCGGCGGCCCCGTCTGGCCGCTTTCGCTACCATGACCCGCTACGAAAAGGACTTCGACCTGCCGGTTGCCTTCCCGCCCCAGGAACTGACCCGGATCCTGGGCGAGGAGGTCAGCCGGCACGGGTTGAAGCAACTGCGGATCGCCGAAACTGAAAAGTACGCCCATGTCACCTATTTCTTCAACGGCGGCCGGGAAGAGCCCTTCGCCGGGGAAGAGCGGGCCCTGATCCCTTCGGCCCGCCAGGTGGCCACCTATGATCTCAAGCCGGAAATGAGCGCCCCGGAAGTGACCGAGGAGTTGCTCCAGCGTTTGGGTGGCCCGGCAACAGCCGGGGCCGCGGGTTTGCCCTATGCCCTGGTGGTCCTCAACTTCGCCAACGGGGATATGGTCGGGCACAGCGGCATCGTGGCGGCGGCAGTCAAGGCCTGTGAGACCGTGGATCAATGCCTGGGCCGGGTGGTGGAGGCCTTCACCGCCGCCGGAGGAATCGTGATGATCACCGCCGACCACGGCAATGCCGAAGAGATGGTGGTCTCCGGCGACGGCGGCCCGATGACCGCCCATAGCTGCAACCCGGTTCCTTTTATTCTGATCGATCCCCGGGCCGCCGGCCCTTATCGGTTGCGGGTTGACGGCGCTTTGCCCGATATCGCCCCCACCATTCTCCAACTGATGGGTTTGCCGGTGCCGGCGGAGATGACCAGCTCCGGCCTTTTATTGGATCGCTAGCCGCGGTTTATCTTTGCTTGATACTCGCTGACCTGAAAGGGGTTGCCGATGCGCTACATTTCGACCCGGGGCGGGATCGCCCCCATTTCCTTCACCGAAGCGGTGATGATGGGCCTGGCCACCGACGGCGGTTTGCTGCTACCGGAAAAACTGCCGGTGGCCGAGGCCGCCGAGATCGCCGCCTGGCGTGAACTGGCCTACCCCGAGCTGGCCGGGGCGGTATTGAGCCGCTTCATCGATGACATTCCCCCCGCCGATCTGCAGGAGCTGATCCGGCGTTCCTACGCCGGCTTCAACCATCCCGAAATCACCCCCCTGGTGGATCTCGGGGAATGCCGGATCCTTGAGCTGTTTCACGGCCCGACCCTGGCCTTCAAGGATGTGGCCCTGCAACTGCTGGGGAACATGTTTGAATACCTGCTGGCCGCCTCCGGGGACCGGATGAATATCCTCGGGGCCACCTCGGGGGATACCGGCAGCGCCGCCATTTACGGGGTGCGGGGCAAGGAGCGGATCAACATCTTCATCCTCCATCCCCACCAGCGGGTCAGCCCCATCCAGGAAAAGCAGATGACCACGGTCCTGGACGACAATGTCTTCAATATCGCGATCAGGGGCAACTTCGATGACGGCCAGGCCATCGTCAAAAAACTCTTCAACGATATCCCCTTCAAGGAAAAGTACCAGCTCGGGGCGGTCAACTCCATTAACTGGGCCCGGATTGTCGCCCAGGTGGTCTATTACGTTTACGCCGCTCTGCGCCTGACCGGGGCCAAGGGGGCCGGGCAGGTTGACTTCGCCGTGCCCACCGGCAATTTCGGCGATATCTTCGCAGGATTTGTGGCCCGAGGCCTGGTGCCCGGCCTGATTGGCCGCCTGATCCTGGCCACCAACGAGAACAACCTGCTGACCCGCTTCGTCCTCGACGGCGATTACTCGGTCAGTACCGTCCGGCCCACCAGCAGCCCCTCGATGGATATCCAGGTGGCCAGCAATTTTGAGCGCTACTTGTATTATCTCAACGACGAGGATCCCCAGCGGACCCGCCGGGAGATTGACGATTTCGCCCGCAGCGGCAGCCTGCGCTTCGGTCCCGACCGCCTGGCGCGGATTCAGGCCGATTTCGCCTCGCAAAGCGC
>Ga0114946_10003147_pt1 | contig 11238 bp, 6 predicted proteins | sample WalLakDeSediment_FD_88676 | JGI IMG/M metagenome (GOLD analysis project Ga0114946, IMG submission 88676) | Lake sediment microbial communities from Walker lake, Nevada to study Microbial Dark Matter (Phase II) - Walker Lake 11/02/13 Deep Sediment | ecosystem: Environmental > Aquatic > Freshwater...
CGGGCCGGCCCCGGCCGGTCCACCACTACCTGCGCCAGCGGTTCGCCCAGGTGACCAACCCGCCCATCGACCCCATCCGCGAGCGGGCGGTCATGAGCCTGCGCACCCTGCTCGGACCCCGCCACCCGATCCTGCTCGAGGGGCCCGAGGCGACCCGGCTCGTCGCGCTCCCGTCGTTCTTCGTCTACCCCTCGCTCGTGGAGTCGCTCCTCGATCCCGCCCGGCTGTCGCTCAGCGTCCACACCCTCGACGCCACGTTCCCCGTCGACGAGGGGCCCGACGGGCTCCGCGCCGCGGTGGAACGCCTCGCCGACGAGGCCGAGGCGGCCGTGGCCGACGGGGCCGGAGTCGTCGTGATCGACGACGGCAACATCTCGGCGGCCGACGCGCCGATCCCCTCGCTGCTCTCCACCGGCGCGGTGCACCAGCACCTGACCGGGGCCCGCTTGCGCCCGGCGACGAGCATCGTCGTCATGGCCGACGACGTGCGCGACGTGCACCACGTGGCGGCACTGCTCGGCTACGGCGCCGACGCGGTGTCCCCCCGGCTCGCCCTGCACACCGTCGGTGCCGAGGCCGACGACGACGACAGCAGCGACGCGGTGAGCCCCGAGGCCCAGTTCAACTACCAGGCCTCGGTCGAGGCCGGTGTGCTGAAGATCCTCTCCAAGATGGGCATCAGCACCGTCGACAGCTACCGCGGCGCGCAGATCTTCGAAGCGCTCGGCCTGGGGGCCGAGGTCGTCGACGTGTGCTTCACGGGCACGGTCTCCACCGTGGGCGGGATCGGCTGGCGCGCCCTCGGCGAGGACGTCCTCAGCCGTCATGTCGCGGCCTACGGGTCCGACACACCCGACCTGGAGTCGCCCGGGTACTTCCGCGACCGACGGGGGGGCGAGTACCACGCCCACTCCAAGGAGGTGGTCGCCGCGCTCAACGCGGTCACCGGGGTGGGCACGCCGGCGACCGACGGTGAGGAGGCCCGCACCCGGCCCCGCCGGCTGCGCGCCGTGGCCGCCCGCGACGACGTGGTGGCGGCCGCCGCCGACGCCGCGACCGCGGCGGCCGACGCCGGCGCCACGGCCGAGCAGCTCGCCGACATGACCGCGGCCCACCTGCTCCAGCGGGCCATCCGGGGCGAGTCCACCGACACCTACCGCACCTTCGCCGACCTGGTGGCGTCCCGGCCGGCCACCGAGCTCCACGACCTGCTCGAGCTGGTCCCCGCCGCCGAGCCGGTGCCGCTGGACGAGGTCGAGCCGGCCACCGAGATCGTGCGGCGCTTCTCCACCGGCGCCATGTCCCACGGCGCGCTGTCCAAGGAGGCCCACGAGAACCTGGCCCAGGCCATGAACCTGCTCGGCGGGAAGGCCAACTGCGGGGAGGGCGGCGAGGACCCCTACCGGTTCCGCACCCGAGGGATGGGCCGCGACGACAAGAACTCGGTGATCAAGCAGATCGCGTCGGGTCGCTTCGGCGTCACGCCCGAGTACCTGGCCTTCGCCGACGAGCTGCAGATCAAGATGGCCCAGGGATCCAAGCCCGGCGAGGGCGGCCAGCTCCCCGGGCACAAGGTGTCGGGGGAGATCGCCCGGCTGCGCCACACCCAGCCCGGCGTCGGGCTCATCTCGCCCCCGCCCCACCACGACATCTACTCCATCGAGGACCTGGCCCAGCTGATCTTCGACCTCAAGCAGGTCAACGCAGCCCAGGTGTCGGTCAAGCTCGTCGCCGAGGACGGTGTCGGCACCATCGCCGCCGGCGTCGTGAAGGCCCTCGCCGACGTCGTCCACCTCTCGGGCGCGAACGGGGGCACCGGCGCGAGCCCGCTGTCGTCGATCAAGCACGCCGGGCTCCCGTGGGAGCTCGGCCTCGTCGACTGCCAGCACGCGCTCGTCGAGAACGGGCTGCGCAGCCGGGTGAAGCTCCGCGTCGACGGGGGGTTCAAGACCGGCCGCCAGGTCATCGCCGCCGCGCTGCTCGGCGCCGACGAGTACTCGTTCGGCACCGCGGCCATGATCGCCGAGGGCTGCATCATGTTGCGGGCGTGCCACCGCGACACGTGCAAGCCCGGCGTGGCCACCCAGCGACCGCACCTGCGGGCCAACTTCACCGGCACGCCCGAAGGCGTCGCCGCCTACCTGCTGTTCGTGGCCGAGGAGGTGCGCGAGCACCTCGCCCGCCTGGGCCTGCGCTCGCTCGACGAGGCCATCGGGCGGGTCGACCTGCTCCGCCAGCGCACGGTGGGCGACCCCCGGGTCGACTCGGTCGACCTGGCACCGCTCCTCGCCCCGCCCGCCGATCCCGACGCGCCCCGCCGCTTCGTCGAGCGCGTCGCGCTCCAGGACCCCCGGTCCGAGCTGGGCGACCAGCTCCTCGCCGACGCCTACCGGGCGGTGTGGGACGGCGACGAGATCGACCTCGAGTACCGGATCGTCAACGCCGACCGGTCCGTGGGTGCCGCGCTGTCCGGGGCCCTGGCCCTGGAGTTCGGCTCCCAGCCGCCCCGGGGCGCGGCCACGGTGCGGCTGCACGGGAGCGCCGGGCAGAGCTTCGGGGCCTTCCTGGCCCAGGGAGTCTCCCTCGATCTCGTCGGGGAGGCCAACGACTACGTGGGCAAGGGCATGGGCGGGGGGCGCATCTCGGTGCGGCCCCCGGCCGACGACGCCTCCCTCGCCGGCGCGACGGGTGTCGACGAGACACCCGCGCTGGTGGGCAACACCTGCCTCTACGGGGCCACGGGCGGCGAGCTCTTCGTCGCCGGTGCCGCGGGCGAGCGCTTCGCGGTGCGCAACTCGGGCGCCGTCGCGGTGGTCGAGGGCGTCGGCGACCACGGGTGCGAGTACATGACCGGCGGCTCGGTGCTGATCATCGGCCGGGTCGGCTACAACTTCGGCGCGGGCATGACCGGCGGCCAGGCGTTCGTCTGGGACCCGCTGCTGGAGCGGCTCGCGGCGCGGGTGAACACCGACCTCGTCGAGGTGATCCGCCCCGACGTGATCGCCCTCGACGAGTGCCGCTGGCTGCTCGAGCGTCACGCCGAGCTCACCGGGTCGGCCCGCGCCACCGAGCTCCTGACCGGGTGGGACCGCACCGAGGAGCAGCTCTGGCACATCGTCCCCCGCGACCGCAGCAGCCGGATCGCCAGCGGCATCGCCCGCCGGGTGGCCGCGAGCTGACGACCCCGGTGGACGGGCTCGGCTACGCCGGCGGGCTGCTGCTCGCCGCGGTGTTCGCCTGGGCCGCGATCGCCAAGGCGATCCGGCCCGGGCGGACCGCCCGCGCCTTCGCCGGGCTCGGCCTCCCGGCGCCCCGCGTCCTCGCGGTGGCCGTTCCGCTCGCCGAGCTGGGTGTCGCGGTCGCGCTGGTCGTGGTGCCCGCGGCCGGCGCCAGCGCCGCGCTCGTGGCCCTCGCCTTCTTCAGCACGCTGATCACGGCGCGGCTGGCCCGCGGCGACCACGCACCGTGCGGGTGCTTCGGCGCGGCCTCCGAGGCGCCGCTCTCGGCCGCCGACCTGATGCGCAACCTGCTGCTCGCCGGGCTGGCGGTGGGCGCGCTGCTCACCGGCGAGCCCACCACCCCGAGCGCCGAGGCGGTGGCCGCGGTCGCGCTGGCCGGGCTGCAGGGGGTGATCATCGTCGCCTACGTCCGCGGCGGACGTGACCGCCGGGCCCGACGCCGGGCCCCGGGGACCGGGGCCGATGCGCGGGTGCCGACCCCCTAGTCGACGAGGCGGAGACCCGTGGGGCTGATCGACCCGGCCACATGGGGGAGGTCCACCACGAACTCGGTGAGGTGGGCCGGGAACACGTGCTCGCTCACCAGCACCGGGCGACCGGCCGCGTCGCGGGTGACGCGCTCGCACACCAGCACGGGCGACCCCACCGGCACGTCGAGGACCGCGGCGTCGTCGGCCCCGGCCGCGCCCGCGCCGATGGTCTGCGTGGCCCCGCCCAGCTCGATGCCGAGCAGGTCGTAGAAGGAGGCGCGGGCGACGTCGGTGACCGACAGGTCGGCGGCCAGCGCCTCGGGGCACCAGACGGTGACCCGGGCGAACGGCACCCCGTCGGCCAGGTTGACGCGGCGGACGCGGAGCACCGGACCCTCGCCGAGCACCTGGCGCGCCCGCGGCGGCGGCCGCTCGACCTCGAAGTCGAGGATGCGCCGCTCGGGCGTGGCGCCGGACTCGGCGAGCTGGGCCTCGATGGTGCCGAGGCGGCCCAGGGTCTGGCTCACCGGGTCGACCGCGACGAACCACCCGAAGCCCTGGCGGGAGTCGACGAGGCGCTCGCGGCGCAGCTCCTCGAGCGCCTTGCGGATCGTGACCCGGCTCACCGCGTACTCGCCCGAGAGCTCGGACTCGCTCGGCAGCACCCGACCGGCGCCGAGCTCGCCGGCGGCGATCCGGCGGCGGAGGTCGTCGGCGATGTCCCGATAGCGGATGGTCCTCACTTGTCCTATACTTGTATCGTTTCTGGTGCGGCGCAACCGCACCGCTCCGTCGACCCGCACGAGGTGCACCCCATGGCCGTCGCCGCCAGCACGCCGATCGAGCTCATCACCGACGTCTACGCCACGCTCGACGACCGGTTGGCGGTGGGCCGACGCCGGCTCGGCCGCCCCCTCACCCTGGCCGAGAAGATCCTCGTCAACCACCTCGACGACCCCGAGACCGGTGGGCTGGACCGGGGGATCTCCTACACCGACCTGCGCCCGGACCGGGTGGCCATGCAGGACGCCACCGCCCAGATGGCGCTGCTGCAGTTCATGACCGCCGGCCTCCCCGAGGTGGCCGTGCCCTCCACGGTGCACTGCGACCACCTCATCCAGGCCAAGGAGAACGGCCACGTCGACCTGCTCGCAGCCATCGACACCAACCGGGAGGTCTTCGACTTCCTCGAGTCGGTGTCGGCCAAGTACGGCATCGGCTTCTGGAAGCCGGGCTCGGGCATCATCCACCAGGTCGTGCTCGAGCAGTACGCGTTCCCGGGCGGGATGATGATCGGCACCGACAGCCACACCCCGAACGCCGGCGGCCTCGGCATGGTGGCCATCGGCGTCGGCGGGGCCGACGCGGTCGACGTGATGACCGGCTTCCCGTTCAACATCCGCTGGCCCAAGCTCATCGGTGTCCGCCTCACCGGGTCGCTCAACGGCTGGACCGCGCCCAAGGACATCATCTTGGAGGTCGCCCGCATCCTCACGGTCAAGGGCGGCACCGGGGCCATCGTCGAGTACTTCGGCCCCGGCGCCGAGTCGATCAGCGCCACGGGCAAGGCCACGATCTGCAACATGGGCGCCGAGATCGGCGCCACCACGTCGCTGTTCGGCTACGACGCCGCCATGGCCCGGTACCTCGTGTCCACCGGGCGCGCCGCCGTGGCCGATGCCGCGAGCGCGGTGGCCCACCACCTCCGGGCCGACGACGAGGTCCTCGCCGAGCCCGCCGCCTACTTCGACCAGGTCGTCGAGATCGACCTCGACACCCTCGAGCCGCTGATCAACGGGCCCCACACCCCCGACCTCTCGCGCCCCGTGTCGCGGGTGGGCGCCGACGCCAAGCGCAACGGCTGGCCCACCGCCATCAGCTACGCGCTCATCGGCTCGTGCACGAACTCCTCGTACGAGGACATCACCCGGGCCGCGAGCATCGCCCGCCAGGCCGCCGAGGCCGGCATCACCTGCCAGACCGATCTCATGGTCACCCCGGGATCCGAGCAGGTGCGCGCCACCATCGAGCGCGACGGCCTGCTCGCCGACTTCGAGCGCATCGGCGCCACAGTGCTGGCCAATGCCTGTGGCCCGTGCATCGGCCAGTGGTCGCGCTCCGACGTGGCCGAGGGCGACGCCAACACCATCGTCACCTCGTACAACCGCAACTTCCCCAAGCGCAACGACGGCCTGGCGTCCACGCTGGCGTTCGTCACCTCGCCCGAGACCGTGGTGGCCCTGGCCCTGGCCGGCACGCTCGAGTTCGACCCGCTCCGCGACACGCTCACCAACGCCGCCGGGGAGGAGGTCACGCTGCGGGTCCCGGTGGGCGAGGAGCTCCCCGCGCTCGGGTTCACGCCCGGCGAGAGCGGCTTCATCGCCCCGCCCGACGACCCGTCGGGCGTCTCGGTCACTGTCGATCCGGCATCGGACCGCCTCCAGCTGCTCGAACCGTTCGCGCCGTGGGACGGGAACGACCTGCTCGAGCTCCCGCTGCTGATGAAGGCCAGCGGCAAGTGCACCACCGACCACATCTCGGCGGCCGGTCCCTGGCTGAAGTACCGGGGTCATCTCGAGAACATCTCGGGCAACCTGTTCCTCGGCGCGGTGAACGCGTTCAGCGGCGCCGTCGGCGAAGGCGTCGACGCCACCGACGGACAGGTGCGGCCGTACCCCGAGATCGCCACGCGCTACCACCACGCCGGGATCGACTGGGTGGCCGTCGGCGACGAGAACTACGGCGAGGGCTCCTCGCGGGAGCACGCGGCCATGGAGCCCCGGTTCCGGGGCTGCCGGGCGGTCATCACCCGCTCGTTCGCCCGGATCCACGAGGCCAACCTCAAGAAGCAGGGCGTGCTGGCGCTGACCTTCACCGATCCCACCGACTACGACCGGATCGGCGAGGGCGACCGCCTCTCGCTGCTCGGCCTGGCCGACCTCTCCCCCGACGGTCCGGTGGCGGGCCGGATCCACCACACCGACGGCACCACCACCGACATCACCCTCGCCCACACCATGTCCGAGGAGCAGATCGGGTGGTTCCGGGCCGGCAGCGCGCTCAACATCATCCGGGCCCGCACCGCCGACTGAGACCGGCGCGCCCCACCACGGTACGCGCGACTGTTCGGCACGGGGACGCCGTCGCTATCGTGTCAAGCATGCCGAACATCGACGGGCCCGAGGCGGTCGTGGTGCCCACCGCGATCCGCGTCGACGGCCTCGGCGTGTCCTTCGGCGACACCACGGTGCTGCGCGACATCTCGCTCGAGGTGGCCCCCGGCGAGACCGTGGCCCTGCTCGGCCCCTCGGGGTGCGGCAAGACCACGCTGCTGCGCACGATCGCCGGGCTCGAGTCGCCGGGACGGGGGTCGATCCGGGTGGGCGACACCGTCGTCGTCGGCCCGGGCGTGTCCGTCCCCCCGGAGCGGCGGCGCATCGGCATGGTCTTCCAGGACTGGGCCCTGTTCCCCCACCTCACCGTCGGTGAGAACGTGGGATACGGCCTCGATCGGGCCCAGCGCCGCTCCGGCCGCGTCGAGGACAGCCTCGCCCTGGTCGGGCTCGGCGGCCTCGCCGACCGCATGCCGTCCACGCTGTCGGGCGGGCAGCAGCAGCGGGTGGCCCTGGCCCGGGCCCTCGCCCCCCGTCCCCGGGCCATCCTGCTCGACGAGCCCTTCTCCAACCTCGACACCACGCTCCGGGTGCAGGTCCGGGCCGAGGTCCACGCGCTGCTCGCCGACCTCGGCATCACGACGGTGTTCGTGACCCACGACCAGGAGGAGGCCTTCGTCCTGGGCGACCGGGTCGCGGTGATGGCCGGCGGCCGCCTCGTGCAGGTGGCGACCCCGGCCGAGATCTACGCCACCCCGGCCGACCGCTGGGTGGCGAGCTTCGTCGGCGAGGCCAACCTCCTCCCGGGCGACGCCGACGGCGACCTGGCCCGCACCCTCATCGGCACGGTCCCCCTGGCCCGCCCCACACGGGGACGGGTGGAGGTGCTGGTGCGCCCCGAGGAGCTCCTCCTGCAGGCCGGCGACGTGGGCGTGGTCCGCTCGGTCGAGTTCTACGGCCACGACTCGGTCACCGTGGTCCGGCTCCACGACGGCCCCGTGGTGCGGGTGCGCACCGCGGGCGCGCCGCCGCACCGCCGGGGCGACCGCGTCGGGCTGATCCACCACGGCGCGCCGACGGTGGCGTTCGCCGAGCCCCGCGTCGACGACGCCATCCCGTTCGTCGGCGCCGGCGCTCCCGGCTGACGCCCACCCGCTCCTCTGGGCGCGGCCACCCACACGCGGTGTGGGTCAGCGCGCCCGGAGCGGCGTCACCGGCTGACGCCCACCCGGTCTGGGCGCGGCCACCCACACGCGGTGTGGGTCAGCGCGCCCGGAGCGGGGCGGGGGGCGCGTCGGGGGTGCGGCCGGCAGCGGGCTCGGCAGCGGGCGCCGCGCCCGACGTCGGCGTCGCCGGCTCGCGATCGGCCTCGCGGATCACCAGCAGCGCCAGGGGCAGCGCCGAGATGGCCACGAGGGTGAGGGCGGGGATGGCGGCCCGGGCGAAGAACGCCTCGGAGGTCGCGCTCCAGATCTGCGTGGCCAGGGTGGGGTACCCGGTGGGCGCGAGCAGCAGGGTGGCCGGGAGCTCCTTCATGCACGTGAGGAACACCAGCGCGGCGCCCGCGGTCGCGCCGGGACGGGTGAGCGGCAGCACGATGCGGCGGAAGGTGGTGGTGGGGCTCGATCCGAGGAGGCGGGACGCCTCCTCGAGCGAGGGGGTCACCTGGAGCAGCGATGCCCGGATGGCGCCGATCGCCTGGGGCAGGAACAGCACCACGTAGGCGAAGGTGAGCATGGCCAGGGTCTGGTACGCCGGTGTGGCCACCCGGGCGCCGAAGAACACGAGCGACAGCGCCACCACCACGCCGGGGAGCGCGTACCCCGACCACGACAGCCGCTCCACCAGCCGCGACAGCGGGCCCGGGTGGCGCACGGCGAGCAGGGCCACCGGGAAGGCGGCGAGCACCGCGGCGACCGCGCCGAGCCCCGACGCGCGGACGCTGTTGGCCACCAGGGTCGTCGTGAGCCGCAGCGGCTCTCCGGCCGAGAGGCCCCGGACGAACCAGTACCCGATCACCGCGAGGGGGAGCACGAGGGCGACGAGCACCAGCAGCGAGCACGCCCCCGCCGCCACCCACCGCCACCGCCCCAGCGCCACCGGACGCGGCGTGCGGGATCCGCCGCCGTGGAGCCGGTGGTAGTTCTCCCTGCCCCGGAACCGCTGCTCGACCGCGAGCACACCGATGGTGAGCGCCACGAGGACCAGTCCGTAGACGGCCGCCGTCGACCGGTCGAGGGAGCCGCGGTACTGCACGAAGATCGCCCGGGTGAACGAGTCGAACCGCAGGAGCGAGACCGCGCCGAAGTCGCTGAGGGTGTACAGGGCGACGAGGAGGGCGCCGGCGGTGATCGCCGGTCGGAGCTGGGGCAGCACCACCCGGACGAACGTGGTGGCGCGCCCCCGACCGAGCGTCCGGCTGGCCTCCTCCAGGCTGGGGTCCATCCGGCGCAGCGCGGCCCGCACGGTGAGCAGCACGTAGGGATAGCTGAACAGCGTGAGCACGAGCCACGCCCCGGGGAACCCGTAGAACGACGGGAGGCGGTCGACGCCGAGGGGCTCGAGCCAGCCCTGGAGGGCCCCGCGGGGGCCGAGGGCGGCGATGAACGCGAAGCCGCCGACGTAGGTGGGGATGGCGAGCGGCAGCGCGGTGAGGACCACCCACATCCGCCGGCCCGGGAGGTCGGTGCGCACGGTGAGCCAGGCCACGGGCACGGCGATGAGCACCGAGGCGGTCGTCACCGACACGGCGAGCAGCATCGTGTTGAGCAGCAGCCGCAGTGTGCGCTCCGCGGTCGCGATCTCGATGATCCGGTCGAGCCCGAGCTCGGAGGCCCGGATCACCAGGTAGGTGAGCGGCAGCGCGGCCCCGGCGGCGACGAGCAGGCCGAGCAGGGTGAGGACGGGAGCCGGGCGCCGCCGCGGCCCCGAACCGGGGCCCGCGTCGGGCGCCCGGTCCGGGGCCAGCGTGGAGATCACGGCCCTAGAGTGCCCCGACCTCGGTGAGCAGGGCCAGCGTGCCGGCGAGGTCCTCGAGCTGGTCGAGGTCGATCTCGGGGAGCGTCAGCGAGTCGATGTCGGGCAGCTCGGCGGCCGGGGCCACCCCGGCCGCGAGCGGGATCTCGAAGGTCTCGTTGGCGAAGTACTCCTGGGCCTCGGCCGAGAGCAGGTAGCGCACGAGGGCGAGGGCCAGGTCCTCGTCGTCGCTGGTGTCGACGACGCCGACGCCGGCCACGTTGACGAGCCCACCCGGGTCGCCGTCGGTGAAGAAGCGGTTCGCCGCCGGGTACGCGGGGTCCTCGGCGAGGAAGCGGTACAGGTAGTAGTGGTTGACGAACCCGACCTCGACCTCACCGGCGGCCACCGCCTCCACCAACGCGGTGTTGTTCTGGTAGGCGACCGGCGAGTTGGCCAGGATGCCCTCGAGCCAGGCCCGGGCCCCGTCCTCGCCCTCGAGCACCCGCAGCGCGGTCACGAACGACTGGAACGAGCCGTTGGTGGGCGCCCACCCGATCCGCCCGCTCCACTCCGGATCGGTGAAGCCGAGGATCGAGTCGGGGAGGTCGTCCTCGGTGAGCAGCTCGGTGTTGTAGATCACGGTCCGGACCCGCCCGGACACGCCCACCCACTCGCCCCGGGTCGAGCGCAGGGCCGGATCGACCTCCTCGACCACGTCGTCGGGCAGGGCGACGAGGCGCCCCTCGGACGCCAGCGCGCCCAGCGCGCCGGCGTCCTGGCCGAAGTACACGTCGGCGGGCGAGTTGCCCCCCTCCTCGAGGATGAGCGCCGCCATCTCGGCGGTGTCGCCGTAGCGCACCTCCACGTCGATGCCCGTCGCCGCGGTGAACTGCTCGAGGAGGGGCCCCACCAGCTCCTCGCTGCGGCCCGAGTACACGGTGATGGTGCCCGAGAGCTCGGGCTCCTCGGTGCCGGGCGCGCTGGTCGCCGGTGCCGAGGTGTCCGACGATGCGGCGTCGTCGTCGCCGCAGGCGACGGCGAACAGGGCGAGCCCGGCCAGCAGGGCGAGCAGGGAGAGCGATCGGCGCATGGATCCAGACCTCGTCAGCGGTGTTAGGGGACCCTCACGTGTGTAAGGGGCCCCTAACAGATCACGACGGGACCGGTCCCGTCAAGCCCGCCGTCGGTCACACCGGCGCCGGTCAGTCGGTGCCCGGCCGCCGATCCGCCTCGGCGTCGGGGTCGCCGTCGTAGCCCGGCGGGAAGGTGCGCCGCAGCTCGTCCTCGGTGGGGTCGTGCTGCTCGCGTGCCGCGGCCGGCAGCAGGTCGGCGATGGCGGCCATGATCGCCCGGGTGTCGGCATCGGGGTCGTCGCCCCCGAGCTCGACCGGCGGGCCGACGCGCACCTCGACGGTGGGCGGGGCGAGCACGTTCCACACCTCGGGGACGCGGGCCGAG
>Ga0114946_10003148_pt1 | contig 11236 bp, 12 predicted proteins | sample WalLakDeSediment_FD_88676 | JGI IMG/M metagenome (GOLD analysis project Ga0114946, IMG submission 88676) | Lake sediment microbial communities from Walker lake, Nevada to study Microbial Dark Matter (Phase II) - Walker Lake 11/02/13 Deep Sediment | ecosystem: Environmental > Aquatic >...
CTGCTCCCAGATCCGCTCGAAGGCTCGGGAGCAGACGGCGGCCGCAGGCCCCCGGATCTCCACGCCCGTGTCCCTCCAGGGAGCGTGCTTCCCGTCGCCGGCCCACTCCTGCCCCACACAGAATCCGCCGATGAACGCCACGGTTCCGTCCACGCATACCACCTTCCGGTGGTCCCGCTGGAGCACGCCGAAAGGATCCCGGACGGAAGGTGGGTTGAAGGCCCGGACTTCCACCCCCGCCTCCCGGTAGGGTCGCCAGTAACGACGTGGGGTGGCCCAGCAACCCATCCAGTCGTAGAGCACTCTCACTTCCACGCCCTGCAGGGCCTTGCTCACCAAGGCGTCCCGGAAGACCCGGCCCACCCGGTCGTCCCTGATGATGTAGTTCTCGAAGTGGATGTAGCCCCTGGCCCCGTCGATGGCCTCGATCCAGGCGTCGAAGGTGTTGGGGCCGTCGAATTGGAGGCTGATGGCGTTTCCGTCCACCCGGGAGGCCCCGGTGGCTCGCTCGAGGGTCCAGTCGGGGATCCTGGCGGCGAATCCCCGGGACGTCTCGCGATCAGGAAGACGGTCAGGCACGTTCACGATCCGTGTAAGGTGGTCATGCGGAGACGCCCCGACAACCTGGTCCGGGGAGATGGGGCACCGCCCCACCGGGGAGCAGGCGACCCTGCCACGGACCCGACCTCAGGGAGCGAACCGGTACCCCAGGAGTTTGTAGACGAGCTTCGCCACCAGGAAATCAGGGGCGGGCAGGCCGGGTACAGGAGCCAACTCCACCACGTCGCAGGCAAGGACGGTCCGCTCCTGGAACACCCTGCGCAAGAACCGAAGCGTCCGGTACCAGTCTCCGCCGCCGGGCTCCGGTGTGCCCGTGGAGGGAACCAGGGAAGGATCGAAGAAATCCACATCGAAGGTGATGTAGACCGGGTCCCCCAGCGCCTCCAGGGCCGAGTCCATCCAACCGTCGTCATCCCACATCCGGTCGGCATAGAGGAGGGTCACGCCGGGGGTGGCTTCGGCCACCTCCACCTCCTCCCGGCTGATTCCCCGTATCCCCACCCCCACCACGTCCGCCACGTCCAGGACCCTCCACATGGCCGAAGCGTGGGAATCGGGAGTGCCCTCGTAGGAGCTCCGGAGATCCGCATGCGCGTCCATCTGAAGCACGTGGAGACGGGCATCCTGCCGAGCCGCCACCGCCCGGATGGCGGGAGCGGAAATGGAGTGTTCCCCCCCCAGCATGAGGGGAAACCGGCCGGCCGCCGCGTCCAGAATGGCGCCGTAGGCCTTCTCCAGCTCCCTCATTGCGGGCCCCGCCCCCTCCCGGGTCAACTCCAGGGCGGGAAACGTGTGAATCCCCGCTACCGAAGGATCCGTTTCCAGCTCCTGGTCCCAGAGCTCGATGTACCGGGACGCCTCCAGGATGGCCTGAGGCCCCGAGCGCGTCCCGCCGCCGAAGCTGGTAGTGGACTCGTAGGGGACCGGCAGGATCAGGGCCCTGGACGTCTCAAAGGCGGAAGCCTCTTCGTCCAGTCCCAGGAAGGTGTGGGGCAGCTCCCAGGGGAGTCCGGCCAGGTCCATGATTGTTGCCTCTCCCTGCAAGTCGGAATAGGGACTACCGTGGCTGGGGCGCGAGGTTGTCCCCTCGTAGGCCCCTTCCGGAGAAGGACCATCGTCACGGCCTCCCCCCCTTCCGGGCACCGCGGAGGACCTTCGATTGGGCATCCCTGAAGCTCCGGCACACTCAGCCGCAGAAGACGGCCGCCGCCACCACCGTGACCCAGGTGCCTTCCTCCGGAGCCTCCGCCACGATGGTGTGGTTCTCCGAATTCACGATGAGTCCGGACACCAGCCACTGCTCCCGGCGCTCGTCCCAGGCCTCGTCGGAGTTGAAGGGCACACCCAGAGTGGTGGCCAGCATGCTGGCAGCCAGGTCCTCGGCGTAATCCCCCATGTGTTTCTCGCCCTGGCCATAGGCGTGGTGCTCGGAGATGTACCCGTACTTGGACCGGTCCGCCGGGGTGGCCAGCCCCACCGAAGCTCCAACCCTCCGGCTCGGCTCGTTCGTCGCCCCCTCGCTCAGCACGCAGAACACCACCTGGCCGGCCTGCAGCAGCGCGGTGCCATCCTCTCGGGAGATGATCTCGCAGTGAGGAGGGAAGATGGAGGAAACCCGAACCAGGTTGTGATGGGCTATGTTGGCATCCCGGAGAGCTTCCTCGAAGCTGGAGAGCTTCTCCCGGTGGATCCCCACGCCGGTCGTGAAGAACATCTTCCTCGGAACCAGCTGCTGGCCTTGAAACACCTTACCGCCTCCATCATGGCGTACATAAGGAACCGGCCGAGGCCGGGGCAAAAGCAGAGGAGGCCCGTCAGAGCCGCTAACCGACCCTTTTGAGCGGCCGGAAGCTATGCCCTCTCGATGGGGCAGGTCAACCCGTCATCCGGGAGCTCCACACCGGCCTCCTGGCACTCCCTGCAAAGGCCGTAGATCTCGAGCTTGTGGCGGGCTGGCCTGAACCCGTGCCGCTGGGTGACCCGAGCCTGCACATCCTGGACCTCCCAACTCTCGAACTCGATGACCCTGCCGCACTCCAGGCAGATGAGGTGCTCGTGGACGGGGTCCCTGGACAGCCGGTGCTCGTAGCGCTTGAAGCCCTCCCCGAAGTCATGCTCCATCACCAGCCGGCTCCTCACCAGGAGATCGAGGGTCCGGTAGATGGTGGCCTTCCCGGTCCGGTGGCCCATCTCCCTGAGACGCCCTTCCAGGTCCTCCACGGAAAGGTGCCCTGCCGAAGCGAACACGACCTGGGCCACAGCCTCCCTCTGCCGAGTATGGGGCAGTCCCTGATCCTTCAGGTACCGCCGGAAGAGACGTTGGGAGACGTTCGTGTCGTTCATGGCAAACCTCGGGTCAGCCCGGTGGCACCGGCCCACGGGCGGGGCCCGTAGGCCTGGATGAGCCTCTCGAACCTGTGGGGATCCCCTCCGATCTCGATCTCCCGGGGGAGACCCAGGTGCAGCCCGCTTCTGCGGACTACCCCGTCCATGATGCGCGGCAGACGCTCGGGGGGAGCCTCCCCCTCCGAGGCCATCTCCGGGTGAAACACCACCCCCACTCCGGTGAGCTCAGCCGAGTACCGACCGGTGACGAGCTCCCGCCTCGCCGGATCGTCCGTGAGCCGGCTCACCGCCACAAGCCCCCACTCCTTGCGCCCCCTGACCAACGGGGGAAACACCCAGACCCGGTCCACCAAGGCAATTCCAAGCTGTGCTCCCAATAGGGCCAACAACCGTCCCGGGGCATCGGGAACGACGGACTCCTGCCGGGACCTTTCGTCCGAGGGCTCAGGCCCCATCATTCTCAACGATCTCCCGGACCGCTCTGCGGGTCTCCCGGATGACTTCCTCCCGGACCTGGGCCATGGGTCTCGCCACCAGGGCGCCGGAAGCCTTCACATGCCCTCCTCCTCCAAAGATCCTGGCAAGCGCGTTCACGTCCACGTCTCCGTTGGACCGGAAAGAAATCTTCGTGGCTCCACGGGCCGTCTCCCGAAAGAGTATACCCACCTCCACACCGTTGATCCCCCTGGGATAGTCCACCAGTCCCTCGATGTCGTCCGGATTGGCACCCAGATCGGCGAACACCTGGGAGGGCACGGTCATCCACGCCACTCTCCCTTCCTCGTCCACGTCCAACTCTCCCAAAGCTTCCTGCAGGAGCCGGAGCTTTCTGAGAGGCATGCTTCCATAGACCTTGCGGTGGGTCTCTTCCGGGTCGACACCCATCTCCAGGAGCTCCGCAGCGATGCGATGGGCGCCAGGTGACGAGTTGCTGAAGCGGAAGCAGCCCGTATCGGAGAGAATGGCAACGTAGAGGCCCAGAGCCGTCTCCGGCGGCCACAGACCGCCGGCCTTCTTCAGGAGGTCGAAGACCAGTTCCCCCGTGGCCGCGGCCTCAGGGTCCCGGAGCGAAAGACCAGGGATCGCATCCAAACCAGGTGGATGATGGTCGATGACGGCTGTGGGAAGACCCCTGATGAGGTCCGCCACCCGACCGATGCGGGACACTTCCCCCGTGTCCATGACCACGGCGAGCTCCGCCCCCCCCGCAATCTCCTTCGCCCGGGCACTCCCGGCGTCGATGCTCCAACTCCGGTCCGGGAGGAGGAAACCCAACGACTCGGGAAGAGGCGTCGGGTTGACGATCCACGACTCCTTTCCCTGTCCCCGAAGCCACGCAGCCAGGGCCACCTCACTCCCCACCCCATCCCCGTCGGCATTGACGTGGGTGGTGAGAAGGACGCGACGGGCCTTCATGAGGGCCCGGAGCACTTCCGCGACCGCAAAGCGGCGAGATTCGGGGGTCTGGTAGCTCATGGGTCTGTGAACGATAGGCATGGTTCTCCCACCGTCAAGCGCCTGGAGCCCAAAGGGAGCATGGCAGGATGGCGACCATCCATGGCTGGAGGTCCCTCAGCGTGGCCGACCCGGGCGCCCGGAAAGGGCATGGTGCACCTTCGCCCAGGTGGAAGCGACATGGGTCCAGACGGGGGCTGTCCGGCCCTCCACTTGGCCGGAGGCAAGGGCTGCCAGGAGGGAGGCCGGGGAGCTTTCATGGTAGGGCACTTCCACCCAGGCTCCTCCCACCTCGCCCAGAGTGTGGGCATCCGAGCCTGCGCCCCGCAGCTTGCCATGGGACCGGGCAAGGGCTTCAGCCGGCTCGTTCAACCGACCGGGGTGCAAGCGGGCGTTGAAGACCTCCACCACGTCCACCAGGGGAGCGAGGGCCTCGGCGTGGCGCCCGGAGCCCCCCTTACCTCGGGCAAAGGGGTGGGGAAGGTAGGTGATCCCTCCGTCCTCCCTTATGAGACGGCAGGTGTCCCGGGCCGGGGTGCCGCCGGGAATCTCCCGGCTTATATAGAGACCGATGACGTCGATCCCCTCCCTCGTTCGCACTTCTTCCCCCGGAATGACCCGGTCCGGGAACCTCCGGTACATCTCCAGAGCCAGCTCAAGGCGGTTGTGATCGGTGATGGCTATGCGATGGATCCCGCGCTCCTGGGCTCGCTGGAGGAGGGCCTCCGGGTCCGAAAGGCAGTCCCAGGAGGCTCGCGTGTGGAGATGGAGGTCAAGGCGGATCGTGCGGGGGGAGGCCGTCATGAGGTCCCAGCTGCCCCGGAACGGGTCTTGCTGCGGGCTCGGGCCCGAAGGAGGTCCAGGAGGGCCAGGCTCCGCTCCAGGAGCTCCTCCCTGGAGCCGTCATTGTCCAGGACAAAGTGGGACCTGCGCCGCTTCTCCGGAGACGGGACTTGGGACGACATGATGCGGCGTGCGTCCTCCTCCTGCAGTCCCCGGCCCTTCACGAGACGCTCCAGGCGAAGTTCTTCGTGAGCGTCCACACATACCACCACATCGTAGTCGCCCTGAAGCCCCACTTCGAAGAGGAGGGGAATCTCCGCCACGGCGAGCGGCGCTCCGCCCTCCCGGCGCAGGGCCATCCATCGGTCCCGCAGGGCAGCGATCCTGGGATGAAGGATCTCCTCCAGGCGGGCTCGCTCTCCCGGGTTCCTGAAGACGCGGTCCCTGAGAGCCCCCCGATCCAGGGAGCCGTCGGCCTGAAGGATCTCGGGGCCGAAGGTCGCCACCACCTCCGCCAACCCCTCGGATCCTGGGGCCACGGCTTCCCTCGCCAGGTCGTCGGCCCTCACCACCGGCACCCCCGCCGCCGCCCACATCCCGGCTACCGTGGACTTCCCTGCGGCAGCGTTCCCGGTGAGGGCCACCGCCATCACGGCTCACCTCCATCCACTGGAGAGCCTCCGGAGCCGGTGCGGCCCCACGAACCTGGTTCCCATCACCTGAGGGCGCGCCGTTGGATCTCCACGGTCCGGACGATGTCGTCCGGGGTGCCGACCACCATGTCGGGACCAGGGGACAGCAAGGCCAGAGAGTCTATCCGGAGGGTCAGGGTGTAAGGACTCCCCCAAGAGTCGAGGAGGCTTCCCCCCTGGAAATTCCGCTCCATCCACATCTGGAACTCCTGTCCAGGCTGCGGCAGTCGAAGGCCCTCCCGGTCCATGGTACCGAGCTCCCGAACGATCTTGTCCATCTCGGCCTTCGTTTGCCAGACGAAGACCGGTCTCAGGAGAGGATTCAGGAGGTCCAGCACCACGGGGCGGGTCTGGGGAAAGTAGAGCGCCGCCCCGAAACCAAGGACCAGCATCAGGAAGAACTTGCCCAAGGAACCGTCCTCCGGATGAGAAGAGCGCAAGCCTTCGAATCGCGCCTACTCTTCAAAACTAGAGATGAGGCGGTCCAGTGACAACGCTTGCGTTCTTCCGTTGTCCCGGCCAGACTCTCTGAGGCCTCAACGAGGGCGGGGGCCGAAGAGCCCGCCCGGAATCGAGGCGCTGGAGCCCTTCCCTCCCCTTGGAGCCAGAACGAAGAAGCCGGATTCCCGAGCCGAGGAACCAGACGATATGGCCAAGCTCTCAGATCTCTCCCTCAAAGACCGCCTCTGGTACCACAGCTATCGGTTCCGCCGGGTCGAACCTCTTCCTTGGCAACCTCATGGCCCTCCCCTGGGAGATTGCCGGGTGGCCACCGTCACCACCGCCGGGATTCACCGTCCTGGGGATCCCCCCTTCGAGAAGGTGAAGGGAGGAGACTATTCCTATCGGATGATCCCCGAGGACACCCCCCTCCCCTCCCTGGCATGCACTCATCCCAGCGGCGCCTGGGACCGAAGCGGAGTGGAGGCGGACCGGAACCTGGCTCTCCCCCTGGACCGCCTCCGAAGCCTTGCGGAGGCCGGAGAGATAGGCGAGGTGGCTCCACGGCACGTGTCGTTCCAGGGGTCCATCACAGCACCCCTCCGCCTGGTGCGGCAGACGGGACCGGAGGTAGCTCGGGCCATGGTCTCCGACGGGGTGGACGTGGTGATCCTCACCCCCGTCTGACCCACCTGCCATCAGTCCGTGGGACTGATCGCCGGTGCCCTGGAGGAGAAGGGGATCCGCACGGTTTGCCTCTCCACCTTCGAGCCCATCATGACGCAGGTCCGCCCGCCCCGTTGGCTGGACCTTCCCTATCCCCTGGGCTTCCCCTTGGGACCGCCCAACCAACCGGACATCCAGATGCGGATCCTCCGTCGGGCCTTCCGGCTTCTGGAGGAGTCCGGGCCCGGACCGGTGCGCCGGGAGTATGATCCCGACACGGAAGACTGAGTCGTTTCGGAACGAACCGCAGAACGGCTCGTTTGACGTGGTGCGGCAGCCTTCGAACCTGGCTTCAGGTCCGGTGGTGGCGCCGGAGGTGGCCGGGCGCCGGTCAGGTCGCTATCCTTCCATCCATCAGGCCATTGTTCCACTGCGCCCGTCCGCCGGACGTGGCCATCTCGCCAGTGACGTCATGAGAGCTTTTCTCTTTCCACAGGGAGCCCGGATCCAGGTCAAACGGGGCTCCTTCCCCATGGCCGGGGACCTCATCGGGAAGTCGGGAGTAGTCCTTGAGTTGGATGACTACCGTCCCGGCCGATACGGGGTGGTCCTGGACACGGAAACCGAGGTCCGGGACTTCTCCGAAGACGAACTGGAGCCGTACAAGGGCGCCTGACCAGAGGGGTCCACAAGCGCCGTCGGCTCCTACCTCAGAACACAGGAGCCGACGTGGCGAACCGACTGGCCCTCGAGACCAGCCCCTATCTCCTTCAGCACGCCCACAACCCCGTGGACTGGCACCCTTGGGGAGAAGAGGCTTTGTCGCTGGCCCGCAGGGAGGACAGGCCCATTCTCCTCTCCATCGGCTATTCGGCATGTCATTGGTGCCACGTCATGGAGCGGGAGTCCTTCGAAGACCCCGGAATCGCCGCCCTCATGAACGAGGGCTTCGTGAACATCAAGGTGGACCGGGAAGAGCGACCTGACCTGGATTCCATCTACATGAGGGCCGTCCAGGTCCTCACCGGTCATGGGGGATGGCCTCTCACGGCCTTCCTCACCCCCGATGGCCGGGCGTTCTTCGGCGGCACGTACTTCCCCCCGGAGCCCCGTCATGGAATGCCCTCCTTCCGCCAGGTCCTGATGTCCGTCTCCGACGCATACCGGAATCGCCGGGAGGACGTCGAGAAGGGTTCCGAGCAACTCCTGGCGGCCCTCAGGGAACCCGATTCAGGCGGGGGGCCTTCCCATGCCCCGGCGGCACCGGAGGATCGGGACGCAGCTATCCTGGAGCACGCCGTCCGCTTCCTGGCAGGCCGGTTCGATCCTGTCCACGGGGGCTTCGGGCCAGCTCCCAAGTTCCCCCAGCCCATGACCCTGGAGATCCTTCTTCGCCAGTTCCACCGCACGGGGGACGGGGAAGCTCTGGACATGGTGGTGAGGACCCTCCGGAGCATGGCCAGGGGCGGGATCCGGGACCACCTGGGCGGGGGATTCCACCGCTACTCGGTAGACGGCCGATGGTTGGTGCCCCACTTCGAGAAGATGCTCTACGACAACGGCCTACTGGCAAGGGTTTACCTCCACGCCTTCCAGATCACCGGGGACCCGGAGCTCCGGGACGCTGCGACGTCCACACTGGACTACATCCTGGAAGACCTGCGGGGGCCGGAAGGAGGCTTCTATTCAGCCCGAGACGCCGATTCCGAGGGGGAAGAGGGCCTCTTCTACCTGTGGCGCCCTCAGGAGGTGGACGACATCCTGGGTGAGGTGGAGGGAGCCCTCCTCCGGCAGACCTACGACGTCAGCGAGATGGGGAACTTCGAGGGGAGCAACATCCTGCACCTCCCCCGTGGCTTGGACTCCCTGGCCACGACGGAGGGAATCCCACTGGAGGAGCTGGAGGACCGCCTATCAAGATCCAGGAATGCCCTGAAGCAGGCCAGGAGCCTGCGGGAGCCGCCCTTCCGGGACGAGAAGGTTCTGGTGAGTTGGAACAGCTTTGTCCTCCGGGCCCTTGCGGAGGCTGGAGCGTCCCTGGGGCGGGAGGATTACCTTGAGGCTGCCCGGGTCAATGCGTCCTTCCTTCTGGACAACCTCCGGGAGGGTGGTAGGCTGCTCAGAAGCTGGAAGGACGGATCCGCCAAGGTGCCCGCCTTCCTGGAGGATCACGCCGGCCTTGGCAACGCCCTCCTGTCCCTCTACGAGGCCACACTTGAGCCCCGCTGGCTGGTGGATGCGCTGGACCTCGCTGAAGAGGTGCTGAAGCTGTTCTGGGAGGAGAACGAGGGCCTCTTCTACGACTCCCCCCACGACGGTGAGCGCCTGGTGCTGCGGCCCCGTGACATCATGGACAACGCCACCCCCTCCGGGAATTCCCTGGCCGTGGAACTCCTCCTGCGGACCGTCTCGCTCACGGGGGCGAAACGCCTCCGGGAGCCGGCCCTCAGGACGCTGGCTCGGGAGGCGGACGCCATGCGCCGGTTTCCCTCGGCCTTCGGGAGGCTGCTGTCGGGCCTCACCCTTCACCTGGACCCTCCGGTGGAGGTGGTGCTCCTGGGACGGGAAGGCGAGGCTCTACTGGGGGAGATGCTGCGTGCGGCCCACCGCCCCTACCTGCCGAACCGGGTCATTGCGGGAGGGGGCCCGGCAAGACTGCCCCCCTTCCCCCTCTTCCAGGGGCGTGAGCCCAAGGGGGATGGACCCACGGCATACGTGTGCCGCGACTTCACCTGTAGCGCGCCCATGGGTGAGCCTGGAGAGCTCCTGGAGGAGTTGGAGAGGGAACGGCGGACCCCGGGGGAGGGGTAGCCGAAGAAGTCGTCCTGACTATCTTCTTCTCCGATTCCCGCGTACCGACCCGTTTTCTACCAGAGACCCTCACGATCCAGGAGGGGTACATTGGCGGCCGAACAGCTTCCCGAAAGCCTTGGACCGGAGGACCTGATCCGCTCCTACCGAACCATGGTTGTGGCCCGCAGGCTGGACGACCGGGAGATCAGCCTGAAGCGGCAAAGCAAGATCTTCTTCCAGATTTCCGGCGCCGGCCACGAGTGCATCCAGGTGGCGGTGGCGGCCCACCTGCGCCCCGCCTACGACTGGTTCTACCCCTATTACCGGGATCGGGCCCTGGCCCTGGCTCTTGGCATCACCCCCCTGGACCAGCTCCTCCAGGCAGTGGGAGCGGCGGACGACCCCCAGACCGGGGGCCGACAGATGCCGGGTCACCCCACCAGCGTGGAACTCCAGGTGACCAGCACGTCTTCTCCCACCGGCACCCAGTTCCTCCAGGCCGTGGGCACCGCCGAGGCGGGCTACCGGGCCGCCCTTCAGGAAGACATCCGGGAGCGGGTCAAGAACTTCCAGGAAGACGAGGTGGTCCTGGTATGCTCCGGAGACGGGACCACGTCCCAGGGGGAGTTCTGGGAGGCTCTGAACACCGCCTGCAACCTGTCCCTCCCTGTGATCTTCCTCATCCAGGACAACGGGTACGCCATCTCCGTCCCGGTGGAGGTGCAGACCGCCGGCGGAAACATCTCCAAGCTGGTTTCGAGCTTTCCGGGCCTCCTGCTGCGGGAATGCGACGGGACGGACTTCCTGGACAGCTACCGGGCCGCAGGGGATGTGGCGGAGCATTGCCGGGCCAGGAGGGGACCGGCCTTCCTCCACGCCTACACCACCCGCCCCTATTCCCACTCCATGTCCGACGACGAGCGGATGTACCGCACGCGGGCTGAGTTGGAGGAGCAGGAGCGCCGGGATCCCCTCACCCGGACCCGGGCCCTCATCCTGGACCTGGGGATCGCCACTGAGGAGGAGATGGATCGGCTGGAGGGGGAGGTGGAGGCCACCGTGGCGGCTGCGGCGGAGGAGGCGGTCCAACGCCCCCAGCCCGAGCCGGACACGGCCATGCTTCACCTCTATTCCGAGTCCGTGGATCCCACGGGACCTGAGTTCGATACGGAGGACTCCCCGGCCTACGCCGACGGCGGGAAGCTCCTCACCATGGTGGACCTCCTGAACGCCTGCATGAAGGACGAGATGGCACGGGACCCCGGGATCCTGGTGTTCGGGGAGGACGTGGCGGACGCCTCCCGTGAGCTGGCCCTGGAGGAGGTCCAGGGGAAGGGTGGGGTCTTCAAGGTGACCCACGGCCTCCAGAGGGCCTTCGGGGGGGTCCGCGTCTTCAACTCCCCCCTGGCGGAGGCCAACATCATCGGCCGGGCCATCGGGATGGCGGTGCGGGGGCTGAAGCCCGTTGTGGAGATCCAGTTCTTCGACTACATCTGGCC
>Ga0114946_10003149_pt1 | contig 11232 bp, 8 predicted proteins | sample WalLakDeSediment_FD_88676 | JGI IMG/M metagenome (GOLD analysis project Ga0114946, IMG submission 88676) | Lake sediment microbial communities from Walker lake, Nevada to study Microbial Dark Matter (Phase II) - Walker Lake 11/02/13 Deep Sediment | ecosystem: Environmental > Aquatic > Freshwater...
ATATGAACGCAAATCCATATAAAAGATTGTCGGCTCAATCCGCGAATCATGCTCTTTGGCTATGATAGCTTCTTTCGTTGTGTACATACAACAAACTGCTGAACAGTAGGCTCCCCTTTCGTTATCATCCATTACCTCGCTGCAGTCACGTGACCCCACACATTGGATCCAGGCAATTTTCCTGGGGTGTGCCATATCGGATGGGCGCTGAACTACTCCAGATGAAGGGCCTGAAGCGGATAACATACGTTCAAATTGCAGGCTGGTTACCACATTTGGATAGCGTCCATATCCATATTCAGGGCGCACATCACCGGGCATGGTCTCGAGACCAGGTGTAAGTAATACTGCTCCAACCTCCAGCTGCATTAAGCTCTCTATATCTTCGTGAATAATTGCCTCTGCCTGACAGGCATAAACGCATTGATTGCACTCTGAACAGATGCCACAACGTAGGCAGCGGGAAGCTTCAGCACGAGCTTGATCTTCACTAAGACCATTACTTATCTCAACAAAATCTCGCCTCCGTTCACTCGCCTGGCGTTTATGACCCTCTAATCGAATTCCATGAGAAGTTCCTGAAGTTTCCATTTTTCGGAAGACTTCTTCTTTGTCCATCTTGGCTACAGTTGCATGTGGTTTATTAATTGATAACTCTTCACCATTTAAGTATGCCTGAATAGACTCAGCTGCTTGATGACCAGCTGCTATGGCGTCAACCACAAAGGCTGTGCCTGTAACAGCGTCTCCTCCAGAAAATATTCCAAGAACATTGGTTGCAAGAGTATCTGGATCGACTTCGACCCGGCCTCCGCCTTTTGTGTTAACTTTCTTAAGGCAATCTGTTTCAGGGCGTTGTCCGATTGCAAATATCACCATATCCGCCGGTATGACCGTTTCTGTTTCAGGGTGTTCATCAAAATCTGGTCGGCCATCGACGAACCCATGGAAATCTACATTTACTGTACGAACTCCACTGACTTTACCATCCTGAGATGTGATTTCCTTGAAGGTACGCGCAGGATAGATTTCTATCCCCTCCTCTTCAGCATCTCGTATCTCCCAGTCATGACTGGGCATTTGATCGCGCCCTTCCAGACAGGTAAGGCCTACCCAGGCAGCACCCAGGCGGGTTGCCGTCATTGCCGCATCAATTGCAACATTCCCTCCACCCAATACAAGCACTCGGCTATTTTCTATCTTCGACTTGATGTCTGAAATTAATGGTTCCTGACCAGACGCTTCTTCTTTTTGCACATTCTCCGCTGAATCAGATAAACTAACTGACCGCAAGAATTCAGTCGCCAGGTATACATCAAGTAGATCATTACCGGGTATCGGCAACTTCACTCCACCATGAGCCCCAATGGCGATAAACGCTGCATCGTATTCATCGAGCAATGCTTCGACATCTTCAATTCTATGGTTGAGCCGAAGATCAATCCCTTCGCTTACGATTTGGTCAATCTCTTGTTGTACCACTTCATGAGGCAACCGGTAAGCAGGCACGCCTACACGCATCATTCCACCCGGTTCAGATAGTGCTTCAAATACTGTTACGTCGCTTCCCATCTGCCGTAAATCCTGCGCACAGGTTAATCCCGCTGGACCAGATCCGATAATGGCAACCCGTTTCCCTGCCAGTTGGTTGTTTTTTGCCTTTTCTGGATCTTTAGATGCATCGCTTTTATTGCCACTGTCAACCTCGTCTGGATGGTCTAATACCCAATCAGTCACAAATCTTTTCAACGCCATAATATTAACAGGAGCATCGATCTCATTTCGATTGCAGGCATCTTCACAGCGATGATTGCATACCCGTCCACAAATCGATGGAAATGGATTTTCTTCTAAGATAGTCCTGTAGGCGTCCGCATAACGGCCTTCTGCTATCAGTGCAATATATCCTTGTGCTCTCTGATGAATAGGACATGCATCTCGGCAGGGGGCTGTGCCAGCTTTTTCGATAGCAAAGGCATTAGGGATTGCCTGAGGATAAAGTTTATAAATTGCCTTTCTGGTTGATAGACCGCCATTGAAATCATCTGGAAGGGAGATGGGGCATACAGTTGCGCAATCTCCACATCCAGTACACTTCTTTAAATCAATGTACCGAGGTTTTTGTCGAATATTTACTGTGAAGTTGCCAGGTTCTCCACTTATACCCTCGACCTCAGCTGAGTTTATCAGTTCAATGTTTAGATGTCGTCCCACTTCTACTAACTTTGGAGACATGATACACATCGCGCAATCGTTGGTGGGAAAGGTTTTATCCAGTTGAGCCATAGTCCCGCCAATGGATGGGGCGCTGTCTAATAGATAAACCTTTATTCCAGCCTCCGCCAAATCTAAGGCTGATTGCATGCCAGCAATACCTGCGCCAACCACCAAGGCTGCGCCAGTTTGTTGATTAGATTTGCTTTTTTGATCCTCAGAGTATTCCATATTCCCTTCCTAATCCACCAATCAAACCTCACACAAAACCGGTCGGGGATCGATCAGGTGTTTTTCCCACATTAAATTTCGTAACATCGGGTATTTCTGATTTGTCTGCACCTGAGGGTAATGGCAGCATGACGATAAAACGAGTTCCTTCATTTTGTTTACTTTGAACATTTAACCGACCACCAAGCCTGGTAATGATGTCTTTTGTGATCGTTAGACCCAACCCGGTACCTTCACTTACCAGCAATTTTGCATTAGGAGCCCGGTAGAACTCTTCAAATAAATGTTGCATGGAATCTTCGGGTATGCCGATGCCTGTATCTTCCACAACCACCTCTCCCTGATCATCTGCTTTTGAGAGCTTCACGGTAACATTTCCACCAGCCGGGGTGTACTTAACCGCATTTGATATGAGATTGTTGAATATTCGATCAATTTCGTCAAGAGATGCCATTACTGTGATAGGCTCCTGATCTTCTTTGATGATCAGATCAAGAGAAATTCTCTTCTCAGCAGCTGGAACTTCAAAACGTTTAACCACTTTTTGGAGAGCCTCATCCAAACTCACAAGTTCATCAGATTTCTTAATTGAAACAGCGGTCTTTACTGCTGCCAGATCCAGCAGGTCATCAATCAAACGTTGAAGAAATGCCAATCGGTTGCAAGCCCTATTTAGGATATCTACTTGTTGTGGTGAGACATCTCCAACATAACCCGCGGATATTGTACGTAACAGACTGCGGGAGACGCTGACCGGAGACCTTAGTTCGTGTGTGACGATTCGGATAAATTGGCTCTTAGCTGAATCAAGCGATTCAATTGCCTGATAAGCCATTGCATTCTCGATTGCAATGCTCCCTTGAGCTGCTATTGTTGCCAGGAATTGCGCATCTTCCGATGAAAAGCGATTTGGTTCTATTGCATATGCACGTAAAATACCCAATGGCCCTTCTTTTCCCATTAATGGAGCCGAAAGCATCGATCTAATTCCTTCTTTCTTAGCCTCATCTGGATATTGGAGCATTGGGCTTTTTAACGCATCTGCAATATTTATAATCTGTCCAGACAGAACCTTCTTGGCAAGTGGATTCTTTATTGGATCTACAGGACCTTTATCTAAATATTCCTGACTTAACCCATAAACGGCTACTGGTTCAAGCTGGCTGCCACTTTTGTCTAAAAGACGGATTGAGCAGGCGTGAACACCCATAGCTTCAGCTGTTGAAGTTACCAAGCGATTAAGTACTTCCTTTAATTCTAAGGTTGAGCTGACTGTTCGAGCGCCTTGATTGAGAGCTTGTAAGCGAACGGTTAACCGTCGCAAATTATTAGTCAGGATCAGTACTTCCTCCTCGCGCTGACGCAGTCGTTCCTGAATTGTAGAAACCAGATATGCAGTCACAAAACAGGTGGTTGCGAAGAAAAGAAGAACGGTTAAAACATACAAACCATTCTGATACAAAGGAGCATCTAGAAAACCAACGATGGCGCGATGAGGCAGTAATTCGAAGTACTCGAATACAGTAGTCCCGGTTAAAAGAACAATTGCCAGGGTTGCAAACGCAAAGGCTGTTTTCTGAGTAAAGAAGATAGAAGCATTGATAATGTGGAAGACAAAGAATAGAATAGCTGGGCTTTCGATCCCTCCTGAAAAATGGATTAGAAGGATCATTGCCAGCCAATCCATTCCTACCTGCCACAACGCTAACTGTCCAAACTTAGATACAGGAATTGAAGCCCGCTTGTACTGGCGTTCCACTAAGAAAAACACCAGGTTATACACCAGTATTGAGGCTCCAATCAGGTAAAGTGATTCTTCAGGAGCTTGTAAATTAAACAGTACCCCCACTAGCCATGTAGAAATAATCACTCCAACACCAGCAATCCAACGAAGGCGGATCAGCCAGGCAACGCTAGAAACAAGTTCAGCCTCAACTAATCCTCTCCGGCCGCTATGACGAATGTCAGGTGGTTCTCCGCCAAATTTGGAGTCGGATGGAGTGACCATAGTTAATTATTAATCGCCTAAGAATTCACGTACTTTTTCAAGCAGAATATCAGGCTCAACTGGTTTCTCCAAAAAGACATTTACTGGAAGAAAATCATCATCGGGAGAGAACCTTAGAGGTGTGGTGCTGTGAATTGCTGTCAACATGATGATCGGTGTTTCCCGAAATTCACTGAATTCCGAGTCTGGATCAGGGCTATGCAGGTCTAATGCAAATTGAAAACCAGCAGTAGCTGTATCCATCATTACATCCAGTACAATCAGATCAGGCTTGACTTCTTTTACAGCTTTCTGACCTTGAGAAAAACTGTTGGCTTCAACAACTTCGTATCCAACAGCCTCCAATGGTAAGCGCAAAGTAAGACGCAGGTCTGGGTCATCGTCAACCAACAAGATTCGTTTCTGGCTCATGCGTACCTCCATAAGTAGTTATAGTTCATTTAATATATGATTGACCACCTCTTCGACAGAATTACTGGCAATTGGGTTAATATCATCAAACAGATCAGTGCCAATGGGTTCTATGCCAAAAAAGATGATCTCTTTAGGAAGAAGATTCAATGCCTGAGCCAGGGCTAAGCTGTTTGCCAGACCTGGTTGGTGCAGGGAAAGAAAACCATCTGCTGCCAGAAGGCGAACCTCATCAGGATTGAATCTCCGCCAACTTCCCGGTGACCGGCCCATGCGAATTGCATCAATAAGAATAACTCGGTCCCAACCCTCAATTTCTGACACCAGACCAAATCCAGGTGTGCCAGCATCTCGTACTTTGACGTTGGTAGGAAGCGAACGTGCATTTAACATCTGAACTGCATACGCGCCTACACCATCGTCCCCGTGCAATGGATTACCAAAGCCCAAGATCAGGGTCATCCTTTCTTTTTGGTGTTTGCCAGAATCACTTTGGCCAGCCATAACAGGAAAACCTAATCTTTCAGATCCTCAACATCCATTACATGCACCGAGCAAGAAATGCAGGGATCGTATGCACGCACGAGCATTTCTAAGTCTAAGCGGATATCATCATGTGGTTTACTTTCTATTTTTGGCATCAATGTGTGCATGTCCACTTCAATGTTGGCTAAGTTCTGGTTGGTTGGAATGATGCAGTTCGCATCAGTGATCAGTCCATCTTCACCAATTGTGTAATGGTGTATAAGCATTCCCCGTGGGACCTCACATACGCCAACACCATCACCAGAATTCCTACTTGGCTTGGCTGGTTCTTCTTTCTTAACGCCCAATTCCAACAAGTGATCAATGACTTCAATTGAATCTTCTATACAATGGACAATTTCTACAACCTGTGCAGCAGAGTTCAAGTAGGGGTTGGTTACCAGTGGTTTCAGACCTAAAGCCTCTGCCGCAGCTTTTGCTCGCGGGTGTAGTTGTTCATAATTGTTGTTCAAGCGCGCCAGTGCGCCAACCATGTACGAATCTCTCTTGTGGCGGGTGTGTTTGCCTGAAGAATGTCGGACTAAAAATTCGTTGGTCAGCTTTTTATAATCCTTCAATGGATATCTGCCTCCATCGCTGGTCATAATTTCGCCACTTACAAAGGCATACTCACTAGGATTAGTAAGGGAAACGTATTCAGTTTCACGCTCGAACTTCGGCCAGGGCAGTGATGCAAAGAGTTCAACGGTAGCATCAACATCTTGTCTGATTTCTATACACCTTTCACGCAGGTCTTCAAGCTCTTCAGGCTTTGCAAAGTGAGTAAACCCACCAACTGTCATCGCAATAGGATGCGTGTGTCTTCCAGATACAACAGCACAGATATCTCCGGAAAGCTTCTTCATCTTAAGAGCTCGCAATACCACTTCCCGATGTGTTGTTGCCAGGGGTATGATACTCCCTACACCAAAAAAATCTGGTGCTACCAACATGTAGACATGTAGAATATGGCTATCTAAAATCTCTCCGTTAAAAGTCAGTTTACGCAGATAACGGGTCTGCTCGCTTGGTTTTACTCCCAACGCGTTTTCAGTTGCTTGCAATGAGGTCACTGCATGACCAGTGGCACAAATACCACAAATCCTGCTGGTGATATGCGAGGCTTCGCCATAAGGGCGTCCCCGCAGCATCGCTTCAAAGAAGCGAGGTGTTTCAACGATTTCAAAACGGCAATCCTTAAATTTGCCATTATCCATCTCAACAATTATGTTTCCATGTCCTTCAACGCGAGTAACGTGATGAACTTCAATTCGATTACTCATGACCCTCCTGCCTCCGTAATAGGGTTTCACTTACCTGGTAAGTTGTATACATCGTATACTTTTGGATAATCTCATCAAGGGTAAGGCCACGCTGATCTAACAATTCACGCATGGATGCGTCGTTGGGATTCGAGATAAATCCACGACAGGCTTCACATGGCTGACCATAGCTGGGACAGATTGCCTGACAACCAGCCCGTGCTACCAGTCCCAGGCAAACCTCCCCTTTGTGGAAAAGGCATTGGTTCTCTTTGAGCTTACACTCCACACATACTGGATAGTCTGGGACAGGCAATTTCTTCCCAAGCAATAATGCCTTAACACATGCGATGAACTCATATCGATCAATTGGACATCCTGGGATGGCTCCATCTACTGGTATGACAGCAGATATTGGGCGTGCATCGTAGGTTTCATACCAATCCGCTTTATCACCATAGACATATTGGCGAACTTCATCCAGCGGATGCAAATATTTGAGCGCGTTAACGCCTGCAATGTCGGCACAACTTCCAAGAGCAATTACAACCGATGCCTGCTGACGAATTGCCATCAGCCGTTCTTCGTCGCTCTCTCGGGTGCAGGAGCCTTCAATGAAGGCTACCTGGTAATCTTCACCTTTCTCGGTCTTGGCTTCACGCCATTGGACAATCTCTACTACATCCAAAAGTTCGGGAAAATCCGTTAATGAATCGATTACTGTGAGTTGGCATCCTTCACAGCTGGTGAAATCAAAAAAAGCGATTTTCGGTTTACCGTTTTTACTCATAATGCCTCCTCCAACTTTTTGATCTCTGCATAAGAGAATGCAGGACCAGACTGGCAGGCGTAAACATGGTTGATCTGGCAATGGCCACACTTGCCTACACCGCATTTCATGTGGCGTTCAAGAGACATCCAGATGTTTCCTTCTGAGATGCCCTTACCCAAAAGTTCCATAAGGACAAATCGATACATCACCGGTGGTCCCACCGTAATTGCTACGGTATTTCTTGGATAAACGGAAATTTGACGGAAAAGCGTTGTGATCACGCCAATATTACCTGTCCAGGTTTCATCTCCGCGATCAACAGTAAGATGCAGCTCGACATCATCCCGCTCTCCCCATTCCTTCAACTCATCTTTGAAAAGCAACTCAGATGGGTGACGCGCACCGTATAAAATGATCACCCTACCATAGAGAGCTCGTTCATCTAGTACTTGATTGATTAATGAACGCAAAGGCGCCAATCCCAACCCACCTGGGGCAAACAGGATATCTTTGCCCCGGAATTTCTCGTATGGAAAACCACGTCCATATGGTCCACGTATTCCCACAGAATCTCCAACTTCCAATCTGTGAAAAGCACCAGTTACGTCGCCAACTTTTCGAACACAAATCTCAAATGAGCTATTACTTCGACTGGGAGAACTGCTTATACTAATAGGTGCTTCCCCAATTCCTAATGATGATACCTCTACAAACTGACCAGGTCGATGACCTAATGAGATACCATCAGGAAGTTTTAGTGTAAACACTTTTTCTAAGTCAGTTATTTGCTTTATGGTTTCTAACTTAGTTGTAATTGGTGTAAATAACTCTTCGTTTACATGTTGGTGGTTTGGTGGTTTTCCCGCTAAGTGGTTTACTTGTCTACTAATTATCATGATGCACCTTCACCTTCTTGAAGCCGATAGAGTTCATTGAGAACTCCGATCATTGTGATATCGACCAAACAGGCTTGACCGCAACGCCCACAGCCGACACAGCCCAGGTATCCATGAGCTTCCTGGATGTATTTCCCCTTACGCATGAAACGATGTCGCTGGCGTAACGCCCGGCTCTCCCGGAAGTTATGGCCTCCAGCAACGGTCGCAAAATGGTCTAACTGGCATGAGTCCCATAATCTCAACCGTTTTCCGTTTGTTAAGTCCAAATCGACTTCATCTTGAACATCAAAGCAAAAACAAGTCGGGCAGACATTTGTGCAGGCAGCACAGGAAAGACATCTCTCTCCCAACTCAGCCCATAAAGGACTCTTCATGCTTAAATTGAGTAGTGATGGAAGATCGCTAATATCAAAGTCAAGCCGGTATGGAAACTTTGGCCATTTCTCACTGAGTACATTATTCAAGCGTTGCATGTCTTCAGGTGAAGCCTCTGTAGTGCGTGCATATTTATCTAGAAGCTGTCGACCAGCCTCGGTGCCAATATCCACGCTGTAGCTGTCGCCCAAATCTGTCAGATGCAGGTCAAAGCCTTCATCAGCGGTGAGTGTTCCCGTACTCTTGCAGAAAGATTGATCTGTGCATGGGGAAAGACATTCTATACTCACGATTAATGTGTTCTGCCTGCGCGAGGTGTAATTTGGATCTACATATCCGGATGTATGCACAATATCCAATAAATGAATAGCGTGCAAATCACAGGTGTGGACGCCAACAATCACTGTAGGCTCTGCTAGATCTGCCTGCTTCGCCTTACCATTTGATCTCTGACTAAAATTCAATAAGGCTTCGCGTGTTGGCAATAGATACTTTTTTGGCGGTATTATCGTCTGTGTGTAGTCCATTCTCAAGTCAGCTACATCATCAATGACTGAGAACCGGTAATTTCCATCCCCTTCTACTGGACCGGCTACACGGTAGTCTGGGATGAGATTGGCGACGAACTCCGCCAGGTCTTGTTTTTGGATGATCGTCAGACTCACGGCTACTCCTTGCATATGCCTTCATAATGGTTTAATCGTAATCCTATAGGTTTATCATCTGGAGCCATATGATTAGCTCGTGATATATCCCAGGAAAACGTTTGATCTAATCATGCCGATCACATCATCGGCGAATATAAACAGAAATGTTCTTACAGCCACCATGATGCGCATGCCAGCTGAACACTTCTTTTATCAATTACCTATACTTTATCCTATCAAGATGACAATTACTGTGACGATATCGTGATAATTTTGTGATAATCATACAATCAGAAGAATAATCCTGATTTACTGCATATTCAAACCAGCTGATAATCCATACCCCAAACCAGGGACAGTCTTGATATATCTAGGAGTTGTTGGGTCTGGCTCAATTTTATTCCTAAGTCTGCGAATTAACTGTCTCAACATATCTCGATCACCCCCATTAGGACCCCATACATGGTCAATAATGGTATCTACGGTTAATACCTGCCCTGCATTCAGCATGAGGTAATCCAAGAGTCGTCCTTCAAGCGGTGTAAGTGGGATAGGCTTATCATTTCCAATGCAGACCTCTCTTCGACTGGGTGCCATAATCAAATCACCAGCTGAAGCCGGGGATGGCATTGAAGATTTTCCTGCCCTTCTTAATACGGCTTGAGCACGTGCTAACATCTGGCGAGGGCTGAAGGGTTTACAAATATAATCATCCGCGCCCATTTCTAAACCACGGATGATATCATCCTCTTCAATCCGCACAGTTAGCATGATAATTGGCGTATCAGATTCTCGTCGAATTCGCCTGCAGACAGAGAAACCATCAAGTTTTGGTAGGTTAATATCTAACAAGATGATGTCTGGCTTATCTTCTGCCCAACGTTGCAAAGCGGATAAACCATCAAATGCTTGAATAACATTGAAACCTTCACGACGTAGTGCAAAGGCGACTACATCAGAAAGAACTCGATCATCATCAACAACTAATGCCTTCATTATTATTTTTCAGCCTTCAAGACCATAAGGCCATCAATATTCGGTACATAAGTCAGGGGTCCCTGAGGTATGTAATTCTCTACTTGTAAAGAACCCGAATCCATAGCCTCCCACATGACCTGAAATGGTTCTTTTCCTGGCACCCACTTTTCGGCAATCACCACACCATGCCCTGGTAAAACTGTGAAAACAATCTGTCTGGGATCCTGGGGATTATTTAGCGCTTCTGATCTCGCATAGGCATCTCTAATTGCTCGAGCTTGAGCTTCAGTAGAACACGAAACTGGATAATGATAGAATGGCTCATCTAACATAACGTGTTCTACCAACCTTGGATCATATGCACGAACCCCACGATGACCGTGCAATTTTGATCTGGCTACTGGAACAGAATAAACGGATGTGCCAGAATCCTCCCCGCTTGAAACCATGTTATCCGGTTTAATGAAGATTTTTATTTTTGGAAGAGCTAAATCCATATCGATCATCTCTACCGCTTCTGAGGAAGGAGGGTCATTACGTTTCCCTTCCACATTTCGCACCAAAGCTCCCATTCCATCGGGACGAACCCCAACGATAATGGCCATTTCGTCATCAGTCAGGTTATCTTTATCAACTGGACGGGCAGATCCTGTGATGGTCGCGATTAACCCAGAGATTTGTGGATCCCAGGTGGTAAAACAACCCTCACTATATTGGCTGGAGATTGCATCATCGATTGCAGGTACATGCACAAGATCTGAAATTCGAATCATCTGGGTGAAGAAATGCCGTCTTCCAAATTCTTGCCCGGCTCTGCGCATTGCCTCGGGTGTTTTCAATTTCCGCCATTCTTCCAGGCTAATTGGTTCATTTATGACCTGATGTTTTGTTATTTCGCTGGTGCTTACGG
>Ga0114946_10003150_pt1 | contig 11229 bp, 6 predicted proteins | sample WalLakDeSediment_FD_88676 | JGI IMG/M metagenome (GOLD analysis project Ga0114946, IMG submission 88676) | Lake sediment microbial communities from Walker lake, Nevada to study Microbial Dark Matter (Phase II) - Walker Lake 11/02/13 Deep Sediment | ecosystem: Environmental > Aquatic > Freshwater...
GATTCAAATCCTGGTGAAGCATGGGAACGACACAGATAGGGAAGTCTCCTGCTATACCACCTCCTATCTGGAAAAAACCGAGCGGGCGGCTCTCGGTGAAGGACGAGTAGAAATCCGCGAGTTCAAGCATGTACTCGATGCCGGTTCGAACGGTATGAACGTTGCGTATATCTCCGGCGATACAATGCGCGGCGAAAATGTTCCCGAGCGTGGAGTCCTCCCAGCCGGGAACGATTATCGGCAGATTTTTTTTCGCTGCCGCCAGAAGCCAACTGTCATCCGGATGTATCTGGTAGTGTTCTTCCAAACTCCCTTTCAACAGAATTCTGTAGAAAAATTCATGAGGAAAGTACCGCTCACCAGCCGCCTCGGCCTCCAACCATTCTTCCAGAATAACGCGCTCCAATCGACGCATCGCCTCCTCTTCCGGAATACACGTATCGGTGACTCGATTCAGGTGCCGCTGCAGTAACTCGGCTTCCATTTCCGGTGTTAGATCGCGATAATGCGGAATGCGTTCGTAATAGTCGTGAGCAACAAGGTTGAAAACATCCTCTTCCAAGTTGGCACCCGTACACGCAATGATCTGCACCTTGTCTTTCCGTATCATTTCGGCCAGGGACAACCCGAGTTCCGCAGTGCTCATCGCACCTGCAAGCGTGACCATCATGCCGCCACCCTCGTCGATGAGTTTACGGTATCCTTTGGCAGCATCGACGAGCGCTGCGGAATTGAAGTGTCTGTAATGATGTGTGATGAAGTCGGAGATTGGATGTTGGCTCATGTTCAAGCACTATTGGTATGAAACATGCAGATAATAGGATAGGATTTTCCTCGGAGAGAAGCAAGACGGACATCATACCTGATAACCCGAACGAGCATGATTCTTGTTCCTCCGACTGCGTGGAACAACGAAGCCTGATGGAATCGGCCCCCTTGTTTTCGGTAGTTCCGGAATGCCATGCGTCCGTTTCAGCCCTACTGCGCTACAATATGGCGCACACCACTCGGGATGCTCCCGACCGCTTGAGTACAACGCAAAAGGCACGCCCATACATGGCGTGCCTTTACGCTTCGTGTGATATGTTGATGCGAAATCCGTGAGAAAGATCAGAGCATGCTCCGTTCAATCCATAACAAGAGCAATGCTTATTGCTCGCGAGAAATCGCTCAGATCCGGAGGTATTCTGGATGTGATGAGATTATCGTCGATAACCACGGCTTCGTCCATGTAATTCGCACCCGCCGCCGCCAATTCCTCCTGTATGGCACTGACGCCAGTACTTGTTCTTCCGTTCATCACACCGGCCGTAATCAGAACCTGCGGCCCATGACAGATGGCCGCTGTCGTTTTACCAGAATTGAAGAAATCTCGTGCGAAATCCACAACAGCATCGTTCTCCCGAAGTCGTGCGGGGGCATGTCCACCGGGAATGATAAGAGCATCGAAATCGTCGACACTCACTTCGGAAATGCTTTTTTCTATACGAATGGTAAATTCGCTGTTGTACGCAGTGACTATTCCTTTCTCGGGACCGATAACCGTCACTTCTGCTCCCAAATTCGTCAGAAAACCGATGGGCATGAACGCTTCCCCATCATGGAATCCTTCATCGACCAATACGGCAATCTGCAAAGCCGGAACCACCTCTTCTACCATTATCCTTTCCTGTTGGCAGCCACTAAACAACAGTACTGCACACACTACCACTAGAGCCAGTGAATTTGAACTATTCCTACTCATACTTTTCCTCTTCTCGCTTGTTGTTCTTACACTTTGATGCTGGGGAAAAACACTGTTCGGTACAATCAATCAATGCTTCCAGCTAATTATAGTATAAGAAATTCTCTCCAGACCAACAAATCATGAGAGATTGCAGGTTTCGTATTCTGTGCTGCTACTGTCACGTTTCATCCCCCTTCATACCGTCGTTGAATGGCCGGTCGCTTTCAAAAAACCACAATGCATGTTACGGTATGGTCTTGCATCTTCTTCATGCCATCAACTACGATTCCCGAATTCCAATTGTTGAAACCGGATGTTCCTTCATTATTTCACTCATATCTGTGTCATTTCCGAGTTCGTGATGTACCGAATTCTCCTGGTAGTTCATGATAGCTTATTGCATTGTTAATAGGTATCTTTTTCTGTCGTACTGCCGTTGTGGTATTCATGCGGTTTTTCAAAGAAATAGTATTTTTCTGGTTGTGTGTGTCTTTCCCTGTCAGCATGCGTCAAGGTATTTGTTTCTGCTCGCCAGATTCACAACATAATACACAATCACCGAAGACGTGATTCCGAAAATATTTGCATCCAATCCGAATGGTAACGGAACTGCTGCGATAATGAGTATTATTGTCGTACTGCCGCCTAGTATCATAGCCGACATCGCTGCCGTCGCATTGGGACGTTTCGAGTACAGTGCCGCCAGGACGGGGACGAACAATCCGGATACCATGAACGCATAGGAATACAACATCAGTTCCAGAACATTCGTCATATACGTTGCAAGCATCAAAGCCAGCACGCCGATTGTAAGCGTAATAACCTGAGACATTGTCAACTGCGCTCGGGTAGTGTTCTTCAGCTTGAACAATTTTTTCAATATATCGGTTTGCACGTTTCCGGAAGCAGCCATGAGACAGCTATCTGCAGTCGAGAGTATCGCCGAGAAATACGCAGAAAGTACAAGGCCCATCACTCCGGCAGGTAGCACGGTATTCAACAGGACGGGAAGCGCCGTTTCGCTGTCAATACCTGCATCTGCAGCGAAACCAAGTTCCGCAAACATGTTGTTCTCGAACGCAACGCGGGCAAACATACCCAATAACACACCCATGAACGCCATCAACGGCCACTCGAACAATCCTGCTATAAACCATGCTTTGCGTGCTTGCCGAACATTTTTCGAAGCGTACATTCTCTGGTACAATGTCATTCCCACAAACCAGATCGGTATGATTGTAACAAACCAGTTGAGCAACTGCTGCCACGTAACATTTGACAACGACAAGAACTCGGGCCCGATCGTAGCTCTGATCGCATCCATTCCACCGATTGCATTGTAGGATACAGGTATGGCGATAAATATCAATCCGCACATGAGTATCAACCATTGAACCGTGTCGGTATAGATTACCGCTTTCAGTCCTCCTATTCCCGTATATACTATCGCAATAACACCCATTATGACAAGGGCGGCAGACATATCGATTTCAACAAACGTAGCAGAAGCAAGTTTTGCACCGGCCAGCAGTTGGGAACTGGTGAAACCGGTATATCCGATCGCGGAGATTATTCCAGCAATCAGCGCAACGTTGCTGTTGTAATGATGTTCGAATATTTGCGGAAATGTATAGAATTTCTTCTTATCCGATAAGCTGCATATTACTGGGATCAGCAGCAATGCACTGAGCCAAGCTCCAATCAACCCGGTAAAAAGCATCCATGATCCTGCTATTCCTATTAAAAAACCCAGTCCCCCAAGCCCGATTGAGAATCCGCCACCCACGTCGGTTGCGACGACAGACAAACCGATATGCCAACTGCCCAATGAACGCCCGCCGACGTAATAATCATCGATATTTTTATTTCTTATATAAAAATATACACCAACGCTGATCATGACAGTGAAATACAGTACAAATACGGCAATGTCTATAGTACTCATGCTACCATTTCGGGATGCTGTTCTTATTAATACTTCTACTCAGCGGTCCCCCCCAGCGATCGGGAACTGCCCGATTCATGAAGTCCGCCCGTCGAAACGGTTCCATTGACGCCCATACGGATGATCACGTTGCTCGTCTGTTTTCTTGGCGGCATGTGTGATGTGGTGCCGTGAATGCGCGTACTCTTGCATGGATTTCCAAGACTGATGAACACTGCTGAGACATGGTAAACTGATTGTTGTTTTTCGTGCAATGAAATAGATACGTCCATCGTGGCACCTCTCACAGTCAGAGAATCGCACTCGGGTGTTCGTCGCGTTACCACGACATTATTGAACAAGCATTCTCACCGCTTCCCTGCCATTTCCTGAGAAAACACTGATGAGATACAGGCCCTTCGTCCAACCGTTCGTTTCCACTCGAACAGTCGTCTTATCCGATATATACTCCTTGAACACCATCCTACCCATCACATCATGTATGATGAGATATACCTCACTGCGGTCGATGTATCCGCCAATGTCGATGATCGCATGTCCGGTTGCCGGATTCGGATAGACACGCACCGTATTCGTTGTTTCTGGGGCGCTCCTCTCCTGCTCGACAGATGTCAGAGCAGGATCGAACGCCTCGAACAGAATAACCCCGGCATTGAAATCACTCAGAAATATCCGCCCCCTGTCATCCAGAGTAACCGACTGACTGCCGAAAACATTCATAAATCCACCAGCACCCCTCGCTTGCGCAACCAGTGTGGCGCTGTGCATTGATGATACGTCGTATATTCTCAGACCATATGCTCTTTCGGCAACATACAAATACGGATATCTGAGAAAAACTTCTTTCGTCATTCTCTCGAACTTGTAATCGTGAAACAGTTCTGTCAGTCTATCTCCGCTCCAAACGAAAAGCGCGAATTGTTTTCCATACCCAACTGCGATTATCCCTTCGCACACCGAAATGCTCGTGATGTCATGATACGAAAAAATACCCCAAGGCATCGGCATGATTATGGAGTCGAGAACGTACACCATATCATTCTCCACCTTGCAGGATACGAGATACTTTTGGGATGCAGAGACGCTTTTTCCATAGTATATCGTATCCCCCGAAACCGCGATTCCAGCACGGCGGCTATTGGTGTTATCGGAATATAATACCGGGAAGTCGTTATTATGGTCATAAGGATCAAACACTTCCAAGCGTTGCTGAAGTAGATTTTCGTAGGTTGCGACCATTCGTTGGCCTGCATTCGTATGTACATTTCTCATGTTAACACAAGACCTGCCAATGTCATACACGAATTCGGGTTCGCCTCCCCATTGCATCGGGTTGATATTGTACACTTTTGATGTATTGAGCATGATCAATGTGTCATTCAGAAACTCTACATCATGCGAAAAGAAATGTTCACCCAACTCCAAACTATGAATGTGCGCTTGTATGGGATTCGCCCATAAAACCTTCGGGAAATACAAGCTGTCTATATCATACGCGATCAGTCCATAGCCCTCGTGACAAGCCCACAAAGTGTTATCTTTCACTTTACTGGCATTACACCAACCGCCTGTGGGGAGTAATCCCAGTGTATCCATGAATGCGAGGGCTGAAACATCGCTCACCAATACTCCCAACCATTCGGAGGACATTGCGGCGTAAGGTGTACCGTGCATGAGAGCTACGTCAAAATGCCACAGACCCGGCGTTACTCTAGATATTTCCTCCATTTTACCGTCTGGCAGTTTCGTCGCGTCAAGAACAGGTATGTATGTCAACGGTGCTGTCGCAATATCCCAAGCGGCAGTTGTTGCTACGAACAACGTGTCGTTACGTGAGTCCATATTCATTATGTTAAGCTGCGCAATACCCGGTATACCATTCGTCACGGAAAAGGTATCTATCGGATGCAATGCTGAATCATCGAACTGTAGAGCGAAAAAATTCGATTTCGTGAACAAAGGAGTTTCAGGACCACCGCATACGTAAATTATATCATCACGCAAATCTGCGAACTGCACAGCTTGCACCCAGTTTATCCATGGACTGGACCATTCAGCAAGCGGCGTGGTCAAATCACTTATTGTATAAACAGAGACTTTTCCATTCGAGCCCAAGCCCTCCTGGTGTCCGCATACTGCGATAATATCTCCTCTACGAGATACACCGAATGCTCTGTTACCACCAAAACTTCCAACATCCGTGAAGCCGGATGATTCGTTATATGTAATCATTCTCACTTTGTAGAAATCAGCTACAAAAAGCGTATCATTGCTCCTGAACATACCATACGCTGCCGTATCTCCCATCTCCTTCATCTCGTAGTGGTCCAAGACATCGAGATGTGGGGACGTGTAGTCCAAAGCATAGACGCCGTCTCTTGTGGCTGCAACAAATAGCACATTGCCGTGGATGTCTGTTTCCGTCACGAGACCCAAGAGTGGGCGTTGCTGAATTTTCACCGGGTTGTGTGGGTCCGTCATGTCATACACCCATACGCTCGTACCGCAACCCACAATGAGCTTCTTCTGTGCTTCATCCCAATTCACATGATATCCAGCACCGCCGGGAGTCTGCCCTATGCGCTCAAGCGTCACTACATCCTGCCCATTCATGCAGTGTGTCAAAAAAAACATACATACGGAGATTGCAAGTATTGTCTTCATGGGATTCTCGCCTTCTGTTTCTGCGGTACTTCATAATTTGTTGTCCGGTATACCACCGATTCGTATCACATGATCACCGGCTTCCTGTATATGCATCCCCTTCGTTCACAGCATATGTCTCGTCAGTATATGTTTCCACTTGCAATGGATCTGCGACGGGTGGGTTGATCTGTTTCTCTTTCCACTTCCTCTTCTACATGTCAAAGCTCAGAGTCTCACCCGGATGAAGGTCGTAGACACTACCTTGATAGCCGATCCGAGCTGCCTGGAGATCGCACTCATCCGAAGCAATGCTCACGGTCTCCGGCTTCGCTGTGATATTGAACCAGTTGCCTCGATACTTGATTCTCATGAAAAGTGTCGACAACGCCTTTGGTATGCTCGGATTAAGAAAGAGAATCTCATCATGAAACTCCAATCCAGTGTAACAGCGTTGCAAAATATCCACAGTTCCGGCCATTGCACCCAAATGTATACCTTCGTGCGTCGTACCTCCTTGAACATCGGAAATATCGCTCTCCAATGCTTTTTGAAAAAGCTCCCAGGAACGAGGGCGGTCCGACCTGGACAGTACCCAGGAGTTGACGATGTTGCTAAGCGTTGAGCCGTTCGAACTACGTTCCAGATAGTACTCGATATTCTTCGGTATCATGCTGGGATCGAAGTCGTATCCCATCATGGTGAAGAGTTTTTTCAGTTCTTCCGTGGAAAAGAGATACAGAAGCATGAGCACGTCCGCCTGTTTCGAAACTCTATACCGATTCGGAGTATCGTTCTCCGCTTCGAGAATGCGGTCCAAACGTTGAATATTATCGTATTTCTTGCGGTATCCCTCCCAATCGAACTCCTGGAGCTGATCATAACCTTCGAACTGGCTGATAATACCATCTCCATGAAATACTATGCGCATTTTCCGCATGATGTCTTTCCAAGAATCGATTTCAGATTCTTCCAACTCCAATTCCTCCTTGATATCTTGCCTTCGAGTTGGCGTAAGCGCTTCGAGTGCCTGTAGAGCGGATCGAAGCACGAACACTGTCATGAAATTCATGTAGGCATTGTTGTCGAGGCCTGCCTTCTCTGACTCCGGATATGCGTCGTGATATTCGTCCGGGCCCATAACCCCGAGTATTTCGTAACGGTCAAGTTCGCTATTGTATGTGGTCAAGCTCGCGAGACATCGCGCGATTTCCAGAATCATCTCGGCACCGTATGTGGATAAAAATTCCAAGTCACCGGTTACCTGATAGTACTGCCAGACGTTGTAGGCAATGGCGGCATTGACGTGGCGTTGCAAATGAGTGTTGTCCGGAAGCCATCGGCCCGATTTCGGATTCAGATGAATATGTTGCGTCTCTTCCCTCCCGTTGCTTCCACTTTGCCACGGAAACAACGCACCTCTCAACCCCTGCGCTTTGGCCTCGCGACGCGCACGATTCAATCGTCTGTAGCGGTAGAGAAGCAATGAGCGGGTAAGAGTCGGAATTCTCAGGTTGAGGTATGGAAATATGAACAGTTCATCCCAGAAAATGTGGCCCCGATACGCTTCGCCATGCCATCCCCGTGCAGGGACACCGATATCCAAATCGATGGAATTCATCGACACAGTTTGGAGCAGATGAAAAATGTGCAAACGCAAAATCATCTGCGCACGGTCGTTGCCTTGCAATTGTATGTCGCACCTGCTCCACAGTTGATGCCAGCGTAGCTTGTGCTGTCGAAGCAGTTCTTCAAAACCGCCGGCATGTCTGATAGCGGATAATGCGTCCAGATTCGCCTCGCAAATAGCAAAGTCTTTCGATGTATAGAAAGAAACGATTTTTTCTATTCTTACCGACGCACTCTGTTCAACGTCCAAGGAGAATTCCTGTGCTATATACCCAGGCCGTTCTATGCATTGTCTGTCTACCGGTACTTGCTCACCGGCTACATACACACGAGTTCGTGCGGCCTCGGCGACATGCACGGCGGATTGATTTGTTTTCACAAGGAGATACATACTATCATCATTCTCCGTGCCCATTCGAACCGGGTCTACATGTTCGCTGTTCAGTTTCTTGTACCGTTCTACGCCGGCATTGACAACGCATCCATCCAGTGCCGAATGCACGAGAATGCGACCGGACCAATTCTCTGGTCGAATAGTCAATTCCAATCCTGCGAGATGCATTGCAGCCATGTGGACGAAACGTCGTTGAATGAACGTTGTTTCGCGATTTCGCTCGTCTCTGAATCGTACTGTTCTCGAAAGAATACCATCCCTGATGTGCAATTCCTGTCGGTAGGAGAGAATATCAACACCTGCCAGATTGAACCAGTCTCCATCATCTATCTTGAATTTCGTAAGCAGCCAGTTGGGCATATTCACCAAATCTTCATTTTCGATCACTTGACCGGCGATTTCGGTTTTCAGTCTATTGTACCCACCGGCGAGATATGTGCCCGGATAATGAATTTCATCGGCTGCGCATTCCGGTGCCGCACCGCGTGTGGCAAAATACCCGTTCCCGAGCGTACACAAGGCTTCTCTTAGAGCTTCTTGCTCTTTCTCGTAGCTGTCATACACCAGCATCCAATTATTCATGGGTGCCTCCCGAACACAATTGAACAAGTTTCAATAAAAAATCACGAACCTCGTCCGTGTCCTCAAGACTGTACGATGCTGCGGTGTCACCCTGTTCATCCCGGACGATTATCCCGATACCGGTATCTTTCAGCACTTCGAAGGCGTCCTCGTCTGTAACATCATCGCCCAGGTACATTGTTACGACATCATCTCCGTCAAGTCCGAGTTCCTTGAGCAGCGCCAGCAATGCCTTTCCCTTGTGCCAGTCAATGTCGGGCTGCAGTTCGAATATCTTTTTTCCATAGGCCTTGCGCAGTTCTGGATGATGTGAAACGACATCGTCCACAACCTTCTCAATCCGGCGCTCCTCGGCCGGGTCCACAAGACGGAAATGTATAGCGATAGCGAATTTCTTGCGTTCCACAAGCATCCCCTCGATGGAGCGAAGTTGTTCGGAAACTTCCTTTTCCGCCTCATCCAGAACGGGGAGGAATTCCGTTCCCGTCTGTATCTCGATGTTCAGGCCCTCGGGGCCGGATATATCAAAGCCGTGGCTACCAGCAAATACAATAGAATCGATGTTCACCATGTTCTGCACATCGGCAAGATCGCGTCCGCTGATTATTCCTACTGTACAATGCCGGGACAATTCAACGACGGCTTTACGCATGCTCTCCGACATGATTGCCATTTCAGGCGTATCGACGATTGGAGAAAGTGTTCCATCATAGTCAAGAAACACAGCCAAGCGTTTCCCTCGTATCTGTTCAGCGATTTCGTCAATTCTGTCAAGTGCTGATCCGCGAATGTTGTCTGCGCTATTTCCGGTATGCACCTCGATTTCGCAAAGATCGCCGACAGCAATGTCTGCCCCGTTGTTCAGAAGGGATTCCATGTCACCCGACCTCGACACACCGATTACAAGACCGAATCCCCCGGCCTTCGCAGCCTGAACGCCCGCAATCGCGTCTTCCACGACAACTGCTCGTTCCACTCGTACATTCAGTCTATCTGCTGCCTCGAGAAAAATGTCAGGTGCAGGTTTTCCCGGAAAACCGAGAGTTTCGGCATCGTTGCCATCCACTCTGGTATCGAACAGGTCCGACAGACCCACGGACTCAAGAATCATGGCGCAATTCCGGCTCGACGATATTATCGCGGTTGCGCAACCGTTCGTTTTCACGGCATGTATCAGCTCTACAGTTGATTGAAACACTTCAGCACCTTGTTCTTCAATCAATTTCAAGAAGTAGTTGTTCTTCAGTCTTGCCATCGCAGCAACAGACCCGATACCAGGCGCATCGTCAGTTTGCCCTTCTGGCAGGTCGACGTTCCGCGAAGCGAGAAAGCTTCTGATACCGTCCCTCCTGGGTTTCCCGTCTACATACAAGATGTAATCGCTTTCAATATCGAAGGGTTTCAGAGTTTCATTTCTGCCGGAATAGTATTCAGACAGAAATTCGTCGAACATTCTCTTCCATGCCTTTGCGTGCAGCTTTGCCGTATCGGTGACTACGCCGTCAAGATCGAAAATCACCGCATCAAAATCTTCCGTGTTCATACGAGTTGCTTGCTTTTGTTTCACGTGTACCTCTTTCTATAGTATCAACCAGCTTCACGTTCTCTTCAATGCAGGATAAATATTCCCCACCAGTCAGCATGAACATCTCAGGTTGCCGACGAACGTGTAATCTATAAAGTAGAAAAAATATTTTCCCATGCAAATATTTCCCGGGTTTATCTGGTTGCTTCGAATAATCCTTCACAATCCGTCCGCCTATTTTCCGACCTGTCTTTCTTTTTATAGAATCAGATGTTCTCCTGCAAGACAGACGGTTCAGACCGCGTACTGATTTCATTTTCTTTTAGCAAGCAGATATTCTCAATTGTCGTCATCCGTGAGTATAATATCATGAGAAAGACAAGTGATGCTTCGCATACTCAAAATGCACGCAATATCCGAGATCAGTGCGTTTGCTCCGTGCTTCTGATTCCCGTAGTAGGAGTAGTTGAGTATATCGGTACGAATCCTCTCACATTCCGATCGATTTCATTCGCACGAACGTGAGAATGATGTTAGCACACGCAATTCGGATCGAGTATTCTCGCGTTGTCGCTACACCTGTTTTACGGCAATGAACAATCCATACAGTTGCAATGATTGAGATGCAATAATAGTTTTTTCTGATGTCGGCGATACAGCACATACGGAATGCTCCGTGAGGTAATGATGCATTGTTTCTCTAACTCAGTAATTCCCTTATTACCTTTCCGACCATGAATTGCGACGCTTTTCCTCTATACGAATAATCGTTGAATGTTCCAATA
>Ga0114946_10003151_pt1 | contig 11224 bp, 9 predicted proteins | sample WalLakDeSediment_FD_88676 | JGI IMG/M metagenome (GOLD analysis project Ga0114946, IMG submission 88676) | Lake sediment microbial communities from Walker lake, Nevada to study Microbial Dark Matter (Phase II) - Walker Lake 11/02/13 Deep Sediment | ecosystem: Environmental > Aquatic > Freshwater...
ATCTACCACTATTATTTCTAATTTTCTGTGAGGATATGTCTGCTTAAGAATAGAGTCTAGACACCGTTGTATATTGTTCTCCTCATTGTAAGTTGGAATAATTACCGAAATTTTAGGTTCCTTATTCATCTTTCAAGATTGCCAGTGAACACTAATCCTTGTATAAATTTTATTCCGTAAGCCAAATAATTAATTATTATTGCAAAAGGGATTAATAAATTTACAAAGAACGAATTTCTATTTGCACTTTCAATTAAAACCAGTGAATAAAAAATCCAAAACAGTATTAAGGACAGGATGATAATTCTTGATTCAAAAAGAGCTAGGATTAAAAATATAACAAATCCCAAAGTGAAAAGAGCTGGGCAAAAATAGGTAATTCTTAATGAGGTTTTTGGATATTTTTTTACAAAATATCCTCTGTGTAAACCAACGTTCCCAACTTGTTTTGTGTATTCAAAAGGGAAATGTCTTCTATGATGATAAATCACAATGTCGGGGTGGTAATATATTCTCTTTGCTGCATCAACCAACTTTAAACATAGTGCCGTATCTTCTCCACCATAAAATTTTGTACCAAATCCGCCAATTTCATTCAAATCACTTTTATTTATAATCATGTTGTATGCAGGATAATCATCAACAAAACGTGGTTTTCCTTTAGTAAAGCGGTAGTAATATGGTCCACTTCCAAATAGAGATGATAAAATCCCGCCTGTTATTAATTGACTATAACTATCCCATTGAGGCGTCAATCCGGGACCACAAACAGCAGCTACTTTTTTTGCATTTAATAGTTTCACAGACATTTTTAGCCAGTCTTCTTCTGGATAGGAATCATCATCTAAAAATGCTATTATGTTTCCCTTAGCTTTCCTAATTCCCATATCTCTTTTTTCGGCAGGTCCTGTATTTTTAGACCCTGTCCTTAAAACTCTAATTCTTTTATCACAAAAACTTACTTTAGTATTACCATCCACTCCTATCAATATCTCAAATTTAGGATAATCAAGCTCTAAACATCTCCCTACAGTTTCATAAAAATAGGGTGTTTTATTATGAAGTGGAATAATTATTGATACTTTGGGATATTTTCTCTTTATCATTGATAGGTTTTAACTATTTTTCCTACGTTATTTTCAGAGTAATATTTTCTTACAAAATTCTTAGTATTATTACTTAATTTCTGCAAACGCCTTGGGTCTACATAATATGTCTCTACTATTTCAATAATATTTTTAGGATTAACATCAATCAATTCTCCTACTGTTTCATTCATTGCTTCAGGAATTGCACCACGGTTTGAACCCACGACAGGAGTGCTGCACGCTAATGATTCTATAATCACCCTACCAAATCCTTCTTCATGAGTTGATGGAACAATTACCAAATCTGCTGCGGAATAATATTTCGGTAATTTGTCCTGGTTTTTTTTCCCAAAAAACTGCAGATTATTAATTTCTGTTTCCAACTTTTTTATTTGTTTTTCGTATGGTCCAGAACCGATAATGGCTAGGGTAATGTTCTTATTCCATTTCGTTACAGCCTCAAGCAACTCTGGTATTCCTTTTTCCGAAACTAAACGTCCTACAAAAAGTACTATAAACTTATTTCTCCAACCAACCTCACTTTTGGCATTTTTTATAGGTCTAAATGTTTTGAGATTGATCCAATAGGTAAAGTTTGAAGAATTCCTCTTTTTAACTCCTAAGTTTCTAACTTCTCTTAAAGCCTGTCTCGAAAGAGTTGAGACATGATCTGCGTTTTGAAAAACCCAAATTGAAAATCTTCTATATAACCCTCCTTTGGGAAATTCATATAAACTGTGTGTTGAAATAACTACTCTTTTTCTAAAAATCTTTCCCCAAAATACTGCCACAAATCCTGAAATTAAACCGTGTGCGTGAATTGTATTGACACCTTTAAATAAAAGAACAAACGGTAAAGAAAAGAAAAGTCCAGGAACAAGATACAGAAATTGGAGAATAGGTCGCCCAGAAAGCTTATAAAATAACCCAGGTATCCAGGGAAGTCTAAATATCACTATCTTTTTTTCTCTTTCATATATTTTCCATCTGTTTTTCGAAACCAATGGACGATATGTCAATACAAAAACATTGATATTTCTTTTTCCTAAGGCTTTAATCAGGTCTAAAAGATGAGTTTCAACACCGCCTACATTAGGAGCAAAGTGTACCGACAACAATAGAATGTTCATTTCTTTAGATATTTTTTAACCTCCCGATAAAATAACCCAACCCGCCTGATATCTGTTCAAAAAAGAGCATTATTATCATGGAAATACCCATTATGGGATTGGATATTAGTACTCTGTAATTTCTATACAATACAGGTCTTAGAAAATATATTGTTTTTTGGCTAGCAAAAGGAATATTGTGCTTTGCCAAGTATCGATGGGACTTGAGTCCGTAATAGTATTTCTTTTTTAATAGAGAGTAGAGGGAAGGAACATTCTCATAATGTCTTATTTTTACATCAACCCATCCTTGTTTAAATCCTAGTTTTCTTATTGTTTCAGGCAGATCCCAATCTTCAGGTCCAGTTATTGTTTCGTCATAACCACCCGCCTGAATGAAAGCGCTTCTCCTGAAAAACCTGGCAGCATCTGTTTGGTGGTCACCCTTCTCACTATAAAAACTTCTTTCAAACGCCTTTACCTTTTCCCAAAATGTCCTGGCAATTGGTTTCTCAGATAAAGCAATCGCTCCTATTTCACTATTGTTTCTCATTACTTTAACACACTTTTTTAACGTATTTTTAGTAAGTTCCATATCCGCATCTACAAAAAAAAGGTATTCTCCCCTGGACATTTTTGCACCAAAATTTCTCTGGACGCTTCTCTCTGCATGTTTTCTCGCATAAACTTTCCTTGTAAATTTTTTTGAAATATTAACAGTATTATCTTTTGAACCATCATCCACAACAATTACTTCATACTTAGGGTATGTTTGTTTTTGAATGGAAGAAAGAAGTCTCCCAATTACTTTTTCCTCATTGTATGTAGGAATTATTATTGATACTAATCCTTTTATCATTGCTCAAATTATACTACACAGGAATTTAAATATTCTTACTATAAAGCAGCTTGAAATTAATGCTGGGGGAAACTAACATTCTATATTAATTTCAATTATCACTTATTGGAAAACCAACCTCAGATTTTAATTGTTAACTATACTTCTCAATCAATAACAAACTTTTATTTGTAGATTTTTCCCAGGAAAAACTTTGTGCCCATTTTTTAGAACTTATTTGTATATTCTTGTATCTTCTTTTATCTTTAACCAAATCCAAAATACTTTTTGCCATTTTTTTATAGTCACCCCTATCTACAAGCATTCCTGTTTTGCCAATTACCACAGAATCCTTCGTTCCATGTACTTTATAACCCACGACAGGGGTACCTACTGAATTAGCTTCAATATTCACCAAACCCCATCCTTCTTTGAAAGAAGGATTTACTAGAACATGAGATCTTGCCAAAAGCTCAAATTTTTTAGTATCATCAACGAAACCCCAAAACTTAACTATTTTATTCAACTTTAGGTCTTTTGTCAGTGTCTTTAAATCATTAAGAATTTCTGGAGTCCCCTTTCCGACAATCCAGTATTGCCAATTTTTATCCCTCCTATTTACTTCAGCAAAAGCTCTTAGTGCATCTTTTGTACCTTTATCCTGACTTATAGCACCAAGATACATTGCAGTATACCTATCCTCTTTTTTTGGAAATACCTTTAACCCATGTGGAGTTACCCCGTTTTTGATAATAGTTATGTTTTCTTTTCGTATTCCCGTTGAAATAAGGTCATCCTTTGTGGATTCAGAAACTGTGATGAACGGAATATTTCTATATAAAAATCTAAAAATAATGGGTTCTATCTTTGGTCCAATAATTGCTGGGAATAAACTGATGGGAAAAGGTAGTGGATTAAATGTCCATACTTCACCCGCAACTTCGTGAATAAATCCAAAAATCCTCGCTTTTACAAACAAGGGGGTAAAAAAGGGAATACCATGGAACTGATCAATTACAACGTTATATTTGGTCTTATTCTCAAAAATATACCAAAACAATGCAGCTAATTGCACACCGAGAATTTGGGATCCTTTTCTTATTATTCTTACTTTATCAACTGTTTCTTCTTTTTTGGCACCTTCATAATATGAAGTGAATAATGTAACTTCGTGACCTGCATCTACCCATGCCTTTGCATGTTCATGGGTTGATTGCTCCGCGCCCCCCTCGTTAGGATGTCCTGGTCCTCGCCACGAAAAAATCAAAATGTTCATAATATTACCTTTCTGTAGTATTTCTTAATATTTTCATAAAACCCTCGTAAGATTTCTCCCAAGTAAATTTCTTTACCCATTCCTTACAATTTTTGGATAACTCTTTCCTTAATTTGTCATCTTCCGTTAATTTAATAATCGCTGTTGCAATCTCTTGAGGATCCGTTTTTTTTGACAGAACAATTCCGGTCCTATCCTTCACTACCGAATCACGAAGTCCGGTTACATCAGTAACTATTGATGGAGTACCACATGCGGCGCATTCCGTCACTGTCATTCCCCACCCCTCTTTTACCGAGGGAAATATAAGTGCCCACGCCTTCTGCATCATTTCCACCTTTCTGTCCTTTACGTCTTTTTTAAAGTAAAGAATATCTTCATCTTGAAAGAAAACGTTATTATGTAATTTAAGATCATCCCGCAATTTCTCAAGTCTATCTCTTTCATAACCATAACCCATAATACAAAGCTTCGCCTCGGGATGTGTTTTTCTGACAATATCAAAAGCCCTAATAACCAAATCCGTCCTTTTCATCTTGACTAATCTACTGACACACAAAAACAGGGGAGTTTTTGACTTTCTCCCCTTATTGTAACGGGAATGATCAAGTCCAAGATAAAACAATTGAATATTTTTCTCGGGTATCCCGTACGAGATCAGGTCCTTTTTTGTGCTCTCTGAGTAGCAAGCAAAGGGGGTATTTCTATAAGTTAGATATTGTATCTTTTCTACCAACTTGCCGAAAAAAGAAATTATCGGGGAGTATTCATAATCGAAAACCTCTTTAGCTAATTGATTTAAGTACGCAATTCTTTTTGTTTTCCGTACCCATATGGGCGTCTGCCAGTATATTGTGTTTGACATATCTATAACAATATCTGGTTTTTTATTGAGACCAAAATAATAAAATGGGGCGTTAAAATAAACTGAAAATAAATTTCCCTTTCTTACGATGTTAATGCCGTCCATTGTTTCTTTCGGTTTTGCCCCATTAAAACTTCTTGTGAACCAGGTTATTTTGTGACCATCACGAATCATTCTTTTTGCTATTTCATAAACAATAATTTCCGCCCCGCCAACTTGTGGATGTTTTATATCTTTCCAATTTAATATCAATATTTCCATACTAAAACAATTATATTACTTTTACTCTTTGACTCTCCAAATTTCAGCATTGGCATTGTCATATAATTTTTCTATTCCCAAGTCTCCTGGCGAAAATGGTATTTTTTCAATAATATTTCCGTATTTAACCAAGTAGATATATTTAACATTAAGTTTATCAAACTCTTCTTTTGCCTGTGTCTGATCTTCTGCTTCAAATACCGATGAATTATAAACAATCGGATGATTTCCGTGTTCTTTTATGTATTTCCTTTTATTTGCAAATGCTGCAGGCATCTGGGGAGTATCCCATCCACACCCCAAACAAAAATTATCATATACAAGAACGTCCCCCTTTGGTAAAACAGATAATCTAAAAAGTGCGTCAACCTCGCCCTGGCTTATATGATAATCCATTGAATTTTTATAGTACCATTTAAAACCTACAAAAATAGGGAGTACAAAAATTATCACAATAAGAAATAGTTTTTTCGTCTTAAAACTGTTTGTACACTTTAAAATCACAAGTGCAACCGTATATAGGAAAACTAATAAAAGGCTTATTGCCGATATGCGCTTTTTTGAAAGTTTGCCGGTTGCATCAATTGTCAAATCTCTTACTTTCAATCCTTCTTCATCCACCAACCAATTTCCATTTACCGAAATCACTGATTTCGTTTTTTTTCCAACTTTACTCTGTGAAATCGTCAAGGCTTTACTTTCATTTAATATTAACGGTGTCTTATTGTTAGATTCTATTGTGATAGACTTCGCAGATAATACTATTTTGCTGTCATCGTCGAATAGTAATTCAAAACCGTTCTCTCCTCTTTTAAATTCTTCAAAACTTCCCACATCCAGTTCCCATACATCTTTTTTGTAATTTACTTTGTCAAAATAGGAAGGGATATAAACTCTAAGATCAAATTGTCTGTTTGGTGACGTTAAGTAAGGTTCCACCATGTCTTTGTGATAACTCCTAAAATCAAATATCGTCGTCTTATTATTTTCAAAATCTTTCAGAATGCCTATACGATACCAAGGAGATTGATACCAAAATACTTTTTTGGGTGTCCCCAGCATATCTGAAGATTCAATTATTCTTTCCGGCGAAAGTTTAGAATATTTATTTCTATACCAATCACTGAAAGCACTCATGGAAAGTACTTTAAAATCCCCGGAATTTGACAGTTTATTTACGGTTTCTATCTGTTTTTTGTACTCACCCGTATATGCCTCGGGTGCTAAATCAGCTTCAAGACCCATTGTAACCTGTCCAAAATCTCCAAAACCTTTTTGTGCATATAACTTTAATAATTTTTCAAAATATCCCGTATTAAGATTCTCTTCTGGGATCAGATAATCCTGCGTGCTGTAAAGGCTATTGTAATATCCGTTTAGAGGATCTCTCGGGGCCCATTGAATGGTAACAAGATCAATCTTAAAGTCTTCATCGGATGCGGGAATGCCTGCATGGTATTTACTCGGATAATAGGGTGTTGACCAGTACTGTCCCCAGATTTGATATCTGTCCATTGAAAATTGATCCGCACATCCCAAGTTGCTAGTAATATTGTATTTATCTCTCATGTAACCAAGGGAAAAACTATCCGACCACCATGATCCTACAGACGTAGGATAGTATCCGAATGTTTCAAAATATCTGTCAAATACTGTGTCTATCAACTTAATCCTGTCTTTTTGGGAATAACCTGACAAAAAAACACTTGTGGCGTGATACCAAAAACCCGTATCGTTGTATTCAATCGATGCTGCTTCTGCCAGGCCGGGTGTTATTTCAAGAAATATCCCTAATTCCTGTTTTTCATTCATGTTTTTAACAACATAAACAAGCTCCTCATTTATAAGAACGTCGTATGTCAAAAGCCACGTAGCGGGAAAATCGTTGTCCTTTATAATTTTGTACTGCGCTCTAAGGCTCTCTACTGGGCTTTTAGTATAGGAAGATATTCTCACGGGATTTACGATTGTTATAAATTGATTGGTGTCACTACCCAAGGCTTTTCTCGGATGTAAAAAGAGTAAAAGTACGCAAATAATAAAAATGGCCCGTCCTGGAAGAAGTCTCATACTCTTCTTTATTTTTTCTTATCTAAGGTCAAATATTTAGGGGTGATCCAATATTTTTTATTTTTTATGTCATAATATTTTTTAATTTTCAAACGGTAAAAAACGGCCAGTGTGTCTGTTAGCATTTTCAATATCGTTTTCCTGAAGCCTTTGGATGCTATTGTCGAACTTCCAAAAATCATCCTCATTTCAACCGGTGCCTCAAATATTTTCTTATATCCCAACTTTCCGGCAACCGAGAGTATTTCTATATCAAAAGCAAATTCTTTTACCATTAATCTTGGCATTACTTTTTCCAAAAGCTCCCGTTTAAACACTTTCAAACCGACTTGTGTATCTTTTACTTTTAATCCGAAAAGTACTCTCACTAGCAATTGGTATCCGAAGGAAAGCAATCTTCTCTGCCAGGGGTACTCGACTCTTGATGCCTGATGTCTTTTTGATGCTATTATTGCATCGGCTTCGTACCAGTTCATATGCTCGATGATAAGAGGAATTGCATCGGGATTTATCTCAAGCCCGGCATCCAAAAATCCGATTATGTCCCCTTTTGCTTTCGCCATACCAAAGCGCACCGCATGCCCTTTCCCTAAGTTTGTCAGATAACTGAATACTTTTACTTTTTTGGGGTGTTTTTCTTCTACCTTTTTTGCCTCTTTTTCTGTATTGTCAACCGTTCCGTCAACCACACAGATAATCTCGTAAGGTTTTTTAAGATCATCCATCACTTCTTTTACCTCAAGAAGGTTTTTTTTGATTGTCTTCTCCGCCCTGTATGCGGGAACGATTATGCTTATAAAAGGTTTTTTCTTAAAATGATCCGTTTTTCTTTGTTTCATACCCAAAGTATAGTAATAATGAGGCCAAAAGCAAAGAAGCTGCAATAATTGATATTCTTATAACCTCCCGTATGCTTTCATGGTAAAACCAGATACCCACCACCTGGATCAAAGCCGCGATTACGATAAAAATAACCACCTTCGTTTTTCCCTGGGAAAGGTAAAAATTCACAATCAGGGAAGACATGGTAAAAATTGCCATAAAAACACCCATTGAAAAAAGATGATTTGCCGCTTCCAGAAACTCACTTCCGTAAAATATTCTTATCAATAATTTCGGAAAAAGCAAATACATCGTTAAAACCAAAATAGAGATGAAAAAGGTAATCAGAAGACTATAAATAAAGATCTTGCTGTATGAATGACCCTTGGATTGCCTTTTTGAAACCATGGGAAACATTACCGCCGCAACCGGAGATGCCGCGAAAAATATAATCTTCCCCAGGGTTGAAAGAGATGCGTAAATACCTGCATCTTGCGGCGGAAAGAAATGTTTTACCAATAAAAGATCCGAAGAAAAAAAGGAATTTATCGCAAAGGATGCAAAAAATATAGGAACTGCGTATGACAATATTTTTTTTCCGTTATTAATTGAAGATTTAATCTTAAATATTTTGTAATTTCCGGTAAAAATCTTTCCCAAAATAAAAGTTACCGTTGTGGCGGCCAGGATCCCCACAACCGCCCCGTAAACGGACCATCCGTAAATAACCAATACAACACCCAGAATTAATCTTCCCACCATATCCGAGTTGGCAAGAACGGCCACTTTGAAAAACTTCATCTGTCCTTGGAGAAAAGACCTGAAAACCAGTGACATAAAGGAGATAAAAATAATTGGACCCAAAAGATTTATTATCAAACGGTCGACATGCAAAAACACACTTATCGGTTTTGAAAAAGAAAATATTACAACTCCGATGATCAGTCCAAATATTATTGCCTTTTTGAAAAACCAGGAAAGAAGTGCTTCTACATCCTTTTCCTCCGAAGAAGATATGAATTTGATAATCACCGTGCCCAGGAACGCAAAAGAGACCATAAACATACCCAAAAGAGAGATTACGGAAGCTAATTCCCCGTATTCCGAAGGCCCCATAATTCTCCCTAAAACAAGGTGGTAAAAATAAGCAATAACGTTTGCGATATTTGTCCCCACAATCATCACGGCACTTCCCGAAAAAAGAGGATGAGCAAAAATACTTGCTGCAAAAAGCCTTGTGTTTATTATTTTTTTCTTCATGATATCCAGTATCCTCTTACAAACAGGGATGTTGCAACTGCAAGACCTATAAATGAAATCAAAATTATCATACTTCGTGCGGTTTTAGGAAGGTTACCTATATAAAAAGCCGCAATCATAAAAGCGGGAAACAGAACCAAAACGTACCTTGGAAGAGAAGAAAAACTCCCCGAAAAGGTGGGAATTAAGAAACCGAAAAACAAATAAACTGCGTAGCTTAATCTTGTCTTGAAAAAAGCAACAACGGAAATCAATCCGAAAATCAAAGCCGTTATAAACTCAAGCCATGTGGTAAAAACCACCGGGAAATAATCGTAATTTATGTTTGGCAATATTTTAAATATATAGCGGTAAAAGACCTGGGGAAGCAGGACAATTCCTGCGGTTCTTTGTTCACCGAAAATTCCCACCGAATGAAAAAACTCCAGAGGATCACCCGTAAAAAGATAAAGGTATGCCATATAAATTAAAAGACCCAAAGGAACCATCATCAGAGACAATGCGGGAGCTTTTAAATCCATTTTCTTGTCCTTTATTCTCTGGAGAATAATTTCCGTTAAAAGGCCCAGAATCAGAGCTATTCCTACAAGCCTGGTTGCAGTAGCCGCCATTCCCAAAACACCCGAAAATAACCACTTTTTTCTTCTCGCAAAATAAAAAGACCAGACAACAAGAGCCAAGAACACGGATTCGTTATAAAGACTTCCGAAATAAAAAGAAGTCGGGAATACCAATAATAATATTAACGTAAAAATAACATCCTTTTTTTTATAATCCAAATTTATAATTTTTGATAAACCAAGCAAAGCTATAACAAAGGACACGTTTGATATCAAAATGCCCGTTAAGGCATATATTGAAAATTCCAAACTGAATATTTTTCCGAACATACTTATAAGAAGGGGGTAAAAAGGAAAGAAAAAATATTTTAAAGGAGAGTATCCTTTATATGCTATTGATAAATAGTGTTCCCCGTCAAAGTTGGCAAAAGACCAAAGATAGGGGGATTTCAGGTATTCCTGCATCCCGCCCCCGAGAAAATTAAAATTTAAAGGAATATTGTTTATGGAAAAACAAAGAACTATAAATAAAAATATTCTCCATAAAAAAAAGGCAGGTATAATGTCTTTTATATTATTTTTCATTTACTCGTGTGCCTGAATGCTAATATAACACTTTTTCGTACACATCCATTATTCCCCTGCCCGTTTTCTCCCAAGAATATTGTCTTGCTTTCAACGCTCCTTTTTTTATCAAATCATCTCTTAACTTTGGGGATTTTATCACGGACAAAATCGCCCTTGAGATGTCTTTTGGGTCATTCGGATCAACAAAGACACAAGCCCCGTCTGCTATTTCTACCAAAGCCTGGGTTTTACTTGCAATTACAGCAGTACCGCACGCCATGGCTTCCAAAACGGGAAGTCCGAATCCTTCGTAATATGAGGGTTGGCAATAAACGGTTGCCATGTTGTAAATGGCCACAAGCTCGCTTTCCGTTACAAACCCCGTGCGGATTATGTTTTTATTGGGGGAAAATTCGCGCAGAAGTTCCTTGTAATGCACAAGCTCCGGATGGGGAATATTGAAAACATACCTAATCCAGTCTTTTGGTCCTGAAATAACAGGCAGTTC
>Ga0114946_10003152_pt1 | contig 11222 bp, 8 predicted proteins | sample WalLakDeSediment_FD_88676 | JGI IMG/M metagenome (GOLD analysis project Ga0114946, IMG submission 88676) | Lake sediment microbial communities from Walker lake, Nevada to study Microbial Dark Matter (Phase II) - Walker Lake 11/02/13 Deep Sediment | ecosystem: Environmental > Aquatic > Freshwater...
CAACCGGATGTCTTTGCCAAGACGATGCTGCGACTCTCTCAGATGGGGTTAGATTTTACAGCTTTAGTTGTTGGTGATGGATCTTTAAAAGATTGGTTAGAAGACTTCTTGCGCAAAAATAATCTAAGGACCAAAGTGCGAATACTGGGAGAGCTGGCAGCCTCAAAAGTCAGAGAGCTAATGATGGCAGGTGACATTATCTTCCTACCCTCTGCAAACGAAGGCATTTCACTGACTCTTTACGAGGGGATGGCTTGTGGCCTGGTACCAGTTGGGGCTAATGTCGGTGGGCAGAGCGAGTTAGTTGTCTCGGAGTGTGGATTCCTGATGCCTGTCGGTGAGATGGAGCAGCAGGTAGAACAGTATACTAACGTTCTGAGAGAACTAATCTGTGACCCGGAAATGAGGCAGCGTATGGGGCAAGCCTGTCGTGAACGGATTTCACAAAACTTCCGCCTTGACCAGATGGGGGACCAAATGATGACTTTGATCCAAAAGGCCGAAGAATTACGTAAGGTAGAACCACGATCACCAACCGATGAAGAATTGTCTTTTGCTCTGGCTCGTGCCAGTATCGAATATACTCGCACGCGGGCAGAATTCAAAAGGATACAAGCTCAGTTGGAAAATATGGATATGCCTCCTGCGCCAGCGAGAACATATTTTTATTTTGCCATTCGCCAGCTACTTTATCCTATATTCTCTAGATTTGTAGGCGGGGAAAATGTCAGGGCAGGGATGCTCAAGCAAAGAATTAAGTCACTCATGGTTGACAAACCTGAAGTTGATGTCTGACGTTTATTGTGATTAGCGAGAATCATGTGGAAAAATCCTGGCTTATGGTGAATTAATTGTTTTATGTTATGAGCTGGTCACGAAATTTCTAACCATTTGTGTATGTTAATTTGAATTTTCTGTGGAGAAAATGATTCAGTTTCTTAAAAAATTGCCTGCCTATGCAAAAGAGCGGCTTTTGCTTTTCTTACCAGAGCCGGTAAGTAGGCCTATTTTAAGATCAGTGTTGTGGATCAGAAAAGTCTGGGATCAACCACAATTGCGAAAGGATAGGAAGGCGCTATCGGATTTCTTAAATCAACATTCCATCAAGGCGCCTTTGATTGTCTTTGCCCCCAGTCTTGATTGGAACACACAGCTCTTTCAGCGTCCCCAACAATTGGCATTAGCCCTGGCACGTCAGGGAGCTTTGGTGTTCTATATCCAACCTAAACCAGATCGTAAACAACCGCCATTTAAACCTGTGCTTGAGCGCATGTATTTGTGCAATGTTTTTGCCAAAGCTTTTGATGTATTAGATCGCCCTTTTGTCTATATTTTGACCTGGAATTATACCTACCTGCGTTTATATAAATCACCAAGGATAATTTATGACTTTGTTGATGACATCGATGTTTTTTATGGAGATAGTGAAGCCATAGCTCAATACCACCAACGACTGATCCGAGAAGCTGATTTGTTATTGGTAACAGCCAAGAAACTATACCAGGATGTACATCCGTTGCGGCAGGATGCTATCCTGTGTCCCAATGGTGTTGATTACGAGCATTTTGCTGAAATAGACCAGGCCAATGTTTCAGCACCTCCACCAGATTTACAACCTATTCTTGAAGCAGGTAAACCCATTATCGGTTATTATGGCGCGTTGGCTCGTTGGTTTGATTATGATTTGATGAGAGAGTTGGCGTCTTTACGCCCTGAGTATTCTTTCGTCCTGATAGGACCAGATTATGATGGAACTTTTCAACCAGGAGGGCTGTTGGATTTCTCTAATATTTATTGGCTGGGGGTAAAAAGCTATTCAGATCTTCCTAACTATCTTCGTTATTTTGATGTTGCGACAATTCCATTTAAAGTCAACGAAATTACTCATGCAACTTCACCTTTGAAGTTATTTGAGTATATGGCTGGTGGTAAACCCATCGTGGTGACACCGATGGAGGAGAGTCTGCGCTATGAGGGGGTCCTGGTTGGAAAGGATTCTAATGAGTTTGCCCAGAAATTAGATGAAGCTTTACAACTGCGATTTGACCCTGACTATCTATCGCTTCTCGACCGCGTTGCTAAATCAAACACCTGGGCTGCTCGTGCAAATCTTATTCTCCAAAATCTTGATTTATCGAAGGTTAATCTGATCGAGAGCAGGCAGAAAATATAGATGAAAATTACACATTCTGGTACCCGGGTCTTATCAATTTTTGGCACTCGTCCTGAAGCCGTCAAGATGGCACCAGTGGTTCGCTGCCTTGAGCGAACACCAGGTGTTGAATCTCTTGTTTGTGTTACTGCCCAACATCGTCAAATGCTAGACCAGGTGCTTTATCTGTTTGATATCAAACCGGATATTGACTTAAATTTGATGACCCCTGACCAATCCCTTGCGGAGCTCACAGCGGCCATTTTCACCAATCTAGAACCGGTGCTCAAAGACACGCGCCCAGATTGGGTGTTTATCCAGGGTGATACTACAACTGTGATGGCAACGGCTCTTTTAGCCTTTTATCACCGCATCCGTGTCGGGCATGTCGAAGCTGGTTTACGAACCTGGGATAAGTGGCAGCCGTTTCCTGAAGAGATCAACCGCCAGGTGGCCAGCCTGGTGACCGATCTGCACTTTGCACCGACCGAATGGGCCAGGCAGAACTTGCTGCGGCAGAATGTGCCTTCAGAAAAAATCGCTGTCACAGGTAATCCGGTTATCGATGCGCTGCAATTGGTGGCAGAAAAACCAGTAACTGCAAGTGTGCGTTCACTGTTCCAGCAGGTGGGGTTGCCTGAAGACAATGTGGTCGACAGGTTGGTTGGCGATACACATTATCCACGCCTTATCCTGGTTACTGCCCACAGGCGGGAAAATTTCGGCGCTCCTCTTGAGCAGATTTGCTCTGCATTGAAAAAACTGGCAGAAATCTACAGAGATGAGATCCGAATCGTGTATCCTGTTCATCTAAATCCTAATGTTCAGGAACCAGTTTACCGCTTGTTAGGTGACTACCCAAATATAAGTTTACTGCCCCCAATGGATTACTATCCCTTCGTGCAGTTATTAAAGCGATCGTGGTTAGTGCTTACTGACTCCGGTGGCCTGCAAGAAGAAGCGCCGGGATTGGGGGTGCCGGTTTTAGTGATGCGGGATGTCACTGAACGACCAGAGGGCGTAGAGGCTGGAACGGTTCGCTTGGTAGGTACTAACATGGATAAGATCGTAACGCAGGTATGCAGTCTATGGAAAGATCCTGAAGAGTACCTGTCCATGGCCAGAGCAGTTAATCCTTATGGGGATGGACAGGCTGCAGAACGGATTGTGCAAGCTCTGTTGAAAACCTGATCCAGATGGCTTTCCGGGTTGTTATTTGCCGCTCAAATCCCATAGCTCCAGACCCGAGGGTGGAAAAAGAGGCGAACGCTCTATCGAATAGCGGTTACAGCGTATCGGTAGTAGGCTGGGACCGAACTAATCGATTATGTGAGTATGAAGAGAGAGAAGGAATTAGGATTAACCGTTTGGCTATCCAGGCTGGATTTGCACGCGGAATTCGAAACTTGCCGGCTTTGCTGCGTTGGCAAGCCAGTCTTCTGAGCTGGTTGGTCCGAAATCGAGCAGATTATGATCTAATCCATGCTTGCGATTTTGATACGGTCCTGCCAGCTATGATCTGTAAGAAATTGTTGGGGAAATTAGTCATTTACGATATTTTTGACTTCTATGCGGATCATCTACGAGCAACGCCTGAAGCCATCAAGAAGGCGATCAGGTTCATTGATTTGAAGATCATTGATTGGGTAGATGGAGTCATACTGGCAGACGATTCACGTAAAAAGCAGATTAGAGGTACAAACCCAAATGCCCTGGAGGTCATTTACAACACCCCTCAGGATATTTATGGTGTTCTTTGCAAAAAAGAACAGAAGCGAAGAAATGGGGAATTGCATCTTGCTTATATAGGCCTCCTTCAAAAAGAGAGAGGTTTGTTAGAACTGATTGAGGTTTTGAGCCACCATCCCGAGTGGAAGTTGGACCTGGCAGGTTTTGGAGGTGATGAAAAGGAGATCACTTCTCTTGCCAATACATTGGCTAATATCACTCTACATGGGAGAATACAATACGACCAGGCTATAGCACTAAGCGCGAAGGCTGATGTTTTAATCGCTACATATGACCCTTCCATCCCCAATCACCGCTTTTCGAGCCCTAATAAAGTGTTCGAAGCGATGATGTTAGGCAAGCCAATAGTTGTAGCTCGAAGCACAAATATGGACAAGATGATTGAGGAAGCGCAATGTGGGATTGTTGTCAATTATGGAGACATGGTGGCGCTTGAAGCCGCTCTTAGTCAACTGGCGTTGAATCCAAGTCTGAGGGTGCAATTGGGCCAAAATGGACGAAAAGCATATGAAACCTCATATCATTGGTCGATTATGGAGAGCAGACTGCTAGGTCTCTATGCAGAAATATCAGGAAGTGCATAGTTTACTGTTTTTTGCTTAGTGATTAACAGCTTTTCATGAAATAGAAAATTATGAAAGAACCGATTAAGTCTTTTAGTATGAAGTCTTCCTCCCTCAAAGAATTGAAATTTCAAACCCAACCCTGGACAAGTCTCCTATCGTTAACCGTGCTTTTATCTTTCCTGTATGTGGTAATGGAATGGATTTTTATTACTACGTCGCCTTCTTTCTCTGCATCTGGCATGGGATTAATTGGGTTTGATCACAAACTTAGCATGTTTTTTATAGCCAGTCTGATCCTTTCTTTGACATCTGCAATATTTTTGATTTTATTATTTGGCATCAACTTAGTTGCCCGTTATCAGATCTGGGAAAGTTTCCTTTTTTCGGCAGCCAAGGTGATCCCGGCGTTTTTATTGGCTTGCTTACTTCTTCTTTTGGTAGACAATTTTACATACACTCTGTTTAACATAGGTATCGTAACAACCATGGGCCGACGTCGGGTCATCTACGCATTTCTTTTCATATTTTTGTTTGTTCTGGTTTATATATGGACCAACAGATTATTAAAACAATCAACAAAGGACGAGAATAAGTTTCGCCCCTGGAATGCGTATCTTGCTTTGGGACTCCTGGTTATTTCTGGAGTGTTTACGGTAATGGGCTTGAGAGACACTTCTATGATTCTAAGTGAAGTCAGAGATATGGTCTCAGATTACCAAATCGAACGCCCAAACATCATCTTGCTTGGGGTGGACGGTTTAAATGCATCTCATATGTCGCTATATGGTTATGAGCGCGACACAACTCCGACACTTCGCGAACTTGCTCAAGAATCTCTGGTGGCAGAAAATGCGTTTGCCAACGCAACCACTTCACTTGGATCAATCACTTCCATGTTAACTGGAAAACTTCCTGTAACGACGCGGGTTCTCTATCGTCCTGACATTCTCGTAGGCTTAGATGCTTATCAGCACTTGCCTGGAATCCTCAAAGGTTATGGATATCACACTGTCGAAATATCTTTTCCATACTATGCTGACGCCTACGAGGCAAATTTTCGAGGCGGGTTTGATTTGGTAAATAACAGATCTATGGAGAGCAATCCTGCCAAGGAGCTGGGTTGGAGATTGGGCGGAGATTATGCGGCATTCTTTCTGGGGGCGATATATGACAGGATTTCTTCACGTCTCTTGCACGTTTTCTTCATTGAAAGTATGGATAACCCTTACTCTATGGTCACTACGTTGCCTGGCGAACTCATGAACGACAGAGAACGTATCGATCAGTTGATAACTTTCATAGATAATGCTGAATCTCCACAATTCATACACGTTCACATGATGGGAACTCATGGACCTTTTTTTTCTCCCCGGGAAAGAGTTTTTTCTAAAGATAAGTCTCAGGATGAAGCGTTTATGATCGATTTTTACGACGATGCCATCCTGGATTTTGATAAATATGTAAGCGAAGTAATCGCTTACTTAGATCAACAGGACCTCCTGGATAGGACTATCCTTGTCATTTACACAGATCATGGGATGAAATATACGACAAAAGATCGTCTCCCGCTGATAATTCGTTTTCCCTATGGGGAGTTTTCAGGTAAGATGAGCAATAATGTTCAAAACCTTGACGTCCCAGCAACCATATTAGATTATCTTGGTCTAGAGATACCAGCCTGGATGCATGGAGAATCGTTACTGAAAGGAGAACCATCACCATGGAGATCCATCTATAGTTCTGCTCCAACATATTTAACTCTTTCAGAATTGAATATATCCGGTAATCATGTAGAACTATGGGGTCTGGATCTGGGTCAAATTAAGCCGCCATTTTACCAGTTCGGTTGGGAAAAAGCCATTATCTGCCATCAGTGGTACCGGCTAAACCTCGTTAATCAGGCGTGGGAATATGGAGAAATTTTTGGGCATACCTCACCTTGTGATGAGAGTTCGATGCCCACTATAGACCAAGTTCAAGCAGAATTAATCCAGCACCTAATGGTTAATGGATTTAACATTAATTCACTAGAAATCAACAAGGATTTTTCTTTTCCATAAGGTTCTAATTTGTATAGTATCAGTTACGATAATCATTCATCTATGAGATAAATCTTGGAATAATCTTTGTGAGTCTTGTTCACCCATTATCAATAGTGTTTTCAGAGAGAAAAATACCAGACGGAAATAATTTTAGGGAATTAGCCCATATGGTGCCCTAGTGATTAAGGTTGCATTAACTGCAAATACAGATTGGTACTTATATAATTTCCGTCTCTCGCTTGCTACCTATTTGCGGGAAAAGGGATTTGACGTGACTCTTGTTTCACCTACCGGGAGGTATGCACCTCAATTAGATGAAATGGGTTTTCGTTGGATACAGTGGGAATTGAGTCGGCGTTCGACTATGCCATGGAAAGAAGTACCTGCACTTTTCAGTCTGGCAGCTATTTACCGACATGAGCAGATCGATCTGGCTCACCACCATACCATTAAGCCTGTTTTGTATGGTTCCATCGCTGCCAGATTGGCTGGTGTCAGGAGTGTGGTTAATTCTATCACTGGGAGAGGTTACGTTTTCTTGAGTAATGAAAAGAAAGCCGCCTTTTTACGAAAAATTGTAAAACCAATTTATCGATTTGCTCTCAACGCTCGGAGCTACGCCACGATTTTTGAAAATGAAGATGATAAGGAATATTTTATTGAGGAAGCATTAATCCCACCAGAACGTACCTGGTTGATATCAGGGGTGGGCGTTGATCCAGAGCGATTTTTCCCAGCAACTGAAATGGATGGTGTGCCCGTTGTCCTGCTGCCTGGAAGGTTGTTATGGGATAAAGGAGTTGGGGTTCTGGTTGAAGCAGCCAGGCTACTGCATCAAACAATTAAAGTTAGGGTTGCCCTGGTAGGTGAGCCTGACCCAGGTAACCCGACATCTATCCCCGAAAGTGTTATTAATTCGTGGGTTCAAGAAGGAGTCGTTGAGTGGTGGGGCTGGAAGCCTAATATGAATGAGATATACCAGGCATCTCACATTGTAGTTTCACCATCGATGTATGAAGGTGTGCCAACCACGCTGTTGGAAGCAGCAGCTTCAGGCCGTGCAATAGTCGCTACAGATATACCTGGTTGCCGGGTTGTTGTTGCAAATGGTGTAAACGGATTGATTGTTCCACCTAATGACCCTGAGGAAATGGCTAATGCTCTAAAGCAGCTAATTTCTGATTCTGGGCTACGTCAGCGGATGGGAGCTGCCGGTCGCCAAATCGTCCTGGAAAAATTTACTTCGAGCTCTGTTAACGAAGCGACATTATCTGTTTACTATAGCGTTTTAGAACAGAATTCCCACTGACATTTTCTTGGAGAAATTATTTGTAAATAATGATCTTTTACTTGGATAACAGGTGATATAAACACATGAAAGATTGGTATCTTGCTGAAGTTGTAAAATACGCATTTCACCGTTGGCCCATAATCGTTGCCTTTATCCTGGTTGGGGGGCTAGTAGGAGCTGCGTCTTCAATCATCTGGCCAGCTCCTTACCGTGCAGTTACGGAGATATTCGTGGGTCTGGACGTATTCCGCGCTGTTGAGAGCCGGTATGTGGGAGAGTATGCAAACCTGGAATTTCGCTATCCTGATGATTATAAACGCTGGCAGATGACGCAGCTAAATGATTTAGTGCTTTCGGAAGAATATCTGGAAGAGACACTAGCGCGGTTGAGAAATCAAGACTTTTACTGGAGTCGAGTGGAACCGATTGATTTACTAGCTGCGCTTTCTGTTCATTGGAGAGACCCGGGAAGGTGGCAACTGGTTGCTGAATCAGACACATCAGAACAGGCACTTTATCTGGTTGAAACCTGGAAAGATGTAGTTCTAGATAAAACCAATCTAGCGATTGCAAGCTCACAAGATTTGTTTTTTTTAGATATCAAACTGCAGATATTGGAGAGCGAGCAAATCAGGATTTCTTTAGATATCGATGAACTTTATGGAATAAAGGACAATCTGGTAAAACTTCGCAAAGATTTGGAGAAGGGTGGTGATGATGAATTGTTAGGTGAACTGCAATATGCTGAGTTAACCGTCTTATTCACACAGGCTGGAATTTGTGTACCAGATTGGTACCAACCTGGTCATGAGCCATTGTCGCCGGATTCGTTAACGCAAGATGGTTTGTTTTGGATTGACCAGGCAATCACATTGTTAAATCGTAGACTAGAAAACCTGTCTAATCAATTGGATGAGGTTCGGTCGGAGCAAGTTGTATTAATGGACCAGTGGCGATTATCTTTACATTCAGGTCGTGGATTAGCAGCAACCATTATCGTTGAAGATTATTCAGAAGTATTTACCAGAGTAAGCCAACCGCGTTCCCCCGGTACCGCAACTCTGGTTGGAGGTATTTTTGGCTTACTGGTGTGGGGGATAGTTATCTTGGTGCAAATTAATCACCGACAAAAAAATGGACTCCCTAAGATTGATAACTAATAGGAAATCATTCTTACCCACGATCAGGAAGATTGCCTGGGCATTTTTTCTGGTTAGCTTACCAGTGACCAGCTTTCCCTTTTTCCCTTCTGGTATTGGTGGGGACACCCTGGTACGACCTTTAGCGGTTTATCCGCTTCTATTATTGGTGGTATTGGTCACACTGCCGCGGCTGGCTAAAAGACCTTTACCATCGACATTTTTGCCACTTCTTGTATTCATTCTAGTTTGCCTTGCCAGTACAAGTATGGCCGTGCTCCAGGGGATTGAACCAACCTTAGGAGTATCATTGGCACCGCGTGCGCTTCGCACTTTAGTAACCTTAGCTATTGGTATAGCGATTTACTTTACTGTGGTTTTATGGCCGGAATCAATCGAAGATTTGCGTTTTTCTTTGCGGTGGCTTTATGCTGGTTTTGGGTTAGCACTATTCTGGGGAACATTGCAGGCAGTATACGTGATTCGATTTATTCCAGCTTGGTTTGATCTACTTTCAAGGGCACAGGAATATATATCCTACCAGACATTATTCACCACCCGAATCTCTGGGCTTACATATGAACCCAACTGGTTTGCTGAGCAGATCAGTTTCCTATTATTGCCCTGGCTGCTAGGAGCGGTTTTATCAGGATACAGTGTTTTTCGTTGGCGCTGGCACTGGTTGACAGTTGAATGGCTTCTATTAGCCTGGGCATTATTTGTGCTACCTTTCACTTACTCACGTGCTGGTTTATTGATCATGTTAGTTGTCATCTTTTTTGGGGTGGTCTTTTTTAGACAACGAAGGAAAGTGGTTCTTACAGACAGGACAAAGGTGATCAAAACCATTGGTGTTCGATTGATAACTGGAACTTCAGTCGTGGTAATATTGGCTGGTTTTATCTATTTTGCTGGCGCTAACAATCCTTTCTTTGCGCGTCTTTGGGAGTATTGGCAGCAACAACCCTACACCAGCTTTTCCAGACAGCTTAAAGGCTATGTTGAATACATGGGGTTTGGACCACGCTTTTTTTACCTGGAGACGGCATACCGGATCTATGAAGATTATCCAGTATTGGGTATCGGATTGGGAAATTACGCTTTTTATTTCGAAGAATATCTACCCATACGGTCTCTTGCCACCATGCCTGAAGTTTTGCGTTTGTTGGTTCCTGAACCAGGAAGGGACCGGTTGATTACCACCAAGAATTTTCCTGTTCGCCTGTTGGCTGAAACAGGTTTGTTGGGAACAGCTACGTTTGCTGCTTTTGTAATAGCTGTCCTGGGGTGTAGCCTTTACTTACAATTCTCTCCAGGAATAGACAGTCGTTATTGGAGTACAGCGGGATTTCTTGGTTTGCTTGCCTTTACTTTGGTAGCTTTCTCATTTGATTCGTTTGCCATTCCTAATATGTGGGTGGTTTTTGGTTTGATCACTGCCGCAGCGCATGTGCAACGGAAGAACTCACACCAACCAGACCAGGTAAGGGTATATTAGTTTAAAATTATTATTTTCTCTTTCAGAAAATTACTTCTAACCCAAAACAGATCAAATAATTAGTGCATATTCCTTTTCGTCTGAGTGGTTAATTTGAATGAGCCTTTATTGTTCTAACCAGCAACACCTGAAATGCTTCATTAAAGCTTCACTGCTGTATTTATGTAAGGCAATGGTGTTAATAAGTATAACTAGAACTTGTGTGATCTGAGCTGTTCAAGTTCGCGCTCAAGTTCAGCTCTTCGAGTCTCAGCGGCTTGCCGAACTTCAAGTTGGATATGTTCAGCACGATCCCGTAATTGATCTCGCATTTCCTGACCTGATGCCGGTGCTAACAAGATCCCCAGGATAGCCCCCATTAAACTACCAGTTGATAGACCAAGCAGAAAACAGCGAATTCGTTTCATAATTACCTCCTCATATTTGTAATTGAATTTCTTACTCTTATTATAATTCTGAAATCGCGTTAATTAAGTGATATCGGTAGAAAATGGTGATATTAAATCTGCTCATTAGCTACCGATATCATTCGTTTTAAGAGATTGGACTCTTTGTTTGAACAAAGAACCCATTGTCCTTGCAAGATTACGATTTTTCGGAGATAATTACTTTGCCGCTTAAACCCATCATGGGCTAAGACGGCAGAAAAGAAATAATTTATCCTATTACGTCCCAAGTTTGGATCGGCTTTGGTAGCTGTAACCGATAATCAGGATTGGACAGAGATCCAAGTATGATCAATCCAAGCTGAAGGACCCTACCATTAATACCCGGAGGGTACCATG
>Ga0114946_10003153_pt1 | contig 11221 bp, 9 predicted proteins | sample WalLakDeSediment_FD_88676 | JGI IMG/M metagenome (GOLD analysis project Ga0114946, IMG submission 88676) | Lake sediment microbial communities from Walker lake, Nevada to study Microbial Dark Matter (Phase II) - Walker Lake 11/02/13 Deep Sediment | ecosystem: Environmental > Aquatic > Freshwater...
ACATTGTAAAATTAATTCTTATATATTTACAATATCCTCAAAATTATACAAATCAAAGTCCATATATCGATCTAGAAAACTATCCGGAACGACAAAGACATATAAGAGATTTGTTCCGTCGCTACAATTTACTAGATTCACTTGGTCCGGAATTTGCACTAGAATTTAGGAATTTTATTTTACGTGCATTTCAGGGATCAAATCAATTAAACCAATATATCACTCCTTGGCCAGTTATTATGTTTATGGCCGAACTTATAAGAATGCAGCCTAACGATAAAGTCTTAGATTTTGAGTGTGGTAGTGGAGGGTTTATTTCTGCTGCTATCCAGAAAGGTGTTTCTCTTCAAAACGTAAGAGGGGTAGATATTGCAGATTTGCCTTACTACGTTTCAAGACTTTTTCTTGTGCTTAATTTTAACATTCAAGGAGACAATATTACTGAAGATAACCCTCCTATATATCGTGATAATGGACTCTTTTTTCAGGGCGATGATTGGGATGTAATTATTAGTAATCCAGCTGGTGGAAGCAAGTACGACCCTCAGAGAGAATTAAATGATCTGGCTCAAGTATATGAAAACCTTGAAAGAGACTTAGACGGTGACGGAAGAAATGATTCAATGTGGGAATATAATTTTTCTATTCAGCAAGCCGTTAGAAGCGCAAAAGTCGGTGGTCGTATTTGTTTAGTGCTTCCAGAAGGATTTTTTTCAAACTCTTCAGCCGAATTTTTACGAAAATATATTGCTAAATATTGTCGTATTAAGGCAATCATAAGTTTGCCACGCGGTGTATTTTATAAGGGAACTACAACGCGTCAAGTAAGAGCTGGTCATCAAATTGCTCAGATGAAGATGTCTATCTTGTATGCAGAGAAAATAAAAGAGTTGGTTCCCGGTGAGTCACTTGACCCAGAATCTGCTGCCTTGAATTATTCCGTATTTTTAGCCGGAATCCAGAAACCAACAACTCTTGATTCTGAATGGTTACAGAAGTCTTTAGAAAGGGTTTTAGAAGATTATAAAGAGTGGGAAAGAAATAATATTTTTTCCACAAAAAATGAACCCATTACTTTTCGAGAACCAAGATCAACACAAAAGTTATCCTTAAAACGGCCCGTGAATTTATCTAAAAAAGAGAAAAAAGTTTCCAAAGCAAAAACCCGCAAGCCGCCATCCAAAGAAGAAACCATTATTCCAGAAAATCTAAAAGACATTTTTTAGCTTGTTTATAAACCTCATGACCTCACCCCGAAGCAAATTAAAATTATAGATAGAAATAAATAAAAATGGGTTTTTCTATATTTTTATTTATCATAATTTTTATTTTAGCCATATTTATTGGGCTAAAACTTCCCGGGTGGAAAGGCCGAGCTGGAGAAAATTTTGTTACTTCGAAATTAAACAGATTAGACCCGACGTATTATATAACCCTGAATGATTTAATGCTACCGTCTAAGGGTAGCTTAGACACTACTCAGATTGATCATGTTGTTATTTCAAATTATGGTATTTTTGTTATTGAGACTAAGGCTTATAAGGGATGGATTTTTGGGGGAGTTAATCAAGAATATTGGACTCAAGTAATATATAAACATAAACAAAAATTTTATAACCCTTTAAGGCAAAATTTCGCCCATATAAAAGCAATTGAAGATTTAATAGGGCCACAGCGCATTAAAACTCCTATTATTTCTTTCGTGGCATTCCCTAATGCCGATAAAATTAAAGTTTCCGGCACCGACTGTGTTGGATGTGCTCGCGATATTATTAAAAAAATAGAAAGCTACATCAATATTATTTATTCCAATAAAGAGCGGGATGAGATTTGTAATTTACTGATAACTAAAGATATTATTGATAAAGAGGCGCGTAACGTACATACTAAAGGAGTAAGAGAGATAAAGAATAAAAAAGAAGAATTATTAAAGCAAAAACCTAGAAGCGCAATAAACGATTTATTAAGAATTTTTGATGAGCCAAAGCGCAGAGGAAGAAGAGAAAGTTTTATGGATGATTTTAACGATTTTGACGATAGGCCGAAATATAGAAGATACAGAAAACGCAGAAGAAGGGATGATTTTTTTTGAAAAGTAATTAAAATTTAGCCCAAAGTTGAATGTAATATAAAAAATAAATCTATGAAAGAAAAACTTTTGAAACTTAAAGGAAAAACATTCGTTGTTATTGATTGGGCAAACGTTTACGGTTGGTTTAAAAATCTTGGCTGGGAAATAGATCTTCAAAAACTTTATCGCTATCTAAAATCATATTCAGAAATTAGTAGTATTCGACTATATTTTGGAGTTGAGAAAGGGAATGAAAAATCAGAGCAATTTCAGAAAGAAATTAGAAAAATTGGTTATGAATTAATAAGTAAAGAGGTGAAGTGGGTTCCGGTATCTCTTGAAAAATCTCATTTCAAAGAACTTGCACAAAACCTATTTTTCGCCCTAGAGAGAAATAAAAAAATTATATCAAACGCTTCTTTTAAATTAATTGAAATTCCTTCCTTAATTGATGATATTTATCGTTCTCAGGATAAAAAGCCTTTGTTTGAAACTATACAGAATGGTTTAGATAAACGTATACCGAAGGATAATATTAGCGAAATTGAATATGGTGTTAGAGTATTTAAGGAGTGGGGCGATATTATAGAAAAAGATCTCAGCCAACCACATAAAGAAGTGTATGCTAAGATAACTGACTTTATAAGAGATTTAGAAAAAACATTTGACAATTTAGAGTCTGAAGTAGGCGGTTTACAAGTTGCCTTAGGGTGGCCCGTGAGACGAAGAAAGTGTGATTTTGATGTAGAGATAAGTCGTGATGTTTATAATAATCTTGCCGATTTTGAAACTTTATTAATTCTTAGCGGAGACGGCGACTATGCTGCCCTTGCTAAGGATTTGATATATAAAAGTAAAAAGGTGATTGTGGTATTTGCGCCAGGGCATAAGGGGAAAGAATACGAAGATTTTAAAAAAGGACTATTCTTGTGTTCGGTTAGGCAACTGAAAATATTTATTTCAAAATAATATCCCCAAGGATTACTCCTTGGGGCGTGATTGTTATCATGATAACAAATGGTTAAAGTACTGTCAAGCGGTAAATTGAGGTCAGCTATATTTTTAGACAAAAGAATCAGCAATTAAAAATAAATTTATGATTTCACAAGAGAAAATTAAAGAATGGTTGGATGTATATCTTAATCATATTAGAGAGATAACTCCTGAGGTACATGTCCGTGACGAAGAAGGTTATAAGTTTAAGTCAATTGATAACTTTCAGCGAAATTTTGATATTGATGCAACCGATTTAGTATCAATATTGAAACGAGCCATTGAAAATAATAATCTCGTGGTAGGAAATAGATATTTTCCACGCGCCATGCTCCTTATTTTTGCAAAAGAATACGAAAAAGAAACACGTAACATATTAAAAAACCTTTTTGACTTATCGCAAGATATTGATAAAAGAATTAATAAGGCAGAAAAAGAATTTAATAGATTAATGGATCTAAGAAATAAAAAACTAGGTGAAGATTCCAGAACTTTTATAGGATTGCGTTTTCTGAGTTTGTTGTTAGGCTTTAGGCATCCAGATAAACATAACGCGCTAAAACTGCGAGAGTGGAAATTTTTCTGTAAATATCTTAATGAAAATTTCAGAATAGCACCCCACACTTCAAGCGGTGAAAAATATAAAATAATAGAACCGTATATAGAGGCAATGAGAAGTTATATCCGTAATATACCGGAGATTAAAGACCTCAAAGCACGCCTAACTAATAATCTTCAGTTTAAGGATGATGAATATCGCTGGATAACGCAAGATGTGATTTTTTGCGGCAGTCGTTTGTTGATGGGGGAAAAAGATAAATCTAAGGATCGCGAACAGGAAACTTTATTAATAAGGGATAGCGTTCGTGAAGACATTCAAGACTTAAGGACTCAAAATAATGAAGAGAGCTTACCAGCTTTGAACGCCATGAAAATTGATCCCCATCCGATCAATTTTAAAGATTTAATTAGTGGAGTAGACAAAAGTACTATTCAAATACCGCCGTTTCAGAGAGACTTTGTGTGGAGTCCCAAGGAAATTGTATATCTTCTTGATAGTATTTATAGAGGCTATCCTATAGGAAGTTTTATTTTCTGGAGAACAGGTAAGCAGCTCGCCAGACATCGTTACATTGGAGGCATAAAACTTGCCGATATTCCACCCCATACAACCATAGATTATGTTTTAGACGGTCAGCAGCGGATTACCTCTCTTTATGCTGCGGTGAGAGGTGCAGCAATCTCTGATGATAAATATGGTTTCTATTTTAATATTCAAAAAAGAAAGTTTGACTACACCAAACTATCTGAAGAAGATGATGAACAAGAAGACTCATCCTCAGTCAATTCCCTACATGTTCCACTAGAAAAACTATTTGTTGATTATGCGTCAAGCTATCACCAATTTGTGAGAAATTTTCCGCAGGAGTATCAACAAATTCTTGATGAGCTCCATGAAAGATTTAAAAATTATGCTTTTTCAGTAATTTATGTGGCATATGAAAATGAAACTGTCACGGACGAAACCGATCCCAAGGATATTCAACAAATAGTAGCCATTTTTAGACGAATTAATGAAACTGGGCGTAAGCTAACTGTAGTTGCTAAAATGATTGCTCGTTGTTGGGGCGAGAAGTTCGATTTAAGGGCGAAGTTGAATGAATTATTTGATCCAGATAATGAATTATTGTCAATAAGAGAGGAAACAATCTTACAAATAGCTTCGGTTATTCTAAATAATAAAAAATCGCGAGCAAGGAATATTTTAGAAGATACAAATATAAGAAAATTAGAAGAGGAGTGGGCAAATATTATAAACGCTTTTTATTTATCTCTTGATTTTATTAAGAACAAGGTAAGAATTAAAAGTTTGAAATATATTCCATTTGACTCTCTCTTGGTGCCACTTTCTTATTTCTTTTATAAAAAACATAATCCATCATCCGAAGAACAAGAAATATTATTTAGATGGTTTTGGGAAGCTTGTCTTTCTAATCGCTTCGGCTCATCCGTAGAGGGTAAGGTTGAACAAGATTGTAATTATTTTGACATAATTATGGAGGGGAATAAAATTAAATTTAATTATCCAATTGATTGGGAAACCTTCAAGCAACGCGCCATTAATCAAAAATATAGTCTACGAAATGCTTTTTCTCTAACAATTTTTTCACTCTATTCTTATATGCAACCAAAAGACTTTAGAGATGGTAGAGATATAGATATTGCAAGAAACTTTTCTAATTATAATAAAACTCAATTACATCATTTATTTCCACGTAAATTCTTAGAAAAAGGAAATTATAATCAGGAAAATAAAGACAGTGTGGTAAACATAGCATTTGCGCCGATGCTACCAAATCTTGAAATCGGCGCACGGGCGCCAAGTGATTATATACAAGAATTTCAAGATTCTAACTCTCAATTTAAAGAAACTATTCAATCCCATCTTATAGGAGATCTTAAAGAATTCGGGATTTTAAATGATGATTTTGATTTATTTCTTGAAAGGCGAGCAGAAAGAATAGAAAATACACTTCGTTCGCTCCTCGGTTTGAAAACAAAAACAGAAACTCAGTTCGAGAAAGAGGGGGGACCGGATGCTCTTATTAACGTGTTCGAAAGGCGTATGCGTGATTTAATTAATTACTACGCGACTCAGGAGTACGGTGAAGATTATTGGAAGGAGGCTGTACCCCAGGATATAAGAGAAGTAGTAGATAAAAAAATTAGTCGTATGGTTCGTGTAAAACCATACGAAGAACAAAAATATAGAGTTTGCATAGAACGTATTGCCCTCCTTGATATTATGGACTACTTCAAGATTATTATGACAAATTGGAGTATATTTAAAGAAGTTTTTTCGTCACGAGGAGAACTTGAGCGTCATTTTTCTTCACTTAATAATTATCGCAATACAATAAAACATAATAGGGCATTAGATGTGATTGATAAAAAAACTGGTGAGGCGGCTTTATTATGGTTTGAAAGAATTTTTGATTCTGATGAGGAAGCGCGTACCGGATCACTATCAGAAAGTTAGGAAGGTTAACTAGTAATTATAATAAGTAATAAGTCGAAAAATTATTTGAAGACAGAAATAATATTAAAACTTAAAGGCCCTTTTAGCTTAACGGGACAAGAATCGCTTTTTAAGGTTAAAGAAATAAAGTTATCGGGTTTATATGTTTTTACTTTTAAAATAGAAGATAAGTATTTAATCGAATATGTGGGAATAACTACAAGGGATTTTAAAACTAGATTTTTAGAACATATTCGTGAATTATTGTCTGGGGGATATAAACTGTATGATTTTCAAAAATTAAAGAATAATGAATCGTTTTTGACATGGAAGGGCAGGTATGATAATGATAATTACGATATTGTTGATTTTTTAGATAATTATCCGTATTTTTCAGATATAATTAATAAACAATTTCAAGAATTAAAAATATTCTTAATTCCATTAAGCGTGGAAAAAAGAATACTGGAAAGAATTGAAGGTGAAATTTATAAAATTTTAAGAAAGCAAAATGATAAACGCATAATGACTTTCATTAAAGGAGTAAAATCAAAGCCAAGACTTAACAAGGAACAACCAATTACAGTTCGATTAGAGTCAAATAATTTATTGCTAAATATGCCCAATATTTTTGAAGTTTAAATATCATAAAAATATTGTGAAAAAAATCGTTAAACTGATAAAAAATTATACTTGGGCATTTGCAAAGACAATGCCAGAAATACCACATTATTATATTGTAAGAGATAATCTTACAAAAGAAGATCAGAAAATATTTGACGAATTTAAATTATTTATCGAAAACAATGGATATACTGAAAATTTCCACGGAAAAAAATATCAATATATAAATATTAACGGATACAAGTATTGGGTTATTAAAAATATATTGAATAGAGAGAAAATTTATGAAAAATAAAAATCTAAACAAGATCAAAGAAATTGCCAAGGATGTGTATAAAAAGCTGGGGTCCGGGCATCAGGAATGCGTTTATGATAAGGCCATGCAGGTGGGCCTGAGATTGGCTAAAATTAAATACGAAAGCCAGAAAGTTATTGAATTAAAATACAAAGACCACTATGTTGGCGAAGGGTTTCCGGATTTGGTGGTTAACCTCAACGGCAGCAAGGTGGTCGTGGAACTAAAGGCGGTCAACAGCTCGCTTGGCGCGTCAGAGGAGCAGCAGTTAAGAAACTATCTGAAGATTCTCGGTATAAAAAACGGCTTATTGATCAATTTCCAGCAGCCGGGCAGAAAAGAAGGCAAAACCCAACTGGAAATCAGAGAAATAAATACTAAATAACCAAAATTTAGCCTGAGGTTAAAGAATTATGAAAGAAAAGTATCAAAAAATAAAAAAGATTGCAGAAAAAGAACTAGCTAAAGCTGATGCTGTCCATGATATAAATCATGTAATGCGGGTTTATCATTGGGCTATTAAAATAGCAAAAAGCGAGAAAAATATTGATTTAGATGTTTTAATACCCGCTATTTTACTTCACGATATTGGCCATCCCGCAGAACAAAAAGATAAATCAAGAAAAACTTGGCACGTTAAAGTATCGGCAAAAATGGCTCAAAAAATCCTTAAAAATTTTAATTATTCCCAAGAAAAAATAAATAAAATAAACCATTGTATTTTAACCCATAGCTATAGAAAAATTGAACCAAGAATGAAACCGAGAACAAAAGAAGCAAAAATTCTTTCCGATGCCGATAAATTAGACGCTTTAGGAGCTATTGGCGTCGCTCGTTCTTATGTTTGGGTTGGAAAAAACAACGCTAAAATTTATACAGATATTTCACTAAGGGATTATATAAAAGATAATTTAACAGATGGGAAAAGAGTGGGGAGGATTAAAGATAGAACTAAGCACAGTCCGATTATTGAATACAAAATAAAACTTAAATATCTTCCTGGTAAATTATATACTAAAAAAGCAAAAAAAATGGCCAAAGAAAGATTGACTTATATGAAGTCATTTTTCGATAGACTAAAAAAAGAAATTGCTGGCAAAATTTAGCTCTAAAACAAAACTATGGCATACATAATTCGAAAAGTTAAAGATACAGGCTCTGCGCAAATTACTTGCGGAACAATGCGTAAACTGACCAATGCGGAAGATTTTAGCGACATGGACGTTGTTCATGTTACTATTGCAGACGAAACCAAAGAGCATTATCATAAAAAACTTACTGAATGTTACTATGTTTTAAAGGGAGAAATAGCCGTGGAAATTGACGGGAAAACCGAGAATCTGGAACAAGGCTCTTTAATTATGATTTATCCGAACACAAAACATAAAGCCAGAAAGACAAGCCAGGAAGACGCTGAGATTTTAGTCGTCTGCTGTCCGCCGTGGAGTGAGGAAGATGAAATATTAACATAGAAAATTAGGGTCAACTCTATTTTTAGCCAAAAAGTCGAAGAATTAATTAAAAAGTAATTTTATGATTTTTCTTGAGGCCGTGTATAAAATTTTAAAGATCAGCTATAGATAATTTATAATTAAAAAAATAAAACTATGAAAATTCCAATAAGTTTTATATCTAACTCTTTAGAAAACTTATCGAGAGAACTAAAAATTTTTGCTTTTTTAGGTTTTTTATTAGCCATAATATTGCTATTTTTATCTAAAAACATAATTATTTTTTTACTTCTTATAATTGGTGGATTGGTTTATCTTAGCTTTTCTTACGGTGTTTCTAAGGGAGAAAGGTGGTCTTGGTGGTGTGGATTGATTTTTTTTACCCTTATGATATTAAGTTGTTTAATATTGTTTTTCTTTGGAATAGTATCTTTTTTATTTTTTGCAATTAGTAGTTTAATTCCACTTCTTTTTCTGATTTCGTTTATACGGGCATCGAGGTTGATTATATTAAATACGGGATTATATGATTCAGCTTTTTATGCGGTGGTTTTAGGATTAATTTTAAATATTACTGGATTAGGATTCGTACTTTATAACTATTGGTACCTTCCGGCGAAAATTATAGAAAAAACAGTTAATCCAGGGGTTATTAATTTAATTGGAGAAGGATTAATTAAAGATTTAAATTTAAATTCTGTAAATTTAGCAGATATATCAGAAGAATATCAGATTAAAAAGGCTATATTTAGTTTGAATGGCAATATCGTTCTTGTTCATGCTCAAAAAAATGAAGAACAATATCTTTTTGTAAATAACATAAAAAATGGACCGTTTGATTATATTTTAGACTTTGGTTTTAGTCCTAATGGAAACCGTTTTTTCTATGAAGCTGAGAAAGAAAAAAAGTGGCTTATCTCTATCGATGGTAAGGTGGAAAAAACCTATGATGGGTTGCATCGGGGGGTCGTTTTCAGTGCAGATGGGCAACATTATGCTTATGCGCCCAAAATTATTGATAATACACTGGTTGTTGTTGATGGTAAAGAAAAGAGGGGGGAAGTTTACGAAGCGGCTTACTATCTAACTTTTTCACCGAATGGTAAACGTTTGGCCTACGGAGCAATTAAATATCCGGGGAGACGTGTAGTTTTAGATGGTAAAGAGCACAAACCCTATGGAGAGGTTCTTGATTTTACTTTCAGTCCAGACAGTCAACGCTTTGCTTATGTCGCAAAGAAAGTAGGTGAAAACAAGAGCTGTATTATTTTAGATGGCGAAGAAAAAGAATGTTATGGGAGTATTGGGGGACTCGCTTTTAGTCCAGATAGCCAATATTTTTATTATAAGACCGGATCACGGGATCCGGTAATAGTTTTAGACGGCGAGAAACAAGAAGACGTGATAGACTTAGTGTATAGTCCAGACAGTCAGCGCTTAGTATATGTAAAAAAGATAGAGACAGAAGAGAGAATAAAACGCACAAAATACTATGTAGTTCTGGACAGTAAAGAAGGGAAGCAATATTACTACTCCATTTCAGGTCTTACTTTTAGCCCAAATAGCCAACATTTAGCCTACATAACAGGAGAATATGGAGAAGATCGAAAAACTAAATATTTTGTAGTATTAGATGAACAGGAAAGGGAACGCCATGATCGGGTTATTGATTTTACTTTCAGTCCAGATAGTCAACGCCTTGTTTACATTGCCGCCACTATGGTTCCAGAGCAACGTCAATTAATTTATCAAGTAATTCTAGATAATAAAAAAGGTGAAAATTATGATAATATTGGAAGTATAACTTTTAGCCCAGATAGTCAGTCCTTGGCTTATATTGCGAAAAAAGACGATTCTTATTTTGTAGTTATAAATGGGAAGGAAGGAAAGAAATATCCTGAAATATATGATAATCTTATTTTTAGCGCAGATAGTAAATATGTTGCTTATGGGGTAAAGATAGACAACAGTCTCTGGTGGATGGTTGATGAGGTCAAACAAGATATTTAAGGGGCGGAGAAGGGGCCAGGAGCCCTTGATTTAAATAAATAACCAACCTTTCGACAAGCTCAGGACAGGAATTTAGTCCATTGTAGAAAGCTAGGCTAAGCCAAGCTTTAAGATAAGTTGGGTTAAGCACAAAGCCCCAAGTCGCCAAAAAGGCGATTTTTTGGTAGAATGAAAAAAAATAAATAATTTTATTAAAAAGCTTAAGACGAAATAAATTTATGGATTTACTTCTGGATTTACGCTATTTTATTTGCTTATACATTGGATATTTTGCTTGGTTTTCATTTTTATTAGCGATTCTATCCTCTCCGCTTCTCTTTATAAAAAAGGAGTGGAAATTTAAGATTATTCCTATTATGTTTTTGATTTTAGCTCTGTTCGCTTTTCTCTCACAGTCAGTTATTTACGGCCTTATAGGCTTTTATTAAATAAAACATAAGACGAAATAGATTTATGATAGAGGCAATTTTTCTTTTCATAATTATTTGCGTTGGACTTTTTATTATTTATCTATTTGCGTCGCTTACTCGTGAACTTAAATGGTGTTGGAAGTTATCAAAACTTGAATATAAAAAACTATATGAAGAATTTAAAAAAAATCATTATATCTATTCTGATGAAGCAAGAAAAATTTACCCAGTAAATAGATATATGCCCGTGAATGAAGCTTTTCTGGTTCCTCCCCACGTCCACACAGATAATATGTCCGATGATGAAGTCGCATACCCAACAGAATTTGGAGAAATACTAGATAAACA
>Ga0114946_10003154_pt1 | contig 11216 bp, 9 predicted proteins | sample WalLakDeSediment_FD_88676 | JGI IMG/M metagenome (GOLD analysis project Ga0114946, IMG submission 88676) | Lake sediment microbial communities from Walker lake, Nevada to study Microbial Dark Matter (Phase II) - Walker Lake 11/02/13 Deep Sediment | ecosystem: Environmental > Aquatic > Freshwater...
GCTCAGAGTGCGTCATTGGGGCCCGAGGCCAAGGACCGAAACCGCAGTTGTACCGGGCGTACTACAAGGTTTCGGGACACAGGGATCGGGTCCCAAGGGCGTGCTCTGGGTCGTGAGGGGTTTCACCACGGGCTCCTAGCTCACCAGCACTCCGGCTCCCCCTCCCCACATTCAAACCGAACGTGGATGTGGGCTTCATGCCCCGGCGAGTGTCGAACCAACCCGAGGTTGGCCATCGACCCCCGCGGATATTGGAGCACGGCGGCCCGCCGCTCTTGGCTCACGCCCGCGGCCTCGGCGGCCTTGTCGAGCCGCCGCTGCCCGCCGTAGTCCAAGAAGATCACCTCGACGCGCTCGCTCGCGGCGAACGCCTCGACCAGCTCCCAGGTCGCCAGCCAATCGATCCGGCGGGGGATCGGTTTGAGGCCTTGGGGGACCTCGGGGCGCAGCGGCAGGCGGACGTCGAGGTCGCGGCCGGTCTGGTGCGAGTGGTGTCCACCGATCTCGCCGCCGCGCTGGCGGCTCATGGTCCCGACCCGGATCGGCAAGGGGTACTCGCTGCGCGCGACGAAGCGATCGAGGGCCGCGACGGTCTCGCGCACGGCTGCGGTCGTGCCCCAGGCTGAGTTCGGGTAGCGCAGCTCGTAGCCGGGGCCTGGCGGGATCTGGACCCCGGCGACCAAGCTCCCGGCCTGCGCGGTCCCGACCCCATGCGCGCCTGGGCGGACCAACGCTGCGCGAGCGGTGCTCGGCTGATCCTCGACGATCGAGCGAAACACGAGCGGATCGATCCAGATCACCAAGCGCTCACCCGGCTCGAGCGTGCGACCGGTCTCGCTCACGTTCCAAGCCCGGAGCTGGCTGGAGTCGACGGCGTAGCGCCGGGCGATCGAGCCCCAGCCTTCGCCAGCGACGACCTCATGCTCGATGCGCTCGCGCGGCGGCGGGTTGCGGGTCGCGTGGATCCGCAGGCTCTGGGCTTGGCGCGGGTGCGGCTGGGCGTCCGCGTCGAGCCCGTTCCACTCGCGGATCCGGGCCGCGTCGACCCCGTAGCGCCCCGCGAGCTGCTCGACGCTCTCGCGGGGGATCGTCTGGTGACGAATCCAGCGGGGCAGCTCGCCTGGCTCGTGGGCGGGCATCCGCCAATCCGGCGCGAACGGAGCGACCGGCTCGCGGGCGGGCTCGAGCGGCAGCTCGCCGAGCGCGAACTCGACCATCGCGAGCGAGCCTGGGTCGGCCTCCTCGGCCTCGCTCAGCGGCCCCGGCTGCCCCTGCGCGAGCTCGCTCGCTTCGGCCACACAGCCCAGCACCGCGAGGACCAGCGCCGTGAGCTGCGACCGGCCTTCCATCCGCTCATGGTAGGCCCCTGCCAGCGGATCGCGCAACAGCGCGACCTCCGAACTGCTCGGCGATCGGGACATGCTTGGTGAGAGGCCCTGACATCGCTGTCGCGTTGGGCCCTCGGCGAACGCCAGCTCGTCAACTCACTCGGTTGGAATCGTTGGAGATTTGGTCGCTGGCATCGCGGCTGCTATGTGTGTCGCCCGTGAACGCCTTGTTCGCGGCCGATCGGGCCGCTCAGCCAATGCTCGAGCCCCACGAGACCTTGAATCGACCGTGAGACTATTCGTCGGTCGCATCCCCCCAAACGAACACCTTACCGGAGACGACATGCTCAAAAACATTTCCTTCATTACACTCGCTGGTACTTTGACTCTCGCCCTTTCGGCGCCCGGCTGCATCATCGACCTCGGTGACGGCGGCGGCGACTCCAACGGCAGCGCCGGCGACGGCGACGGCGACACCACCGGCGACGGCGACGGTGAAGCCGAGGCCGGCGACGGCGACGGCGACGAGACCACCGGCGACGGCGACGAGACCACTGGCGACGGCGACGAGGCCGGCGACGGCGACGGCGACGGCCCCGCTGGCGCCTGTGGCTGGGCCGAGTCGGACGATCCCGACTTCATCAACGGCTACTACTGTGGTGGTGTTGGTGAAGATCCGAGCGGCACCTTCGCGATCGGCTGCCCCGCCGACCTAGTCGCCGGTGAGGACTGCGGCACGGTGACTGGCGCCGGTTGTTGCGATGCCGATGGCAACAACTGGTTTTGCACCGAGGATACCAACCTCCTGTTCATGGACGACTGCTCCGCCTGAGGGCTGGATGAACGAGAGCGCGCGGGCCTTCGGGCTCGCGCGCTTTTGTTTTGAGGGCTATTCGGCGGCGTCGTGCTCGGCTTGCTCAGGCGGCTCGGCGTAGTCGTTCGCCACGAGCCGCACGGACCCAGGCTGGGGCGTCTCACGGACGCGCTCGAACACGTACTCGGGCTCATCGCCGTGGTCGCGGTCGGCTGACGCGTCGGCCTGGTTCGCCCCGGGGACCTCGAAGAACTCGCAGCAAGCGTCGTAAAAGTGAGCGGCGACGACGAGCGAGGAGTGGCCGCCCGCGAGCATGATGTAGTCGCGGGCCGCGACGCCCTCGATCGGTCCCGGCGGCGGACAAAAGGCATCGGAGGCGGCGTGGATCTGCCGGAGGCGCACGCCCGCGGGGACCGGCGCGCTCAGCAGATCTTCGAGGAAGGCTGAGCCCGGCAGGACCTGCCAGACCGACGGGCTAAACGCTCCGCAGGTCGCGACGCCGGCGAGCCCGACCCACGTCCCGCGCAGCGGCGAGCCCATCATCACGAGGTTGCGGATGTAGTTCTGACCCTGGAGAAACTTCACGGCGTGGAGGCCGATCAGCCCGCCCATGCTGTAGCCGACCACGTCGACGCGATCGACCTCGAGCTTCTCGCAGATCCCCCGCAGCTGGCTGGCGAGGTCCTCGGCCGAGCGCCGGATCGACGCGAGGTTCAAGGTCCCGTAGGCGTAGCTGAACACCACCCGACCATCGCGCTGAAACCTGCGGGTCAGCGGCAGCATGGTCCCGCGGGTGCCCATGAAGCCGTGAACCAGCACGACCGGCGGGACATCGGGCCGCGTCCAGGACATGTCCGCGCTCACCTTGTTGCCACGGACGAGATGGCGGCCGTACTCGTATCCGTGGACGACGGTGTTGACCGCGCCACGAACACGGTCTTTGAGGCGTTCGCCGACGCTCATTCACTGCGGAGTGTACAGCATGGACCGTAGACCATGATGATTTTTGCGAACGATGAACATCAGCGTAGCCACGCGAACCCCGTTCGCGCTCGCGTGTGCCGCAAATGCTCGCTTTGTACCGCTGATGGTCTGCGCATTTCACAATGCGCAGCATCGTGCTTAGCCTGAAGTGGCTATCCGCGCCGCGCGCAATGGTGTGATGTGCGCGCATTCGCTGAAAACCGGATCAAGTGGCGCCCTCGGGCCACACAGTATAGTGCGCAGGTTCGATGCCGATCGAGAACAACTCCTTCCTCGACGCGTGCCGCGGTCGCCGGCCGCAGCGCACGCCTGTTTGGCTGATGCGGCAGGCTGGTCGCTATCTCCCGGAGTACCGGGCGATCCGCAAGCGCGTCTCGTTCCTCGACCTATGCCGGACCGCGGAGCTCGCCGCCGAGGTCACGGTCCAGCCGATCGACCGGCTTGGCGTCGACGCGGCGATCTTGTTCTCGGACATCTTGGTGGTGTTCGACGCCATGGGTGTGGCGGTCGAATTCAACCCCGGGCCGCAGCTGCCCGCGCCGGTTCGGACCACGGCCGACATCGCGGCCCTGCGCTGGGGTGATCCGGTCGAGGACGTGGCCTACGTGATGGACGCGGTCCGAGCTTGCAAGCGAGCGCTGGCTGACCGCGTGCCGCTGATCGGCTTTTGCGGGGCCCCGTTCACGACCGTCAGCTATCTGATCGAGGGCGGCGGCAGCCGGGACTTCCTCGAGGTCAAGAAGCTGATGTTCTGCGAGCCGGCTCAGTTTGGCGCGCTGATGGCCAACATGAGCGATCTGCTCGCGCGCTACCTGATCGGCCAGATCGACGCGGGCGTCGACGCGGTGCAGATCTTCGACAGCTGGGCCGGCGCCGTGGGTCCGCGCGACTACGCGACGCATGTCTTGCCGCACACGATCGCCTTGGTCGAGCGGGTCAAAGCCCACATCCCAGCGGGGCGCGAGCCGGTCCCGGTGATCTTGTTCGCGCGCGGCAACGCCAACACCCTCGCGCTCACCGCCCGCGCGCCCGCCGATGTGATCGGCGTCGACTGGAGCATCGAGCTCGACGACGCGATCGCGGTGGTCGGGCCCGAGCGTGTGGTCCAAGGCAACTTGGATCCCGGCGTGTTGCTCGGGCCGCCCGCGCTGATCCGCGAGCGGGTCCAGGCCACGCTCGCCGCCGGAGCCACCGCCAAGGCCCACATCTTCAACCTCGGCCACGGGATCTCGCGTTTCACGGATCCCGATCACGCCAAGCTGATGGTCGACGCCGTCCACGCCGGGCTCGCTGGCTGATGGTCGGGCGGTCCGACTCCAGGCGCTCGAGCGCCGCGCTCGCTGGCGCTGGCCTGCTCGCGTGCGTGTCGTTGTTCGCGCTCGGCTGTCGGCCGTCGCCGACCGCTGCGCCCGACGCGAGCGGCCCCGACGACGGCGAGGGCCACGCCAGCGGACCGGTGATCCCGGCCGAGCCCGCCAACCGCAGCGCCGGCGACGAGCTCGAAGCCTCGATCTCGATCGTCGGAGGCGGCGCGCTCACGCTCTCGAGCCTGCGCGGGCGACCGGTGCTGCTCGAGATCACGGCCAGCTGGGAGCCGGGCTTCGCCGAGGCTCACCGGCTCTACGCCGAGCTCCTCGCCGAGCACCCCGACCTCGCGGTCGTGGTCGTGCTCGCCGAGCCCGACGACGCCGCCTTGTCGGGCTTGCCCGTGGAGTTCACGCCGGCCTGGGACCCCGCCGGCGCGCTCGCGGCCAAGCTCTCGGTTGCGATCTTCCCGACGATGTTCGTGATCGACCGAGCGGGCCGGATCCACGACGTGTTCAACGGCTGGAGCGACGAGGTCCGCGCGGGCCTCAACGCCGCGGTCGTGGCGGTCGCGGGCTAGCCCGGCGTAGCGGTGAACTCCAGCAGGTACTGGTACTCGAGCAGCTCGCGATCCTCGCGGCTGAGCGTGTAGCCGGCGTCGCGCATGATCGTGATGATCTGCTCGGCGCTCATTCGCATCTGCGCTGGCGGGCCTGGGGCGTCTTCGGGGTTGTCCTTGCGAAAGTCGACGATCACCACGCGGCCGGCGGGCTCGAGCTTGGCCGCGACCGCCTTGAAGTAGGCCCGGGGATCGGCGAGGTGGTGGAAGACGTTGCACATGAACACCACGTCGACGGCGGCGGGCAGCCGGGGGTCGTTGGGCTCGGCCTGGATCGCCTCGAGGTTGGCGAGGCCCTCGGTTTGGGCGCGATCGCCTAGCCACGCGACCATGGTCGGCTCGATGTCGACGGCGTAGACCTTGCCTGCGGGCGCGGCCGCGGCGAACCGAACCGCGAAGTAGCCCGTGCCCGCGCCGAGGTCGGCGATCGCAGCGTCGGGCCGCAGCGCGAGGCTCGCGACGACCGCGTCCGGCTGTTGCCAGGCGGTCCGCTCGGGCGACTCGAAGTGCGCCGTCCATTCGGCGGGGTCGTCGAAGCGATGGCCCTTGTAGCCGTGCTCGTTGACGCCGTGGTCGCCGCCGTGGCCGTGGCCGTGGTGGCCGGCGTGGTCGGGTTCGTGGCTCACGTCGTCCTTGCTGGGGTTGGCGCAGGCGAGCATCGAGCCCGAGGCCAAGATCGCCAAGATCGTGCTGAACTGTGACATTCGCCGGGGAGGGTATTCAATTGCGGGGGTCATGGTCGAGGACAGGGGTTGCAATGGATGCATCACCGCTGGACCATGGCGGTGGTGGTGGCGCGCAGTTGGAGCCTCGCTGGACTGGGGCTCGGCCTCGCGCTGGCCTGTGTCCCAAAGCCGCGAGTCGCTGATCCGCCGAGCACGGCGACCGCCGAACGGGCCGAACCGCCCGAGCCCGAGCCCGAAGAATCGACGGTCCCCGAGCCCACGCCGCTCGTCGAGATCAGCGCGGCCGCGATGGCGCCGGTGCGAGCGGAGCCGGTCGAGCACGCCTTCGCCGACGCCGAGTTAAAGCGGATCCGCGCGGTCCAGGGGATCGTCGCGGCGGCGGCGGCCGAGCACGGCGTCGACCCGGCGTTGATCAACGGCCTGATCTGGGTCGAGAGCAAGTTCGAAGCGCGCGCGCGGGGGCCCGCCGGCGCCCAGGGCTTGATGCAGCTGATGCCCAAGACGGCGGCGGCGATGGCCAAACGCCTCGGTCGCAAGCGGGCCTCTCACGATCCGGACTTCAACATCCACGCCGGGACGCTGCTGCTCTCGCGCTTGCTCGATCGCTTCGACGGCGACGAGGCCCTCGCGCTCGCCGCCTACAACCGCGGGACCGGGATCGTCGCGGGTTGGGTCGCCGCCGGCGAGCCGCTGCCAGGTCGGACCCAGGCGTTCGTCGATCGCGTGCTCGAGGCCCGGACATGGTTCGCGCCGTAGCTACCACTCGAACCTGAGCCCGATCGAGGGCAGGATCGGCAGCGATCCAATGATCCGGCTCTCGCTGAAGTCGTCGGCGTAGATCAAGCCCTCGACGTTGCGCCGGTTGTAGATGTTTTGGATGTCGACGTAGGCGTTGAGCGAGACGTAGCGCCAGGTCCAGCGCTTGTCGAGGCGCAGGTCGAGCTGGTGGAAGGGCGGCTGGCGGTCGGAGTTGCGCGGGCCGAGCAACGGGAAGTAGTCGCCGCTCCCGGCGTCGTAGACCCCGTTGCGGATCGGCGTGAACGGGTTGCCGCTGACCAGCCGGAACCGGCCGCCGATGCTCCAGCCGCGCGGGAGCTTGTAGACGCCGACCGCGGTGAGGATGTGGGGCTGATCGAAGTCGAAGCGAATCAGGCCCTGGCCGTCGTTGAAGTCGTAGAAGGCGCGGCTGTAGGTGTAGCTGATCCAGCCGAACAGGTTCTTGCTGAGGTTCTTGCGGATCAGCAGCTCGAGGCCGGCGACGTGGCCAAAGCCGGCGTTGTCGAAGCGCTCGGGGATGATCAGATCGCCGGCGCCGGTGTTGAGGAAGATGGTTCGGGTCGGGACCGCGAGCGAGTAGACGTACTTGTAAAACAGCGTGCCCTCGACGAGCAGGTCGATGTCCGAGAACAGGTGGGCGAGGCCGAGGCTGTTGTGGACCGACCGCTCGAGGGCGATGTTGGGGTTGCCCCACACGCTGTTGAACTCGAAGATCTCGGGGATCTGCGAGAACAGGCCGACGCCGCCCTTGAGCGTGGTGTCGTCGCCGAGCGTCCAGGCGAACCGGACCCGCGGATCGAGGCCGGCGCGCTTGAGCACGACGCCGTTGTAGTTCATGCGGACGCCCGGGTAGAGCACGAACCGCTCGGTCACGGCGATCGTCCCCGTGGCATAGAGCGCGAGCGCGGCGAAGGCTCCGCCGAGGTCGGCGGCGTTGAAGCTGCCGGTCCCCCCGACGCCGGCTTGAGGGAACCCAGGCGCCCGGGCCTCGAGCTCGTAGGCGCCGGTCTGGACCTCCGTGCCGAGCCGCAAGGCCGCGCGCTTGCTGATGCGGTAGCCGAGCTCGCCGCGAAAGCTCAAGGAGTCGCGCGTGACCCGAAACGAGAAGATGTCGCCGCCGACCCCCGAGAGGATCTCGTGCTTGAACGAGGGGGTGATCAGCACGCTCCACGGCCCGTGCTCGGCCTCCCAGACCAGATCGGCCCGGTGGAAGGCGATCTGGGTCTGGAACCCGTTGTTGCCGCTGTCCTCGCTGTCGTTGGGGCTGGGGTTGACGACCGCGAGCTGATCGTCGGAGCCGAACACCCGCAGGCTCAAGATCCCGTCGGCGATCGGGTAGTCGAACAGGGCTTGGTAGTCCCAGTAGCGCGGGGCGACGTTGAAGTCGACGCCGGAGTCGCGGGGCAAGACCGCGAGCAGGACCCCATCGATGTAGCTGCGCCGGGCCGAGAGCACGAAGCTGCCCTTGCCGACCGGGCCCTCGGCGAGGACCCCGGCGTCGAACAGATCGGCGTCGACGTAGCCGTGGTAGCCGTCGCGTCGACCCCGACGGGGCTGGACGTTGATGATGCCGCCGATCGCGTTGCCGAACCGGCTGTCGAAGTTGCCGGGGATGAAGTCGATCTGCGCGAGGATGTCCGAGTTGAACACCGAGGTGATCGCCCCAAAGTGAAACAGCTGGGGGATCTCGTGGTAGCCGAGGTAGGTCTTGGTGTCGGACGGGGCCGAGCCGCGGACCACGAGCAGGCCCGCGCCAAACGGCGGGCGGGCGACGCCGGGGAAGTTTTGGATGCTCTTGAGCGCGTCGCCCTGGGTGCCCGGGAGCAGGTTGATCTCCTCGGGGGTGATGGTCCGGCGGGTGACCTCGGGCAGCTCGCGGTCGACCGAGACGACCGTGCGGTAGGGGTTGCTCGCGAGCCGGCGATCGAAATACTCGAGCTCGAGGATCGAGTCGGCGGCGAGCTCCTCGATGGAGTCGAGCCGCTCGTAGCCCGGCGCGAGCACGATCAGCCGCACGCGCCCGGCCGGGACCCCGCGCAGCTCGAACCGGCCGGCGTCGTCGGTCCGGGTCTCGACCTGCCAGGCCGGCTGCGCGGGCGCTTCGTAGCGCTTGCCTTTGACCTGGCCGAGCGGCCAATCCTCTGGAGCCGGGACCGCGAGCACCGAGGCGCCGTCGAGCGGGGTGCGCTGCCCGGCCTCGCGCACGCGGCCGCGGATCGTCACGGGCAGCGTAGGTTCGCCGTCGGGCTCGGGGTCGGGCTCGGGGTCGGGCTCGGCGGGCTCGGGCTGCGCGAGCGTCGGCGGTCCGAGCTCGATCGCGATCGAGAGCAGAACCTCGACCGGCGCACCCGCGTAGGTCGCCGCGTCGAAGGTCAGCCGATCGACGGCGTCGAGGACGATCTGATCCAAGGTGGGATCGACGGACTGCAGCAGCTCGAGCTCGCGGGTCTGGCCGTCGACGCCGACCACGTATTGAACGATTACGGTCCCGGCTGGAGGCTCGGCCCGCTCGAGCAGCTGCTCGGGGTAGCGCACGCTGATCGTGGTGCGGGGCTTGGGCGGGACGAGCTCGGCGGTCGGAGCCGCGGTCGGCGGCGCCGCGTGGGCGGGCGCCACGGTCACGCTCACGCCCACACCGAGCATGAGCCCCGCGAGGCCGAGCACGGCTTGAACCGCCCAGGCCTTGCTGTGGCGTCGCCTCCGGCCCAGGAGTCCCGGCACGGGCCGGAGCATCGCCGTTCGCGGCCGGCTTGTCACTCGCCGCGTGGCCAGCTCACCACGGAGCAGCGGGCGAGGCCCTGATAGGGTCCAGACCCCATGGATCGCCGAATCGACGGTCGCCTCATTCGCCGCTTCATCCCGGTGCTGCTGGTCGCCGCCTCGCTTGGCTGCGAGGTCGACTCGACTGGCCGCTACCTCATGATGATCGGGGCGCTGTTCGTGCTCGGGGCTGGCGGCGAGGTGATCTTCGCCCGCACGCAGATCCCCGACGTGGTCTGGCTGATCCTCGCGGGCGTGGTCCTGCGGGTGACCGGGCTGATCGACCCAACGATCCTCGACCCGATCTTGCCGCTGTTCTCGACCCTGACCTTGATCATCGTGCTGTTCGACGGCGGCCGGCAGATCGTGATCAGCGACCTGATCAAGTCCGCGCCGCGGGCCTCGGCGCTGGCCGTGCTCTCGTTCTCGCTCACGGTGCTCGGAGTCGCGCTGCTGCTCCAGCTCGCGGCGCTGACCGGGCTGCTGCCCGACTCGTGGACGTTTTTGCACAGCCTGATGGTCGGGGCGATCCTCGGCGGGTCGAGCTCGCTAGTGATCATGCCCTCGATGGCGCTGGCCAAGCTCGACCCGAAGATCTCCAACCTCGTCGGCCTCGAGTCGGCCCTGACCGACGCGCTGTGTGTGGTCATCGCGGTCGTGTTCATGAACCTGATCCACTCGGGCGACGCGAGCGGAACCGACGCGCTGTTCCAGCTCGGCGGCAACTTTGGCCTGGCCCTGCTGATCGGCCTGATCGCCGGCTGGGCGTGGATGCCGGTCCTGCGCGGGCTGTCGGGCAGCCCCCACGGCTACCCGATCACCTTGGCGGCGTTGTTGTTCTTGGCGGTGATCGTCGGCAGCGTCGGCGGCAACGCGGCGATGGCCGTGCTGACCTTCTCGGTCGTGGTCGGCAACGCCGAGGCCCTGATGAAGATGGTCGGCTTCTCGCTCGGCAACAAGCCGCTGCGCCTCGACGACACCGTGGTCACGGTCCACACGCAAACGACCTTCGTCATCAAGTCGTTCTTCTTCACGTACATCGGCCTGATGCTCGCGCCGCCGTTTAGCCTGCTGTTGCTCGGGGTCGTCGTCGGGCTCGCGCTGTTTGGCACGCGGATCCCGGCGGTGATGCTGGTCGCGAGCAAGCCCGAGTTCAGCGTCGACGAGCGCAAGCTGATCGCCGTCTCGCTGCCGCGCGGGATGGCGGCCGGCGTGCTCGCAACCATGCCGTGGGCGCTCTACGAGATCGAAGGGACGCAGCAGCTGCCCTCGCTGGTGTTCGCGGCGGTCGTGACCAGCATCGCGATCTTTGCGATCGGGTTTCGCCAGCTGCGATCGTCGGCCTCGTCTGCGGCTTGGATCGCGGCCGCGGCCGCAGCCGAGGACGCCGCCGACGACGCCGAGTCGGACCCGCAGATGGTGGGGCAGGTCCCGGCTGTGATCTTCGACGGGCCCGCGGCCCAAGCCCCGCAAGCGCCCGAGGCCCGCCGGCCGACCGCGCCTGGGATCCCGCTGACGACCCTGCACGGCCTCCCTGCGGTCGAGGGCGGGCCGCCGCCGCCCGAGGCCCGGCCGGCGATCGCTGACGCCTACACGCCCGGGGCCGAGGTCGCGCCGCCGGTTTCCCAACCGCGTCCCCAACCGCGCCCGGCCCCGCAGTGGCAGCCACCGCAGCCCGTCAACCGGCCCACCGATCCCACCGATCCCAACGCCGAATGATCCTCAAGGTTCGAGGGAGGCGCGCGCGAGCTCGGTCGCGCTGAGCCCTGGGGCGTCGGCGCGGATCGGCCAGGGCACCTCGACGCGCTCGTCCACGGAGGTCAGCTTGCCGAACTGAGTCGCCGAGACCTCGACGAGCAGGTCGGCGTAGCGCCACTGCAAGCGGATCGGCTCGAGCCTGGCCGGCGCGTCACCAGCCAGGGGGATCGTCCCGCGCTGCGAGC
>Ga0114946_10003155_pt1 | contig 11215 bp, 12 predicted proteins | sample WalLakDeSediment_FD_88676 | JGI IMG/M metagenome (GOLD analysis project Ga0114946, IMG submission 88676) | Lake sediment microbial communities from Walker lake, Nevada to study Microbial Dark Matter (Phase II) - Walker Lake 11/02/13 Deep Sediment | ecosystem: Environmental > Aquatic >...
ACTGCACTGGGGTGACTCGAGGGAGGAATTGATTGATCGCTTCCCCGGGTTCGAGGAGCATGAGATTCTTTCGGTGTCGTTCATTGAAGCGGGGCCAGAAGACAATCCGAGTCTCGACAAGCACTATATTGCCAAGCTCAAAGCGCTCCCGCGACTTGAGCGCGACCGGCTGCTCGGACGCAACTGGCTGGCTCGAGAGGGCTCGCTGATCGATACTTCGTGGTGGAGACGGTACACGACCGTTGACAGTAAGATCCGGTTTTCGTTCAACAGTATGGTGTTCGATATCCCGATCTCATCCTGCAGGAGAATCGCCACGATTGACACGGCGGGGACTTCGAAGGAAAAGGCCCTTGAGGCCAAAGGGGATCCGCCAAGCTGGTCTGTATGCGGTATCTGGGATTCGCTTCCGATGTACGTGAGTACATTCAACGGCCAGAGGATTGTTCTGACCGAACTACTATTCCTACGGTACGTTTGGAGAGATCGAGTCGACTGGAACGCGCTCAAGACGACGGTTCCCGATGTGCTGCAGTCGTGGGGTGTACAGAAAGCCTACATCGAAAATGCTCACTACGGGCAGCCCTTATCGAAAGAGATTCGCAGTACGCCCACGGAGTTGATCGGGCCGGTTATATCTGGCATGGATGACTCGAGCCGTGGGGCCAAGCTAGAACGGGCGGTCGCGAGTACAATGCTCACTAAGTTTGAGCTAGGCAAGATTTTCATACCAGAGGATTCGACGCTTCCATGGGTGAGACACTTCTACGGAGAACTGGCTGTGTGGACGGGGATGCCGAAGGAAACGGCGGACCAAGTGGACATCACCAGCTACGCGTGTTACGTCAACAAGCGCCAGGTGTCATCCTGGGGCGGCACAATTAAAGGGCAATAGGAAATGGGCAAGCAAGAAAAAAAAGATAACTTCACGCCTCACGCTGAGGATCCGATGCTTTCGCTCGCAGAAGCGGGACGCCTGGTCGGTCGGTCTGCCGGTTCGATTAAGAACTGGATTAAAGACGGATTACTGAGAGCGGTCCGAGATCCGAGTGGGCTCAGTCGTATTCGGCAATCGGAGCTGGAAAAGTTTTACGGAGCCACCGCCCTAGCGAGTGTCGATCAAGACAAACGAGAACGCGAAGCTAAAGACATCGCCGCGTTTCACGAACGCCTAGCCCAACTAGCCGCTGACGGATCGGCACGCGAAGAACAAGCCGCCCCAAACGTATCAAACGGAGCCCATTACAACCATGGCTAAGCTAATTTTCCTCGGGGCCGCACAGGCCAGGTCGCAAATCACGACGCTGACTATCGGGGGCACCTGGGCTGACGGTGAGACGGTGACGATCCGCATAGGTGGCAAGACGGTCACGTACGTTTGCGTCGGTACGCCGCTGGCTACAGTGGTCGCCGCTGGGCTGCAAGCATTAGCAAACGCTTCGAGTGATCCGGAGTTTACCGAGTGCGACTGGGAAGTCGTTTCGGATGTCATCACGGCTACAAGCCCCGTAGGCGTGCCCGTGACTATCTCGGCATCCGATGCGGCGGCGCTCGGTACGATCACGCCCAGTACGACGCAAACGGCAACGGGTCCGCATCACTGGGACAACGTAGACAACTGGTCGACCGGAGCGGTACCAACCACGGCGGACGAAGTGTTTATCGAATCGTCGGCTGTTGCAGTGAAGTATGGTTTGCCAACATCGCTGACGCTGGGCAAGTTTGTTCACAAGTACGGTTCGCTGGGGCTGCCCGATCGCAATACGGGCGGCTATAGCGAGTACAGGGTGCGGCGGGCTGTGTTCACTTGCCTCGACGTTCAGATCGGTGTGGGGCAAAACAACGGGCCTACACTGTGCCGTATTGACTTGGCGAGCGCGGCGGCTGTGTGTGTCATCTTTGGGAGTGGACCTGGTTCTAACGCGATCGACATGCTGCTAAACAACGCGTTGGCGGTTGTCTCGGTCATTTATGGGGCTGTCGTTATCGCTGGAGCTGGCAACGAAGTCGCGAGTGTCGGGGAGGTGCGGGTAGCGAGAAACGCGACGGCAACGCTAGGCGAAGGTGTGACCATGGTTGAAGTGGTCAGTTCCGGAAACCTGGCTGCCTTCTGCAATATCAATACGCTAACGGTCGACGATGGCCAGGCGATGCAGTATGACGGCACGATCAGCACGCTGCTGGTACGTGGGGGCCGGTTTGTTCACAAGTCGCCGGGGACGATCACGACGGCAACGGTGGGGCCTGGCACGATCGATTGTTCGCAGGATATCCGAGAGCGAACAATCACAGATATGACGATACACCGGGGCGGGCTGTTCTCCGATCCGTACAACGCAATCACGGTGACGAATGGGGTTGTGATGGGGGCGACTGCGAATCAGTTGTCGGCGAGTTAGGAAGCAAACGCCATAATCCGCATGTGCAATTTTCCGCAGAAACCGCAGAACCGCAAAACGCGGCAGCATTCGATTTGATCTTCAGTGTAGCACTTGCAATGCTGGCTTGCATGAGCGGCACATTCACCAAATCGATTCTCAAGGTAGGCACTTACCACAGCCCAGACGGGACCGTTGTCGTCACGCCTGAGAGGCTGCGGCACTGGGAGCGCGAAACGCGCCGACTTCAATCAGCCAAGTACGCCATCCCTTCCCACTTCGATCACGCATCGGATCTCGACATGCTCGAGCCGATCGCCATGGACGTGCTAGCCCGCAAGCAAAATCGCTCTGCAGCCGCCACGGTCGGACATCTCGATTCGTTCAAAGTCGCCCCCGATGGAAAGAGCGCTGAAATTGTGCTCACGACGCTGACGCCCACCGCCCAAGAAAAGGTGGCCTCCAACGCGGTCTACGTGTCCCCGGTCATTTTCCCTGAGTGGAAAGACGGCGCGGGCAACAAGTATCGCGACGTCATCACCTCCGTTGACCTGGTCGACCATCCAGTCGATTACTCGCAATCCAGTTTCATCCCGGCCATTCGCATGGGCCTCTGCTCCACCCCTTATTTGTTGAGCGGTATTCGTATGGCACGCAAACCCAAGAAGCAACGCAGCGTAGCAGCTCGGAAAGCACGCCTGGTCAATGCCATCCGCATGGGCACTGTGCCTGACGACGATGACGACGAAAAGAAAGACTACGGCAACGACGCTGCCGACACCGGCGGGGATGCAGAGCCCGCCCCGGCCGATGACATGGGGGCCACCGCAGACGACGCGCCAGCCGATGACGGCATGAGCCCTGCGGACATCGGTATCGATGAATCTGAAGCCTTTGACGCCCTCGATCAGGTACTCAACTTGCTGGCTGAGTTTGGAGTCACACTGCCGGATGACACTGATGACTCAACGATCATTCGGCACTTGCGAGTCGCATTGACGGCCCTACTCAACAGCGACAAGCCCGAAGACGATCTCGAAGACGATACGGTCGACGACATGACCGGCGAGTTGCCCGCAACCGCACCTGGTGGTATGCCACAGGCAAGCGCTCCCAATATCGCGACGATGAGCGTACAGCAACGCGCTACGCTGACCTACGCCGAAAACCTGCACAAAAAGACGGTAGACGACAAGCTCGACGCTTTACTCGAGACCGGCCGCTGCACTCCCGCAGAGTGCGACAAGTGCAAGCGACAACTGCAAGCCGTAAAGCTGTCGCTGACTGCAGACGGCACGCCCAAGCCTAGCGACGTCGAGAAGTTCATTGCAAGCCGTTCGGCGATTCCCGCTGGGACCATGTGGACCAACGAGCAACGCACCCGCGCAGCTACCAAACTGTCCGTGGTCGACGCTCCAACGCAGTGGACCGGAGGCGGCGGACCATCACGCAACGAGTTTGCCGAAGCCGTAGCAGCATTGGGCGGCAAAGCCTAACCACAGTTCCAAATCACTCAACCGTTTTTCATTACCGAGGTAGCTATGAGCGCTGGACAAGGACATTTCGGAATCCCGGGTACTGGGGCGGCTGTCTTCAACGAGACGACGCAACTGTTCTGGGGCGGCGACGAATCGCGACTGCAAATCCTGCGCTACGACGCGGAGATCCTTGCGACGGCCATCGACGCTGGCAAAACTCCAACGAACGTGCTGCGGGGCGGTTTGCTGCTCGGCAAAGTCACGGCTAGCGGCAAGCTCAAAGAGTGGAATCCTGACGGCGATGACGGTTCGGAAGTGCTGTCCGCTGTCAACGAGTTTGAGCAGCGCATGGTTGACTACCTGGGCATCGCGCAAAATCGATTCACTGGCGTTATCGTCCAGGCCCCTTTGAAAGCAGCGGCATTGCTGATCGAAGGCACTTCGCTAGTCGGTCACGTCGATGAGTATCTGGCACGTCGCCAGTTGCATCATATGGGCTGCAGGCTCGACGACGACTCGCAAGGTTTCCTGGCGGGTGTGACTCCACGGCGTAGCGTCAAGATCACCAACTACGTCGTTCTGCCGACCGACAACGGAACGATGTTTGTTCAAACCACCGCAGACGCGACTTTCACGCTTCCAGCGATTAAGGCCGGACTGACGTTCGAGTTCCTACAGACTGCGGACTTCGAAATGGTTGTTGCCAGTGCTGAAGGCGACAACATGATTGTCGGCAACGATGCTTCTGCCGATTCGATCACCTTCACGGCGGCTGGTGCGCAAATCGGCGCGCGCGTAAAGGTGACCGGCGAGTACATCAACGGCGTTCTCAAGTGGATTGTCGAATTACCGTATACGCCATTCAACACCGGCCTCAATACGCTCACGTTCGCCATCGCGACCTAAGCAGGGCAACCAGTTTCCTTTCCACAACGTAACTTAGTAACTAGAGAGTAAAATGGCTGCACTACAAACCCTACTTTCGCCGCAAGTGCTCACGAAAGTCATCTCGCAAAAAGCGGCTGCGAGCGATTGGCTAATCAATCTGTTTGGTCTCGGACCAGGCGGAAAAAATGAAATCTACGAAGGTCACGGGCGTTACGGCGCGTTCAACATTTACAACAATGTTCGGACGGTCGGTAAAGGCCGGGCACCTGGTACCGCAGCTGCTCGGAGTCGCCCCAACCCGATGGGTGTGACTCCGTTCACGTATCCACGGATGCACGACTCTGTGGGCTTGCCCGCTGAAGTGCTCCACAACTTGGGACTGATCAGCGATCCGGCCCAACGCGACTCCATGGGCGCGGACATGATCCGACGCCAAACGGAAACGCTTGGACAAAAGGCTGCCAACTGGCGCAAAGCCCAGTTGATCGGCTGCTTGCGGGATTCGCTGTATCTACGACAAGAGGGTGAAGCGCAGTACATCACGTTCACCTCGACGAACGCGATGCAGATTCCATTCCGGATGCCAGCGGGCAACAAAACTCAGCTCAATATGCTTGGTGGTGGCAACATCATCAACGCAACGTGGGCTACTTCCGCGACCGACATTCCAGGCCATTTACTGCAACTCAACGCAGCGTTTCAGCGGCTCAACGGTGGTCACCTGGCAGTGGTCATGACTGGCTGGGAGGTCTGGAACTACATTAAGAAAAACGACTTTGTTCAAGAAGAACACGGTATCGCCAATTCGCCGTTCCTGCGGTTCGAACGCGTGGCCGTGGAAGATACGATTACCAAGACCGGCAAGAACGTCATGATGGCCGAATTGGCATCCGCCCCGGGTGTCATCTTCTACATCACCGATGAAGGTTTGGACATCGGCCCCGAAGGTTCGGAAGTCTACACCAAGATCGTCGAAGACGGCAAGGCGATATTCCTTGGATTCTCGCCTGGCGATGACGTTATCCAAGCCTACCAGGGCTCGGAACCGATCGCCGAATACGATGCAGGCCCGAAGACGGTCAAGATCGGTATGGCTTCCTGGTCGGTCGAACGCGCCAACCCAACGAGCACTGACCTGTTCATTCTCGACAACTCGCTGATCGTGAATCACGTTCCGGATTCAGTGGCTTACGGTACGGTAGTGTTCTAACCCGCGCTGCCGTGTCTGTCATGGGCCGCTGTCGCTTTGCCCCGGCAGTGGCCTTTTTTTATAGGTAGACTCCCCATGATGACCCCGTTCGCAAGCGATGCAGTGCTTGCTCGCTACCTCAGCGAGTACGGGATCATTTCGTGGGCCGATCACGACCACGACGGAGTGGCTGATGATCATGTTCTGGACGACTGCAAAACGTACGCAATGGGCTTGTTAGTTGGACGACTGTCACCGCGCTACACGTACGCGGTACTATTGAACGCTCCCATGCTCGAGGAAGTCTTTGCAATCATCTGCTTGCGTGAGCTGACGCTTCGCCGGGGGAATCCCCCGCCTGCGTCCCTGGAGATGCGATACCAAGAGATCATGGCTAAGGACGGGCTGCTTGATCAGATCGTCAAAGGACGGCAACCCCTAGTCGACGACAACGGCAATCCGATACGCCTGAAAAACAGCAACACCCCGCATCATGCTAATCTACAGATTGACCGACGATTTAGTGAGCGGCGTGTGCGTGTGGTCACAGGTTCGAGCAACATGAGCCCCACAAAGCTCCGCAGGGACGTGGATGTTCATCAGGAGTTCGATCCAAGATGAGCGATATTGTCACATTCAGAGGCGGACGGAAACAGGCGGCGCGCGTGGTTCGTACGCTGATCGCTTCACTAACCGGCCAGGCCCAAAGCGATGCAGCCCGGGGTGTATTCCTGGCCATGGGTGTGGCTGCGTTGTCCGAGATCCAAGGGGACTTTGTCAAAAAAGCTCGAGGGGGCACTGGCGAAGACGGCGTACGCTGGGCACGATTGAGCCCCAAGACGCTAGCTTATTCGAGACGATTCGGACCAGGCGAGAAAGCACAGCTCAAGCGAGACGCGGGGCTCGGTCCCGCTAATCGATTCGCACCTGGCGGGCGGGCGTCCTTTGAGTCATCCATCTCGAGCACGGGAGCGGGAAGTTATCAACAGAACACCGGACTGCTTACGGCCTCCCAGATGAAACGCTGGCGAATGATCTTCGCTACGCGTCTAGCACGTTTTGCGGCCACGATGCCACTTGGCCAAGCCAAGGGTAAGGCTGCAGCGATTGCCTGGACGATCCTCAAGAGCGAAGGGGCCAAGACCAAGCTCGAAGTGTTCGGTAATCGTCCCCATGAGCCGCTGCGCGACACGGGCGTTCTGCTCAACAGCTTGTCGGTCGGAACGTGGAGTGGCCAAAGCTACACACGGCCCAACATGGATGGTGGCGAGCGCCAAATCTTCGAGCTAGAGACCAACGGCGTCACGGTCGGAACCAACGTACTGTACGCGGCGACTCACAACTACGGTGACGCTAAGCGTGGCATTCCCGCTCGGCCGTTCATTCCTCCACCTCACCGCGTTCCCGAAGTGTGGCTCGATCGCATTTTGGCGGCCGGGATGCGTGCCGTTTCGACGGCCATCGGGCAAGCGCTAGCCCGGGGGAGCGCGTAATGCTGGTAGCCGAAACAGCCCTACTTGTTGCGACCCGCGATCGACTTCGTTCACAGCTCGCAATCCTACCTGAGCACTGCGACGTCGAACTGGACGATCAGATACCGGCCATCGCGGCCCAGACGTATTACGCGGTCATCGGGGCTGGCGTTACGCCTGGTCCCCGACACCTGACCAGCGGGGGCGTTACCGACGTGCTTATTAGCCTGCGGGTTGTGGTTTACCAGCGAATCACCGAAGTCGCTCGAGACAGGCGACGGAACGTGTTCATCGACTTGCTAAGCGGACTAAACGCGAAGCTCGACGCGATTATCTCGCAGATCGATTTTAAGTACGAGTTGACTGCGGCGGCGGCGGCTTTGCTTACCGGCACAACGGCAGAGGGTGGCGAGTTCCCCGAACCGTTTCGGCGATTCGTGCCTGACAGTACGCCGCGAATGGTCGCAAGAGATCCATACGATGCCGCCATGATGAAGGGCGGCGACCCGATCATTGCCATGACGCGGGGCGTGACGTTTTCCAATTGTCGATTTATGAAGTTGAGGGGCTAACGATGGGCGGAAGAGTCGCAAGCGACCGAACCACAAAACAAATGGCGCGCGGGTTCTGCAGGAATCCGGAGTGCCAAGACAAGCCCGGTGAACAGTTCGAGTTCGACGTCGAGCACGATCATTTTGCGTGCCCAAAGTGCGGAGCCGATCGACCACCGATGATTGGTTTGTTGACGCTGACGCACTTACTACTTCGCAACGAACAGGGGCCGATCCTTGGAACTGGTGGCCTACGGTACGCGCTGGGCTGCGACTCGAAACGAGCCTACCTAGCCACACATTCGAACAACGAAGCGGCCACCGGTGACATTGAGGTGGCAAATTGCCCTGGATGCCTCGCACGCGCGGAGAGTCTCGGGCTGAAGAAAAACCAGGGCTGGGCACTTTCACTAGAGGACTGAGACGAACATGGTAGCCAACTTTATTGCAGGTCATTACACCGCGACCTATTTTGCCAAGCGCCTAGGCCAAACCGCTGACGGCTGGCGACTAAGTCACCAGTTTTTCAAACGCTTGATCACTGGCGATGCAGGCGCACAAACGCCACAGGATGCCGTCTACCAAGGACGGGAGCAACGGATTAGCGGACGGCTCATCGAAGCCGACGAAGCGGGAATCACGGACTTGATCGACCCGTACGCGGACGCAGTGGGAACTCCTTGGACGCTAGGGAAGGTCGGACTGATGGATGTGCGCGGAGCTGGCGGTGGATCACCCGTGCCGCGCTGCAAGTCATTAATCTTAACCGCAATTACTGGCACGGCGGCGGCGGTGGAGATGCAGGCGACCATTACGCTACCGCTATCGATCCTCATCGAGGGCTTTCCGGTCGAAGTGCTATTAGCGCCGGACCTACGGGAGGTGCCAATTTCCATGCGTATCTACCCTAATATGACAACGCTACTGTTTGGCAGTAACACGTAACAGGATCTACCAGGGCAATATGATCACACTCAATGCAAACCGTCCCGCGCTGCAGATTGAACGCGACGGTGAAAAGACAACGTGGGAATACGACGTCGTTACCCTCAAGATCGAGATCGAGGCGCTGCAATCGGCTAATCCGGACCGGCTAATGTTCTTACAGGCGTTCACAGAGCGCTTGGCGAATTACGGTCTACCGGGAGTCAACCTGGACTTAGCACTGCGCATTGAGAGCTTAGTGCGAGTCCAGTTCGCACAACTGAGCAAATCCATATTAACGCAACTGGCAGAATTGAAGGACTAACTATGAGCGTGGAAATGAGAGTCACGCTTATTGGTGAGGATCCTGAACAGCAAGAAGCGTTTGACCGGCCACAGCCAATCGATCCAAGCTCTAGCAGACCGGACAAGCCGGAGACCGGCATCGGTGCAACGCCACCGGTTCAGCCGACCAGCACAGCCGCCCCGGCCGGTGACGATCCATCGGGTATTGGTGGTTCGCTTGAAGCACTGACCAAGCACATTGAAGACCTATCGCGGCAGATGGCAGTAGCCAATAAGCCGCAGGTCCAAGGCGTTAGTGCGGTGCCACAGCCGCAGCCCGCAGACGACCCTGATGCTGACCGCGCAGGACGTCATGCGGTGCGGCAAGCGATGACCGAAGCGCTAGACGACCTGCTTAAGAATCCATTGCCGGAAGACCAGACTCCCGATCCGCTCGAGGATTCGATTGACGCGCTGGCAAAAGCGGTCGAAGAACTGGCTAAGCAAGAGGGCAAGCAGGATCGAGAGATCCGCCATCGGTCGCGTCAAGAGATGACCGATGCCCTCGACGATATGCTTAAAAAGCCGATTGACGATCGAGGGGAAAAGCGAGCTGAACCAGAGCCGCAGACGGAGCCCGAAAAGAAAGGTTTCAGCCAGCGAGTCGATGCGGCCAACCAGTTCGTGCAGCGGGGGCTCAAAGCAACTGGACTTGACCGTACCAGGCTCGGACGCGGCACTGGTGGGATGGCTCACAAAGCGACGGGCGCAGTCAAGCGAGTCGCGTCTCTCGCCAGGGCAGCCACCGGAGCCACAGCAGCAACGACTACAGCGGCCGGTTCATCCGGAGCGGCAGCCGCAGCTTCCGGCGCGGCCGCTACCGCAGGAGCAACCACAGCAGCCGCCGCAATTGGAGCAGTAGCGTTACCGGTCGCAGCCGTAGCCGCTGGCCTGGCGGTTACCGCCATTAGCGTCAAGACGTTTTCTGATGCCGTCAACAAAGCGGCGAACGAGCTTGAAGACCTTTCCCCGGCCATCGCAATCGTACGGGCGCAGCACCAAATTAGCATGGAAATGGCCAGGCTCGATCGAGCGCAGCGCATCGGGGCTGGGGCTGCACAAATGGAAGCGGCGCGCGATCGCATCCAAGAGTCAATGTATGCGGTGCAAACGTCGATCCTTGAGCTACTTCTTAAACTGAGCCCGTTTTTCGAAACGGGTCTCGACATCATGAACGTAGGAGTGCGCGGTCTAGATGCAATCATTGCACAGATCCAAGGAACTATAGCGACGATCAATAACTTATGGGGGGACACATCGGACGACTTTGAGGCAGGTAAACGGATGTCCCAAACAATGATCGACCTTGCACTGGCAGTGCAACAACTCATCGGACAAGGCGATGTAAGTATTTACCAAACAGACCCGTTTTTTGACGAGCTATTAGGCAATCGTGGTAATCCACCGAATCCGCAGCGGCCACCGGTACCACCGGCCCCGGGGCTTGGCGGTGGAAGGGGGCAACCGTGAGTTGGGTTACCTACAACGGTTATAGATTCAATGAGTATTCGCACGCGACGGTATCCGCTTCCATGGTCGAAGACGAAGCGGGGCGGACAATCCTTTATCATCGCTACACGCTGCGAGTCACTTCGACGATATACGCCGAAGACTCAGAAACAAATGCGGGTGACCACTTCCTGCGCGTTCGTCGCAAGTTGACCAAACAAGGCGCAAAGCTAACGCTCGAGTTTGATGGCTTTGGCCCAAAGCTAGACGTCAACGACTACGGCGTGAGCGATGTTGCGTTCGGCCCAAAGCCACGGATGTTGTCGTGGTCGCCAGTTGGGGCAACCAATGCAGTGGAGATTGTGTGGGAGTGCGAGTTCTCCGTGCCAACTTGCGACGGAGAGGGTGTGCGGTATACAGGCATATCGGCGCTCAACTACTCGATTTCGGTACGCATCAACAAGTCGGGCTACACAACACGGCAGGTAAGCGGCTATCTCGAGATCGCGATGACGCGCGTCGATCGATCAATCCCCGATAC
>Ga0114946_10003156_pt1 | contig 11214 bp, 19 predicted proteins | sample WalLakDeSediment_FD_88676 | JGI IMG/M metagenome (GOLD analysis project Ga0114946, IMG submission 88676) | Lake sediment microbial communities from Walker lake, Nevada to study Microbial Dark Matter (Phase II) - Walker Lake 11/02/13 Deep Sediment | ecosystem: Environmental > Aquatic >...
AAGATGGTAAGTGGTTCGAAATGAAATTGCCAGGAGGAAAATCTGTAGCACAAATTAAGAAAGCACCTAACTATAATGATTGGGTTAAGAGACAAATTGATAACCTGAATAAAGATGGCTACACTGTAATGAATACCAATCTGTAACTTTTCTGAAACAATTCGTTATAAACAAAAAGTAACAATGAGAACAGCATTATTAATATTTGGAGATTGGCACGAAACAATAGAAATTCCCGAACACATAAACAATCTCTATCAAGAGCGAGAAAGGCTCTGTTCAATTAGTGTGGACAAATTTTCTGAGAAGATTAGAAAACTCCCTGAAGACGCACTGTTAATAGACCACCCTGAAATATTTCAGGAAGAAGAGGAGTATTATGAAGATGCTGAAATGGATGAGATATTAGATGGATATTTCATTCAGAAGGCAGAAGAGTTATTTGGAATCAACAAGGATGAATATTTCCCTGAAGGATATCTCCCTGAAGGAGGTGAAGACATTAAAATTAGGTTTGTCAAATTCTCCCTGTAACTTTTCTGAAATCAATCGTTATAAATTTAGAAATTATAAATCAAAAACAAAAATTATGAAAACAATTCAAAAGAGTGACTTTTACAAAGTAGCAATCTCAGCAATCCTCGTTGAAGATGGATTTAATGTTCGAAAGGACATGGGTGACATTGATGCCTTGGCACAATCAATCGCAGCCATTGGACAGCAAGTTCCAATCATTGCAACAAAAGTTCGTGGAGAAGACAAGTTCAGGCTGACATCAGGTCATCGTAGACTCGCAGCTATTAAACTAGCAAACGAGAAGTATGGCGCAAATATTACACAAGTTAATGTAATGGCTGCTTCAGGAGATGAGAAGTCTCGTGTATTAACAATGCTTCTTGATGGAGAGGGTGCAAAGAAATTGACATCCGCTGAAATGGCTGCTGGATTCGCACGCCTCAAGGAAATGGGAATGAAGCCAAAAGAAATTGGAGCGTCCGTTGGAATCTCTCAGGCTCAAGTGTACAACATCCTAGCTGTTAGCAAAGCCCCTGAAGCCATTCAGAAAATGGTTGAGGCAGGAGAAATCTCAGTGGCTCTTGTCAACGAAATTCAACGTGAGACAAAAGATGCTGATGAGCAAGTGAAGCTTGCAGAAGAGGCTGTGGCAAACGCAGGAGTTGAAGCCCCTGAAGGGAAGAAGAAAAAGGCTACCTCATCAAATGCCAACACATCCAAAGTTTCTGCAGATGTTGCAAAGCTTGAGGCTGCACTCGAACTTGCTGACCCAACAACAGCAAAGGCAGCAGTTCTTAAGGCAGTTGTTAATAAGCTTAAGGCGAAAGCATCTGCAGAGGAAATCGCAAAGTTGCTTAAGTAAAATATAATGGGAGGGGTTTTCACCACCTCTCCCTTTTTCATGTTTGAGATACATCTCCCTGGATAAAAATTAAATATATGAAACAATTAATTGAAGACTACAAAAGAAGACTTGATAATGTTAATAGCCTTATCAGTGAATCTAATTTTAGCGGAAGTGTTAATGACATCAGAACAAAAGAAAGACTCACTACAAAAGCCGCAGAGTACAGAACATTTATTTCAGAACTCGAAAAAGTAGAGAGGCTTATTCAATCTGATTCTGATACCGTCAAAAATGACGCTGATGAGCAGCCATTAAAACTTTGGAATGTTCCCGTGATGCGTACAGCATACTCTCACAATCTTATTGCTGTATCCGCCAGAACCGAAGAAGAAGCAATTGAGCTTGCACTGGACCAGGCAGGCAGCGAGGAATTTAGCGAGAAGTCAGCAGAGTACGAAGCACCTGATGGAGCACACTTAATTGATTAATTGTTCTCCTAAAATTTAAAAATCTCGGTTATTTTCATTACCTTTGTAACTTTTCTGATTATAATCGTTATACACATATGAAAGCACCAAAAAGACCGAGTATAAGTTCTTTGAAAGAAACCAAGTTCACTGATTCAATCAGGGGACTAAAGCATAAGCCCAACCCTGTGTTGTCTGGGATGCTTGATGCGAAACTTTTCCCTCTAGATGGAAACAGCGTATTTAGATATCGCCCTGATGTATTAGCATCGAAGGAATATCAAAGATGCCTATCCCTCCTGGAGAGAAGAATTCCTCAAGTGTTTAATATATCCCCAACAATGATGGCAATCCAGACGCTTCAGATGACAACTTTCCCTGTGTTCAACAGCATCTTTATTAAGGAGTCTAGACACAGGAGCGAGCTAGAGAGAATTGCAGAGGATACAATCAGAGAGATGTTTGATATCCCTGAGCATGTCACAATTCTCCCTAAGCTTACCGATGGGTTATCCGAGACTGAAGACCAAGATGATTCTCCCCAGCCCGCTCTCTCCCTTTCACCAGAAAAACAAAGAGAGATGAGAGATGAGATTGAGAAGAGAATTATTCTTAATGGATTGGTTCATGGATGTGCAATGCACATATGGAAGTCTGCCCACTATATCATCAAGGAGAAGATTGATGAAATTGATTCAGGGCTGATGGATATGTACAACATCTACACCTCAACTGTGGGTTGGATGATTTGGCAGATTCCCCCAGAAATGGCAGCAGCAGAAATTGATGGTCATGGATTAGCTCAGGGAAAAAATGAACTTAAGTTCGATGAGCCTGGTGAGGCAGAGTGCAATATTGAGTGCAGCGCAATAAACTTTCCAGTTCTTCTCCATGAAGTAGCCAAGGGTGCAATGGATTATTTAATCTGCCACGGTATTCCACAGGAGTATACAGAGGAGGAACTGACTTACTACTATGCAAAGGCTGATGCCTATGAGAATGAATACTGGCACTACCTGCTGTCGCCTTCGCTCTGGACATCCCTGATAGAAGCAGCGAATGTAACTACTCAAACTCTCCCTTTGGTAATCGCTAGACTGACAAAGCTTAGCTACCAAGACCTGAGCACGGTAATGAAGAGCTGCATCGACAGTCCAGATGCAGGAAATGAAATGCTTAACAAATTTAAAATACTTTAACAATGGAAAAGTCTACGCAACCAAACATGACAGAACCAATGGTGATACCAGTGGAACCAGATGTTAAACCAGTGCCAAAGCGAGAAACGCCCAAGCCAAAGCCCAGAAGAGGAGACCCTTGGACGGTGCCTGCGCCAAAAGTGAATCCAACGCCTAAGGCGTAATGATTAAAGAGATGACTAATAAAAAAATGATAATCGACAAGAAATCAATATTCGAATTCTGTAAGAAAAGAATGACAAAGGAAGAGTTCTACGATAAGTTCGAACTTGCACCAAGCTTGGTTGCATCTCTTACTGCTGAAACAGCATTCAATATCATTGAGAAGACTGATAGAATGCTTACTGCTGAAGAGGTTAAAACCCTTGGTTTATAAGGAGGTAAAATTTAAGTGTAACTTTTCTGATAAGATTCGTTATACCAATAAGAAATAAGAACCAATAAAAATTAGAGACATGAAAGAAGTAAAGAGCGCATCACAAAAATCAATTGATGACAGAGCATTAGCTAACATCCTTAAGGATGAGAATTCATCTGCTAGAGAAAAAGAAACAGCATTCAACAAGTTGTATTCTCAGAATCAAAAGAATTTACTTCACTACTTTAGAATAAGAGTGACTGATGAGGAGACTGCTGAGGACTTGAAGATGGTAACATTCATGAAAGCATATGAGAATATTTCTCAATATGATGATAACTATGCCTTCACAACATGGCTATACAATATCGCTAAGAATACTTTCATCGACCACGCTAGAAAGAATAGTGCCAATAACTTCAACGTATCGTTAAGCGAAAATGATGGAGATACTGACTCTGCACCTTTCCAAATCAAATCTGATTTCCTTGACCCAGAGCAGGACTTCATGAGAGATGAGAAAATTGACAGAGTTCAAAAAGCTATCAACTCAATCAACAATGCACACGTTAGAGAGTTGATGACTGAAAGATTTATCAATGACCTTAGCTTCGACCAAATTGCAGAGAAGCTTGGCATCGAGAACAACTCAACACTTCGTGTGAATATCCTTAGAGGTAAGGAAGTCATCAAGAAAGAGTTGGAAGATATAAATCCTTACGCTTAGGCTAAGGTAATTCGAAGACAGGCAAAGCCCAGTGGATATAATTCTGCTGGGCTTTTTTATGCCGCTGTGTAACTTGTTACCAACGAAGTTGTAACTTTTCTGATTCCTTTCGTTATAGTAGTGTGAGCGTTCAGCGGTTGAACGCAGTGCAAGCAACCATAAAAAATTAATAACATGGAAAAGTTTAAGAATGCATTTGACTGGGATATCGAGAAGAGACAAATTCTTGATATGCATGGCAACCCAATTAAGGGGTACAATGAAATCTACCGCAAGGGTAATGACGGGGATGATAACAACGAAACAATCGCTGTTATGAAGAAATCCTATAACCCAATTACCACTGCAAATTTCACGAACATTGTTGAAGAAATTGCTAGTAGAATAGGAGCTCAAGTAGCAGGGTACACAGATTGGAGTGTTAAGGGCAGAGGTCGCCAAGTTATCACAGCACAGATTCTTTTAACAGATGCGCTTGCAATTGCAGGAAGCAAGGTTCAAGGATACTTAACAATAGGTACTGGCTTTGATGGAAACCGTAGCTTCTATGTTGGTCACACAAGTGAGTACTTACGTTGCAGCAACCAATGGGGCTCAATCATCACAGACTTAACAGCACGCCTAACAAAAAATGTTTTGCTCAAGGTAGATGATATTGTTGAAAATATTCAGCTGTACACAGAGTACGAGGCAGAATTGTATAAGCACTTCGAGCAATTCCAAAAAGTAAAGATTGATGAGTCAATCATTCAGGAGTGCATCGCTCGCATCGCAGGGCTTACAGATGAGGAGAAGGCTCTTAGTCTTAAGGAACGCCAGGAGGAGATTTCTTCACAGAAACTTAACAAGATGGATGAAATTGCCGCTTCTATCAGAACTGAAGTTGCTGAGCTTGGTCATAACGCTTGGGGGATGTTTAACGGTGTGACTCATTACACAACTCATGTAATGAGCAGCAGAACTCAAGAGTCGTTCGGAAACCTTTTTGGCACAAAGGCTGTGGCGAACCAAAAGGTGTATGACCTAGGAATGGAGCTGCTAAAGGCTTAAGATAATTAAGGGGGCTTATGTCCCCTTTTTTATTTTTGTTTATAATTATTGTAGAATATGAACTTTTAGTTCATATTTAATAGAAATTATAAACTAATACGCATGAACTTAAGAGAAGCTAAGCAATTGTTCGAAGAAATAGTAGAACTTTGTTATCAATCAGAAAACCCAAGAATCATTGAAGTTATTGAAGAAATTTATCCAGAAGTTAAAAGTGCTAGAGATTTGCCAAAAATCGTTTCAACACTAGAAGAACTTCAGGTAGCTATTAATGAAACAGACATCCTTCCAGAAGAGGAAGACTTCATACAGGAAGTACAAGAAAAAATAGAGCTGCTTTCAGAATAATAAAAAATCTTTGCAATTTCAAAAGTGTTTTCGTATATTTGCGGAAACACTTTTTTTATGAATTTAACATCAATAATTTTACTTTTTTCAGGAATAGCTGGTATTGTACTTTCAGCTTTCGGAGTTTACACAGTAATGAGCAATATGATAAACCCACAAGGTCTTATGTTTGAAGGTATTGTAATTTCATCTCTGGGAGTAATAATGATTGTAGTTGTTACACTCGCAAATGCAATAGGGAAAACAATGATTACATTCTCAGAGATAATGAAGAAACAATCAGACCTGCAGAACCAGCTCAGAACTCAAACAGGAGGTGGGCTTGCAAGTATTTTGACCAACATGATGAATAACCCTCAGCAGGGAATCACAGTTGAGCCCTCAAGTGAAATGCCTGAAATCTTGAAGAACCTATTTAAGAACAATCCAAAAAATGGTATCGAAAGTTTAACTCTTAATGAGCTAAAGAAAGAATTGTCAGAAGCAATTAAGAACGATAACTACGAGAGAGCAGAAGAAATTAACAAACAAATAAAGAAGTTAAAAAATCAGGATGATGAAAAAAATGAAGACTGATGAAACATTTCTAAATCTTTAACGTATAATAGAGTATATTTCTGAGTGTGCTGCTCATTAATTTGTCTCTAAAAAAAGCTCAGACTAACATCTGGGCTTTTTTGTTTCCTGCTGTGTAACTTTTCTGATTCCATTCGTTATACCAATATAAACCAAAAAATATTAATCATGGGACATCCGAATTCAAAAAAACATAAGGCAAATCACTGTGGCTACAAGAAGAAACCAAGTAGAAAAGAAGTTCACGCACTCTTAGACTTCTATGACATAGGAAATACAGTAGCAATAATTCTTGCGCAGCCTGGTAAAGGAAAACCAAGACTGGGGACGCAGCTTAGTCTGTTTGACTAAGATAGTTGTAACTTTTCTGATTTCATTCGTTATAAATAAAAAAGATATGATAAAAGTAACACGAAAAAAAGGAGAGAGTATAATCGAATTCACTAATAGAATAAAAACAGAAATTCATAAAGACAATATTAAAAACAGAAATAAATATCATGAGCAAAGAAAGCCCAAAGCATAAAAGACTATACAATAAGTCACGAGATTCATTTGCAGAATGGAATGGACACGCCTATGAAGATAAGAGTGTTCCTGGAGCTTATTTCTATGGGTTAGAAAAGGCAGCCAATAACGGTTACTTTCCAGAAGAAAAAGATTTCTTCGGAATAATGTCAAAAAGAGAATGGATTCAGGGATGTGAAAGATTCTTTGGAGGTAAACAAAAATAAGTTGTAACTTTTCTGAAATCATTCGTTATATCAATATAAACCAATAGAAAATATAATTATGAAATTTGTAGCACTAAACGGATATGTAGAAGAAGGAAGCTCATTCATATCAATACAGATAGAAGGAGGAGATAATTCTAATTCAGTAGGTGACCAGGTTTGGATTTCAAATGATGGCACAGAGATGGAAATCCTTGAGCATGCAGACTCTGACATTCTTCAAGATACAATGGATTTGTTCGAAGGAAATAGTCGTAGAGCATTTAGAGGAGCTCTCATGAGAATGGGAGTTGAATTTTAGAATTTAATGTAACTTTTCTGAAATCATTCGTTATAACAATATAACCAAAAAGCAAAAGCATGAAAACATTAGTGAGAGTACAAAATTATAGAGAACATGGATACAACATGAAAGCAATCCAGGTTCTTGAGAAGAGATTTAAGGACAGCGATGTTCTTGATGAAATTGGATTTATCAAGTTTCAACAAACCATTGGAGAAGATAGATGGTATGGATTGAAATTCGAAGTTAGCACAGATGAGGTTAGTAAACTTCAGAAGATGGCAAAACTAGCGAAGTTCATCAAAGATAATTCCAACTGGGACAGCCAGCCTGATGAAATCCTTTCCATCATTGGAGCTGTAGAGTACAAAGTATTCAATCACGAATTCGTTCCTGTTAGCAAGGATGGAGAAAACATCTACGATGTGGTTGTGAGCCCAGGAAGTCTTCACTCAAGAATAATTGCTCCAAATGAAATTGTTGCAGAAAAAATCCTGAAGAAAAGGAAGGTTGAAAATGCAAAGCTAAAATTTAACTGCAATATTCAACTATAAAAAACTTAAATGGCGTGATGTGGAAGTAAGACCCTCATGAAGTCTGTTGGTGGATACACCTGCTGCTGTTCGATTCAGTAACACGCCACAATTTGTAACTTTTCTGAATAGAATCGTTATATCAATAATAAACAATAAAAAGTGAATAAAAGATTATTACCATATAGCAAAGTAAAGTACACCATCCAGGACGGTATAATGTTCAGGGATGCTGTACTTAACGCCTTCTTGGCTGAGGACGGAGGAATTCCACGCTCAACCATGATTGCGCTTGCTGGTACCTCAGGAGCAGGTAAGACGACCCTATGCAAGAAATTGCAGAAGGAACTTGACCCATCTCTTGTATCCGTATTCTTTTCTCTTGAGACAAGCAAGAATTCTCTCGCTCGTCAAACCAAGAGAGTAGACACTGGTGATAACGCTCTTATTGCTGATGAGAATGATTTCCCAACATGGTCAGAGTTCATGGATTATCTATATGAGCACAAGCCAACAATTGCTATTATAGATTCACTTCAACATGCCGCTAAGCTTCTTTCGAAGGAGAATGGAATATACAAGTATCAGAACTATGCAACAATTGTTGAAGACCTGTATACTTGGAAAGAAAAGTGTGACGGCATTGTCATAATGATTGTACAGCTTAATGGACAAAACAAAGTTGAAGGGCCTGAAGCTACAGTGTTTGATGTTGACATCCCACTTAAGCTTATCGCTAATCCTGATACAGGTGAGCGTCATCTAGAAGCATCCAAGAATAGAAACGGTGGAACAGTTGGTAAAATATTCTACGAGTTCGTTGGTGATGACAGAATTATTCAGTTCTATGAGGAGCAAGAGTGGGAGGTTATTAAAAAGAACATCACTCTTTGTGATATGGTTGATGAAGTTATCAAGAGATATCTTCTTGCTCATAAGAATCATGAAGACTATAAGGTATTCAGGAAAGATTTCATTAAGGAATATGGAATTATAGCTGACTCATCAAGCAATCAAGTGGAGGTGCTTTCTAGGCTATTTCCAATGATGTATAGATTGGTGGCTAAGTATTTTAAAAAGTCAATATAGGATTGTAACTTTTCTGATTGATTTCGTTATATTAAAAAAAGAACCGATAAAAAAGATAATTATGAAATTTGAATTTGGTAAGTACACAGAAATTACAGACCTTGCATTTAAGTTAAACCCTAGCTACAAGAATGAGGGGTTTGAGAGATTCTTCATTTGTCCAGACGTTTGGGACTTCTGGTTTGTCAGAATCCTTAAAGGCTATGAACACGATGATGAAGAAGGTTATGTAGAAAATCCAGACAACTACATCCTTGAGAGAAACAAAATCGAAATGGACTTTAAGGGTCAAAAACTGACCTTAGATAAAGTTAAGCAGATAATCGAAGAAGATGATGGCTCTAATTGGGATTTAGAACAAGGAGAAATTATTGAAGACCTAGTTGATTTACTTGATGAGGGATTTGGTATTCTAAATCTAAAAGAAAATGCAGAATAATTGAAACATTCTGTAAGGAGCTGCGTATAATTAATTAAATCCTCACAGTCTATTTGAAATAATAGAATGTTACGTTTACTATGCTGTATAGGTTAATCGCAGTTGAGGGGATTTAAAATATTGGGTTAGTCTCCAAAGGTTTGTTATTTCCATAAATAACACGACATACTCTTGGGCGAGAGGCAAGAGCGTTTTTATATATTCTTACAAGTTTCGACAAAAACTGTGAATAAGTCTGCTGACATATCAGACAGGTTGACCACCAATATGTTTTTATAGTACCCAGCCTGAAAATAAAAGTAAGGCTGGGTATTTTTATTTCTCCAAAAATTGTTGTCAACGAAGTTGTAACTTTTCTGATTACTTTCGTTATATCAATATAAACCAAAAAATATTAGAGACATGGCAGGAAGAAATTATGGAACAATGTTCATGGGCTATCATTACGATGAGAGCAAGACCAACATCGGATACGATATCTGGGTAGAAGGTGGAGTCGCAATTCATAATGTAGCTTACCACTCAAAGGGTCAGCTCATCGAACAGCTTGTTCACTCAGGATACAAGAAAGAGGATATCAACACTCGAAGAGTAAATTGTTCATAGACACAACACAACAGCATTATAGCCTCAGGGGAAATTCCTCTGGGGCTTTTTTGTTTTGAATTGTAACTTTTCTGAAAACTTTCGTTATACACATATGGAGCCAGATATTATGGAAGGAGCTGCGGATTAATTAATTTCTTTTTTTATCATTTACTGTTGACAATCTTAAAAAATATTCATACCTTTGTGTAAGATAAAAATTATAGACATGAGATTAACAGTACACGTAACAGATGCCCAAAAGGAAACCACCACAAAGAAAAATTCTGATGGACAGGAAAAGAAAGTTGTAAGAGTGCTATCAACTCTTTCATACAGTGGTGTTCAGGAAAAAGACCTACAGCCAATCCTGACATCTATTCAGAATAACAAACAGGGTACTCCTGTTAAATATTATTTCTCTAATGAAAAAATTGTAGGTCTCAATAGAGTCAAGAAAAAGAAACAATAGCATATTACCTTCTACTACAAATCAAAGCCTCAGGATATCCTGGGGCTTTTTTATATACCCTCCACCGCCATATGTGAATATAACGAAACATTTCAGAAAAGTTACAGCATCATTTACAGCATCATTTACAGCATCACTTACAGCATCATAAAATTTGAGCTCGTGAACCACGAAGTTTAATAGCTTGTAACTTTTCTGATTATAATCGTTATAAACATATAAGACATCCCGCTAATGAAAAAGGAGCGGTAGGAATAATCCACCCCTGCCCGAAACTTTCTTGGCAAAAATAATTTATACAGCCTTGTGCGACTTGTCGCCACGCAACGAAGTGAAGTGTAACTTTTCTGATTTTATTCGTTATACTAGTAGAGACAAAAAAACACAGAGCTCTTCCCGTGGGGTGAAACAGACCACGCTAGGATAATCCACCCCTGCCATAAAGTCTCGTGACCATTCACAGTCATCTGCTATTAAGAATTATTCTAAATAACAAATTATTTGTAACTTTTCTATAGTGAAACATTTTGACCTAGATTGCGTATAATATAGTTCTAGTAGTTAAACAGAAAAGTTACAGATTATGAAATAAAAGTTATCAACATATAATATCATCGGACCAACTTGGCTCCTTCCTAAAACTTGCCTCTGAGGCGAGCAGGAATTCCTATGCCCATTATCGTCATTTTATCATGATTAGTGAGCCTGGAAATCATTTGCCATTTTCTACATGGAGTAATCACTGAATACGTGTCTGTTTTTTGACATGATTGCATGTGATTTTTATATTCATAATTTTATGTGGAGATGACAAACTCAAAAGAGGGATAAATCAGTTGACAGAGTGTGATAGACAGACCAAAATAAAATGACCTAATTTTTTAAATTCTTGGGCATGATAGTTTTTCTAAATTTAGAAAACGCCTAAAATTTTAAAATTTCGATGGTTGAGAATTTTTGGTGGGACTAGGTGGGAGAATGTGACTCGAAC
>Ga0114946_10003157_pt1 | contig 11203 bp, 10 predicted proteins | sample WalLakDeSediment_FD_88676 | JGI IMG/M metagenome (GOLD analysis project Ga0114946, IMG submission 88676) | Lake sediment microbial communities from Walker lake, Nevada to study Microbial Dark Matter (Phase II) - Walker Lake 11/02/13 Deep Sediment | ecosystem: Environmental > Aquatic >...
GACGCAGCAGATCCTCCGGTTCGACACGCCGCAGGCGATCGTCGGCACGTCGGTGACCTCACCCGACGCCACCATCAGCGTCACGGGCTTCACGGGCACGGGCGCCAGCGCCGGGCTTGCCTTCGACTCCCAGGGGCGGCTGTGGGCGGCGTTTGCTGGCGCGCTGGTGCGCATCGACGACCCCACGGCGCCCGTTGGCATCGTGTCCGTGAGCGCCGACGCGGCCTTGACGCAATCGGTCACCGAGAACCGCCTCGTGCTGACCTACCGTGACGGCTCGCTGTTCACCGCGCACTGCGGCGCCACTGCCATCCAACGCTACGACGCCGTGGACGTTGCGAGCGGCGTTCAGGCCGTCCCGCCGACGGCGGTGATCAGCGTCGGCCTCTCGTGCGTCACCTCGATCGGCTTCGATGCCAGCGGGCGGTTCTGGCTCTCATCCAGCAACAGCAGCGCAGGCCGCTACGCCGACCTCGGCGAGGTGGGCGACGGCTCGACGGTCGCGCCCATCGTGACCATCGACCACGGCACCTTCATCGACGGCGGCAGCCTGACCTTCAACGACATCGCCGGCCCCTGAGTCCCGACGGCGGCCGCGGGGGCGGCGCCACGCCGTGGTCCAATGACGAGGACATGCCCGCCCCCGTCCGCCTGCTGCACACCGCCGACTGGCACCTGGGCAAGCGCCTGCGCGACTTCCCGCTGCTGGAGGAGCAGGCGGCGGTCGTCGCGCAGGTGCTGGCGCTGGCCGGGCGCCTGCGACCCGACGCGCTGCTGGTCGCGGGCGACGTGTTCGACACGGCCGTGCCGGGCATCGACGCGCTGCGGGTGTGGGCCGGCGCGCTCGAGGCCCTGGCCGACGCCGGCATCCCCGTGCTGGTGATCCCCGGCAACCACGACCAGGCCGAGCGCCTGGGGCACCTGGGTAACCTCGCTGCGCGCGTCGGGGTCCACGTGCGGGCCGATCTGGCCGACGCGGCGACCCCGCTCGTGGTGGGCCGCGTGGCGCTGTATGGGCTGCCGTTCACGCGTCCCGTGCGGGTGCGCGACGCCTTCGGCGTCGGCAGCGACGTCGTGCCGGACGGCGACGACGCCGCGGCGCTGCGCTTCCTGACGGCGCGGGTGCTCGAGCGCCACCGGGCCGAACGGCCGGACTCGTGGCCGGTCGCGCTGGCCCACGCCTTCGTGGAGGGCGCCGGGGCCGAGGACGAGGGGGAGGACGCCATCGCGGTCGGCGGCACCGGCGCGGTGCCCGCCGAGGTCTTCGATGGCTTCAGCTACGCCGCCCTGGGCCACCTGCACGGCCGCCGCACCCTGGCCGGTGGACGCGTGCGCTACGCGGGCAGCCTCTACCCGACGTCGTTCGCGGAGGCGGGCCACGACAAGAGCGTCTCGCTGGTCACGCTCGACGGCGACGGGGTGCGGGTCGACGAGCATCCGCTCGCGGCGCCACGTGCCGTGCGCGTGATCGCCGGGCTCACCTTCGACGAGGTGATCGCCGGCGCCGGCGCCGAGACCGCCGAGGCGCGCGACGCCTACGTGCTGGTGCGCGTCACCGACGTCGAGCCGATCGCGGCGGCCGTGCCGCGGCTGCGCGCGCACTACCCGCGCTCGCTGCTGGAGCAGGCGGTGCCCGAGGCCGACCCCGCGGCGCCCGGCCTGGCCGGCGAGCTGCACGCGCTCGATCCGCGCGCGGTCACGCTCGCGTTCCTGCGTGAGCGCACCGGCCAGGACGCCAGCGACCTGCAGCTCGAGGCGCTCGACGCCGCACTGGCCACCGTGCCCGAGGGCGACGCGTGATCCCGGAGCGGCTGGAGCTGGTGGCGTTCGGCCCGTTCGTCGAGCCGCAGGTCGTCGACCTCGCCCGGGCCGGCGCCCACGGGCTCTTCCTGATCCACGGGCCGACCGGCTCGGGCAAGAGCATGCTGCTCGACGCCCTCACCTTCGCGCTCTTCGGCGAGACCAGCGGCAGCGACCGCGACGGCGCCGACCTGGTGTCGAGCCAGGCCGATGGCGCCGAGGCGCGGGTGGCGCTCGAGTTCCGCCACGCGGGCGCGCGCTACCGGATCGAGCGGACCCCGCGCCAACGCCGGCGCAAGCGCCGCGGCGAGGGCTTCACCGACGTGAACCCCACCGCCGCGCTGCACCGGCTGGCCGACGACGGCGGCACCACCCTGCTGACCGACGGCGCGGCCCAGGTCACCGCCCGGGTGCGCGACCTGCTCAAGTGCGACGCGACCCAGTTCCGGCAGACCGTGGTGTTGCCGCAGGGCCAGTTCCGACGCGTCATCGAGGACGACGACACGCGGGCCCGCACGCTCGCCGACCTGTTCGACACCCACCGCTTCGCTCGGGTGCAGGCGCAGCTGAAGACCCACGCGGCGGAACTGCGCGCCCAGGTGCAGGCGCTGCTCGACGAGCTCGCGGCGCTGCGCGCCGCGCACGCGGCGGCCGACGCCGCCGCCATGGCCGGCCTCGTCGCCGCGGCGCACGAGCGCCTCGCGGCCGCCGAGGCGGTCGCGCGCGCGGCGGACGGGCGCCACGCGGCCGCCATCGAGGCCCGCACCGAGGGGCGGACCTGGGCCGAGCGCTTCGCCGACCTGGCGACCGCCCAAGACGCCCTCGCCCGGCTGGCCGCCGCGAGCGGGGCCATCGACGACGATCGCCGGCGCCTCGCCCTCGACGGCGCGGCCCGCGACGCGGAGCCGGCGGTGCGCACCTGGCGGCAGGCGGAACGCGCGCTGGAGGAGCGCGAGGCGGCAACCTCGGCGGCGCAGGCAGGTGCCGCGGCCGCCCTCGCGCACGCCGAGCGGGCCGGGTGCGACCGCGCCGAGCACGAGGCGCTGCGTGCCGGGCGCGACGATGCGGACGCCCTGCAGCGGCGGCTCGCCCCGCTGGCCGAGGACGTGGGTCGCCTCGCGGACGCGCGGGAGGCCGCCGAGCGGACGGGGGCGGCGGCGGCCGAGGCCGACCGGGCCGTCGCCGGGCTCGAGCGCGAGCGGGCCGAGGCCGAGGCCGCCCGCGCCGAGGCCGAGGCCGACGCCGCGCGGCTGGAGCCGCTGGCGGGCGACGCCGCCGATGCGCGCGCGGCGGAGGCCCTGTCCGCCTCGACCCTCGCGGCCCACCACGGGCTGCTGGCGGTCCGCCAAGAGCTCGCCGATCTCGAGGCCGCCGACACCGGGATCGATCTGGAGGCGCTGTGGCGGCCGCTCTCGCGTGCCCTGGCCGCGCGCCTCGAACCCGGCGCCCCCTGCCCCGTGTGCGGCGCGACCGACCACCCGGCGGCCGCCCACCGCGACGACCGCGCCTCGGCGCTGGCGGCGGCGCACGAGGCCCTCGCATCGACCCAGGCCGCCGGGCTGCGGGCCGCCGAGGCGCGCGCCCGGGCCGAGGAGCGGTTCGCCACCGCGCTGGCCGCGGGCGGCTGGACCGCCGACGCCGTGCCCGACCGGCCCTCGCTCGAGACGGCGCGCGAGGCCGCCAGGGCGCGGCTGGCGGCGGCCCTGCAGGCCGTCGCCGACCTGGCCACGCGGCGCGCCGATCGCGACCGCGCCGCCGCCCGCTTGGCGGAGGTGGCGCCAGCCGTCACCGAGGCGCGCCTTCGCCAGACGGCGGCGCGCGAGGCGGCGGCGCGCGCCCAGGCGACCCTCGAGGGCCTGCTGGACCGCCTCGACCCCGCCCTCCACGACCCGATCGCCTTCCGCGCCGAGCTCGACGGCGCCCGCGCGGCCGTGGCGGCCTACGACCACGAGGCCGACCGGCGGTTGGCGGCGGCGGCCCGGGCCGACCAGGACGCGGCCGTGGCCGACGATCGGCGCGTGGCCGCCGAGGGCGAGTCCGACGCGGCGCGATCGCGCCTCGACGCCGCCCGCTCCGAGGCCGAGGCCGCCCTGCGCGGGGCCGGCTTCGTCGCCGCCGGCCCCGACGGCACGACCACGACCGACCCCGGCGCGCAGGCCGCCGCGCTGCTGGAGAGCGACCTGCGCGCCGCGCTGAGCGTTCGCGTACGCGAGCACGACGAGGCGGTGACGTCCATGACCACCCGACGCGACACGCTCGCGGCCGCGACCGCGGACCGCGCGCCGCCCGACCTCGATGCCCTGGAGGGCGCCGTGGCCCAAGCGCAGGCAGCGCGCGACGCGGCCGCCGCCCAGCGCGACGACGCACGCGACGCGGACCGCGCCCTCGAGAGCGACGAGCGCCGTTGGCGGGAACTCGAGGCGCGCCTCGGCGCCGACGAGGCGCGTCAGCGGGCCGCCCAGCACCTGGCGGACCTGGTGAGCGGCACGGCCAAGGGCCACACCAAGCTCGACCTCGAGACCTACGTCCTGCGGCGCATCCTCGGCGACGTGCTGCGGCACGCCAACGTCCACCTGGGGCGCATGACCGGGGGCCGCTTCCAGTTGCGCCTGCGTGACCGGGCCGACGAGCTACGCGCGCGCGGGCTCGAACTCGACGTCGAGGACCGGCACGCCGGCGGGGCCCGCCGGCGGGTCGCCACCCTGTCGGGTGGCGAGGGGTTCCAGGCGAGCCTGGCGCTGGCGCTAGGCCTGTCGGAAGCGGCCGAGCGCACCAGCGGCGCGGTGGAGCTGGGCGCGCTGTTCATCGACGAGGGTTTCGGCAGCCTCGACACGCACGCGCTCGACGGGGTGGTGCGGATCCTGCGCGAGCTGCCGCTCACCCAGCGGCGCACGGTGGGCGTCATCACCCACGTCGACGAGCTCAAGCGGCGCATCGAGGCGCAGGTGACGGTCACGCGCGACGCGCTTGGGAGCCGGGTCACGCAGCGTGGCTGACGGCGGAGGCCATCGCCATGACACGACGCTCTGACGCGGCCGGCTCAGCGACCGGGCTCGCGACCGGGTTCGCGACCGCCCTCCTCGGCACGCGGGTTGGATCGCTCGAGCCCGCGCTCGCTGGCCGATGAACCCAGGATGCCCGATGCCCGCGGCGGGTCGCCCAAATCCTCGACCCACACGACCTCGAGGCCGTCGGCGGCGAGGCGTTCCGCGAGGGACGTCCCGTCGTCGAGGAAGATCACGACGGTCGCGACGCCACCGCCCGCCGCCATGCGGAAGCCGACCACGACGTCGACGGTGACCACCTGGCCGGGTGCCACGAACGTCATGCGGGCGGCGCCCTCGAAACCCTCGATGATCTCGAGCCGGAGGTGGGTCCCGCCGCGGATCGCGCCGACGCCCACGATGGTGCCGCGCTCCACGGTCAAGAGGACGCTCGCGTCGGGCGGGAACACGATCGACGCGGCCGAGGCCGTCCACAGCCACGTGCAGACCGCCACGACCGACCACCAGCGCATCGCGCCCTCCCCTGTCCGCCGAGACGACGCTGCGTCACCGGCGTGCGCGTCCAGGTTAGCCGCCCAAGCTGACAGGAGACTGACGCGCCTCACGCCTCGCCGTCGCCTTCGTCGATGCGCGCCTCCACGTCGGGCAGGCGGACCTCCATGACCGTGCCGGCGGCCGAGGTGGACGCCACGCGCAGCGTGCCGCCGTGCAGTTCGGCCAGGCTGCGGGCGACGGCCAATCCGACGCCGGCCCCCCGGTTCGCCCCGGGGACGCCACGCTCGAACGCGTGCGCGAGCGCCTCGGGCGTCATGCCGGGCCCGGCATCGCGAACCTCGATCCGGTGCCCCCCGGCATCGGCGCGCACCACCACCGCGACCCCCTCGACCCCGCCACTCGCCTGAACGGCGTTGCGGACGAGGTTGCGGAGCACCTGCATCAGTCGCTCCCGGTCGCCGAGCACGTGCGCGCCCCCGTCCGCCACCACTCCGATGCCGGGGTACTCGTCGGCGACCCGCCGCGCGACGCCGCCCAGGTCGACGAGTTCCGCCTCCAGCTGTCGCTCGAGGTCGCCACGGGCCGCGACCAGCAGGTCCTGTGAGGTGCGCAGCAGCTCGCGGGCGGCGTCCGAGGCCGCCCGCAATCGGCCGTCCTCGGGGTCGCGGCGCCGCAGGCCGTCCAGGTGGTAGTGCACCAGGGTCAGCGGGGCCGAGAGCTCGTGGGCCACCTCGAGCAGGAACGCGCGCTCCTCGTCGCGACGCCGCCGGATCGAACCGAGCGCGGCGTTCAAGGCGGCGGCCAGCGCATGGACCTCGTCCCTCGGCCCGCGGTAGGCGACGCTCCCGGGACGCGCGGGATCGACCCGGCGCGTCTGGTCGGCCAGGTCGGCGAGGGGCCGCAGGAACCATCCCGCCCCCGCCCAGGCCGCGATGGCGGCCGCCGCGATGACGGCCGCGCCGCCCCAGCGCAGGAACGCGCGGACGTCGCGCGCGGCCCCCATGGCCGCTGTCACGTCGTGCGCCATGCGGATCCAGCCGCCCGCCGCGGGCCACGGGGTCTGCGCCACCAGGAACAGGCGCTCACCGCGCGTGATGCGCTTGGGCTCCCCGACCGCGGGCAGCGGCGCCTCGTCGCCCCACGCCAGCGCCACCCGCCCATCGGCGTCGATGAACTGCAGCACCGTCGCGACGTCGCCGGCCCCCGTGAACGACGCGCCGAGGATGGGACGCTCGAACAGGACCGCCGCCCGTTCGAGGTCCTGGAGCAGCACGGCCTTCAGCTGGCGCTCCAGCTGCGACCGGTACCCCAGGTCGACCACGCCACCGAACACGATGACGACGAGAGCGACGAACGCCGAGGCGCCGAAGCCGGCGCGCGCCCGCAACGTCACCCGCCCGGCTCCCGGATCACGTAGCCGAGGCCACGGACGTTCGCGACGACGCGGGCGACGCCCTTGGCCGCCAGCTTCGAGCGGACGCGCGACACCAGCACCTCGACGGCGTTGGAGCTGGGGACGCGGTCGTCGTACAGGCGGTCCGCGAGGGCGTCCCTCGTGAAGACGCGCCCCTGGTGACCCATCAAGATGGCCAGCAGGCGGAACTCGCTGGCCGAGAGGGGGAAGTCGTCGCCGTCCACGGTGCACGTCTGGTCACCCAGGGACAGGCGGATCGGGCCCCACGACAGCACCCGGTCGCCGCCGCGCCGCCGGAGTTGGGCGTACACCCGCGCCAGCAGCTCCTGCATGTCGAACGGCTTCGCGAGGTAGTCGCTGGCGCCGGCGTACAGCCCGACGACCCGGCTGTGAACGTCGGCGCGGGCGGTCAGCATGAGCACGACCGTCTCGCTGGACCGCAGCTGCTCGGCCACGTCGAGGCCGTCCATGTCGGGCAGGTTGAGGTCGAGCACCACCAGGTCGAAGCGCCGCAGCGCGAGCTCGCTCAGCGCGACGCGACCGCTGTGGGCGACGGTGGTGTCGTACGCCCGGCCCAACTCGGCGGCCAGCGCCGCCGCCAGGCCGCGGTCGTCCTCGACGATCAGGATCCGCTCACGCTCCATGGGCTCGGCCCATCCCTCCCGGTCGACCTCGGCGTGCGTCACGCCGGCGCCCGGCGTCAGCCTACCAGCGCCGCACGGGTCGGATCAGGGTCGTCCGGGTGGGTCGACCGGCGGCTCGGTCGGCGGGTCCGCCGGGTCGACCGGGGGGCCCCCTGGCGCGCCGGGGAACTCGGCGGGCGGGCCGGCATGCTCGTCGTCATCGCCGCCTCCGGGCCGCCCACGGTCGCCGGGTGGATCGGCGGCATGCCCCCGGCCGGTCTCGTCGGCGTTGCCCCTGCCGGCGGTCGACCGCGGGTCGGGTGCCCCGCCGTCCGCGAGCGCCGCGGCCGCGACCACGCGCACGTCGTGGAAGCCGGCCTCGAACGCCAGGACCCTGAGGTCGAGGCGATCGACGTACGCGACGCCGTCCACCACCATGATGCGGAGCACGACGACCTCGCCGGCGGCCGTCACGAAGATCAGCTGGGCCGGACCGTCGAACCCGATCAGCAACCTGAGCTCGAAGGTCTCCCCGGCCAGCGTCCTGCCGATGCCGACGATCGTGCCCTCGGCGTCGGTCACGAACGCCGTGGCGTCGGCCGGAAGCGGCGCCGCGGCCACAGCCCACGTCAGTAGCAGGGCAACGCTCAACAGGCCGAGGTGGCGCACGCTCGAGCTCCTCCCGGCGGCCCACGCGAACGCTCGCGTGGCCGCGTCGCCCCGATCATAGGGGGTGACCCTGAACTCCACCTTACGGCGCCGCCTCGGGCGACGGCGCCGCGCCGAGCCTCGAGGCGAGGCTGGGCAGCCGCGCCTCCATCACCGTCCCCTGCGGCGTGCTCGACGCCACCCGGAGGCTGCCGCCATGACGCTCGACCAGGCTCTGTGCCACGGCCAGCCCGACCCCCGCCCCGCGCCCGCGGCTGAAGCCGCGCTCGAACGCCCGCGCCCGCGTCTCGTCGTCCATCCCCGGCCCGGTGTCACGCACCTCGAGCACATGCGCATCGTCCTCGGCACGAAGCACGAGGCGGACGCCCTCGACCCCGCGCGCCGCCGAGACGGCGTTGCGCACCAGGTTGCGCACCGCCTGCGTCAACCGCTCCGGGTCGCCCACCGCCTCTGCCGGTCCGCTCGCCTCCACCGTCACGCCCGGGTACTCGTCCGCGACCCGCGCGACCACCCCGCGCAGGTCGAACAGCAGGTGCTCCAGGGGCCGTTCGAGCTCGCCGCGCGCGACCACCAGCAGGTCCTGGGAGGTGCGCAGGAGCTCGCGGGCGGCGTCCGATGCGGCCCGTAGGCGGGCATCGTGGGGATCGCGGCGCCGCAGGTCGTCGAGGTGGTAGTGCACCAGCGTCAGCGGGGCCGCCAGTTCATGGGCGACCTCGAGCAGGAACCCGCGCTCCTCCGCGTGACGGCGGCGGATGGCTTCCAGGGCGTCGTTCAGCCCGGTCGCCAGGTCGTGGACCTCGTCGCGCGGCCCGGTGTAGGTGACGCGACCGGGGCGGGCGGGCTCGAGGCGGCGCGTCTGTCGCGCCAGGTCGGTGAGCGGCCGCAACATGCGCCGCGAGCCGACCAGCGCCACCAGGGCCGCGAGCAGCACCACCAGCGCGCCGGACGCCACCAGCGCCCGGCCCACCTGGTCGACGGCCGCGAACGCGTCCGTGACGTCGTGCGCCAGGCGGATCGAGCCGTTCGCCGCCCGCCAGGCGCCCTGCGTGACCAGGTAGCTGCGCTCGTCGCGCACGAGGCGCGTGGGGCGTTCGACCTCGGGCAGCGGGTCCGGATCGCCCCAGCCGAGGACGATCTGGCCATCGCCGGCGACGAACTGCAGGACGACGCCCCCGCCGGCGGCGCCGGTGAAGGAGGCGCCCAGGCTGGGGGCGTCCAGCAGGGTCGCCACCCGTTCCAGGTCGCCCTGCAGCAGCTCGATGAGCTGCCGCTCCAGTTGGCGCTGGAAGGCCACGTACACGAGGCCGCCGAAGGCGACCACCACCAGGCCCGCGAAGGCGGTGGCCCACAGGCCCAACCGGGCACGCAGCGTCACGGTCGTGCTTCGCGGACGACGTAGCCGACCCCGCGCACGTTGTCGACCACGCCCTCGACCCCCGCCTCGGCCAGCTTCGCCCGCAGCCGCGACACCAACACCTCGAGCACGTTCGACGACGGGGCCTGCGCGTCGTACAGGCGCTCCTCCAGCGTGGCCTTGGCGTACACGCGCCCCTGGTTGGCCAGCAGCAGCGCCAGCAGACGGAACTCGAGCGCCGTGAGCGACAGTGGCTCGCCATCGACGGTGCAGACGCGCTCGGACTCGCGCAGCTCGATCGCCCCCCACTTCACCGCCTCGTCTCGACCGGGCCGACGCAGCTGGGCGTACACCCGCGCCAGCAGCTCCTGCATGTCGAACGGCTTCGCGAGGTAGTCGCTCGCGCCGGCGTAGAGACCGACCACCCGGCTGCGCACGTCGGCGCGAGCGGTGAGCATGAGGATCTTGGCGGGCGACGCCTGCAGTTGCTCGGCCACCTCGATGCCGTCCATGTCGGGGAGGTTGAGGTCGAGCACCACCAGGTCGAACCGCTCCGTCGCGGCCAGGATCAAGGCGTCGCGCCCGGTGTGGGCCACCCGGGTGTCGTAGGCGCGGCGCAACTCGCCGTCGAGCGCCTGCGCCAGGGCGACGTCGTCCTCCACGATGAGGATGCGCTCGCGCTCCATGCCCCCATCTTCCGCGCATCCCGGGTGCGTGTCGAGACGAAGGTCACTCGTCCGGGGGGTCGCCAGACACAGAACGTGGTCCCCGTGGGCCCGACGAAGCCGAGGCGTGCCGGAAGCGCAGCGCCGTCCAGTCGGCGTCGATCGCCACCTGCCGCACGGGATCGTAGCCCGCGGCACGCAGCACGTCCCAGCCGTGGTCGCGGTCGAAGTCGGCCTTGTAGCGCTTCGACGTGCGCTTCGGGTACGCGAACCACAGGACCGCGTCGGCCTCGGCGTTCGCGACGAGCGCGGCCGCAAGCGCGTCCAGCTCGATCTTCATGTACGCGAACGCCAACGCGAAACCGACCCCTTCGACCGCGGTGAGGTCGCGCACCACGCGCCGGTCGGCCAGCCACGACAACTCGGGCTCGAACGACAGCGGCGCGTTCAGCACGACGACCACGGGCTGGTCCTTGAGGTCGAGCTTCTCGAAGACGGGGCCCATCGCGTGCCTCCTACGGCTGCGGTGAGGCGAGGTTAGCGCAGGCGGCGCCCTACCGCCAACCGCGGTGCCCCTCGCGGACGCTCAGCGGCGGCGCAACGCCTCGAGGAACGCGCGCTCGCGTGCCACGTCGCGCGCTCGGCGCAAGCGCGCCCGCGCGGCCAGGCCGCGCGCGGTGAGGAAGCCCGAGCCGGTCGCGACGGCCAGCGCCAGCAGGCCCGCCGGCAGGCGCCCCTGGGCCAGGAACGCCAGCGCGTAGAGGCCGGAAGCGGTCGCCAGGGCCATCAGCAGGACGAGTCCGAGGCGGTTCGCGATCATGGACGAAGGCTACCGCGTGGCGCGCGCTCGTGGCCGCGCTGCCTGGCGGGCCCACACGCCGCGTGAGGATGCGCTGGAGGCCCACCGTTCGTCGTGCGGGTAGCGCACGCCCATCTGTCGGCGCGCCTCGTCGAACAGGCGCATCGTCGCGAGGGTGTCGTCGAGCGGCATGGTGGGGCTCTCCGTGAGGCCCTGCTGGACGCAGCGGGTGACCTCGCGCAGCATGTGGGCATAGGGCGGCGCACCGCCCGCGAAGCGGACGTCACGCGTGCCGCCGGGCCGGTCGATGGTGAAGCCCTCGGGGTTCGTCAGGGGCGCCCAGGTGCGCAGGGTGCCGCGGCTGCCAGCGATCGTCGCC
>Ga0114946_10003158_pt1 | contig 11198 bp, 13 predicted proteins | sample WalLakDeSediment_FD_88676 | JGI IMG/M metagenome (GOLD analysis project Ga0114946, IMG submission 88676) | Lake sediment microbial communities from Walker lake, Nevada to study Microbial Dark Matter (Phase II) - Walker Lake 11/02/13 Deep Sediment | ecosystem: Environmental > Aquatic >...
CTTGCCGCCGGCCAGGTCGACAAAATCGGCGCGCGGTGTGACCGGATCGCCGGGTTGTACACCAGCAGCTTCAACCTCGGCCTGGTTGGCTGCGCCAATATCGATATACATATCCTTTTTAACAACGACCTTGGAGCGCTCGTCTGCCGTGAGCAGGTGGGGCGGTTTGGCGCCGATCACACCGACCACGTCCCCCTTACGGGTGTGGATGACCACGCGCTGACCGAGCATGACCTGATCAAACCAGCCGCCCAGAGGCAGGAATTTGAGGAACCCTTCGTTGGTGATGTGCTTGACCATAAAGCCGATTTCGTCCATATGACCGGCCAGCATGACCCGCGGGGCTGCCGAGCTGCCTTCCAACCGGCAGATCAGGTTGCCGGTTTTGTCTTGAGAGATTTCGCCCACACCATCCAGGTGTTGACGTACCACGGCCCGGACAGGGGCTTCATATCCGGGCACGCCATTTGCTTCAGTCAGTTCTTTTAACAGCCGGTGAGTATAATCCATCTATTAACCCCTTCCTAACAATATTTTCTACATCCTTGGGTTTTACCGTAAGAGGGCATCCGCCCGCTCACCCCCCCAATCTGGGGTATTAACACGGTGATTCCCAATAGCATGATTTGCTGCATAGCTTGAGCGGTCAAATGATACCTTATTGAGGCGATATTGTCTAGCAAATGATCGAGCACACGGATTCAGCCGTCTGTTATATACTATATTTCGTTGGTTGCTCAATCTATAGCCAATGCAGCCGGTAAGGACAGTGATTCTACGAAAGGTAAAATCATGGCAGAAAGAAATTATGATCGAAAAGAGCAATACGATAAGATCAAAGCGGCCTTGCTGCCAAATGAGGTGCTCGAATATGTATTCGACATGAAAGGCGGCGGGACCGGTTTCCTGGGTGTGACGGATAAACGGATCATCTTCTATGACAAGGTGTTCTTACTCAAGATGAAAGCAGTCGTCTCCGTACCTTACTCGCAGGTCCAAAGCCTGGCAGCAGAAGATGAAAGTGGCTTACTAGCTGGACGGGGCTTCTTTTCGAGCAGTCATCTGATCGTCAATACTGCCCATGGGACGTTCGAGTTCGAGTTCCGCGGGGCAGACAAGGCGCATATGGCGCACAATATGATCATGGCGCATCTGTTCAGTTAAATAAGATGCGGATATTCTGCGCAATTCATACTTAGCTGCCGTTTAGCGGAGGCGCTAGAGTCTGATCAGGGGGTTTGCTGCGGGCATCGCGGCCAAGCTCCTGGGAGCGTTCATAGGCGGCCCAGATGGCGCGTGAAATAGCCGTGCGAAAGCCAGCCTTCTCCAAATAGTACAGGGCTGCGGCAGAGGTGCCGCCCGGCGAGGTAACCTGATTTCTCAAATAAGCCAGGTGCAAGGGGTCGGTGCGGGTAGTGTAGAACTCCACGGAGCCGCGCAGCGTTTGGGCAACCAGTTGCTCCGCCAGTCGACGGGGGAACCCCAGATGCACACCGGCGTCTACCATGGCTTCCATAAATAAGAAAACATAAGCTGGACCGGTGCCGGACAAGGCGGTAGCCATATCCAGGTAGCTCTCTTCCTCTACATAGACCTCTTCGCCCAGGGCGGTCAGGATCTGGCGGGCCATCTCATGCTGCTCGGCTGAAACCGCGGGTGCGGCGGTCCAGACGGTGATGCCTTGCCCGATCTGGGCGGGGGTATTGGGCATGGATCGCACGACCAGACCGTGCCCCAAACCAGCGCTGATTTTGGTAATGGGCGCGCCAGCCACAATGGATAACACCAGAGCGTCCGGTTGGATAACCCCTTTCAGACCTGACAGAACCTTGTCCAGACGTTGGGGTTTGACTGAAAGTACAACGATGCCGGCGCATTCCGAAGCGACCGCGTTATCCGTATCCGTGCGGATTTGGTAAAGGGTATGCAGCTCTTCCAGTCGCTCCGGGCGAGGCCCAGCAGCGACCAGATCACGGGGATCGGACATACCGCGCCGGATCAAACCGGCGATCATGGCTTCAGCCATCACCCCTGGGCCGATAAATGTAATGGGGATATTCATTAACAATGTGCACTTATCCTTTGATGAGATCATTAAGGGCGGGCGAAATAGGCCAGTGCCAGGCGCAGGCGTTCGCTGACTTCCTCGGGTGAGCCGGGTGGAATATGTTGGATGGCAGCCTGAGCCTCTACCACGCTATAACCTAAAGTGGTCAGAGCGTCGAGGACTTCTGCATCAACTTCGCTCATGGCAGCTACCGGCTCCAGACCTTCCACAGCTTTGATGCGATCTTGAAGCTGGAACAAGATCTTTTGAGCGGTCTTTTTCCCGACTCCAGGCACCCGGCTGAGCAGGTCACCTTGCTCGTGGAACACGGCCCGGCGGATGGTGTCTGGTTCGAGAGAGGACAGGATGGACATGGCTACCCTGGGGCCTACGCCGTTGACAGTCAACAATTGGGTAAAAATCTCGCGGCCATCCGCGCTTTCGAACCCATACAAGGTTAAGGCGTCCTGGCGCACGACCAGGTAGGTATGCAGCGTGAGCCGGTCGCCGAGGCGGGTTTGCTCGCTAAGATTGGTTGGGACGAAGACCAACAACCCCAGCCCCCCCACTTCGATCACCAGGCTGCCGCTTTCTTTATGGATGACGTTTCCGTATATGCTTGCGATCATTCTTACCTGCTAATCAAGAAGGCTAGTTCAGTAGGGAACTCGAATCGGCGCATGGACCACGACTTCCCTGAGACCAGCTCCAGCATGTGGGCGGAATAGGTATCCGACATGCCCACGCTACGACCACCCAGGCTGTGCACAGGAAAGGTCACCAAGAGATGGGCAGCGGGAATGGAGTCCAGCAGGCGCTCTCCGGCGGAGCGGTCGAGCTGTTCCAGGCAAGGGATGGCTTTGAGGACAAAAGCCAGATCCACTGCGCGTTCAAAAGAAAATTCTAACACGTCTGCAGCAGCCGTGCGGCCGGTTATCCCCAGCAGATGCATGAAACCATCCAGGAAGGACAGCATATCCTGGTAAATATCAACAGCAAAGTACTCCACCTGGGGAGGTAGCCCCATCCAGGGCAAAGCCAATGGGTTAAGCCCGCAGGCCACGTCCAACACAGAGTGAATAGGCGGTAAGCCGGACAACACGGTTTGGAAAAATATTTCCAGGATGGGTAGGCGCTCGCGAGTAGAGGCGTGGTGAACCATCAAGGAACGGCAGACTTCCTGGAGTGCGGCCGGTTGAGCGGTGGCTTTGGCTGCACGCAAACGGTCAAGCCACAATGCATAATCAGTTTGGCTCTCCTGATAAGCGCCGGCCACCTGGTGGAGCTTGGACTTGGTAGCTTTGAGGGCTTCTTTATAGCTGCGGTGATGGCGAAGCTCTCTGAGAGCGAGGCTGCGCACGAAAGGAGGGCTGATTTGGCTGTATTTGCGGGCGGAAAGCACTGTGCTTACCAACTGGTCGAGAAATTCGGTTTCATTTCGCATAGCAAGCGGTCACTTAATCAAGCGCAGGTGGGCGGTAAGCTGGGCCATGAAGCGTAGGTTATGGATGGTCGCCAGCCGCTGGGCCAGGCTGTCTCCGATCTTAAAGAGGTGGTGCAGGTAACCGGTGGAGTAGCGGGTGCATAAAAGGCAATCGCAGTAAGGAGAGATGGGTTGGTCCACCTTGACATGCTTGTCGTCAAGTATGTAAATGAAAGAGAACCACTCTCCGCTGAGACGCGCAGCCGGGTCCGCTGGATCCAGATTGAAGCGATAAAGACGGGCATGGCGGGCGTCGCGGGTGGGCATGGCGCCATCGGCCAAGGCATAGCCTAAACGGGCGCATGCCAACACATTGGCAGGGTGGGCTACGCCCAAAGCGTGCATGGGCAACTCGGCTGGGACCAGGGAGCGGGTAAAGCCGAGCAGGTCCACCAGCAGATGCCCCTGGGTATCCAGGGGCCAGCCGCCGTAGCCGTAACCATCAAAGCCGATCTCCAACAGGGTGCTGGCGCAGCGACGGCGCAGCTCAGGGTACCCACCACCCTGGATGACAGCAAACAGGAGTGGGCGGGCTTCCGGCGGGACGCTTTTTTCAGTTAACAAACGTTTGAATTCAGATTTGCAGCGCCGAGCCCAGGCGATCGTGCGTTCGACCGATTCGACCTGGGTTGGGTAAGGATCGTCCACATGGGTACAGTCGTCCAGGCAGAAGAGCAAGTCTGAGCCATAACCAATTTGTAGCTGAATGCTTTTCTCAGGGGTCAGGTTGAATTTCCGCCCGCCGCCATCCGGACGGAAAAGAGCGCCCTTGCTGGTCAGGCTGCCGTATTTCGGATTTTGGCGGATGAGGGAGTAGATCTGGAAGCCACCCGAGTCGGTCAGAATGGGACCGGGCCAGCCGGTCATAGCGTGCAGCCCGCCCAGGGCTTGAATGGTGGAAGAACCGGGGTTCTGCATCAGGTGAAAGGTATTTATGACCAACCCCTGCACACCGGCGCCTTCCAAGTCGGCGCTGTCGATGGTGCGCACCAAGCCCTTGGTGGCATCCGGCAGGAACTCAGGCAGCTCCAGGCTGCCATGAGGGAGGTGCAGAGTCTCAGGCATGACCGGCTATCACGATGGTGTATTCACCGCGCAGCTGGCTGGGTTCCAGGCGCTCGATCAACTCAGACAATCCCCCCCGCTCAATAGCTTCGAAAAGCTTGGTCAGGTCGTTGGCGATGACGGCTTGACGGTCTCCGTAGATCTCCACAGCATCCTTGAGGAAGGCGATCAGACGGTGGGGGCTTTCGTAGAAAATCAGCGTATGGGGGCTGTCGGCGTCCAAGGTCAAAAAGCGCCGGCGGGGGCCACCCTTGTGGGGAGGAAAGCCGCGGAAGGTGAAGCTGTGGACGGGCAAGCCAGATAGGATCAGGGCGGAGACGAAGGCAGCCGGTCCGGGGATGGAGGTGATGGGGATGCCGGCGTCAATAGCCCGCCGGACCAGGCTATAGCCAGGATCGGAGATGCCGGGGGTGCCGGCGTTGGTGACCAGCGCTACCGCTTTTCCCTCCAGCAGCAAATCGATCAAACGCCTGCCGGCGTGTTCTTCGTTGTGCTCGTGAAAGGAAATCTGCTTTTTTCTGATCTCGAAATGTTTGAGCAGCAGCCCGGTTTTGCGGGTATCTTCGCTGGCGACGAAGTCCACGCTGCGCAAGGTTTCCAGCGCGCGCAGGCTGATATCGCCCAGGTTTCCGATGGGCGTGGCGACTAAATAAAGCATGACCGGCTGCGGATTAAACAAGTCAATAGATGCAGGTCCTGCCTCCTACCTGTTTGCACCGGCTGAGGGGCGTCTCAGAGGCGCTGGCTGGGGGAAGCTCCCGGCTGGATGGTTGGTGTATCAGTTGAAGAGCGGCTAAGGCGTGGTTGGGCCAGGTGGGAGACCTAGCTACGAGATTGGAGCGGCTCAGCAGCCTGGTTGATCACGTAGTACTGGCCCATGCGTCCCATCTTGACGCGCAGACGGCCTTTTGCTTTGAGCTTTTCCAGCACCTTCTTGGTGCGAGAGTTGCTCTGCTCCGCGCCGCCGAACACAGCCAGGCGCGCCTGTTCGAGAGTCAGCCCGGCTTCTCCAGCCGAGCGCAACGCTTCCAACAGGATGGCTTCGTTCTCTTCTTGACTCCGATTTGGCATTGTACCTCTTTATTGATTGAAAATCGTTTTCTGTGGTGGTCGCAACTGGCTCCCGAGAATGGTTCATGATTGGGGTGTTCTGCTGCGTCCCAAAATCCAAAAAGCAGGCATGCACAGTGGAAATTATTCCTCATGCAAACCTGCGTCTAGGTCTATGTTTGGGTAAGTTGCTGAGTTTCAATAACGTTGGTAACTGAAAGAGTTATCATTCGTGCCAGGCCGGGTGTTTATACCACCTATTCTCTCCACAATCCGGTCCAAAATTCTGCCATTAGCTATGAATAATACCATAAAATTCTCATATAGGGTTAATATTTTTATTTGTCGAGGGCGTTCATACGATAGCTGTGCACGTGGCAGATGGCTACCGCCAGGGCGTCGGCGGCGTCGTCTGGGGTGGGGATATGAGGCAGGTTCAACAAGGCGCGCACCATCTGCTGGACCTGGGCTTTGGCGGCCGCGCCGTAACCGGTGACGGCCGATTTGACCTGCAGCGGAGTATATTCGGCTACTTCCAGGCCGGCCTGAGCCAGGACTAAGAGCGCCACCCCGCGGGCCTGGCCGACTGAGATGGCTGTGCGGGCGTTGCTCTGAAAAAAAAGCTTCTCCACCGCGCTGGTAGCCGGGCGATGGAGAAGGATCAATTCATGCAAGCTTTTGTGTAGCTCGAGCAGGCGCTCGGGCATTGGTTTTTTGGCTGGGGTATGGACCACCCCGTAAGCCACCAGGGAAAGGCTGCCATCCGTGTTCTCGCGCACCAGGCCGTAGCCGGTGGAGGCCGTCCCGGGATCGATGCCCAGTACGATCATGAATCAGGCCGCTTCAAGGGCTGCCAGAGATTCATCGGTGATGTCGAGGTTGGAAAAAACCTCCTGGACATCATCCAGATCTTCCAAATTCTCGATCATCTTATATACCTTGAGGGTATCGTCAATGGACAGTTCGATCGGGTTATCGGGCACCATCTTCAGGCCGGCTTCTTCCGGGGTGATCTTGGTGGCGTGCAGCGCTACGCTGATGTCCTTGAATGACTCAACCGGACCAACGATCTCGATGGATTCGGCGTCGAAGGTGACATCGTCGGCGCCGGCTTCTACAGCCAGCTCAAAGATTGCATCCTGGTCGTGACCTTCGCTGGGGAAAGAGAAAACGGCTGTACGTTTAAATTGCCAGGAAACTGCGCCCAGCTCGGCCATGCTGCCGCCGGAGCGGTTGAGGATATGGCGAATTTCAGCAATGGTGCGGTTGCGGTTATCGGTAACGCAGGAAATCATCAGGGCGATGCCGTGCGGTGCATAGCCCTCGTAGATGACCTCTTCTAAGGCTGCGCCTTCTTTCGTGTCGCCGGTGCCACGCCGGACGGCCCGCTCGATATTATCTTTGGGCATGTTCTGGGCGCGGGCGCGTTCAATGGCGAGCTGCAGGCGCACGTTGGCGCTGGGGTCTCCACCGCCTTCCCGAACGGCGATGACAATCTCCCGCGCCAGGCGGGTGAAGATCTGGCCTCTCTTGGCGTCCTGCGCACCTTTTTTACGCCTGATAGTTGCCCAATGCGAATGTCCGGACATGGGTATTTCTCCTGATCTGTTTCAGTAAATTTAAGCCTGTGATTGCGCCACATTATACCATGGCAATATTTTATAAAACCAAGACGGCTTCGCCGTTGATGCGACTGTGCTTTAGATCGAGCAGGGCCTGGTTGGCTTGCTCCAAAGGATAGCGCTGGATGGTAGAGCGTATGGGAATCTCGGCTGCCAGGCGCAAGAAATCCAACCCATCCTGGTAGGTGGCGTTGGCAACGCTGCGCAACGTACGCTCTCCATAGACCAAGCGGTAGGGCATTTCGGGGATGGGGGACATGTAGATGGCGTTGATGGCCAAAGTGCCGCCGGGACGCAGCTTTTCCAGGACAAGAGGCACCAGCTTGCCGCTGGGGGCAAAGATGACTGCCCGATCTAGAGGGGCGGGGGAATCATCTTCGATCCCCCCGGCCCAGGCTGCGCCTAGTTCCAGGGCATGCTGGCGATGCTCAACCGAGCGGGTGAAGACATCCACCGGGCAACCCCAATGGCGGCCCACCTGGATAGCCAGGTGGGCGCTGGCGCCAAAACCGACCAGTCCCAAACGCTCTCCGGGAAGGAGATCCGCCTGGCGCAGAGAACGGTAGCCGATGATGCCGGCGCATAAGAGCGGGGCAGCCTGTTCATCGTCGATCTCTGCTGGGAGAGGCAGGATGTAGTTCGCATTGGCCAGCATGAATTCAGCGAAGCCGCCATCATGATGAAAGCCGGTGAAGCGCGCTTGAGCGCACAGATTTTCTTGGCCGCGCCGGCAAAAGTCGCAGCTCCCGCAGGCACTGTACAGCCAGGGCACCCCCACTCGCTCACCTAAGCTGCGGTTCTCGACCCCTTGGCCCAGCCCGTCCAGCACGCCGACGACCTGATGACCGGGGGTAATGGGCAGGTGGGGAGGGTGGATCTCGCCTTCGACGGTGTGCAGGTCAGTGTGGCAGACTCCGCAGACGCGCACACGCAGGCGCACCTGTCCGGGTCCGGGCTGCGGTGCGGGCAGATCGCTGAATAACAGGGGTCGGGATTCGGCCGGGATAGGTTGGAACAAGCACATTGTGCGCATACTACACCTTCAGAAGAGAAAATCACCGGTGCGTTAGGAGGTGGGCTCCCCTAACTCACCGGCGATTTGGCCAAATCTACGCGGGGGTGTCGTCTGGCGAGCCCTGGATGAAAGCCTCAGTCATGGCGTGCGCAATATCGTCTTTGAATTGCTGAGGGGGTGTCTTCATAAAGTAGGAGGAGGGTCCCACCAGCGGGCCGGAGATGCCCCGCTCCAAGGCCAGCTTGGCGCAGCGCACGGCGTCAATGATGACGCCGGCCGAGTTGGGGGAGTCCCATACTTCCAGTTTGGCTTCTACATTGAGGGGGGCGTTGCCAAAGGTGGTGCCTTCCATGCGCAGGTAGCACCATTTGCGGTCGGTCAGCCAGGGCACATGGTCGCTGGGGCCAACGTGAACATCATCGGGATGGATGGGGTAGGGCAGCATGCTGGTGACTGCACCGGTTTTGGAGATTTTCTTCGATTCCAGGCGATCGCGCTCGAGCATATTGAGGAAGTCGGTGTTGCCGCCAAAATTGAGCTGGTAGGTGTGGTCGAGGCGCACACCGCGGTCAACGAACAGGCTGGTCAGGACGCGGTGCAAGATGGTGGCGCCGACCTGGCTTTTGATGTCATCGCCGATCACGGGTAAACCGCGCTCGCGGAAGCGTTTAGCCCAGTATTCCTGGCTGGCGATGAAGACCGGGATGGCGTTGACGAAGGCGCAGCCGGCTTCCAGGACCTGCTCGACATACCACTTGGTAGCCATCTCGGAGCCGACTGGCAGGAAGTTGACCACCACATCGGTGCGGGTTTCTTTGAGGATGCCGACGATATCGGCGGTGGGGCCAGGGGCTTTTTTGAGGATCTGGCTGAGGTATTTTCCCAAACCGTCGTGGGTCATGCCACGCTGGACAGGGATGTTCAGATTGGGTACCTCAGCGAAGCGGAGGGTATTGTTGGGGTAGGCAAAGATGGCTTCTGCCAGGTCAAGGCCGACCTTGGTGTCCACGACGTCGAAGGCGGCGGAGAATTCGATATCGCGCACCCCATAGCCGCCCAGGTTGTTGTGCATGAGACCTGGGATGAACTCGCCCTCAGCAGCCTGGTTGTAAAAATAGATCCCTTGGACGAGGGCGGAGGCGCAGTTGCCCACCCCAATGATGGCGACGCGCACTGTTTTGTGTTTGGTCACAGAAACCTCCTGATGAAGAAATGGATTGGTGGTCAAATGGGCAGGCTGAAGCGTCTTTGCATAGGTCCAGATGCCCAGGACATTATAACAGCCGAAATGCGCTTGCCAAAGGGGTTTTGCTGAAGTATAATCCTGGAGTTAGCCGCTTTTTAAGTTTCACCGGCTAATTTTTTCGACTTTTGGAAGCGGGGCGTGGCTCAGCCCGGTTAGAGCGCACGGTTCGGGTCCGTGAGGACGGCGGTTCAAATCCGCCCGCCCCGACAAACGAGAGCACCTGCGAGGGTGCTCTCGTACAATGTGAAGCGGGTCCGTGCTGGGCTGCGCTGGCTGAAGCTCAACGGTTCAAATCCGCCCGCCCCGACAAAAAGATATGGGCTAAACGTCCGGCAGGTTTGTTGGCTCGAATTAGGGAGCTCCCGTGCGAACCTGCGGGACGCTGCGTTAGAGGCAGGAGCGGGTCCGTGCGGGGCTGCGCTGGCTGAAGCTCAACGGTTCAAATCCGCCCGCCGCTCTACACAATGGCGCTGATCATCGGTTTAACATTGGTATTTTAAGATATGAAAACTTCCATACAACATCTGGCTTTGTTTGTTCCCGAACTGCAGAAAGCTGAGCAGTATTACCAGTCAATATTTGAGATGGAGTTGGTCGGGCGGGAGGCCATGCAGAATGATGGTCTATGGTACAGCCTGCCTTTTGATAAAGGCTGGGAGGATGCCCAAAAGGCGGGAATTGAGCTGGGCATGTGCAGCTTACGCAAAGGGTCATTCGTGCTGGCTTTATTCCGCAGCCAGCCAGGGGGCGGGCAGATCTACGTAATTGGGCTGGAGATGCCCGCTGAGCAGATCGCCAGTGTACGAGGAAGGTTGCCGCAAGGTACATTCATTATGGAAGAGGGGCCTGATTCGCTTACTTTTCTTGACCCTTACCAGATCACCTGGCAGATCTCCCAGCCTGGGGGAGAATTCCGCACAGCAGGGGATTACGCCAATCGCTGGCTTGAGATATGAATTTGTAGTCCGTCTGAAGCTGGAAGAGGGCCTGTGATCAGTGTTTTTGGTCGGGCGCCTACATATGGATTTCAGCCAGGGCGGCGCCGGACAGAATCGGCGGCGAGATCAACCAGCGTAAACGGAACAGGTATCTCATCGGGAAAGCATGGGTTGAAGAGATCTAGGATCAGCACCCATCCCGTTCCGCAGCCAATTTCCAGGACTGGACCTCTGGCTTGGAGGGCTGCTTCGACGTAGAAATCTACATCGGGATGATCGCGGTAGGGGATAACGTAGTCATACAGCTCCGTGACAAAGGCATACGATTCGTAACCACTTGGTTGGCTCATCGGTTTCTCCTTTGGATTGTGAATCAATGGTTTCTTGAAGCGTAGTGCTCGACCAGGCGCACGGCCTTGGTCAGGCCGTCTTCCTGGCGCAGTTGGGCGGATATCTGTTGCGTCCGCAAATGCATGTCCGGGTCATGCAGGCCGCGCTGGATCGATTCAGCCAGAGCGCCGGCAGACAGGCGGTCGAAAGATAGAGGTGGGGTGCCTGCACCCAAGGCGGCAATGCGCCTGCCCCAGTAGGGCTGGTCGTAGGTGAAGGAGACCACCTGGGAGGGAACGCCGGATTGCAGACCAAATGCGGTGGTGCCCGAGCCGCCGTGATGAATGACCATGCCCATGCGCGGGAAAAGCCAATCGTAGGGGGCATCATCGATTTTATAGA
>Ga0114946_10003159_pt1 | contig 11197 bp, 9 predicted proteins | sample WalLakDeSediment_FD_88676 | JGI IMG/M metagenome (GOLD analysis project Ga0114946, IMG submission 88676) | Lake sediment microbial communities from Walker lake, Nevada to study Microbial Dark Matter (Phase II) - Walker Lake 11/02/13 Deep Sediment | ecosystem: Environmental > Aquatic > Freshwater...
CGCCGACTCGGGCTGCGAGTCGGGCGTGCTCGATCGTGCCGCCCGCCATCGCGTAGACCTGCCCGTTGACGTACTCGTGCTTGGTCTCGGCCGCGCGCTCGAACTCGAGGTACTTGGCGTAGGACATCCCACCGATCAACTGTCCGGCGGTCATTCCGTCGATCATACCCGATCACGCTGGCGCAGGTCTCGCCGACACTCGCAGCATCCAAACCCGGCTCAAAAGCTAAACATCAACCCGAGGACGAGTCCGTGTGTGCTATTGAGCCCAGCCACCGCGATGGCGGCGACGCGAGCGAGCGACCACGGAGACCACCTGCGATGAAGCGAACCCTAAAGCACCCCGAGACCGGCGCGACCTGGACGATCGAGCTCGACGACGACGAGACCTTGATCATCACCGCCGGCGCCGAGACCACGGTCATCGACGACGCCTTCGCCGAGCGCAGCATGCCGCCCAACATCTTGTTCACCGAGCTGGTCGGTGAGCAGCTCGCGAGCGGCTACGTCGAGGTCCTGCCCGACGATCTGCTCGCGCAGATCGAGGAGGCCCACGACGTCGAGCTCAGCGGCCGGCTGCGGCGCTTCTACGTCGAGCACGAGTACAAGCGCTACCAAGGCAAGCGCTGCAAGGGCCTCGACTGCACCGTCGACTTCGTGTCCAACGCGACCCTTGGCGAGTTCTACGAGGAGTTTTACGACGAGCAGCGCGAAGAGATGATCGAGCTGCTGCCGATCAGCTCGAAGACCAACGCCGACGGCTACGAGGACGAGCAGCAGTGGATCGGCGTCGACCCGGCCCAGGCCGACGGCCCCGTCTACGAGCTGTTCACCTCGAACGCGTACGAGCAGGCTTACCCCTCGCTCGACGCGTTCTTGGCCGACCTCGAGTGAGCCTGGGTGGGCGAGCTTCGCTTCGATCCCGCCAGCGTCGATATGTCAGGGTCGCGGAACCAACGCAGGATCTCGAGGCTCGAGCGCCTGGCCGCGGGTCCTCGCAAGCTGTGCTCGGTCCTGATCGCCGATCGCGTCGTAACAACGCGCGAGCCGGCCGGCGCGGCCCGAGCTTGGGCACGCCTCGAACGCGAGCGCGAGCTCAGGGATGGCGTCCGCGTGGCGGGAGCGGTCGATCAGCCAGCTAGCGACCTTGTCGAGCACGGGCGCGCGGGAGGCCATCGGAAAGTGGTGTGCAAGGGCCCTGGCGGCTTCGAGCGCCTCGAGCGCGAGAGGGTATCGACGTTGAATGCGGAGCAGGTTGCCGGCGTTGGCGAGGCCGATCGCCGAGATCTCCGGATGGAGCTCCGCGACCCCGATATACGCGTCGATGGCCTCGTCAAAGCGTCCCCGTTGCTCGAGCGTCCACGCACGATTGGACAGCGCGCGGGCTTCATCGTCGGGGTGAGGCACGGATGGTTTTCGCGATGTGGGTGGGCGGCCGAGCGCCCGTTCGGCGAGCGCGAGTCGAGCCACAAGCGCCTCGTTGTCGCGTTCAGCCTTGCCCGCATCGTTGAAGAATGCCGTCAGCTCGTCGAGGACTTGTTGCGGCCGTGCCAGCGCGAGGAGGGCGTCGAGGCGGTGGGGAAGCAGGCGCGCATAGGCCCGCATGGTCAGCGCCGGATAGGAGCGTAGCTGGTCGGGGATTGGGAGCTGGAGAAGCTCGTCGAACCGACCCGCGCGGATCAGGAGCTCGGCGGCGAGCACCGGCGTCTCCGTGGCATAGGGATTGTCGCTCGAAGCCTTTGGGGACTGCATCGCCAGCGGCTCGAGCCAGGTCCAAGCTTCCTCGGCGCACTTGGCCCGCCGCTTCGGTGGCGCGAGCGTGGTCGCGTGCCAGATCGATCCGGCGACCAGGAAGCGCACCGGCGAGTCCGGCGCGACCTTCGGCAAGGTGCCGAGCACCGCGAGCGCAGCCGTCCAGGCACCCTTTTCCAGCAGGAGCCGGGCGCGGGACTCGGCCGTGACACCGATCGGTGAGAGCGCTGCGGGCGGTGGAAGCTTGCGCCACCGGGCGAACGAAAGCTTCTCGTCGAACAGACGCTCGAGCCCCGTCCCTGCATAGTGTTGCCGGGCGGCATCGGACGCGCCGCGCCGCGCCAGCGTGAACGCGAGCGCCTCCCGGGCGGTCACGAAGCCCGGCGACTTCGCCAGCATGCGCTCGGCGATCTGTGCGAGCGTGTCGAGGCGCTCAACGCTCGCTAGCGCGAACAAGTATCGCGCGGCGATATCCGACCACGCGGCGCTCGAGCGCAGCACCGCACCCGATCCAAACACCGATCCGTAGGCGCGCGTGGCCTGTTCAAAACGGCCCTTCTCGAAAGCCGCGTTCGCGCGCTGGGCGAACACATAGCGGCCGCGCGGAGCGAGCTTGGCCGCCACCGTGTCGCGCTTGACGTCATCGATCGTGATCCGCTCGAATGGTGCGGCTTTGGTGAGCGCGCGATGGTACGCCTTCGCCTTCGCGTTGAGTCCGAGGTCGAGCGCGCTCGCTGCCCCAAGCAGCAGCGCCGCCGGTTGATTCGATGCGAGCCGGAGGCAAGCATCGACGTGCTTGATGACCAGTGCCAACTGCCCACGCGCCCGGCTCACACGAGCCAGACCAAGCGCCCCGTGAGCCCGGACGTCGACGGTGCCCGAAATGGCGTCCATCCACGAAGGCTTGAACCCGGCCATGCGACGAGCGTGGGTCTCGGCGCCGTCGAGGTCGCCGGCCCGTAGCGCGGCTTCAAAGCCGACTCGAGGATCGAGCCCGGCCTGCCGTCGCGGTGACCGGCGTGGCCGTGGGTCTGGAGCGTAGCTCGCGGCGGCTCGCTTCCGGATCCGGTCGAGCCGGGCGCGCCAGCTCCTGGGCCCGCGACCGCTCACGGCTTCTCGAGCAGAAGGAACGCCGTCTCCGAGATGATGCGAATGCCCGCGCCCTGGCCGTTGAGCGTCTCGGCCTTCGTCTGCTTCGAGCCTTTGGCGCCGTCGCCATAGAGCGGTGAGCCGTCGTCGCCCACCACCAGCACGCCGAGGGTGGGCGTGACCGACTTGGCGACGGAGCCGCCGAGCGCCTTGGCGCGCGCTTCGGCCTCGGCGCGGGTCATCGCCGCGAGCTTTCCGGTGAACAGGAAGCTCTCCCCGTTGGGATCGATCGCCTCGGTCTTCGGGGGCTTTGTGGCCTTCGCTACGGCCTTGCTCTTGTTCTTGGCGTTGGCTTTGGTGATCCGCTTGTCGTCCTTGCGGTTCGCGGCCACATCCTGCTTCGAGGCGACCCGGATCGTCAGGCTCCGAACCTTGGTCTTTTTGAGGTACGCCTGAAGGTTCTCGAGGTAGTCGGGCCGCATCGAATAGGTGAAGACGCAGTGGCCGTTCTCCAACGCGAAGGTGACGTCGCCGACGCTCCCGTTCCCCTCCCCCCACGCGCAGTCGTTCGCCTCGCTGCGCAGCTCCCAATCGGATTTGTACGCTTGGGTGTGGCGCTGCGCGAAGAACTGCTGCAGCTCGGCCTCGAACGCCTCTGGGTCCTTGACGGGCAGATCGAACTCGACTCGAAACACCGGCGCGTTCGCGACCTCGCCCTTGTCGACGAGCGTTGCCCCGGCTTTAGCGAGGACCTTGGACAGGTCGCCAAAGCCGCCCATGTACGTGTGGTAGACGACCACGGTGTCACCGACGGACCAGACCCCTGGTTCATCGCCCTCGTGTCCGTCGCCATCACCCCAATGCAGCGGCTCTCGCCACTGATGGCCGTACTTCTTCCCGAGCGCCTCGGCGGCCGCGCTGACCTTATCGAAGTACTCGTCGTAGTCGTACTCGTCGTCGTTGTAGCCGCGAAAGAACTCGTCCTGCTCGACCGCGTGCTGGGTGAAGAACTTCGCGAGCGTCTTTTTCATGGCGCTCGCCGCCTGGGGGCTCTCGAACCTCGCGACCAAGCGATAGTCCGAGCTGTTGTTGCAGGAGAACGAATTCCATTCGTAGATCTCGAGGGCCATCGGCGTTGCTTCTTTCAAGTGGTGAGTTCGCGGTGGCGGGCGGTGAGCGCGGAGATCGGCGAGAGTGTCTCGCCGAAGCTCGGGAGCCGCGCGCACCCGCGGGTCTGCGCCGCGGTCTTGCCGTGCTTGAGCTCGGCGTAGATCGCAGGGAGTTCATCGAAGCGCTCGAAGCCGACGCCGCCGCTCGCGAACGAGCACGAGAGCACACGCCAGTCGGACGTGACGCTCAAAAACAGGCTGCCCGCGCGGCAATCCTCGTCGAAGAACAGCTGCGGCGCGTTGGGCAGGCGCGTCGACCAGCACACGTCGAGCTTGAGCTGGAGCGCACCGGCGAAATGCTCATGCAGGCGAACGATCCGGCGGTCGAGGTCGGCGAGCTCCGAGCGCGAGAGGTGCAGGGCCTCGGCACCCTTGTAGGAGAGCAGCAAGACGTCGCGGACGCCTCGCGCGTGAAAGCGGAGCAGGTCCGCGTCGAGTGTCGCTAGCCGCTTGGGGGTGACGAGATAGTTGAGCCCAAAGCGGACCTCCCTCGCGACCAGCCGCGCGATGGTTCCGTCCAGGTCTTCGTCGTCGTAGACCGAGACCTGAATCTGGCCGACGGCGCCAGCGATCGCGTCGAGCAAGGCCTCGGTGAGGCGGGTGCCGTTGGTCGTGAAGTTCACGGCGAGCTTGGTCTGCGTGTGGAGCTGCTGGACCAGCTCGGCGAAGCCCGGGAAGACGGTCGGCTCGCCGCCCCCGAGCGCGAGCTCGAGCACCCCCCAGTCCGAGAGGAAGCGCCCAAACGCGAGGGCATCGTCGAAGGTCCAGCGCGTCTTCGCTTCGATCGGGCGGTAGCAAAAGCCACACGTCTTGTTGCAGGCGTTGGTCAGCGCCATCTGTACGACGCGGGGTGCCTGTTGGCGGAGTTGGGCGGTCTCATCGCCCCGGAGCAGGAGATTGCGTCCGGTCCGGCGGTCGAAGCCCAGCAGCGCGCCGTCGAGGGCGAGCCACCGCATCCCAGGGTGTTTCCGGGCGACGAGCGGGGGGCGACTTTTCATGGTGCACACGAGCGTCCACGAGTCCCGAGCCGGAGTAAAGCGCAATGCTCGGGCGATCTGCGGACGTTGCGCGGTGGGTCTCATCGGAGGCTCGCGCCGCGCAAATCACTCATGTGGCCTCGGAGAGCCGAAACCGCTCGACCAATGCGTTCTCGGTCATCCTCGAAGGCAAGATCAGCCTCGGCGACCGAATCGCGCTCCGTCACCCTTCACTTCATCAACGCCGATCCGCGCCTTCATGAGACGCTGTCGGACCTATGTGAGCCCAACGGAGACGGATGGCTATGGACCGATGAGCCGGGCGACCCCGTCCTCTACATCCACCGGCCACAACCGTTTGGTGAGTGGGCGAGTGAAGAAGGGCTTTGTGCCCGGGAACGTCGAGAGATCGAAAACGCCGCCGGAGGCCGCCTGCCCCTCAGCCTTCTCGTAGACGTGTATCTCATGAGCGCGACGGAGACGGGATCGTGGAGCTGATCTTCGGGTATGCTCGGCGCACGATCCTCATGACGCTCCTCTCCATCCTCATGACGCTCCTCTCCATCCTCCGCCGAGGCTCGTGGCCAACCGTCGTCGTCATCGCGGTGCTGATCGGCTGCGTGAGGATCAACCCGGCGTTCGACATGGACGGCGGGAGTGAGGACGTCGGCGACGGCGGGAGTGAGGACGTCGGCGACGGCGAGCCGGGCGACGGCGACGGCGGGAGTGAGGACGTCGGCGACGGCGACGGCGACGGCGACGGCGACGGCGAGCCGGGCGACGGCGACGGCGAGCCGGGCGACGGCGACGGCGAGCCGGGCGACGGCGACGGCGAGCCGGGCTGTTCACCACCGCTGATCGATTGCTTCGACGAGTGCGTCGATGTCGACACGAGCTCGTCGCACTGCGGCGGCTGCGGGAGCCCCTGCGTGGGCGTGTGCGAGCAGGGAATGTGCGACACCTCGGCCGAGCGCCTGGTGTTCGTGAGCAGCCAGACGATCACGGGGTCGATCGGCGGGCTCGAGGGCGCCGACGAATTCTGCTCGAGCTTGGCCGCCTCCGCGGGGCTCGAGGGCGCGTACAAGGCCTGGCTCAGCACCGCACAGCTCGGGCCGGCCTCCCGCATGCCCCACTTCCCCGGACCCTACCGGCTGCTCGACGGTACGCTGATCGCAAACGGCTGGGCGGACCTGACCGACGGCACCCTCGCGCACCCGATCGACCTCGACGAGAGCGGGATGCCGCACCAGGGCTCGTGGATCTGCGAGGGCAGCGAGGTCTGGACCAACACCAAGCCAAGCGGGACCCCGGCCTCGAACAGCGACTGCGGCGGCTGGCAAATGCTCAACGCGACCTCGACCGTCGGCCGGTTCACACAGGCCGACGAGAGCTGGTCGCAGTCGAACTGCGTGTCAGTCACCTGCGAGGCCAACCTGCCGATCTACTGCGTGCAGCAGTGACACGGCCGCGAGCTCGCCTGCTGCGATTCGTGCGTCGCCCAGACCGAATCAAAAGCTAAACATCAACCCAAAGCTCGGGCTCCAGCGGAACCCACACATCCCGCCGAGCTCGAGCTCGACCGGGCCCTCGCCGGTCTGAAACACGTCAGTGAACGCCGCGGTGCAGGTCGGGCCCGGGAACCGGCCTGAGAAGCGCACGGCGAGGTCGAGGAACAGGTTCCGGCCGAGCCCAATCAGCACGCCGGGGCCGGTCGTCCAATGGCCGATGACCGGGGCCGGCGCGTTGTTGGTCAGCAGCGTCGGGCCGACGCCGACGAAGGCGTAGGGCGAGAACCACGGGCTGCGAAAGAACACGTAGCGAAGCTGCGGGGTGAGCTCGATCAAGGTGCCGGGGAGCTTGTCCTCGATCCCGGGGTAGGTCGCTTTGAGATCCTGGCCGAAGATCAAGTGGGTGCCGCCGACCGTCCCGCCAAGCTCGAGGCCGTTGGCGACGAAGTAGCCGGCGCCAGCGGTCCAGCCGAGCGTGACCAAATCGGGGCTGATCCCAAACCCGAAGCCGACCCGGGGGATCACGGTCCCGCGGGCGAAGGGCCGGCCCTGCTCGTCGAGTCCGGCGTCCGCGGCGGTGCTCCACAGCAGGCCGAGGACGAGGATCGGGAGCCAGGTGCAGACGCGACGCATGTCCCGAGCATAACGCCTGATCACGGCTCAGTGACAGCGCGAGAAGATGAACTCTCCCCACCAAGGCCGCCGGCGCAGCCCGCAAGCGCAGCGCAGAGCATCACAGTGGGCCCAACGAACCATTGCAAGCGCGCGCGCTTGGAGGGAGAGACACGTGAGCCGAGCATCCCCGGCACGCTATCATCCGTGCTGCGTGAGTCCACCGCTTGCCCGATGACGCGAGAGGCCACGCGCGGCGCCGAGCAAGCGGCCGAACACGTGCTCGCCCTCGCGTCCGCCTCGACGCCCCCGCGAGAGCGGGCTCTCGTCGGCGATCCAGCCGGCGGGCGGGCGCGCCACGGCCGGCGCACGCGGAGCCGAGCGAGGCTGTCAGCGGGCGTGGGGCGACTCCAGCGAGCGCTGTCGACAGCCGTTCGTGCGTGAGCCGTCGACGCGCCCAGGCCGAGGGGGTACAAGTTCGAAGTCATGGAAGTCATGAACGACGGCGTGGCGCAGATCCAGATTACGGGCTTCGGCTCGCTGGCGGACGTAACCTTGGCGCCTGGTCGGCTGACCGCGCTGATCGGCGCGAACGGTTCGGGAAAATCGAACCTGTTGCGGGTGCTGCAGATGGTGCCGCTCATGCGCACAGGCTCGTTGCAGACCTTTGTCGGGCAGGCGGGCGGCGCGTCATCGCTGTTGCACTACGGGCCCACGCGGACTCAGACGATGACGATCGAGCTGGAGTTCGCCCAGGCCGAGCGGCGCAATTCGTACTTTGCTCGGCTCGGCTTCGCCGCCGGAGACCGACTCATCTATCTCGACGAGGCGGTCGGATACCAGCGCGACCCGGACTCGCCTATTCGGCGGACCTCGCTCGGCGCCGGCCACTGGGAGTCGTTGTTGGGCGAGGTGAAGAACGACCCGACGGCCAGGGCGGTCAATTATTGGCTGTCCAAGCTCAACTTCTTTCATTTTCACGACACGTCGATGACTTCGGCGCTGCGCACTCACGCCCGCGCAGTCGACGATCGCTACCTGCGCTCCGATGGCAGCAACTTAGCGGCTTACCTCGCGCGTCTCGAGCAGAGCGAGGAACAGACAGATCAGAAGGCATGGCGCCGCATCAATAAGTTCGTCCAGCAGATCTCACCATCGGTGAAGACGCTATGCCCGACGCCGACTAACGGCGCCACGGTTCGTCTCGATTGGATCGACGATCAGGACGAACGTTTTGCTGCACATCAACTGTCCGACGGCACCTTGCGCGCCATCGCCTTGATCACGGCGCTCGCTCAACCGACCGCACGGCTGCCCAAGTTCATCAGCATCGACGAGCCCGAACTGGGCCTTCATCCGGCCGCGCTCAGGCTGCTGGCCGAACTGGTGCGATCGGTCGCTCGCCATACCCAGGTCCTGTTTGCCACCCAGTCCACGGCGTTGTTGAACTACTTCGACCCCAGCGAGGCGGGGGCGAGTTCGTTTCGCAGGCTCGATCCGACGGCGCTCGATGGCTGGCTCGATGACTACAGTCTCTCGGAGATCTTCGACAAGGGCGTGATCGGAGTCGTCGTCGAGGGCTAAGAGGTCAACGACGGCAAGCTGACGGCGCCGTCCAAGCGCCTGCTCCAGCACATCCCGAGCTACCGCAAGGCGCTGCACGGACCGCTCGTGGTGGAGGAGACCGGGCTGCCTTCGCTTCGTCACCGCTGCCCACGTTTCGATGCGTGGGTCGAGCGACTCGAGAATCTCGACGACGACTCCTGACCGCTCCCAGCCGATCAAAAGCGCCTGAATTCGTCGTCGGCGGCCAGCCTCAGCGAGCGCTGCTGCTGGTAGTCTGCGAGATCCTCGTCAGGGAAATCATAGGGATCGCGGCGAATCATCACATTCGGCAGGCGGGCTGCGAGGCGCTCGCGCGCCTCGCCGCTGTCGGCGGGGTTGAGCACGACGATCCGCGGGACTTGGGCGAAGGCCTTGGCGTGCGCCAGCATGCTCCCGATGCCCGTGTCGCTCAGATCGCTGCGGTCGAGCACGAGCGAGTCGAGCTGCGCGAGCAAGGGCGCTCGGGCGAGGCGCTTGATCAGCTCGTCGCCCTCGTCAGACTGTGCGACCAGCAGCGTCTCGAGCCGCGGGAACTCGACGCGCGCCCAGCTGAAGAGGCCGGGTTCATACAGATGCAGGGTCTCGAGCGCCGGCAGCCGCCAGGTCCAAGGTTTTAAGCGTGGGCTTCGGACCGGCCAGCCCAGCTTGAGTTCACGCAAGCGCGGGTGGCTGATGGCGCCGGTGAGCGGCCCGTGGAGCTCGAGTCGCTCGAGCGAGGGCATGGTATCGAGCAGGGTTTGCAGCGACGGCAACCGCTGTGCGGTGGTCTTGACGTAGCTTCGCGGGTCGCCCAAGACCAGCTCGCGCAGCGCCGGGTGCCGACGCGTGGCCAACATGTCTACGATTCGGCCGTAGGCCAGGGTCTCGACCTGCACGATGATGCGAAGCTCGAGCAGCAGCCGGGCGACCGGCGAATTGAGCAGCGCGCGGACGAGGGTGTCGAACTTGACGATGTCGCTGCGGGGCTCGTGGAGGGTGGCGCCGACGATCATTCCCAATCGCCGCTCGAACTCGACGACGCCGGTCAGGCCGCCTGAGATGTCGCTCGAGGCCAAGCTGACGCCCAGCAGCTCGCGGGCGTGGGCCCGCTCGAACTGCGCGATCTTGGCTTCGAGCGAGCTGCGCTGCGCTGGTGACTCGGCGCGGGCGAGGGCCAGGCCGAGGCCGAGGCGCTCGCCGACGAGGGGCTCGCGCTCCTGCAAGAAGTCGGCGTAAACCGCCCAATTATCGAGCTGGGTTGGGTCCTGGGCGATCGCCAGCTCGAGCGCCTCGGCCCCGGGCAGCGTCGGCCGAGGGGCGCGCTTGGACGCCTCGTCCTCGACCTCGACCCAGCCGCGGCCGAGGCGGCTGCGGATCTTCTGCTGGGCCGCGCTTCGGGCCCCGCTCGCGCGCGCGTAGCTGCGCTGCTCGTGGTCCTCCTCGTCTTCGCCGGGGACTTGGCCAGGGGGATAATCGGCCCAGCCGCGGCGCATCTCGACGACTCGATCGACGACGCGGACCGCCCAGTATTGATCCTGGTCGCCGCCGCGTGAGCTCCGTTCGAATCGCCGCCATTCGCTCATCGGCCGCAACATAGCAAGGCTCGCCGCTGTTGCGGCGAGCTGTGGCCGGCAAGGAGATCCCCTCCACCATGCGAGTACGCTCACACCTGACCGTCGCTGATGTAGCAAACCGGATCCAGTAGCGATCCAGGTCGCGAGTAGCGTCGATAGTGCTTGCAAGCCGCGAGCCGCCACGCCATGCTGGCGCACCCGAGACAGGCTCCAAGGCGCGATCTGGGCGCCAAGCTCCTGCTGCCCCGGTTGCCACCCAAACGAAGATCATCAATGTTCGCGAAGAGCCCCATCTACGTCCTCCTCGTATCCACAGTCACCTTCGGGATCTACGGCATCATTTGGCTGTACAAGACCTCCGAAGAGATGAAGCAGCGCGGCGTCGAACTGCCAAGCTTCATCATGACGTTCATTCCCATTCTCAACTTTCTGTATCTCTGGAAGTACTACCAGGGCGTCGAAAAGCTGAGCAAAGGCGAGCACACGGCGGCGATGTTGTTCCTGTTCTCGCTGCTCGGGCCGCTCGGCCTGGTCGCGTTCTGGCAGACCCAGACGACCTTCAACAAGGTCGCCGCCGCCGGTTGACCTGAGCTCCTCGTTCGCGATCGCGCCCGGGTTCACCGTGAACCTGGGCGCACTCGCGAGCGCTGACCCCCCAGCGAACTAGCGGCGCCGTGGCCAGCCCACGCCAAGACCCCGCCCGCGCGCGGACGGGGTCTTTTTTTGCGAGCGATCCGAGCGGGCCTCAGCCCATCATCGAGGCCATCGCCGACCCAATGTCGGACGGCGTCTCGGCGATCTTCACCCCGGCGGAGCGCAGCGCGTCGAGCTTGGCTTCGGCGGTGCCCATGCCACCCGAGATGATCGCCCCGGCGTGGCCCATGCGCTTGCCGGGCGGGGCCGAGACCCCGGCGATGAACCCAACGACCGGC
>Ga0114946_10003160_pt1 | contig 11196 bp, 8 predicted proteins | sample WalLakDeSediment_FD_88676 | JGI IMG/M metagenome (GOLD analysis project Ga0114946, IMG submission 88676) | Lake sediment microbial communities from Walker lake, Nevada to study Microbial Dark Matter (Phase II) - Walker Lake 11/02/13 Deep Sediment | ecosystem: Environmental > Aquatic > Freshwater...
CGCCACCGGGTGCACGGCGAACTTCACGTCCACGCCCCGCTCCTCCAGGAGGTCGCAGAGCTTCTTCAGGTCGTGCTGGGCCTGGGCCACCGCCAGGCCGTACCCCGGCACCACCACCACGGACTGGCAGTAGGCCAGGATCATGGCGGCGCCCTCGGCGTCCACGGAGCGGGCCGTCTTGTCACCGGCACCGATGGAGGCGGCGGTGGCGCCCTCCGTTCCGAAGCCGCCGAACATGACGTTGGCCAGGGACCGGTTCATGGCCTTGCACATGAGGTTCGTCAGGATCAGGCCCGCCGCTCCCACCAGTGCGCCGGCGATGATGAGGATCATGTTCCCCAGGATGAACCCGGCCGCCGAGGCCGCCAGCCCCGAGTAGGAGTTCAGGAGGGAGATGGCCACGGGCATGTCGGCGCCGCCGATGGCGTTCACCAGCAGGATCCCCAGGAGGAGGGCCGCTGCGATGAACACAAGGAAGAGGACCATGCTGGGATCCTGGACGGCGACGTACGTTCCGACGCCCAAGAGCCCGACGAAGAGCAAGGCGGTGATGGCCTGGATGAACTTGTTGGTCACCGGGTTGCCCGTGATCATCCCGGAGAGCTTTCCGAAGGCCACGATGCTTCCTGAGAAGGTCACGGCCCCGATGAGCATCCCGATCATGATGGTGGAGCCCGGGCCCAGTGGAAGGGCTCCCAGGGGCTGCAGGCGTACGAACTCAGCCCCGGCAACCAATGCCGAAGCCCCGCCTCCGAACCCGTTGAAGATCCCCACCATCTCGGGCATGGACGTCATCTTCACCAGTCGGGCCGCCGTGGCCCCGATGAGGGAACCGACGATGATCCCTATGCCGATCCAGGTCCAGGTGAGAATGTCTTGCTCTATGAGGGTGACCACGATGGCCAGGAGCATGGCTGCGGAGGCCATGACATTGCCCCTTCGGGCCGTGGCGGGAGAGGAGAGCTGCTTGAGGCCGACGACGAAGAGAAGCGCCGACACGAGATAGGCGAGTTGCGTGACCAGGTTCACTGAGAATCCCTCGTTCTTATGTTCGAAGTCGTGGGAAGACCCGAAGAGGTGAGGCCGGATCTCATTTCTTCTTGAACATCTCGAGCATCCGATCCGTCACCATGAACCCTCCCACCACGTTGATGGTGGCGAAGATGATGGAGACCAGCCCCATAATGACCACCACCGGCTCTCGGGCCATGTCGGCCTCGGCAGAGACGATGAGAGCACCGATGAGTGCGATGCCTGAAATGGCGTTCGCGCCGCTCATCAGGGGCGTGTGCAGAGTCGGGGGCACCTTCGTAATGACCTCCTTCCCGGCGAGGGTCGCCAGGACGAAGACGTAGAGGGCCACCAACATGATTGGCATGCTTTCCATTGAGGAATCTCCCGCAGTGGAAGTTCAGGGTTTCCGGCAACCGATCACGCGGTCGCGCCCAGGGCCTCTTGGGTGGGCCCGTGCCTCACCTCGTTCTGGAAGGTGACGCAGACACCGTCCAGTACCTCGTTCTCCCAGTTCAGGTCTAGCTTCCCTTCCTTGTCCCTCATCTCCATGACGAAGGTGACGAGGTTCTTGGAGAACATCTGGCTGGCGTGATACGGCATGGACGCCGGGAGGTTCACCGGGCCCAGGACCATGACACCGTTGTGGACGACGGTCTCACCGGCCTTGGTGAGCTCGCAGTTGCCGCCGGTCTCGGCCGCCAGGTCCACGATGGCGGAGCCGGGCTTCATGCTCTCCACCATCTCCCTGGTGATCAGCACCGGAGCCTTCCGCCCCGGGATCTGGGCCGTGGTGATCACCACATCGGCGTCCTTGACGGATCCGGCGATGAGCTCCAGCTCTCTCTCGTGCTGGTCCTTGCTCAGCTCCTTGGCGTAGCCGCCCTCGTCCTCCATGTCGGCCGAAAGCTCCATCTCCAGGAACTTGGCCCCGAGGCTCTCCACCTGCTCCTTCACGGCTGGGCGGACGTCGAAGGCCTCCATACGGGCCCCGAGCCGCCGGAAGGTGGCCAGGGCCTGGAGGCCGGCGACGCCGGCGCCCAGGACCAGGGTCTTGGCAGGTCGGATCGTTCCCGCCGCCGTCGTGAGCATGGGGAGGAACTTCCCGATGGCGTTCGCTCCCAAGAGGACCGCCTTGTACCCCGCCACCGTGGCCTGGGAGGACAGGATGTCCATGGTCTGGGCCCTGGTGATGCGGGGCATGAGGTCCAGGGCCATGGTGGTGACGCCGGCGTCCTTGAGAGCCTTCACTACTGCCAGGTTCGCCGAGGGCTGGAGGGAGCAGATCAGAATATGCCCGTTCGCCAGAATCCCCACCTCGTCCACCGCAGGGGGAAGGATTTTGGCGACGATGTCGGCTCCGGCCACCGCGGATGCGGCGTCAGGGGCGATGACAGCGCCCTCCGCCTCGTACATGGAGTCCAGGAATCCGGCGGCCAGGCCGGCATCCTTCTCCACCACCACCTGGATCTCCTTCTTCATCAGGAATTTCACGCCCTCCGGAACGAGACCCACCCGGCTCTCGTTCGGATTGGTTTCCCTCAGGACCGCGACCTTCATGCGTCAACTCCGGGTTGGCGAGCGAATATGTCGGCGATGTCGGCGTTGGGGAGGGTGGACTCCCCCGTCCCGTCCCCTCTTGGCCGGCGCGGGGTCCGAAGGCGACTTCCCGCTTTGGGGGGGAAAAGTAACGTCCTTTTCTCCGGTGGCAACGTCACGGGTGGCGTTGCCTTATGCCACGGCCCGTGTCATCGTGTGCGAATGCCCCCTCTCATGCCGGTTCACCTGACCCGGCCCAGGAAGCCCTTTCGCTCAGGGTAGGGGAGGATGTCAATGGGAGGATTCCTCATGACCGACCCTATGGCTTCTCTGGAAGGCCCTTCCAGTGCGGGTGGTCTCAACCGTCGTGATTTCCTGTCCTATTTCTCCGGGATCGGTCTGTCGGGAACACTCCTCCCGGGCGTTCTCTGGGCGAGGATGCAGGAGCACCAGGAAATTACGGCGGGAAGCCTGGCGGAGGCGGAGAAGATTGCCGGCCTCCAATTCACGGAGGAGCAGAGGGAGGAGATGGTGAGGGGATTGAACGGAAACCTGCGGCAATACGATGCCCTCAGGGCGATCCCCATCCCCAACGAGGTTCCTCCGGCCCTCCACTTCGATCCCGTGCTTCCCCACATGCCGGTGCCATCCTTGGCCCGGCCGGCGCGCCCGAGCCGGGCGCCTTCCGTCAGGCTGCCGGAGGACCTGGAGAACGTAGCCTTCTGGCCCGTGCTTCACCTGGCCGAGCTCCTGCGAAGTCGCCAGGTCACGTCGGAGGCCCTCACCAGGATGTACCTGGACAGGCTCAAGCGGCACGGCCCCACACTGGAGTGTGTCGTCACCCTCACGGAAGAAAGGGCCCTTCGCCAGGCCCGTCGGGCGGACGAGGAGATGGCCGTTGGCCGATACAGGGGGCCCCTGCATGGGATTCCGTGGGGGGCGAAGGACCTCCTGGCCGTGAGAGGTTATCCCACCACCTGGGGCGCCCGTCCGTATGCAGACCAGGTCATGAACACCGACGCCGAGGTGGTCAGGCGCCTGGACGAAGCGGGGGCGGTGCTTGTGGCCAAGCTGACCCTGGGGGCCCTGGCCATGGGGGACGTCTGGTTCGGAGGCCGAACCCGAAATCCCTGGGACCTGGAACAGGGGTCCAGCGGCTCTTCGGCAGGCTCGGCAGCCGCCACCGTCGCTGGGCTTGTGGGCTTCGCCATCGGGAGCGAGACGTTGGGGTCCATTGTCTCACCCTGCACGCGCTGCGGAGCCACGGGTCTCCGACCCACCTTCGGGCGGGTGAGCCGGGCCGGTGCCATGGCTCTCTCCTGGAGCATGGACAAGCTTGGGCCCATCTGTCGGACCGTGGAGGATTGTGCCCTGGTCCTGGACGCCATTCACGGGGCCGACGGGACGGACCCCACGGCCCGGACCCTGCCTTTCAACTGGGATGCGGGAAGACCTCTCTCCGAGATCCGGATCGGCTACTATCGGCGAGCTTTCGAGGAAGGGAACAGCCGTACCCGTGCCCTGGACCTCCGGGCGCTGGAAGTCCTCAGGGGCCTGGGCGTGGCTCCTATCCCCGTGGATCTGCCCGGGGGTTTTCCCGTGGGTGCCCTCAGGATCATCCTCAACGCCGAGGCGGCGGCGGCCTTTGACGACCTGACCCGAAGCGGAAGGGACAGTCTCCTGGTGCGGCAGGACACGGGGGCGTGGCCCAACATCTTCCGGCAGGCCCGGATGATCCCGGCGGTGGAGTTCATCCAGGCCAACCGGGTCAGGACCATGGTCATGGGCGCCCTGGAATCCGCATTGGAGGGGGTGGACGTCTTCATGGCCCCGTCCTCCTGGGGGAATCAACTCCTCATGACCAACCTCACGGGTCACCCGGTGGTGGTGGCACCCTCGGGGTTCGACGAGGAGAACAGCCCGGCCAGCATCTCCTTCGTGGGTAGACTCTGGGGAGAATCAGACGCTTTGAGGGTTGCCAAGGCCTGGCAGGATGCCACGGACCACCACCTGACGCATCCACCGCTCTTCGCCGGCTGAAGGCTTCAGACTCCGGCGGGTCCTGGATGCCCTCCGTTCGCCAGGAGGTACTCCACCGCCTCCGGAAAGGTCGGGAAGCGGAGAAAATCCTCCGAGAACGGCGGCACGTTGTCGTAGGACCACATCTCGTAGGGTTCCACCAGAATGGCCCCCCCGCCGGCTGCCAGTGCCGGGTTGATGTCGCTCCTGAAGCTGTTCCCGATCATGGTGGAGCCTGCCGGATGGGAGACATGGAAGTAGGCAAGGGCTTCCAGAAAAGCCTCGGAGGTTTTATTCGGAGTGATGCGTATCCGATCCGGCGCGACGATCTCCGTGACTCCAGACTCCCGCATCCGGGCCAGCTGGAAGTCGGGGTGGGATGCCTGGGAGTAGAGGATCGTGGAGGTGGCGGCTGCCAGCTCCGCCAGGGCCTCCAGGGTTCCCGGCATGACCCGGGGGTGTCCCATGAAGTCCCTTCCCAGTGCCGCGCACTCCTCTGCCACCCGATGATCGGGACGGCGTCCCCCGTGAAGACAGAGGCGCAGATACGTGTCCCGGAAGGAAGGCTCCATCCTGAACGGACCCATGCCGAAGAGGACGAGCAGCTCGGGCTCCACGTCCAGGTGGTGCACCCTATGAGCTTCCTCCCGGGAGAACCCCTCCACCACCAGGCGCTGGAATAGGGCCTCCCGGGCCTCCTGGAAGGCCGGCGCCGTTTCCACCAGCGTGTCGTCGAAGTCCACGAGAACCAGCTCCCGCATCCTTGTCCCTCCCTCCGTTCTCCGGCGAGCCCCAACCCGTACGGCCATGAAATCGTGAAGACCTTCCTTGGGCGGGCGGGGTTCCGGAGGAGGTCCCGTCCCATGGGGCCATGTAGTCGCCCCGACAAAGCGTCATCGTTACAAGAAGACTCTCGGCAGGAGGCCTTGGAAAGGCAAGGTCTCCTTACCCCCTGGCACTCCCGGAGGAAAGGAAATCGTGCTGGCTCAGGTCAAGTCTGCGGCCCTCAGGGGTATCGAAAGCTATGTGGTCCGGGTGGAAGTGCACATGGGGAGCGGCATTCCGGCCTTCTCGGTGGTGGGCCTGGCGGAGGGAGCGGTACGGGAGGGCAAGGAGCGTGTGTGGGCCGCCCTGCACACTTCCGGTTTCTCCCTTCCACCCTGCAAGATCACGGTGAACCTTGCACCGGCGGACGTTCGCAAGGAGGGGAGCGCTTTCGACCTGCCTCTGGCCCTGGGTCTCCTGGCAGGATTGGGGAGGATCCCATTGGATGCCCTGTCCGGCTCGGCCTTCGTAGGTGAGTTGGGGTTGGACGGCACCGTCCGGCCCGTTCGGGGGGTCCTGTCCATGGCCGAGGCCTGTAAGCAAGCCGGTCTTCAGACGCTTGTCGTTCCGGACGCCAACGCCCCGGAGGGTGCTGTGATGGGGGGGCTGAAGATTCTCGGTGCCCGATCGCTGCCGGAGGTTGTTCGTCATCTGTGCGGAGAGGAGGTGATCCTGCCCCTGGAACTGGACGCCGGGGCGCTACTGGACGAGGGCGACAAGGCGGGGCCGGACATGGGAGAAGTGAGGGGTCAGGAGCATGTGAAGCGTGCCCTGGAGGTGGCGGCGGCAGGAGGGCACAACATCCTTCTCCTGGGCCCCCCGGGGTCCGGCAAGACGATGCTTGCCAGGCGGTTGCCCGGGATCCTTCCCCCCATGACCCTGGAGGAAGCCGTGGAGGTGACGCGGATCCACTCGGTGGCCGGACTCCTGGCGCCGGGGGAGCCCCTCCTTCGGTCCCGGCCATTCCGGGCGCCGCACCACACCGTCAGCGACGGAGGCCTGGTGGGTGGGGGAGGGGTGCCAAGGCCCGGAGAGGTGAGTCTGGCACATCACGGAGTTCTCTTCCTGGACGAGCTACCGGAATACCGCCGCAACGTCCTGGAGGCTCTCCGGCAGCCGCTGGAGGACGGTCATATCGTTCTGGCTCGGGCCCGGGCCTCCCTCCGGTTCCCGTCCCGGTTTGTCTTCGTCGCCGCCATGAATCCTTGCCCCTGCGGATTCTTCGGCGACGGCTCGGATCGCTGCACCTGTGATCCTTCAACGGTTTCAAGATACCGGGCCAGGATATCGGGCCCTCTCCTGGACCGGGTGGATCTCCACGTGCCCGTGCGCCGGGTCCCCTTCCAGGCCCTGGCGGGTCCGGAGGCGAAGGAGGAGACTTCGTCCATCCGGGAGAGGGTCCGGGAGGCCCGGGCGAAGCAGAGTGAACGGTTCCGGGGCCAGAAGGGCATCTACAGTAATGGCCACATGGGTGTGCGGGAGATCCGTAGGTTCTGCCGGCTTTCACCGGAGGTCGGACGCTCATTGCAGAGGGCCATGGACCGGTTCGGCCTCTCCGCAAGGGCCTACCACCGCATCCTCAAGGTGGCCAGGACCGTGGCGGATCTGGCCCAGTCCAGCGAGATTGGGCCGTTCCATGTGAGCGAAGCCATCCAGTACCGGGCCCTGGATCGGGCCGCGCCACTCTGACCACGGCAAGCCGGACAACGGCAACTCCCGGTCCGGCTCTCCTTCTTGCGGGAATGTGGACACGGTATCGAGCAGCAAGACGGGTATGTCTCCTCCAGAGGAAGCTGAGGCCGGGAGCAGTTCGCCGTGCGGCCCGGAGCGCCGGTTCTCGCCTCCCTCGAGAGCCAGGCCTCCAGACGGCGTGGGGGACGGTCCGTCCGAGGGTCCGGGCTCCCCAGGGAGTCGGCGTTGGAAAGTGGGCCTGGCCCTGGCGAGCCTGTATCTCATCTGGGGATCCACCTATCTGGCCATCCGCATCGCCATCGACACCCTGCCTCCCTTCCTCATGGCCGGTGTCAGGTTCCTGGTGGCCGGTGGGATACTCGTCGGGTGGGCTCGAAGCAGGGGTGCCGACCGCCCTGGTGCCGGTCTGTGGAAGACGGCCACCGTGTCTGGGATTTTGATGTTCCTCGTTGGGAACGGAAGCGTGGTGTGGGCCGAGCAGTTCGTTCCCTCTGGCTTGGTGGCGCTGATCGTAGCAACGGTTCCCTTGTGGATCGTCCTCCAGGACTGGGGTTTCGGTCGGGGGGGACCGCCGGGGCCCGGTGTGATGTTCGGCATCCTGGTGGGGTTCTCGGGTGTGGCCATCCTGGTGTCGGGGTCCGAGATCGGCCGGTCCGGTCCGGAGCAACTTCTGGGAGGAGTCTTCGTGCTCATCGGGGCCGGATGCTGGGCAGCCGGATCGTTGGTGGCCCGGTACGGGGCCCATCCCCCCTCGGCGGCAATGGGCAATGGGATGCAGATGGTGGCGGGGGGGGTGTCGCTCCTGGTCCTGGGCCTGGTGACGGGTGAGGCGGCATCCTTCGATCCCTCCTCGTTTTCGTTGCATTCCCTGGCGGCTCTTCTCTACCTGACTGTCTTCGGGTCCTTGGTGGGTTTTTCCTCCTATATCTGGCTCCTCAGGAATACGACGCCCGCCGTGGCTTCCACGTATGCCTATGTGAACCCCGTGGTGGCTCTCTTTCTGGGGTGGGCCCTGGCCGGTGAGCCCCTCTCCGTCCGGACGGGTCTTGCCGCCTTCGTGATCCTTTCCTCTGTCGTCTTGATCACGGCTCGGCCCGTTCGCGGGCATGTGGGGCGGAGGGGGGGGGCTCATGATCCGGAGAAAGGCTGATGCTTCCATAGCCCCGGAAAGGACCGGACTCCCCTCCCGACGGGTAGCACTGGTGGCGATGGGGTCGAATTCCTTAGGATATTCGCTGGGCTCCCGGGATTCCGCCCGGGGCACCCGGGTTCCCTCCGATGCCGAGGCGGAGGCCGGAGCATGACTGCACTGTGGGGATGGCTTCCACCGGTGATGGTTCAAGAGGTCCCCGGATCCGAGGTGCCGGATTCCGGGCCCGCAGGGCCGGTGGGGGAGTTGTTTCGGGGAGCGGGGAGCGGGTTCAGGGACTGGCTCCACGGTATGACCGGGCTCGGCCCGGAGGTCCAGAGAAACCTCCTTCTCTCCGTCGTAGCCATCGCCATCATCTACACAATCCGGCATCTGGTCCTGAGGGTCGTGGACCGTCGGGTGGACGATTCCCGCCTCCTTTATCAATGGTCCAAGGTCTCCTCCCACATCGCCCTGCTCCTGGTCTTCATCGTGGTGGGGACGGTGTGGTTCGAGGGCCTCCGCACCCTCGGGACGTTCCTGGGGCTTCTTTCGGCCGGCATCGCCATCGCCCTGAAGGACGTAGTCACCAGCCTGGCGGGGTGGGGCTTCATCCTCTGGAGGCGCCCCTTCCAGCTCGGGGATCGCATCCAGATCGGCACCCGGGCGGGAGACGTGGTGGACATCCGCATCTTCCAGTTCACCCTCCTGGAGATCGGGAACTGGGTCAATGCAGACCAGAGCACCGGCCGGATCATCCACGTGCCGAACTCCCTTGTGTTCACCGAGCCTCTCTCCAACTACACGGCCCAGTTCAACTTCATCTGGAATGAGCTTCCGGTCCCTCTCACCTTCGAGAGCAACTGGAAGAAGGCCAAGGCCATCCTCCAGGAAATCGTTGACGAGAAGATGGGCGGCGTTGTGGCGGAAGCGGAGCAAGCGGTGAAGAGCGCCTCCAGGAAATACCTGATCCACTTCCGGAAGCTCACGCCCAAGGTCTATACCTCCGTAGAGGATTCGGGAGTTATCCTTACGCTTCGGTTCGCTTGCCCTGTCCGGGAACGCCGCGGGCGGGCCGAGGCCCTATGGGAGGCGATCCTGGAGGCGTTTGCACAGGAGCCGGACATCGTCTTCGCCTATCCCACCACCCGGATGTACCACAACATCCTGGAGGGGAAGGAAGGTGCCAAGGCTCCCATCCCGCCGGGCCTCGGAGGCGGGCCCGCCCCGGGAGGGAAAGGATAGGATGATCCGGTGAAAGGCGCCTCCTGGCATTACCTGGATTTCGCCGCCACGTCCGCCATCCGTCCGCCCCGGGTGGCCGAGGCGGTGCACCGCTTCCTTGTGGAGGTGGGATCCACCCCCGGTCGTGGTGGGCACCGGCTGGCCCTGGAGGCGGGGAGGCTCGCCCTGGGGTGCAGGCAGGCTGTGACCCGGGTTCTCGGCCTGGGAAGCGATCCCTCGAGGGTAGCCTTCTGCCAGAACGCAACACAGGCACTGAACACGGCCCTGGCCGGGGTCCTCAAGTCGGGCGATGCGGTGGTGGTCACGGCCTTCGACCACAACGCCGTCCTCCGTCCGGTCCATCGCCTGGCCTCGGAGCGGGGTGTCGAGGTCCGGATGGTGGAAGGCGATGCGGGGGGAAACCTGGATCTGGACGGCGCCAGGATGCTCCTGGATGGAGCCCGGCTGCTGGTGGTGAACGGAGCGTCCAACGTGCTTGGAACCTCCCTTCCCGTGGGGGACCTCTCGGCCATGGCCCATGAGGCTGGAGCCCTGGTCCTGGTGGACGCTGCCCAGTGGGGAGGGCATTTCGCGGAGAGCCTGGCTGATCTCGGTGCGGATCTGGTGGCTTTCACCGGGCACAAGGCTCTCCTGGGTCCCCAGGGCATAGGGGGGCTGTGGGTTCGAGGGGGACTCCAGGTCGATCCCCTGTTCGCGGGAGGCACGGGAGGTGATTCCCGTCGACGGGCGATGCCCGACTCCCTGCCGGACCGCCTGGAGGCCGGATCCGCCAACAGCCCAGGGATGGCGGGGCTTCTGGCCGGGATCTCGTTCCTCGAGGAGGAAGGGGTGGCGGCACTCCGGGGGAGAGAGATGGAGCTGAAGGCCCTGCTCCGGGACGGGCTGTCCAGCCTGCCTGGCGTTCGTGTGCTCTCTCCTCCCGGGGAGAAGGGCGTGGGGATCGTCACCGTGGTGTCGGATCGCATCGATCCTCCCACCCTGGCCATGAGGCTCGACAGGGAGTGGGGGGTCATGGTTCGCCATGGCTTGAATTGCGCTCCGGAAGTCCACAGGATCCTGGGTACCGAAGCTACGGGGGCGGTCCGGCTGTCTCTTGGATGGGCCTCCACCGCCGACGATGTGGACCGGGCCCTGGAAGGGATGTCGGCCCTGACTTCCCAACCTTCCGTCCCGGTTTCCTGATCAGAGAGGTCCATGCGAACCTTCGTCGCCATCAACGTGCCGAAGAAACAACGGGAGCGGATCCACCGGGCGGCTCGTGTGTTGCGGGAGCAGAACTATCCCGTGCGCTGGGTGGAGCCTGACCGATTCCACCTCACCCTGAAGTTTCTGGGTCAGGTGAGGAAGGAATCTCTCCCTGGAATCGAGGGCGTGCTGGGACGAATCGCCGGGGCTACCGGCCCGTTCACCATGGAATTCTCCGGTTTTGGAGCCTTCCCCACGCTCCGGCGGCCCTGGGTCCTTTGGGTGGGCGTGGACCCTACTCCCGCCCTGAGGTGCTTGAAGCAGGATCTGGAGTGGACGCTTTCGGATCTCGGGTTCGAGAGGGAGACCCGGGCCTTTCACCCTCATCTCACCCTGGGCCGCGCCACTTCCGACGCCGGACCCGGAGCCTTCAGGGGACTGGACTACCTGGCCCCGCCGCTCCAATTCAAGGGGGAGGTCAAAGTCTGGAAGCTGGACCTCATGGAGAGTTTTCTCTCCTCTTCCGGACCTCGCTACGAGATCGTTTCCAG
>Ga0114946_10003161_pt1 | contig 11193 bp, 11 predicted proteins | sample WalLakDeSediment_FD_88676 | JGI IMG/M metagenome (GOLD analysis project Ga0114946, IMG submission 88676) | Lake sediment microbial communities from Walker lake, Nevada to study Microbial Dark Matter (Phase II) - Walker Lake 11/02/13 Deep Sediment | ecosystem: Environmental > Aquatic >...
AGTTTATTGGCAGCAATAACTTCAGGAAAAAGAAAATTTAAAAAGTAAGCCGAAGAAACATAGAACAGGAGATCAGCGAAAGAGTCGAGTTCTTTGCCAAAATGTGACACCTGGTTTAAGCGGCGGGCTATAATGCCATCAAAAAAATCTGTTGAACCAATTAGAATGTAAGCCGCAAGAAACTGATAGTGGTATCCAAAATGTAGCAGCAGGTATAGCGCAGGCAACAGGACAATCCTTGATGCAGATAGTATATTTGGTATAGTCAGTTTCGATGACAAGCTCTGTCCTCCTAATGCAGTTTTTGATTAATCATAACACATGGCTATTGATGTGACTATCTATTCCTGGGCTCATGAGATCATAAGAAGTATATCAGCTCTTCAAACCACTTATTCTTTTTAACTCAATAACTTAATAACTTAATACACAGCGTACAGTTGCATGCTCCCATATTTATCTCACTCAATAAATGCCTTGCTGGCTATATTAAATTCTTCCTGTGTAGGCTTAAAGCATTTTTCCTTTTTTTCAAAGGATGCATCAAACTCAGCAATTGCTTCTTCGTTTAAACTGAAATAAACATCGCTAGGTAAGTATTTCCAGTAATTGTTACCTAAACAACCTTTTTCAAGCTCAAGCACCAATAAACTATATGGATATTTACCATCAGAATCACTGACATTAACACTTTTTGAGCCAACAAACCCGTGTTTGCAATAATTGTATGGGTGACCATCAATGACAATGACTTTATAACTTAAGGAAATAGCCATTTCTAACGTATGACGAATCAATTTGGAACCAATACCTTTTCTTTGAAGCTCAGGTAAGACACTAACCGGTCCAAATGTTATTGTATCAATACTCAAACCACTAACACTAACTAAACGGGATTTAGCATACATAATATTTCCAACAATTTTATCATCTAAAACTGCCACAAAATCCAGTTCAGGGAGAAAATCAGGGTGACTACGCATTACATGAGCAAGATAATGTTCATCGCAACCCGGCACATGTAGGTTCCAAAAAGCCTCTCGTGTTAGCTCTTCAACTTCTCTATAATCTTTTATGCATTCTTTTCGTATTACTAAGTCCAATTTTTAGTGTCTCCTTTATCGTTTGTCCAGCATGGAACACAAATTCCTGAAAATATCCTCAGTTAGCATCCAATGAGCAGCAATTTGTTAGCCGGGTAACTTCTTAGCAATGTAAAAACCATAACTTAAATAATCTTTATACTTATGATACAACCTTATTTCTTCCTTTTCCCCTTTGACAATCATTTTTGCCATATCAGAGTTACCATGCTTTTGGAGAAAATCAGCAAAGCGGTTTTCCATGGGACTGTAATAATTATCGATCCAACTACTCGGCGGTAAGAAGAAGAAAGCAACAGGCGAAAAACCATTTTCTTCCAGTATTTTAATTTTGCCTGATGCAGTACCTATTTCAGGATATTCCTTAGTCCAGTGTTTATCAATTTCTTCAGGCCGTGTTACTGTAGTCCAGGTAATTTCACTTATCGCTATAAATCCTCCGGTCTTCAGATAATGCTTCCAGTTTTTGATTCCTGACTCAAAGCCAATATTGTAGATAGCTCCTTCCGACCATATTAGGTCATATTCCTCCCTGCCAAAGGGGAGAGATTCCATAGACTTTTCAAGTGTTGTTATTTTATCTTTTAACCCCAGGTTCATGGCGCGTTTCTCTAGTTTTGCTAAAAAAACAGGAAATAAATCAACGGCAGTTATCTTTCCTTCCAAATTCTGCGCAAGTGTCATCGTTTGAGCACCCGAGCCACATCCAATATCTGCGATTTTTAAAGACTTACTTTGCACGATGTCAATAAAACTCAGAGCTTTCAGAGTATCAGCATCACTACCTGGACCCTGCCTTTCCGCATCAACGTGAAAATCAATCAGTAGTTCTATATCTGTCATTTTCATCCTCCTAAACCGGTGTTAATGAAGTTGTGAATCTCTTTTGCTTTTCCTTCTATATCCTTTGCTGCGATTGCTTTACAGGGCCATGGATTATAAAGCAATAAAAAGTATTAATCTCTCATTATGCTTAGCTCGATTATATAGGAATTAATTCCTGATCGTCAAAGGAATTTAGTAACATATTCCGGCCTTAAGTTGCTCTTAACGATTAACCTATTAAAATGAGCGTTTTTATTTTAAACAGCCTGATCTATAATATATAGGGAGGTTATAAAATGAATGAATATCTGATCGTATTAAATAAAGATGAAGACTCTTTATCTCTAGTTGACCTGAGCACAAAAAGCGAAATTAAAAAAATAAAAACCGCACATAATCCACATGAGATAGCCATAACTCCTGACGGGAAAAAATCTTATATAACCTGTTCACTGGGCAATGTGATCAACGTTATGGAAAACGATAACTTCACAATTGTTAAGACTATTGAACACGAAGCTTTCCATTTTCCGCATGGAGTCGCTGTAACCCCTGACGGTAAATTTCTTTTTGTCGCATCCACTTTCAGCAACATGATCTTTATTATTGATACCAGAAAAGACCAGATTGTAAAGCACTTCCCTACTTACCAGCTCTATTCACACATGATAGCCCTGTCTCCTGATGGGAAAACTATTTTTGTACCGAATATCGGCAGCGACAATATCACTGTAATTGATGTTGAAAAACAGGCTATAGCTAATCATTTCCCTGTAGGAGCAGGTCCGGAAGGGGTGGCTGTTCATCCTGATGGGAAAGCCCTGTATGTAGCCAACCAGAAAGAAGATACCCTCTACATAATAGACACCGAATCTTGTAAAACCCTTTATGAAAGGAAGCTGGGAAGTGTCCCCATCCGAATTGTCTTTTCCCGGAACGGTCAGTATGCTTTTATTCCCAACCGCATATCGGGGGACCTTTCGGTAATTCAGAGTAACTTTTTAGTTAAAGACAGAAAAGAACCCTGGGAAATAAAACGTATCCCATTGGGCATTTGGCCGGGCGGCCTGGTATTTGATCAGCAAGACAAATTTGCCTATGTAGCGAACAATAAAACCAATGACATATCGATTATAAACATTGAGCTAATGAAAGAAATGCCCGATCGCATAAAGGTGGGAGTTCACCCAGACGGTTTGGGCTACCTGGTAAAATAATAATCCCTGTCTTATATTCTTAGTAGCTAAATATTCAAAGCCGCTGGCATTAGAAATATAGCCACTTTCATAAGGAGAACTAATGCTGTTTTTATCTTTATCTATACTTTTCTCTACCCTTAACCATCTTTTATTTAAAGCATTTCCTCGCTTCAGGATTGAAGTAATTACCGCCCTGGTTGTTAATTATGGCGTATGCGTAATTATTGGATATAGCTCTACATTTCAAATTTTAATCGACCAGCCAATTCATCATCAAGACTGGTTTATTTATTCCATCATCCAGGGCGCACTCCTTGTAACCTGCCTGTTCCTAATTGCCTGGACTACGGAAAAACAGGGGGTAACTGTAGCCAGTTTAGCTTCCCGCCTATCGGTCGCTTTGCCAACAATTGCCGCTTTTTTCCTCTATGGCGATCTCGTCACCATGGCTAAAATCTTTGGCATTATTATGGCTCTCGCAGCGATATTTCTGAACAGCATTAAACCGAAAAACAGTCTGCACACCAGCGCAGTAATAAGCTTCCTGCCTATCAGTCTTTTCATCGGTTTTGGTTTACATTCAGCATTAATGAAACATGTACAATATAGCTACTTAGGCGACACAACGTACCACTCCTATGTAATGTCTTCATTTCTTTTTGCTTTCCTGATCAGTGGCGCTATTCTGATCTGGAGAAAACTAAAAGAAAACAGGAAAAGCAATTGGAAAGATATAGTTGCCGGTTTGGTTCTAGGCTGCTCGAATTACGGCTCGGTTTATTTCCTGATCAGAGCTTTAGGTATACCCGGGTGGGAAAGTTCGACAATTTTCCCCACTCAAAGCGTAGCCATTATCATATTTAGTTCTTTAAGCGCATGGCAACTGTTCAAAGAAGAAATCAGGAAACACTTGATTATTGCTATTTTTATCGGTACCCTGTCAATTATTCTGGTCAACCTTTAGAATTTTTAACTATTTTTTGACTATATCCATAGTAGGGGGGCTCTGCATGAAAAGAGAGCAAAAAACCAGGAAAGAAATAGTTAGAATAGGACGCCTGCTATATGATAAAGGTTTTGTCGCTGCCAATGATGGCAATATTAGCGTAAAACTCGATAAAAACACTATTTTAACCACCCCGACCGGTGTTAGTAAAGGCTTTATGAAACCTGGTATGATGGTTAAGGTAGATTTAGAAGGCAATATACTGGCGGGAAAACTAAAACCTTCCTCCGAACTAAAAATGCATTTGGAAGTATACCGGCAGCGGCCGGATATCCGCGCCGTATTACATGCCCATCCACCGGTAGCTACTGCCTTTGCAGTAGCAGGAAAACCATTGAACAAACCGGTATTGCCTGAAATAGTTTTAACCCTGGGGAAAATTCCCCTGGCAAGGTATGGAACCCCTTCAACAGAAGAAGTACCAAAAGCAATCAGAGAGTACATTAAAACAAATGATGCCCTTTTACTGGCAAATCACGGCGTGCTTACCATCGGCGAAGAACTCGTTATTGCCTTATATAAAATGGAAAGAGTTGAACATTATGCCAGGATAAGCCTTTATGCCAAATTGTTAGGTGGCGAACAGGAACTGCCTTCGGATGAATTAGAAAAGCTCTATCAAATAAGGAAACAAATGAATATTAATAATAATCCCTTATAGTTAACACAAGTGGGGTACCTGTAGCAAAAAAGTTTACCTTACTCCGTTAATACCTTTAATCATTTTTGTTATCCGTATTGCGGGTCTTCTCTCCTGCAGCAGAATAAAAACCCAGGTTATACCTGTGAATACTGGGCACTCCGGGGGGGACAAAGGCAATACGATCACCATCACTCAATGAAGTAGAAAGCGGCTTAATTAAGCGATTGATAAAAACTACTTCAACATCCTCATGTGGAATCTCAAGCCTTTTGCGCAACTCTTCAGCAGTCAGAGAACTGGTATATTTGCACTGCAAAGGATTACTCCGGCCGTGTTCTTTGAGCAAAAGGGATAGCTTCCCAAAAGCCCTCACCTCAACGCTGCCTATATCAATCACCTCATTAAGAGAGTTTAAATCCTTTTCATTGAAACAGGTATTACTCGCTAATGATATTAAGCAGTGTCCGGTAAAGGAAAACATTTCACCGGACACTGCCAAAACAACTTTAACCACCGGCAACCGGAGGAAAAACTGCCACCCGATCGCCATCGCGGAGTAAAAAATCTACAGGACGACTCTTGTGCCGGACGAATACCTGTTTCGCTTCATTATTCTTTATATCCAGATGCTCAATAAGATCTTCTACCTTCGCTCCTTCGGGTAGATATACTGAAAAAACCTCTGTACCTTTACCCTCCGGATGGTAGGTAGCCAGTGTAGCAAATAAGGCAACTTCTATTTTCATTATCCTTTACTCCCAAAATGTATCCAGCTCATCATCAGAGATATCAAAAACATCATTGTGAGGCGGTAGTTTCTCGAAACGCATAAATTCCGGTGGACGATCCGCTTCAATACCAATACCGGCTCTCTTGTTGAACTCTCTTTCAACTTTCAGTATTTCTGCTCCTATCCTGGTTACATCTTCACCGGTAAAATCAGAACCATACATGGCACTGACAGTTTCCACCATTCCGGCAAACCCGCTTTCGCTATCTATTACCGGAAAAGCAATGAAAAGGCAATATCCGCTGGCATCAATAAAAGCTGTTGTCTGCTGGAATGCCCGCGAGAGACCAAGCTTATCTTTAGGCGAGAGGGGATCTACCTTACCGCCTACAGCCAGGATTTCCGGTGCAATGGTATAACCCGCTGTATGATCAGCGCCCATAGGCGAGGTAATATAAGTAACCCCGATACCCTTAACTGCACGCGGATCATAAGCTGGCATACCCTGGCGCTTTACAGTTGGCACACGGGTTACACCGTATGCTTCGCCAGTTAAGTGTGAACCCTGCCCCAGAATGTGACCAAGTGGAGAGCGCTTACCAATTTCGCTCAGTAACTCAATGGCTTTGGGGCCGTCGCCAAAGTTAGCCAAACCCGCTTCCATGGCTACTCCAATCGTCACACCGGTTTCAATAGTATCAATGCCCAAATCATTACAGATTAGCACCAGCTCAGCCACATGATCAAGATTGTCTATGCCGCAATTTGCGCCAAGCGCCCAAACTGACTCATATTCCATGCAGGATACATGTTCACTACCGTCTTCCCTGGCGTAAACATTTGAGCAGTGAATAATGCAACCGGGATGGCAACTGTGCCCCATCATAGCGGCACCCCCCCGTCTTTCTGCCGCCTCAGCAAGAGCTTCACCGCTTATCTTGCTGGCGCCTTTAAATTCGCCATAACGAAAATTATTGGTAGGGAATCCACCTGCTTCGTTTAAAATATTAACCAGAACTGCCGTTCCAAAGCTGTTCAATCCGCCACCCTTCATGCTTATAGCATGAGATTGTATGGCTTCGACTAATTTTTTCTGACCGGCCTTAAACTTTTCCGGTTCTGCCGGTGTTACACCAGGTGCCCCTTCGTCATTTAACACTATTGCCTTTAAACCTTTACTACCCATTACAGCACCCAATCCCCCGCGTCCGGAATAACGTGATGGCCTGCCTTCCGGATCATTAAAAGCAATTCCGGCCATAGCCATTTTGGCTTCTCCGGCTGGCCCATTTAGACAAAAAGCAGTTTTTTCACCGTATTGATCCCATAGCATTTTTGCGCTCTCGTAAGTACCCTTACCCTTGAGTGCATCGCCTGCTACCAGTTTTCCTCCATTAACATCGAGTTCCAAAACCCAGCGCTGATCATCTTCAACAATACCTTCTACAACTATTGCTGTGTATCCCATACGCGCTAATTTCTGGGGGAAAGGTGAGCCGGCGTTGGATTCTTTTATCCCTCCGGTCATCGGAGATTTGCCCCCAACAGAAATACGCCCGGAATTCGGAGCATGGGTACCCGACACAATTCCCGGGGCGAAAATTAATTTGTTGCTCGGACCCAGGGGATGGCACCCGGCGGGCACTTCATCGCTAATCATCAGCGAAGTTAACCAGCGACCACCTTTCCCCTTATATTTATCCGGCAAACGTTCAACCTTTACACTCTTGTCATTCATGTTTACACGTACAATCTTTGACATACTGAATCCTCCTTTAATGTTTTTAAAGATTTAGTAGCCAATGCTTTGTGTGAGTGTATTTTCTGTTCTTTGTTTCATCTAATCATTTAGTTATGTCTGAGAACACTATTGGTAGCTGCTGGTAAATATTAGTGGGAAGTTTTACAATGTTTTTGTAACTGGAAAAATTATATCATGTTACTGATTAGCCGGTCAAACGATTATTGGAAAGCGCTTAATACAAGTTCAGGTACTTATATCTGCCTGGTAAGTTTCTTATAAGATCTTTTGATTGCCATGTCAGCTGAAAAGTGTTACAATATCTTAAGTGTTAAAAAGATGAGAATATCAGAATTTTCTTGAATCCTTTACCTGAAAAGCATAAGGAAGAGAGATAAGTTTGAAGCCACTCTTCTTTTTGCTCTTTTTAGGTGAAGGAGAAATCCATTGCAAGGTAATACAAAATGGTTTAATACAGATGAAAGCTTCATCGATAATAATTTAGTTACTGTTTTTTTATTTTACTTTTCGAAAGCACAGGGTGTTGTTTTTAAAACCCCTCAAGAAAAGCGGGATGTAATATTTGAAGCGATTAATAGCAACTGCGATTCGCTGGATGTAAAAGTAAACCCGATAAGCAAAAAGACAAGTCACTAAGAATCGAAAAAGGGCGTTTCCGGTCTATATGGGAACGCCCTGTTCTCTTTGAACAAGATAAGTAATTGTAATTAACTAATTCACTAAAGGATAGGATATAAATGAATTTTTTCGAAAGATTTAACCTTAAACTTCCTCTCATTCAGGGAGGAATGGCTGTTGGAGTATCTACGGCCACTTTAGCCGGAGCAGTAGCCCGTGAAGGTGGTATTGGAATTATCGGCGCTACAGGCATGAGCTGTGATGAGCTGAAGCAGGAGATCCGGCAGGCACGAACTCTGGCAAATAATGGGGTAATAGGCGTCAATATAATGTTTGCTATTCGCAATTTTGGTGAGTTAGTAAAAATAGCTATTCAGGAAAAGGTAGACTTAATTATTTCGGGTGCAGGGTTTTCCAGGGATATATTCAACTGGGGAAGAGAAGCAGACATTCCAATTGTAACTATAGTATCCACTTCACGGCTCGCACAAATAGCTGAAAAATTTGGCGCTGCGGCTGTTGTGGCCGAAGGAACAGAAGCTGGTGGTCATCTGGGCACAGACAAATCAACTTACGAGTTAATACCCGAAATTAAAGCTTCTGTTAAAATTCCTGTTATTGCCGCTGGAGGAATAACGGACTGCATTAGTATTTCTGAAATGATGAATTTGGGAGCAGATGGGGTACAATTAGGCACTAGGTTTGTCTTAAGTGAAGAATGTACTGTTGCCAAATCATTTAAAGAATACTATTTAAATGCCCGAGAAGAAGATGTTGTAATTATTAAAAGCCCTGTTGGGTTACCGGGGCGAGCACTTAAAAATGTGTTTTCTGAAGCTTTGGGATACAGAGAAAACCATAAACATAATTGTGATCACTGCTTAAAAGTTTGCTCCCAAGATTACTGCATATTACAAGCTTTAAAAAACAGTCGGGATGGAGATCTAGACCAGGGTATTATTTTTGCCGGAAAAAATGTATTTAAAATAAAAGAAGTACTTTCGGTTAAAAAAATAATTGAGAATTTTTCACAAGCCTTTTGTATCAATACTACCTGACAAAATATTCTGTTATAACCGGATCCATTAATATCCAGATAAGCATAATACTAAGTTCGCGCCATCGTAACCCTTTAAAATATTAATTAAAAATCAGTTTCTATCCTGTCTTTTCCTTTTTGCTTCGACTTGTACATAGCTCTATCAGCGCGCCTGACAACATCAGCAATGCTGCTATCTCCAGGTTTTAATTTAGTGATACCGAAACTAGCCGATGGATTTATCACTGCACCGTTATCAAGTTTAATGTTTAATCTCTTTATCCCTCCCTGTAAACGTTCTGCTTGCAGTAAAGCACCATCAAGATCGGTTGAAGTCAGCAACAATAAAAACTCTTCACCTCCATAGCGGCAAAAATAATCGACCTCCCTGATCCTGGTGGAACAAAATGTTGCGATCTCTTTGAGCACAGCATCCCCCGCATCATGTCCGTATTTGTCATTGATACTTTTAAAGTTATCTAAATCGAACATGATCAGGCAAAACTCTATGCCATAGCGCTCATGTTTTGTTAACTCTATTTCGGCCAGAGTATTAAAATGTGCCCTGTTCATCAATCCAGTCAGAAAATCCCGGTTAGCCAATAATTGCACTTCTTCATAAAGTCGGCCATTTTCCATGGCAATGGAAATATAAGAAGCGAGAGCTTTTATTAACTCGGGCTGGTGTTCGACATAAGCATGCCGGTGGTAACTCTGCACCGAAACTAAACCAGTGATGCTATCACCGCTTTTTAATGGCACATAAATAATTGAATTAGACTTATACTTACCAGAAGGATCTGTCGTGGCAACAGATTCAATATATTGATAGTATTCCCGAGCAACATCATTAATTATTACTTCTTTTTTGTTGTTAATACACCAGGCGCCAAAACTGTCTCCCCGGGCGGTATTTAATTTGAACGGTTCTACCCACTGACCATTTTCCATAAAAAAACGGTAAGTGATCTCCTGATCTTTTTCAGAATAGAGACCTAAACCAAAAACATAAGCATCCATAATTTTGTTGATGTTCTCATAAGTAATCTGCACTATTTTTTTCAGATCCAGCGAAGAAGCAATCTCTTTACCGATGTAGCTGATTGTAGACATCTGCTCATAGAGTTTATGATAGTATTCTGCTTCCTTTGTAAGCATACTGAGCTTTATACCATCTATTTTTTTGCTGGTTTCTTCATTAAATAACTGATGAGATCTGCAGTGGTAATCCTGGAGACTATAGTATGCTTCTTTCCATTGTTCTTTCTCCCGGTAAATATTAGCGATATTTTCCAGGGAGTCAACTTCGATTAAAGCGGCATTATTCTTGATTGCAATTTTATTGGCTTTTTGGAAACTCTGCATTGCTTGATCATAGTTTTTGCTCTCCCGGTATATTTTACCCAAAACTATTAGCGCTTTTGCCTCAATTTGAGGAAGTCCGGTTTGACGTGATTTAACGATGGCATCTTGCAATATCGCCGTAGCCTTATCTTTTTCACCCATAGCCTTGTAAACAGAGCCAAGATTAAACGAAAAATCAGGAATGAGAGCAAAAAACTTCTCTTTTTCTGCCACTTCGATTGCCTGCAACAGATATTTCATACCATTATTATTGTCACCCATCATGTGGTATATATACCCGATCCTGGCAATGTTGATGGCTCTGTTAGCAGTACCTTCCATCATTTCATATACTTTTTTAGAGTAATGAAGAGCATCTTCATATTGCTTAATCTCTAAAAAACTTACCCCCATATTACCCAAAATTAAAGGTATCAGATCTTTCTTATCGTTATCAGTGGCAAGCTGTAGGGCTTCATCATACTTAATAAAAGCTTCATCTGTGTGGCCGATGCATGTATAACAAAATCCTAAAGAATTGAGAGTACGTACCAAAACATCTATATAATTAACCTGTAGGCTTATACTATAGCTGTTGGATAACTCATTAATGCCAATTAAATATTCACCTTGATCGATATAAGTCCAGGCTTTGTAGTAAAGACACCGGGCTAAGGCAACCCGGTCATTATTATCCACTGTATTGTGCAAAAAATCATCGATAATCTCCCTGATCAGGGTTGGAGAAACCAAAAGATTCTTATAAATAAAATCCAGGGAGCAATCAACCATCTCACGGTGAGATTTGCATGACTCGATAGTTTTTAAATATAACTCTTTAAGATTAGTTGAGTCCATTTTTTATCTCCTACGTATAACCAGCTGAAACTTAAACAATAATACACTTTTAGCTTATCTGTTAGA
>Ga0114946_10003163_pt1 | contig 11190 bp, 12 predicted proteins | sample WalLakDeSediment_FD_88676 | JGI IMG/M metagenome (GOLD analysis project Ga0114946, IMG submission 88676) | Lake sediment microbial communities from Walker lake, Nevada to study Microbial Dark Matter (Phase II) - Walker Lake 11/02/13 Deep Sediment | ecosystem: Environmental > Aquatic >...
TTCGCGATGAACCCTGCCATCAACTGTGCACGGTCATGGTAGTGCCCCGCCAGGGCCCGGCAGGTTTCCACCAGGCGCCCGCTCTGTTCCCCGGCCCGGATCAGGGCCAGATCGAACGGCGGCACCCAGGATCCCTGGGCGGAGAGCGCCTCGGTGAAGGTGGCGCCTCCCCCGATCTCCTCGATGACTCGGTCCAGATGCGGGCGAAACGCAGCAGTCGGTGGATGCCGGTGGATGTGTCGCAGGGCCTGCAGAACCGGAACGCCGGCACTCAGGAGGGCTGCCAGCTCCCGGTTGAATTCCGAGCGCTTTGCCAGTTGCCGGGGCGTAAGAATCAGCGGCATCCAGCAACAGCCATCGGGTGGCTCAGACCACCACCTTGTCCAGGCTGGCCTTCAGATCGCGCTTGCTGCGCAACCCGACGATTTGCTCAGCCACTTCACCATTCTTGAAGAGGAGTAAAGTGGGGATCGCCCGGATCCCGTAATCCGAAGCCACCTTCTGGTGCTCATCGATGTTCACCTTGGCCACCTTGATCCGGCCGGTGTACTCGCCGGCCAATTCCTCCAGCACGGGACCCAGCATCTTGCACGGACCACACCATTCAGCCCAAAAATCCACCAAAACGGGGACTCCCGACTGCAGCACCTCCTGGTCAAAACTGGTGTCGGTGAGAATAGCGACATTTTCCGCGGCCATAACGTATCGAGCATTGCGCGCCCTCCCGTAGCAGGGAAGGCAAAAGTTGAATATTCCAAGGCTCTAAGGAGCCATCATCACTAGAAGCAGACGCACCAAGACGCCCACTGACAACACCACCGCAGTAACTGCCAACCCCTTGTCCAGCCCACTGATCCCCGAAACGATGGGCCGGGGCGCCGCAGCCGGCCGAGAAGACATGGGGGCGGCCGCCGCACGCGGCGCAGGGGCGGCCGCAGCCGCCGGAGCCTTGGCTGCCGCGGCTGCCGGCGCCGGCGCCGGTCCCGCTGCCGGCGCCGCCGGCGCGCGCACCGCGCCGGCGGCGGGTGGCGCCGGTATCTTGATGGTGGGCGAGGCCGACGGTTTGGGTGGCAGGTTGATGCGGACCGTTTCCTTCTTGGGCTGCACTTTGGCAGCTTCAGGTGCCTTGGGCGGAACGGAACCAGCAGCAGGATCAGAGTGTGATTCAGCCATAAATCAGTCCGAGCAAGCTAGGTGTCGAACTCGTGGGTGTCAATGGGGAATGCCCGTGAATTCTAGCCCTTCATGGTAGCAGTTGCTTCCGGCGCAACAGGCCGTGAGGCACTGCCCAGCCACTGGGTGCATGAGAAGCTCATTCTCCCGGATAAACGTGCTCCGGACTCCAAAATGAAAACGGCTGGCAGGTTAACCCGCAAACGGGTTCTCCGAGCGTTGACGACCTCTGGCTTGGTCTCGCGGAACAAAGGGATTGGCAGTGCGACTGGTGCCACGACTTCGCCGTGGAAGGCGCCAGGGAGCGAAAAACACGTAAACCGCCAGCACCAGAAAGTGCGCCGCGCAGGCGAGCAGCAGGCCCAGGAGAGAAACGCGGTTCACCCCGTAAAGCAGGATCGCCGACGAGACCATGAGCCCGGCCGGGAGCCCAGCCGCCACCGCCAAACGCCACGCGCCTCCCGCGGTCAAATCCCGCCGCAACAACCGGCCCACCAACAGCACCGGCCAAGCCGCCACCAGCCCCAATGTCCAGCCAAACACCAGCATCAGGGTGACCCCGACCGCCAGTAACCCGACGAAGAGAGCCCGGCGCCAGGCTTGCCACCAAGTCGTCACATTCCGCTGCGAAAGATCCACGGTCCAGCCCGAGGGATAGGCCAGGCTCAAGTGCCCGAACAGGGAGCTGAACCGCACCGTCTTCGGCGTCAGCAGGATCTCCAGGTCGGCCGTCGTTCCAGGGGTGAGCGTCCCCGCAGCGTTGAGGGCCAGGCCCAAAAACGTGGTCTCGCCCAGGACTACGGGTGAGCGTCCTTCCCAGAGCAGTTGCCCACGCTGGATGCCGGCCTCACTCGGTAATTCGATCAGGGCTTGATGAAGGACCGGCAGCCATGCGGTGGAGAAAAACCAGAGCAACACCGAGGTGTTAACCAGAGCCACCACCAGTTGTACGCGCAACAGGCGGCCCAAGGTTCCGTGGGCAAACGCAGCCACCCCCCCGAACGTCAGCGGCTGCCAGGGCGGCGCCGACGCTTGTGGTTTCACCTTTGGGGCGCCGACGATGGCGGCGATGCTGGAGGCGCCGGCGGTGTTTCCGGGGCGGGCGACCCGCCCGGGTCGGGTGGTGTTGGTGCGGCGGCCTGCGCCGGGCCGGCAGGTTGCTGCACCACGACTACTGGGAGTGGGTAGCGCAGTTTCATCACGTCATCCACCAGCACCTCGATAAAGTAAACACCGGGCGCAGGCAACTGGACCTGGGCAAACAGCGTGACGTTGGTCATGGTTTGCGCCGGGTTCTCCAGCACAAATTGAGTCTGGCCTTTGCGCAGCACCGTGGCTTGGTCCGGTCCCACCAAGCGCACCGCCTCATGGAACTGACCCAATCCGGCTGTCCAGCGATTGAACAAGAACAAGCGCCAGGCTACCACGGGGATTTTGGGCACCCGAATCAGGCTGAGCACCCCGCTGACCATGAAATTACCGTTGACCTCCTGGCGCACATCCTCGCAGACGAGCGAACATTGGAGGTCGGGAAGGATGCGGGAAGGATTCATGGTCGGCTCGGTTCGTGGTCGGAATCAGGAGGCCGCACTGGCGCAGGCCGCGGCAAGTTCAGCGGCCGATACGGTGTTGCGCATCAGCATGGCGAGGGTCATGGGCCCCACCCCGCCCGGATTCGGCGTGATATGACTGGCCACCTGCCGCACCGCTGCAAAGGCCACGTCGCCCACCAAGCGCGACCCCCCCCGGGCCGCGGCGTCGGGGACCCGGTTGACCCCCACGTCAATCACCACCGCACCCGGTTTGACCAGGTGCGGTTGGACAAACTCCGGCACGCCCAGGGCCGCGATCAGGACGTCGGCCCGGCGGCAATGAGCCGCAATATCGCGGGTTCGGGAGTGGCACAGGGTCACGGTGGCATTGGCCTGGGGCGCTTTCTGTACCAACAGGGCCGCCATCGGTTTGCCCACAATGTTACCGCGCCCGAGTACCACCACGTCCGCACCGTCCAACCGGATGCCCGCCCGGATCAACAGTTCGTGGATGCCCGCCGGTGTGCAGGGAACAAATCCACCGGGATCGCCCAGGAGGAGCCGGCCCATGTTGAAAGGATGAAACCCGTCGACGTCTTTGCCGACCGCGACCCGGCGATAGACCGCCTCGGCGCGGATATCGGGGGGCAACGGGGCCTGGATCAGGATGCCGTGAAACTGTGGATCCTCGTTGAGCGCGTCGATCAGGCCCAGCAACTCGACTTCGGGGACCGCCGCGGGCAATACCCGGGTCAGGGAATGAATGCCCAGCCGCTGGCAGGTCCGCTCCTTCATGCCGACGTAGACCTGCGACGCCGGGTCGTCACCGACCCGCACGAAGGCCAGTCCCGGCTGCACGCCGCGTTCCCGCAACCCGGCAATTCGCACTGCCGTATCGGCGTGGATTTCTTCGGCAACCGCGCGACCGTCGAGTATTACGCCATCAGCCATCAGGGCTTAGGAGCCAGATGAATGGTTTCCACCTCGATGAGCGGGGTTACCCAGCGGGCGTCCAGCAGTTCCTCGCCGGTCACGAACACGTCACGCCCGGCGAAGGCCCTGAGGTTGAGGCCCTCCACCTCGGTATGCAAAAAGTTGATCAGGCGGCGGGTCTCGAGGCTCATGAGGCCGAAGCGGGTCGGTGCTTGCGGGCTGAACGCCACCACCACGCGGCCCTCACGAATCACCACCCGCCGCGGTGTCGGTTCAACCGGCGGTTCGGGCTCAACCACCGGCAGGGTCGGCGCCACCTCCACCTGCGGCACCGTCGTCTCCGCCCCGGGCCAGTCGTCGGTGCGCGGTGGTGTCACCCCCGGCCACGCTGGCTCGATCTCCACCTCCGTGACGTCAACTTCGGGCTCCAACGGTGGCGTTACGCGCGGGGGCGCTGGTGATGGCCACTGAGCCAGCGACGGCGGCTCAACGGGCGTGGGAACGGGGGCGGGGGCAATGGCCGGTCGCGGTTCCTCCAATTCCAGAAAGTCCATGGCCACAAAGGCATGGGCCTCCGGCGGTGTCTCGATCTCCATCCAGCTCGCGGTGGTCTGCACCTCTTTGACGCGTTCCCCGCGCGTAAGTCGGCCCAGGACGCTGAAATTCTCACCCGGTCCACCCCGGAGATTGAGCCGGTTGACCTTTACTGTCTTGGTCGCCGGATCCACGTAGGGGGCGAAAACAAACACAGTGGTGGTATCGGGAAGTTGGATACGGGCCCAGCGGGTCGGTTCGCCCATCTTCGGGTCGGCCGCTGCTATTTCCTCGATCACCACCACGCGGTCGCCGCTCCGTAACTGGGTGATTACTTCGCTTCGCAGGTTCGCCTGGCCCCGAACGTTAACACGCGTCCCGGTAACCGTGGCAACCTGCTCGGCAAGCAACGGGCAGGCAAGTGCCGCCCCCAGCCAGAGGGCGGGCCAAAGCCGATAGTATTTCATAGCTGACCAAAGTAGAGTTAGTTCGGCAATTGATGTCAATGCTCGTTCGGCGTTGGCTGTCCCGGTTCCCGCAGCAAGGTCCTTACCTCCGCCGCCGTCAGAGCGCGCCACCGGCTCAGCGGAAGCTCGCCCAGGCAGACCGGGCCAATGCGGACGCGGCGCAGGTGTTCGACCCGGAACCCGAGCGCGTGGAACATGCGCCGGACCTCCCGGTTCCTGCCCTCGGTCAATGCGAGGGCCAGCACACTGCGTGACTGGTTGGCGGTCAATAACTTGGCATGCCGGGCGCGCAACTCTTCGCCGCGATCGACCACGCCGCGAGTCAGCCGCCGCGCCAAGTCCGGCGTGGCCCGCCCCTGGACGGTCGCCACATAGTGTTTGATCACGCCGTACCGTGGGTGGGTCACCCGGAGACAGAACTCGCCGTCGTTGGTCAGCAGGAGCAGTCCTTCGGTTTCTTTGTCCAGTCGGCCCACCGGATAGAGCGTCTTGGCCCATTCGGGCGGCAGCAGACCCAGCACCGTCCGCCGGTCCCGCTCGTCCTTCCGGGTGCAAACCACATCCCCCGGTTTGTTCAACGCCACATAAACCTTCCGCCGAGCCCGGATCGGACGGCCGTCGACCCGCAGTTCGTCGGCGCCAGAATCCACCCGCGTTCCCAGCTCCGTCACCACCCTCCCGTTAACCGTCACCCGGCCGGCACGAATCACCGCCTCGGCCCCGCGCCGCGACGCCACGCCGGCCTCGGCGAGGACTTTCTGAAGTCGGATGGTCGTGGACGACGACATTCTTAGGCCATCAAGACGCAAGTCGGCAGGCGAAGCAAGCCGCGATCCTGTCGTGCGCACGGTCCGCTTCTTCGGGAGGGTTAGCCTCCCCGCGCACCCTTTGGCTGCAGTGGATCGGGGTTCGGCCGAAGCCGCACCGTCACGGTGGGCGGATCCTGCAGCGCGCGTTGACACCTGCCGCAGCCGCCCTTAGCTTGTTCCTACATATGAGGGTGTTGCTCGATTCATTGGTCGAACTAATCCGCCGCACGTCGGCTGAGATCCCGGACGATGTGCAAACAGCGATCCTGGCGTCGCTGGAACGGGAGAAACAGGGATCCATAGCCGCCTCGGCACTGCAGATCATCGAGCGCAACATTGCGATGGCGCGGCAAAAATCGCAGCCAATCTGCCAGGATACCGGGAGCGTCCTCTTCTACATCGAGGGCAACCCTGGCTTGGACCAGTTGGCGTTCGCGGCCACCGCACGTGAGGCAGTCAAAGAGGCGACCCGGCGCGGTCATCTTCGACAGAACTCGGTGGATGCCCTCACCGGGCGTAACGACGGCACCAACCTCGGCCCCGGCACCCCCACCCTCCATTTTCATCAACACGCTGCCCCCGGGGCCGAGGTGCGCCTGGTGCTCAAGGGCGGCGGCTGCGAAAACGTCGGCGCCCAATACTCCCTCCCGAACGAGAACTTGAACGCCAACCGCGACCTGGACGGGTGCCGCAAGGCGATCCTGGACGCGGTGTTGCAGGCCCAGGGCAAAGGCTGCGGCCCGGGAATTCTGGGGGTTTGCATCGGGGGCGACCGTGCGACCGGCTACGAGGCCAGCAAGGTACAATTCCTGCGGCTGTTGAACGACCGCAACGCGGTGCCCGAGTTGGACGAACTCGAGCACGATGTGTTGCGGACCGCGAACGAGTTGGGGATTGGACCGATGGGTTTCGGCGGCAAGACCACCCTGCTGGGCGTCAAGGTTTGCGCGCTCAACCGCGTGCCCGCCTCCTATTTCGTCACCGTCAGCTACATGTGCTGGGCCTACCGGCGCCAGGGCGTCAAGCTCGATGACCAGGGCGCCATCACCCAATGGCTCTATTGAACCGCCTCCAATCCTTTGCCAGAAAGCGAACTCCGCCATGATCCCGCTCCACGCGCCTTTCACCGAAGACAAGATCCGCGCCCTGAAAGTGGGCGACGAGGTCGAGATTACCGGCACGTTGTTCACCGGCCGCGACGCGGTGCACAAGTATCTCCACGACGGCGGCGAGCTGCCCCCGGGCGTCGATTTGCGCGACGGCATCCTTTATCATTGCGGGCCGGTGGTGCTCCAGGATGAGCAAGGAGCCTATAAGGTGGTTGCGGCAGGGCCGACCACCTCCACCCGTGAAGAACCGTATCAAGGTCAGATCATCCGGCAGTTCGGCATCCGCGGGGTCATCGGCAAGGGCGGCATGGGCAGCCGGACGCTGGCCGCCTGTCGCGAGCAGGGCTGCGTCTATCTGCACGCGGTGGGCGGTGCGGCCCAGGTCCTGGCCGAATGCATCCAACGTGTGCGCAACGTTTACTTCCTGGAAGAGTTCGGTTCCCCCGAGGCGATCTGGGAACTCGAAGTGTCACGATTCCCCGCGGTGGTCACCATGGACGCCCACGGCCGATCGCTTCACCAGGAGGTGTTTGAGGCCAGCCAGGCGGAACTCGCCAGGCGGGTCTGACTTCGTGCCGCCCCAAAGCAATGGATTCTCCCGGCTGCTTGAAGGAATGGTTGGACCGCCCATTCGATGCCGAAGCCTTCAACGTGACGGTGACCAACCACTGGCTTCAGAAGCTGAAATGGCCGCGCGTAACGGAAGCCCAGTTGCGCAACGTCCTCATGAGCCGCGACGGTTACGCAGCCTAACCGGACTCAACTCCGCCAGCCAGCCCGGTATTGGGTGCGGAGATGGGCGTTGGCGTGCTCGTGGTTGGTGAACCGGCCGGCGGCGTTGTCCCAGAGCAGCTTTTCGCCGGGGAACCGGATCGCCACCATGCCGAGCAACCCGCATTGCGTGAGCGGTCCGCCGTAAGCGAAGTTCGACCCAGCCTGACGCCCCGTCCGAATGGCCTCGATCCAGTCCCACGCGTGGTTCTTGACCCGCGGAATCTTTTGCGCCGGTTGGCCACCGGCCAGGTATTCGGCGGCGCGTTTCTCCGGCGCGATCCGGCAGCCGCCCGCCCCATGCGATCCGTGGATGATCATGCCACGGTCACCGATCAGGACCGCGCCAGTGCCGGGCAGGTTGTCATCGGCATCCAGGCCGGCGGGCCGCGGGATCCGGCGCGCGCCGTCGTACCAAACCACCTTTACCGGGCCGCGTCCGTTGCGGGCCCCGAACTCGAAGGTGACGCTGGAGCCCGGCGGATAGGTTAGCCCGTGCCGGGCGGGATCGTAGTCGTTGACCTCGGCCTGGACACTGGCGGGGGCATCGAGGTTGAGGGCCCAGAAGGCCGGATCGAGCACATGGCAGATCCAATCACCGATGCAACCGGTGCCGAAGGCCATCCAACCACGCCAGTTCCAGTGCACCCACAGCGGCGAGTAATGGACAAATGGCACCGGCCCGAGCCACAGATCGTAATCGAGGTGCTCGGGAACGTCGTGACGTTCATTCACCTTGGGCAGGTGACGAAGCTGGCTGTAGACCTCCGGGAAAGCGTCGCAGCCGGCGTGCACCTCGCGGACCGTGCCAATGGCGCCGTCCCACACCCATTCGCAGAGCCGGCGGATGTCACCGCTGGAGTGGCCCTGGTTGCCGAGCTGGGTGACCACCCCGGTTTCCCCTGCAACCGCCATCATCCGGCGGGCCTCGTCGACCGTGTGGGTCAGCGGTTTCTCGCAATAGACATGCTTGCCGCGGCGCATGGCCTCGAGGGCGATCGTGGCGTGGGTATGATCGGGCGTGCCGATCACCACGGCATCGATCTCTTTGCCCATCTGATCGAGCATGACGCGGAAATCGGTGAACCGCTTCGCGCGGGGATACTGCTCGAACTTATTGGCGGCATACTTGGAATCCACGTCGCACAAGGCCACAATGTTCTGTCCTTCCCCGGCTACGGCGTCGACGTCGGCACCCCCCATGCTGCCCACGCCGATGCCGGCCACGTTCAGCCGGCTGTTGGCCGATTGACCGAGGACACGGGCGGGAACGAATTGGAAAGCGGCCAGGCCCAGGCCAGTCCGGGCGAGAAAACGACGGCGATCCATACGAAGCTCAGGGTGACTTTTCATGGTGATATGTGCTGGTCAGGGAGTGTTCCAATTCCAGTGCCGGCCGCAAAGCGAAATCTTTCCCGGTCGCCGTACTGGGAGAGAACGTCAGAATCGCGACTGGAGATGGCACATCCAATGCTTTATCACCGGATCAGACACCGGTGTGCAAGACGCAACCAGCACACTGAGTCTTCGTCCTTGGGCGTTGCTTAGTGAAGCGAACAGCTCGTCATCATGCATGCACTACGAACGGCTCACACCATGCCTCGTCACTGGAACATCCCACGATACCTGGCGGTGTCGCTTGGGGTCGGATGTGCCCTGAGCCTGGGGATGTCGGCTGCGCCGAACCCAGCGACCAGCAGCCCCATCCCCGCGTGGCGGCCCGAGCCGACCAATGAGGTGGCGCGCATGATCCGAACCTTGTCGCCCGCCGAATCGCAGTCCTGGCGTTTGATGCTCGCGTTCGAGCGTGCCGACGCGGACGAAGCGCGCGCCGCGATGGAGGCCTATCCGGCGCTCGCTCGGAGTTCGGACGCTCTCGGTCAAGCGCTCGAGCGCGGGTTAAGCCAGCTCGCCGAGTTCATGCTGGACGCGGGCGCCGATCCGGCTGGCCTGGACGCTACCGGGGCTTCCCCGCTGCACTATGCCCGTGACCCGGCGCTGGTCGAACGACTCCTCAACTCGGGGGCGGTGGTGGACCGCCGCAACCACGAGGGTCTCACTCCGCTCCACGCCCTGGTGGAATCCGGCTGCCCCGGCCATCGCCGGCCTTGCGCGCGAACCGGCATCAGCCCGGAAGCGGAAGCCAAGGCTCGGTTGCTGCTCGATCACGGCGCCGACATCCTAGCTGCCTACCAGCCGGCTCGGGGCGAAACGGTCGCCAGTTCGCCCTTGGGCACGGCCATCGTCCGTGGGTACCAGGACTGGGCAGAGCTCCTCCTGGACGAGGCAAGAATATCTCCGGAGGCACGAGCTGGGCTGAGCCAGGCACTGCTGCTCGCCGCGGGGCGCATGCAATCCGGAAGCGTGCGGGCTTTGCTCCGTCACCAGCCTTCGTTGGTCCTGACCAACGACGAGGGGCTGACGCCGCTCCAGCTCGCGTCCCTGCACCGCACTGAGACCCACGATCCGACTGCGTCGATCCCCAACCCGATCGATCGCGCCAACACGGCGGCGTTGTTACTCGACGCCGGCGCCCCGCTTGACGTGTTTTCTGCCGCCGGGCTGGGCCGCGTCCACGCGCTGGAGGCGTTGCTCAGCGCGAATCCACAGGCGGTGAACTCGCGCGATGCTCGGCGGCGCACGCCGTTGCACTGGGCCGTTTTGGCGAACCAGGAATCAGCGGCTTTAAGGCTCCTGGGCCGCGGGATGCGGCCTGACCTCGCTGATGATCGGGGCCGTTTGCCTTTGCACCTCGCCGCCGAACAGGGCCTGACCAATCTGGTGCGGCGACTGATCCAATTCACATCGCCGCTCGACGTCGCCGACGACCAGGGGCGCACACCGCTTCATGGCGCCGCCTGTTTGCCTGACGCGACCGCCGCCAGGCTGCTGCTCGAAGCCGGTGCGAACCCAGACATGACGGACCGCCAAGGCCGGACCGCCTTGGAGTTGGCCACCCGGAACAACCGGGCCGACGTTGTCAAGTTGCTGCTGGCGCGTCGTGCGGCTTACAGCAAGGGCGAGGATCCGGGCACCAACCCGCTCCACACCAGTGTGGAGACAGGCAACCGGCAACTGTCCGCGTCGTTTCTGCGAGCAGGCATCGATGTGAACACCCCCGACGACCGCGGGCGTCCACCCCTCCACCTGGCGATCGAAGGACGGGATCTTCCATTGATCGAGCTGCTGTTGAAGCATGGGGCCGATCTCGAAGGCCGCGACGCACTCGGCAACACGGCGGTTCATCTCTGTTTGCCGACCTGGCGTGACCAGGTCCAGCCCCCGTCCCCGCGGAGGTGGCGGGCGGAGCTCCTGACGAAAGCCGGGCTCGACCGATGGATTCAAGTGGCGCCTCCGACCCCTTCGCCGCCCCTCAGCCTCACGGCGTTTCTGCTCGACCGAGGCCTGGACCCGAAAAGCACCAACAACCTGGGTGAGACCGCCTTGCACCGGCTGGCGTGGGAACCCAACCGGCAAGGCGCCGCGCGGACCCTTCCCACCCCAAAGGAGGAGGCCACAGCGGCTGTGGTTCGTTTGCTGCTTGAGCGCGGAGCCGCGGTCGACGCTCGGGACGCGTTCCAGTGGACTCCCCTCCACCGGGTGACCAGGCGACTTCTGGTTTCGGAGGCGGAGCTGCTCCTCGATCACGGTGCGGACATCCGCGCTCGAGACGCACAGATGCGTACGGTGCTGCACCTCGTGCTCGAACCCAAGCCCGGGTCGTCCTATTCGGCGCTGAGGTCGGGTTCAGACCCCCACCTACTCCTAGACCCCGAGTTGGCCAGGACGCTGCGGGAAATGCTGGAGTCAGGTCACCGTTGAACGCCTCGGGCGCGGCCCGGCCGCGAGGGTGGGAAGGAAA
>Ga0114946_10003165_pt1 | contig 11189 bp, 9 predicted proteins | sample WalLakDeSediment_FD_88676 | JGI IMG/M metagenome (GOLD analysis project Ga0114946, IMG submission 88676) | Lake sediment microbial communities from Walker lake, Nevada to study Microbial Dark Matter (Phase II) - Walker Lake 11/02/13 Deep Sediment | ecosystem: Environmental > Aquatic > Freshwater...
GACGGCGACGGCGACGGCGATGGGGATGGGGACGGCGACGGCGAGGGTGACGGCGATGGCGACGGCGACGGCGACCCCGTGCACCCGCTGTGGAGCAGCCCCAACCTTTGGTACTCCATGGAAGATCGCCTGCTCTACCTCGAGCTCGATCCCGACGACGGCACCGTAGCGAACCTCACCAGCATCACGATGACGACCCCGCTGCTCGAGGGCTTCACGGGGATCACGATGCTCGAGGACGGCTCGATCCTCGGCTCGCGCGTCGATCAGAACTTGGGCACGCAGATCTTCTACGTCGCCGATCCGCCCATGGAGGAGGCCGAGATCGAGGTCGAGATCCTCGGCATGATCCCCGACAATCTGCTGATCGAGGCGCTCTACACCGATTGCCAGGGATTGGTCTATTTGATGGACAGCGGCGTCGATCTGACCTCTGCCGAGGGCAATCGGCTGCTGCGCTTCACCGGCGACTACCTCGCGGGCGATTTGGGCTACGAGGTGATCACCGATCTCGAGATGGCCGTCGTCGCGGACATCGACGACCTTGGGCCGGGCATCAACGATCTGGGCGAGATCACCGATGGCGTCGGCTTTGCGATCGACTCGGGCGAGGTCTACGAGTTCGACTACAACACCGGTACTGGCACGCTCGTCGGCCAAGGCGGGACCTGGGGCAGCCACGCCCTCGGCGGGCCGCTGTTCACCGATGGGACCGCGCGCTTGTACCTGCTCAACAGCGACGCGCAGCTGTTCGAGGCCGACCCCGTCGATCTGGGACTGTCCGGCGTGCTGGTCAGCGGGCCGTTGCCGGCCGGCGACAAGCCGGCGGGGTGGAGCGGATTGACCGGGCCGCTGACCGAGTGCGTGACGAGCTTGCCGATCCCGCAGTGACGATCGATCGTGAAGGCATGCGCTCGGTTCGGCGGTGTGCGACCATGCCACCGATGGCGTCCCCGACGGCCGACTCTGGCGTAACCGTGGAGCGGCGTTTTGCGGCGCCCCGCGACCTGGTCTGGGCCTTGCTGGCCGATACCAACCGCTACAACCGCGCCTTGGGCTTTAGCCCGCCGCGCTACACCTGGCGCGAGCTCGACGGCCGGCGCACGCGGGTCGCCCAGGCCACGCAAGGCGGCGTCGCGATGTCTTGGGTCGAGGACCCCTACGAGTGGATCGAAGGCACGCGGCTGGAGGGGCGACGCACCTTCCTCTCGGGTCCGGCGACCACCGGCGGGCTCCTCGTCGAGCTCGACGAGGATGGCCCCGATGCTTGCGTCGCGCGGGTCACCGCCTCGGGCACCACTCGCTCGCTGATCCTTCGCCTGCTTGGCCCGCTGGTGCAGGCGCACCTGCGACGCGGCCTCAACACCTACTTGGACGCCACCACGGTGGTGGTCCAGGGCTGGGAGACCGTCACCTGCGAGGATTGGCAGCCGCCCTCGGTCCGCGCGCAGGTGCTGCTGGCTGGGCTCGACAACGCGGTGGCCTCGGGTCAGCACACGGCGGTCGACCTCGCCGAGCTCGATCGCCGCGCGGCTCGCCTGGGCGCGGCGGCGATCGACCCCGCGATCGTCGAGCGCTTGGTGGCCGCGCTCGGCCAGCGCCCCGATGAAGAGGTCGCGCAGATGCGGCCGTTCGAGCTCGCGCGCCAGTGGGGCCTCGATCGCCGCCGCGTGCTCCAAGCGTTCCTCCACAGCACCCGCGCGGGGTTGGTCGACCTCGAGTGGCAGATCAACTGCCCGGTCTGTCGGGTCTCGGCGCAAGTGGTTGGGTCGCTCGCGGAGGTCGGCGCCGACCTCCACTGCGAGGCCTGCAACATCCGCTACGACGTCGACTTCGGCGCCAACGTCGAGGCCGTGTTTTGCTGCAACAAGGCCGTGCGCGCGGTCGAGCCCACGGTCTATTGCACGGCGAGCCCGGCGTTTCGTCCCCACGTCATCGCCCAGGTCCGGGCCGAGCCCGGCGACGCCCGCGAGCTGTGGTTGCCGCTGCTCGACGCTCGCTTGCACCTGCGCACGCTCGGCAGCCAGCGCGCCTGTGACCTGACCGACGAGCACCCACCCGAGCGCGTCGAGATCGAGCTCGGCGCCGACGCGGTCACGGCCACGGCCCACGGTCGAGCGAGCGACGGCCGGACCAAGCTGATCGTGCGCTCGACCCTCGACGAGCCCGCCTACCTGCTCGTCGAGCGCGGCGCGTGGTCGAGTGACGCGGTCCTCGGCTCGGTCGTCGCCTCGCTGCCCGACTTCGTCGATCTGTTCGCAACCGAGGCGCCGGCCGTCGGCCTGCCCCTCACGATCGGTCGGATCACGCTGTTGTTCAGCGACCTGACCGGCTCGACCGCGCTCTACGAGCGCATCGGCGACGCGCGGGCCTACGCGGTCGTGCAAGAGCACTTTCGCGTGATGGAGCAGGCCATCGCCGCCCACGATGGCGCCGTGATCAAGACCATGGGCGACGCCGTGATGGCCAGCTTCAGCACCCCGCAGCACGCGGTCGCGGCCGCCCGCCAGGCCGTGCTCGACAGCGAGGCGCTCCACGGTCAGCTCGGGGTCGGCGTCAAGCTCGGCGTCCACGAAGGCCCATGCCTCGCGATGCGGGCCAACGATCGCCTCGACTTCTTCGGCACCACCGTCAACCTCGCCGCGCGCCTCCAGGGCCAAGCGGGCGCGGGCGAGCTCGTGGTCACGCGCGACCTAGTCGAGCTCCCCGCGGTCGCCTCGTTGCTCGCGGGCGCGCCCCAGCGGGTCGTGACCGCGCGGCTCAAGGGCATCGCCGAAGCCCGCGAGCTCGTCGCGGTCGACCTGCGCCCGGCTGGCGGCTCAGCGGCCTGACTTCGCGCTCAGGCGCTCGACGATCGCGCGCAGCCGACCCTGCGCTTCGGCGCCAAACCAGCTGTCGAGCCACTGCTCGCCGAGCACCGCGTCCGTTTGCTCTTGCGGGTTCCATACCCACCGAAGGTCGAGCAGGCCGCGCTCGACTTGGAGCGACGCGCCGTCCTCGCCTTCGCCCGCTTCCACCAGCCCGAACAGATATGCAGCAAGTTGCGCTCATGTTGTCGTGGCGGTGCGCGTTTCTCGTCATGAACCTCTGCTATAACGTGCGAGCCCCTCACGGTTCGCACCCCGAGAAGAAAATGCAGCCATCGATGCCAGATCTACCCATCTGGGTGTACTTCGAGCGCGATCTCGACCTCGACGGCATCTGGGTCGCCCACGTCCTCGATCTCGACCTCGTGACGCAGGGAGACTCGTTGCGCGACGCCATCGACATGGCCGTCGACGCCGCCATCACCGTGCTCGCTGCGGCTCTCGAGCGAGAGCCGAACAGTCTCGTTGAACTGTTCGCCAAGCGGCGTGCGCCTAAGGATGACTGGGACAAGCTCTGGGCTCTGTTCGAGAGGGCTCCGGCGCGTCCTCTCAGCGCGATAGTCGACGGAGAGACCGAGTTTTCCGCGATGGGGACTCAGCTCAACATCTCGGCAGCCGCTGTTTGTCAGCGGGCGTTTGGCAACGACGGCAACGACAACGATCCTGCCGATGAACCGACTCCTTCGATGCCGGTGGGAGCCGTGCGCAAGTGTGCGTAGGTGACCCGCGCCAAACACGGCAAGATCATCGATCCAGAGACCGGGGATGTATTCCCGTATCCGCGCGGGTCCAAGGCTCGGGAGTTATCGGACTCGTACTTGCGTGGATACTGTCGAACGTTCAGCCTCGATATCGCAACGGTTCGTAGCAAGTTGTAGGCGAGACCTCTACCTCGGCTCGCTGTCGCGCTTCAGGCGGTCTTCTTCTTGGCGGCGGTCTTCTTCTTGGCGGCGGTCTTCTTCTTGGCAACCGGCGGCGCTGGCTTGGCGGCCGCCGCCGCTTCGATCAGCGCGGGTGCGTTCGGCATCAACTTCACGAGCCGAGCGCGGTAGTCCGCGTCGAGCAGGCTGATGTCTGCGCCCGCGCCGAGCAGCAGCTTGACCATCGGTTTGTTGCGGACCTTGATCGCGTGGCCGAGCGGGTTGATGTTCCAGTGGTCGTGGATGCGGCCTGTGTTGGGATCGGCCCCCGCTTCGACCAACAGCTCGACGGCGCGCATGTCGGCGTTGACCGCGGCTTGATACAGCGGGGTATAGGTCGGCTTGCGGGGGACGCCCCAGGTCTTGTCTTTCTTGCCGATCTCGGTCTTGGCCCCGGCGAGCAGCGCTCGCTTCAACAGGGCGTGGTTGTTCTTGCGCGTGAGGATGTGGTGGAGCAGGCCGTCGCCGTCCTTGTTGACGTGATTGGGGTTCGCGCCCGCGTCGAGCAGGAGCTCGACGCCAGCCTTCACGCCCTCGCGCGCGGCCCCAGCCACGGCCGTCACGCCCAGGCCGTCCTTGGCCGCGAGGTCAGCCCCGCGCTCGACGAGCAGCTCGAGCATCGCTAACCATTGCTTGTTGCCGGTCGCCGCGAACACCAGCATCGGCGTCGCTTTGCTCGCCCAGCGCCCCGCTCGATCGGGGTAGCGGCCGTCCTTTGGAATGGTCGCGTTGATGTCCGCGCCAGCGTCCAGGGCTCGCGTGGTCGCGTCTCGATCATTGGCGGTCACGGCCGCGATGAATGCCTTTGTCGCGCTTGCTTGGCTCATGTTCAGTACTCGAATCCCGAACCCCCAACGAACTCGCGCAGCATACTCGTCGGCGGCACGTGGTCGGGGTAAATTGTGACATACGGCTCAATCAGCTGGCGTAGCCGGTAGGCCACGGGGAACGAGGGGTGGCCCTCGGGGACCTCGAGCAGGTAGCGCTCGGCGTAGACCTTGAGCACCGCGATCTCGTAGACCAGCGAGCTGTCGAACACCGCGTCGGCGTTGGGGTAGGTCGGGTAGATGTGGCGTCGCTCGCCGCGGCGTACGCTTGGCCAGCGGGCGATGCTGAGCGCGGCTGGGGTCGCGCGGCCGTGGCGATCGCGGACGATCCGTCGGAGCAGGCGCAGATCGGCGCTGGAGGTCGCGGTCAGCCGGTCGACGGGCAAGGTCGTCGACGGGTGGATGAAGATCCGCATGCGCGCCTCGGGCGGGATGGTCGCGGGCCACAGCGCGTCGTTGAGCGCGTGGATGCCCTCGACGAGCAGGACCTCGTGCTCGGCGATCTGCAAGCGGGCGCCGCCATCGAGCGCGCTCTTGCCTGCACGAAAGTCGTAGCGCGGGGTTTGGACCGACTCGCCGCGGGCGAGCGCGGTTAGGTGCGCGCGCAGCAAGTCGAGCTCGAGGGCCTCGAGCGCCTCGAAGTCGTATTCGCCGGCTTGGTCGCGCGGCGACGACTCCCGATCGACGTAATAGTCGTCGAGCGAGAGGTTGACCGGGTGCACGCCAGCGACCTCGAGCTGCACGCTCAGGCGCTTGATGAAGGTGGTCTTGCCCGACGACGAAGGCCCGGCGATCCCGATCACCCGCAGGTCTGGGCGCGCGGCGATGCTATCGGCGATCTGGCCGATCTGCTTCTCGTGGAAGCCCTCGGCCACGCGGATCACCCGGTTGATCTCGCCGCGCACGCACAGCTCGTTGAAGTCGCCGACCGAGTGGACGGCCATGGTCCGAAGCAAGGTCTGGTGAGCGCGGACCATCGGCGCGCCAAACCGCGGGTGGCTGAGCTCGCGGGTGAGCGCCGCGCTGTGCTCGGTGTCGGCGATCATCGGCCGAACCAGCGGGCCGTAGTCGAGCACTAGCCCCTCGGGGTGCGGGCCGAGGGCGAAGCCTTGCAGGTGGCGCGCGCTCGGGACCATGGGCCCGACGACGAGCGACTGGACCTGCCCGCAGGTTTGCAAGGTCGTGACCGGGCTGCGGGCCGTGCGAAGCAGCAGCGCCGCGTCGCTCCAGCCTTGCCGGGTCAGCTGCGCTCGGGCCTCCTCCACGGTCCACACGTCCGAGTGAAACTCGACGTCCTTGTCGACGAGCCGGCGCATCTCGAGCATCAGCCGGCGGCTCAGCTCGACCCGGTCGATCGCATCGTCGCCGAGCTCGACCACGCGCAGATCGTCGACCGCGTGGCCGAGCCGGATCGGCAGGTGCGGCGCGACGATCCGCGCGGCCTCGAGCAAGAGCAGGCCGACGCTGCGGCGAAACGCGTCGCGGCCGATCATCTGGGGCAGGCTGATCGCCTCGACGTGGGCGTCGGAGACCACCGGGGTCTCGAGCATCACCGGCTTGGAGTCGAGCAGCGCGGCGACGACCGGGTGGCCATCGAGGAGCTCCGGCACCAGCGCCTCGATCGGCGTGCCCGAGGCGACGTGGCGATCGCCGTAGGGCGTGCGCACGACGATCTGCAGCGGTTGGGTGTTCGCTCGGCGCCCGACCAGCGCCGCCACGCTATCGGTCAGCTGGGCGACGTCGTCGCCGAGCGAGCCGACCAAGGCCTGCAAGAGGTGCAGCGCGGCCGCCGGGTGGCGGGTCGCTAGCGCCTGGTAGCGCGGCCGACTCAAGCGAGCCAAGCGCATGATCGTCTCGGCGACCACGCTCACGTCGCGCCGACGAACCCCGAGCATCGCGAGCTCGCCAGCGTGCTGCGAGGGCCGCAGCCGTCGGACCACCTGACCCGCCCGGCTCATGACCGCGACCCCGTCGAGGATGAAGTACATGAAGTCGCCCTCGTCGCCCTCGCGCATCAGCTCGGTCCCCGGCGTGACCGCGAGCTGGCCAAATAGCTCGATGAACAGGCCGAGATCGCGGGGCTCGAGCTGGCTGAGCAGCGGATTGCTGGCGAGGGTGACGATGTCCGCTTGCGACGCCCCGAGCCGCATGGGGGTGAGGGTGTCGACCTTCATCATCGCGACGCATGGTACCCCAGGGGGGCGCGGCCTGCAGGGGGGAGCGGCCTGGCTGCTGGGCCGATGATCCGCACGATCGTCGATCGTCGCGTCAGATCCCCGCGACCCGCCTCGAATGGTCGCGTAGCAGCCATGCGAACGCCGCAGCTCGGGCGCGAACGCGCGAAAACGTCGAGTAGAGGGGGCGCGCGCGTCCCCGCTCAGACCACATAACCAACGAAAGAACAATGTCCAAGAAAGCAAACGACCAACAAGCGGCTAACGCCACGCCCTTTTTCGCCCACCTCCTGAGCTCGGACCGTGACCCGGCGAGCACCTCGGCGGAGCCCGGGGGCACCACGCCCACCTACCCGTGCATCGACGAGCCGTGCACCAAGAAGTATCCGAGCGACGACGACGAGTCGACGACTTGGATCGGTGACAAAGACTAAGGGTTTGGCTTTGTCGTGACCCGGCGCCCGTGATCTTCGGAGGTGAATGAATGAACGATCGCTCCTACGCGCTGCTGCTCTCGCACAGCCAAGAGCCGTTTTGCACCGAGCGGGTCGCGGGCGCCCTTAATGCTCGGGGCGTGGCGGCGCGGCGGCTCGACACCGATGACTTCCCCGGGGCGCTCACGCTCAGCGCCGAGCTCGACCCCCGAAGCGGCGCCCGGTTGCTGCTCGACAATGAGCCGTTGCGCGTCGGCGCGGTCTGGCTGTGGCGGCTGTGGCCTGCGCGCCTCGACGAGGGCCTGTCGGCGGCCCACCGCGAGGCTGGCCGGCGCGAGTCGATGGTCGCGTTGCAAGGCATGCTCGACTTGCTCGCCGACGCGCCATGGATCGACCCGATCGATCACAACCGCTGCGCGGAGAACAAGACCCGGCAGCTGCGGGTGGCCTCGGCGCTCGGCTTGGCGATCCCGCCGACGCTGATCAGCTCCGATCCCGCCGCGGTTCGGCGGTTCTACGCCGCCCACGCCGGCCAGGTGATCGCCAAGCTCCAGACCTCGCTCGGCCACTCGATGGCCGGCGGCGCCGGGCTCCCGACCCGGCTGCTGCGGCGCGAGGATCTCGACGCCCTCGACGGCCTGCGCCACTGCCCGATGGTGTTTCAGCGCTACGTCGACAAGGCCTACGAGCTGCGCGTGGCCTGGGTCGACGGCCAGGCCTTCGTCGGGGCCCTCGACGGCCGGCGCTGCGGCGTCGATTGGCGCTACGAGTCGAGCGCGAGCTGGGAGCCGCATACGCTGCCCGAGGCGGTCCACGAGCGGCTCGGCGAATTGATGGCGCGGCTGCGGCTCGCGCAAGGCGCGATTGACCTGATCGTCACGCCAACCGGCGAATATGTGTTCCTCGAGGTCAACCCCCACGGTGAGTGGGGCATGCTCGAGCGTGACCTTGGCCTGCCGATCGGCGCCGCGATCGGCGCGGCGCTGATTCGGCGAATGACCCGATAACCCCTCGAACCAGGAGAATGAACATGAGCAAGAAAATCGTAATGTTGACTCACACCGCGGACTTCACTGGGATGCTCAAGGTCCTGCGTGATCGGCTCGAAGCCCGCGGCGCCGAGGTCATGCGCTTTGACACCGATCGCTTCCCGACCGAGGCGCGAGCTGGCTTCGCGCAGGAGTCCGATCGCGAGGTCTTGTATTTTAGCGTCGACGGCCAGGAGATCCGCGTCGAGCCCGATGACGCGATCTGGTACCGGCGCGCCAATTGGGGCGGCCAGCTCCCGCAGGAGATGGAGCGGCAGCTCCGGCAGGGGGCCGTCGCCGAGTCGAAGGCGCTGCTCCGGGGGATGTTGGCCGCCGCGCCCTGCTTCGTCCTAGACCCGCCGGAGCTCGTGCGCTGGCGCGGTCACAAGCCCGCGCAGCAGCGCCTCGCCCGGGAGCTCGGGCTCGCGACCCCGCGGACCTTGATGACCAATGACGCCGAGCAGGCCCGCGCGTTCATTGACTCGTGCCCGACCGGGGCGATCGCCAAGATGCTCGCGGCGTTTCCGGTCTACGATGAACATGGCGAGGAGCAGGTCGTGTTTACGACCGCGCTCAACCACGATCACCTCAATCAGCTCGACGGCCTGCGCTACTCACCGATGGTGTTTCAAGAGCAGCTCCGCAAGCGGGTCGAGCTGCGGATCACGGTGATCGGCGCGCGGATGTTCGCGGCCGCGATCGACTCGCAGGGCACCGCCGGCGCCGAGACCGACTGGCGCGAGCGCGGCGTCACCTTGCTGCGCTCGTGGACGCCCTATACGCTCCCGCCTGAGATTGAGCGCGCGCTCGAGCGCTACATGGAGCGCATCGGCATGCAATACAGCGCGATCGACATGATCGTCGAGCCCGACGGGCGCCACGTGTTCCTCGAGGCCAACCCGGCCGGCGAGTGCTTTTGGCTCGAGTTCAATTCGCCCAAGTTCCCGTTCTCGGAGGCCCTGGCCGACGTCCTGCTCGACGCGCCCGGGGCTCGGCGGCGGGTCGCTACGCCAGCGGTCGCGGCGGCCTAGGAGCCCGATCATGACCCATGACGAGAATCGGCCGGTCGCCGCGGACGCAGGCTTGCGCGCCCGCCTGCGCCGGGGCGTGATCGCGGTGAGCATGGCTTGGCGGGCCGCGCCGCTGATCGCCGGGCTGTGGATCGGCGTGCTCGGGATCGCGGCCGTGTTGCCGATCGGCATGGCCTGGGTGGGCAAGGCGATCGTCGACGCGGTCGTCGCCCACGCGGTCACGCCCGCGCTGAGCTGGGTGGTCGTCGAGCTGCTGCTCGTCGTCGGTCTGTCCATGGCCCAGCGCGGCGCGAGCATGCTGCGGGCGCTGCTCGGCGTGCGCTTGGGCTTATCGGTCAACCTCGAGATCCTGAACAAGGCCCAGACCCTCGAGCTGCGCCACTTCCAGGATCCCGAGTTTTACGATCAATTGACCCGAGCCCGGCGCGAGGCCACCCACCGGCCGCTGGCGGTCGCGGGCGAGCTGCTCGGGCTCGCCAGCGCGGTCGTGACCATGCACGGCTTCGTCGCGCTGCTGTTGAGCTTCAGCGTCGGCGCCGTCGCATTGCTGTTGATCGCCGCGATCCCGGCCGCGCTCGCCGAGCTGCGTTTCTCGCGGGTCGCGTGTGATCTACGCAACCGCCGGGCGACCGACGCGCGGATGCTGGGTTACCTCGAATACGTCCTGGCCAGCGACGAGCACGCCAAAGAGGTGATGATGCTCGGGCTCGGCCCGACCCTATTATCACGCTACCAGCGGGTCAGCGAGGACATCTGGCGAGAGGAGCGGAGCCTCGCGCTCGCGCGCACGCTATGGGTCGTCGGCCTCGCCCAGCTCGGCACCCTCACGTTCTACGGCTGCTACGTGTTCATCGCCGTCCAAGCCGCCCGCGGCCAGCTCGGGCTCGGCGACATGACCATGTACGTGCTCGCGTTTCGTCAGGGCCAGCTCTCGTTTCAGTCGATCCTGCTCGCGCTCGGATCGCTCTACGAGCACGACCTTTATATGTCGAACCTGCTCGACTTCCTCGCGATCCCCGTCAAGCCGCAGCCGCCGATGCTCGGCCCCGCGCCCGCGGACGGCGAGCGCGGCGTCCGGTTTGAGGACGTCGGCTTTTGTTACCCCGATCAGCAGCGCTTCGCCCTGCGCAACATCAACCTGATGATCCCCCCGGGCCAGACGCTCGCCCTAGTCGGGCCAAACGGGGCCGGCAAGAGCACCTTCATCAAGCTGCTCGCCGGCCTCTACGAGCCCAGCGAGGGCCGAATCTTGCTCGACGGCCGCGACCTGCGAAGCTACCCGCGCGAGCAGCTGCGCCGGCGCTTGTCCGTCGCGTTTCAAGACTTCAACCAGTACCAGCTCTCGGCCCAGGAGAACGTCGGCTTTGGCAGCCCCGATCACGTCGACGACCACGCGCGGGTCGAGGCGGCGATCGTCGACGGCGGCGCGGCCGAGATCATCGCCGAGCTGCCCGATGGCGCGCGCACCCAGCTTGGTCGGTGGTTTCATGGGGGCGTGGATCTGTCTGGCGGGCAGTGGCAGCGGATCGCCTTGGCCCGGGCGTTCATGCGCAGCGAGGCCGACATCTTGGTGCTCGACGAGCCGACCGCGGCCTTGGACATCGACGCCGAAGCCGAGGTGTTCGAGCGGGTCCGGGCGCTCGCGCAGGGGCGCACGGTGATCTTGATCTCGCACCGCTTTGCCAACGTGCGCACGGCCGATCGGGTGATCGTGCTCGAGTCCAGCGGGGTGATCGAGGATGGGACCCACGAGCAGCTGATCGGGCAGGGCGGGGTGTATGCGGCGATGTTTCGCAAGCAGGCGCGGGGCTACGCCGAGCGGCTGTCGGCCTGACGAAGCCCGCCATGGTCGTGGATGTCGCCACGCGGACGAGCGCGGCGCCTCGATGGCTGAGCGTCTATCCCGCC
>Ga0114946_10003166_pt1 | contig 11188 bp, 9 predicted proteins | sample WalLakDeSediment_FD_88676 | JGI IMG/M metagenome (GOLD analysis project Ga0114946, IMG submission 88676) | Lake sediment microbial communities from Walker lake, Nevada to study Microbial Dark Matter (Phase II) - Walker Lake 11/02/13 Deep Sediment | ecosystem: Environmental > Aquatic > Freshwater...
GGGCCGCGACGATCGCGGCAACGGACCGTCCCGCCGACCGCCTTGCCATCGGCAGGGTGGCAGCAGGGGTGGGACGTCATGGGTTCCCCGCAGCGACATAAAGATTTCCGGAGCAAGGGGAGCCCATGACGGCCCACCCCCGCGGTCAAACCAGTAGAATGGGGCCTGGGAGTCGGCCGGGCAGTCGCTCCGGCTTAGGCCGGGGAGGAAAGTCCGGGCTCCGCAGGGCAGGGTGCCAGGTAACGCCTGGGGGGCGCGAGCCTACGGAAAGTGCCACAGAAAACATACCGCCCAAGCGCCGCCTTCGGGCAGCGACGGCAAGGGTGAAAAGGTGCGGTAAGAGCGCACCGCGCGGCCGGCAACGGTTCGCGGCACGGTAAACCCCACCCGGAGCAAGACCAAATAGGGAAGCATGCGGACTCGTCCGCAACGCGCGGCCCGCGCGGGCTTCCGGGTAGGTCGCTCGAGGCGCACGGCGACGTGCGTCCCAGATGAATGACTGTCCCCGACAGAACCCGGCTTACAGGCCGGCTCCCACCTTCTGGTGCCGCAGATCTAATGCACTTACATAAGAACGTCACATAACTACCTGATTTTTCGCCAGACGATGGGGTCCCGATCTACTTCCACAAACACGTCTAAGTATCGGTAGCTAAAAGAAAATTTTTTCCTCCGGGCGGTTGACGGGGGGCGCACCGGTTCATATAGTGGCGGCAAGTGGGGAGAAGTGGGAAGAAATGGGGGATCACCCCCTCGGGCCACCATTATGTTTCGGGGCGCCAATCGAATTTCACTGGACGCAAAGGGTCGCCTGGCGATCCCGACGCGTTATCGCGCGCGCATCGAAGAGCGCTGCGACAACCAGCTGATCGTCACGGTCGACCGCGACTACTGCCTGCTGGTCTACCCGTTGCCCGAGTGGGAGGAGATCGAGCGGCGCATCTCCCGTCTGCCCACGCTGAACCGGCAGGCCCGCCGCCTCCAGCGGCTGATGGTCGGCCACGCGACGGAGGTCGAGCTGGACGGCCAGGGCCGCATCCTTCTGCCGAAGGAGCTGCGCGACTTCGCCGCGATCGAGCGGCAGGTCATGTTCATCGGCCAGGGAAACAAGTTCGAGATCTGGGAAGAGGAGCGCTGGAACGAGCGGCGCGATCAATGGTTGACCGAGGAGTCCGCCGAGGCAGGCGGGCTCGCGGCTGAACTCGAAACATTCAGCTTCTAGTGGAGCCGGGCGCGACCGTTCATGCGCCGGTGCTCCTGGGGGAGGCGCTGGAGGCCCTCGCCGTGCGCGGAGCAGGAAGCTACCTGGATGCCACGCTCGGGCGGGGCGGGCATGCGGCAGCGATCCTCGAGCGGCTCGGCGAGACAGGGAGATTACTGGCAGTGGACCGCGACCCGGAAGCGATCCGGGCGGGGGAACAGCGTTTCATCGGGGACCCGAGAGTGTCGATCGTCAGGGGGAATTTCGCTGAGTTGGGGCGCATCGCGAGCGAGGCCGGCTTCATGAGCGGCTTCGACGGCATGCTGCTCGACCTGGGCGTGTCCTCGCCGCAGCTCGACGATCCCTCGCGCGGCTTCAGCTTCATGCGCGACGGTCCGCTCGATATGCGCATGGATCCTCACTCGGGCGCCAGCGCCGCGGACTGGCTCGCCGACGTGCCGGAGCGCGAGCTCGCCCGGGTGCTGCGCGAATACGGCGAGGAGCGCCATGCCAGGCGCATCGCGCGGGCGCTCGTGCAAGCGCGCGCCGAGGCGCCGATCACGACCACCGGGCGACTCGCCCAATTGATCGCCGCGGCAGTGCCCGGCCGCGAGCCGGGCAAGCATCCCGCGACGCGCAGTTTCCAGGCCATTCGCATCTTCATCAACGACGAACTCGGCGCGCTCGATGCGGCGCTGGTGCAGTCGCTCGAGTTGCTGAGGCCGGCGGGACGACTGTGCGTCATCAGTTTCCATTCGCTGGAAGACCGGCGCGTGAAGCGCTTCATCCGCCATCACTCGGAGGAGGCCGAGCCGTGGCGCGGTCTGCCCGACATCCCGGCGCATGCCCGGCCCCGGCTGCGGCCGGTGGGCAAGGCCGTGCGCGCCGCCGGCGGCGAGGTGGCCGCCAACCCGCGCGCACGCAGCGCCGTATTGCGCGTCGCCGAGCGGCTGGCGGCATGAACGGAGTGGCGCGCTCGATGCTGCTCGGAGCGACGCTGGCGGCCGCGTTGGTCGGCTCGGCGGTGGCGGCCGTGGACGCCAGGCACCAGGCGCGACAGTTGTTCATCGAGCTGCAGGCGCTGAACCGCGCCCGCGATGAACTGAACATCGAGTGGCGGCAGCTGCAGATCGAGCGCAGCACCTGGGCGGGGCACGCGCGGGTCGAGCAGCTGGCGCGCGAAAAGCTGGCGATGGACATCCCGGCGCCGGCCGACGTCGAGGTCGTGAAGCCATGAAGCGGCGCCCCGACGCCGCGTTGTTCGAGCGCCGCTTCCGCCGCCGCATGCTGTTGGTGGCCGTCGGTTTCATCGGGCTCGGCGTGATGCTCGGCGCGCGCGCGGTGAACCTGCAATTCGTGGACCAGGCGTTTTTCGCCCGCCAGGGCGACGCGCGGCAGATGCGCGTGGTGGAGATCGCGGCGCATCGCGGCACGATCACCGACCGGCGCGGCGAGCCGCTGGCCGTCAGCAGCCCGGTGGACAGCGTGTGGGTCAACCCGCGCGAGCTGCGCAATGCGCCCACCGAAATCCCGCGACTCGCCGCCGCCGTCAACCGCGATCCGGACTGGCTGATGCGCGCCGTCACCACGCAGCCCGAGCGCGAGTTCCTCTACCTGCGCCGGCACCTGCCGCCGGCCGATGCGCAGGCCGTGATACAGCTCGGCATCTCCGGCGTCTACCTGCAGCGCGAATACCGCCGCTTCTATCCCGCGGGTGAAGTCGCCGGCCATGTGCTGGGCTTCACCAACATCGACGACATCGGCCAGGAAGGCCTCGAGCTCGCCTACGACCACTGGCTGGCCGGCGAGAACGGCTCGAAGCGCATTCGACGCGACCGGCTCGGCAACGCGATCGAGGACGTCGAGAGCATCCGGGATCCGCGGCCGGGCCGCGACCTGCGCGTCAGTCTCGATCTGCGGCTTCAGTATCTCGCCTACCGCGAGCTGAAGCGCGCCGTACAGGCGCACCGCGCCCAGTCCGGTTCGATGGTGATCCTCGACGTGCGCACGGGTGAAGTGCTGGCGATGGTGAATCAGCCGAGCTTCAACCCCAATGACCGGGGCCAGCTCGCCGCCGACCGCTATCGCAATCGCGCCACCAACGACATCTTCGAGCCGGGCAGCGCCATCAAGCCGCTGGTCGTCGCCGCGGCGCTGTCGAGCGGCCGCTTCGATGCCGCCTCGATCATCGACACGGGTCCGGGCTGGTTCACCGTCGGCGCCAAGACCATCGAGGACAAGAACAACCTCGGCCGCATCAACCTGGAGACGCTGCTGATCCGCTCCAGCAACGTCGGTGCCTCCAAGGTGGCGCTCGCGCTCGAGCCCGAGCAACTTTGGAGCGAACTGCGGCGCTTCGGCCTCGGCGAGGTATCGGCCACCGGGTTCCCCGGCGAATCCGCCGGCGTGCTGATGGAGCCGGACCTGTGGCGCCCCATCGGCCAGGCGACGCTCGCCTATGGTTACGGGCTCTCCGTGACACCCCTGCAGCTGGCGCACGCGTACGCCATCCTGGGCGGCCGGGGCCGCGCGACACCGGTCTCGCTGCTCGCGCTGGGCCAGCCCGCGCAGTCGCGCCAGGTGATCGACGCGGCGGCCGCGACGGCGGTGCTGCGCATGATGGAGCCCGTGGCCAGCGCGCAGGGCACCGCGCCCAAGGCGGCGATTTCCGGTTACCGCGTGTCCGGCAAGACCGGTACGGCGCGCAAGTTCACGCGGGGCGGCTACCATGTCGACCGCTACCTGTCGGTGTTCGGCGGGGTCGCCCCCGCCTCGGATCCGCGCCTCGCCGCGGTGGTGTTGATCGATGAGCCCTCGGCGGGCGTCTACTACGGCGGCGAAGTCGCCGGCCCGGTGTTTTCGCGCGTGATCGGCGATGCATTGCGGATCCTGGGGATCCCGCCCGATGACGGCGGCGACGCGCGCTCGGTCGGCACATTGGTCCAGGCGATGGGACGGCCATGATGCCGGCCGCCGCCATGCCACCCGCGATGACCCTCGGCGAGCTGATGGGCCCGCTCGCCCCGGCCGCGCTGGCTGACCGTCTGGTCGTCGACCTGAGCCTGGACAGCAGGCGCATCGCGCGCGGCGGAATGTTCCTGGCCGTGCCCGGCACGCGCGCGCACGGCCTGCAGTATGCCGCGGCCGCCGCGGCCGCGGGCGCGACCCTGGTGGCCTGGGAGCCCGCGGACGGCATGGGCGCGCCGCGCCTGGGCGAGGGCTGCGAGGCGTTCCCGGTGCCCGGGCTGCGCGCCCGCCTGGGCGAGATCGCAGACCGGTTTTTCGGCGCGCCCTCGCGGCGCGTCTCGGTCACGGGCATCACCGGCACCAACGGCAAGACCACCTGCACGCATCTGGTCGCCGGCGCGCTCGATCGGCTGGGGCGACGCGCCGGGGTGATCGGCACGCTCGGCAGCGGTCCCGTCGCGCGGCTCGAACCTTCCGGCCTGACCACCCCGGACGTCGTCGAAGTTCACCGCACGCTCGCCGGGCTGGCCGGCGAGGGGATCCGGGCGGTCGCGATGGAGGTGTCGTCGCACGCGCTGGACCAGGGGCGGGTGGACGGCGTGCGCTACGCGGTGGCGGCGTTCACCAACCTGAGCCGCGATCATCTCGACTACCACCCGAGCGTCGAGGCCTATGCGGCCAGCAAGGCCCGGCTGTTCCTGGCGCACTCGCCCGGCGTCAGCGTCATCAACGCGAGCGATGCGTTCGGCCGCAGGCTGCTCGCACGCCTGCCGGACGGCGCGCGCTGCATCGCGGTCGGCAGCCGGCTGGAAGATCTCGAGCCTGCGCGGGAGCGGGTGTTGCTGAGCGCCGTAGAGGCGCTGGAGGACGGCCTGGCGTTGCGCCTCGACGGCGGCTTCGGCCGCGTAGCGCTGCGCTCCCGGCTGGTGGGCGGCTTCAACGCGGAAAACCTGGCGCTGTCATTCGGCATCCTGGGCGCACTCGAGGTGCCTCCGGCCGCCGCCGCCAAGGCGCTGGGCGCGGTGGGCGCGCCCGCCGGACGCATGGAGGCGTTCCCCGACGCGGTGCGCGACGTGCTGGCGGTGGTCGATTACGCACATACGCCGGATGCCCTCGGCAAGGCGCTGGGCGCGCTGCGGCAACACTGCAGGGGGCGGTTGTGGTGCGTGTTCGGCTGCGGCGGCGACCGCGACCGGGGCAAGCGTCCCGAGATGGCCAGGATCGCCGAGCGCCTGGCCGACGAGCTCGTCGTCACCGACGACAACCCGCGTACCGAGGACGGCGTGAAGATCGTCGCGGACATCCTCGCCGGGCTCGATGATCGCGGTCGCGCCCGCGTCGAGCGCGACCGCGCCGACGCCATTCGCCTGGCCCTGGCGGGTGCGCGTCCCGGCGACATCGTGCTGGTCGCGGGGAAGGGGCACGAGGAGGTGCAGATCGTCGGCGCCGAACACCGGCCGTTCAGCGATCGCCGCCTGGTCGCGGAGCTGACGGGGGGCGCGGCATGATTCGCGGCAGCCTGACGGTGCTGGCGCGCACGCTTTCGGCGACCCTGGTCGGACCGGACCTCGGCTTCGCCGGCGTGTCCACGGACAGCCGCACTGTGCAGCCCGGGGAGCTGTTCGTCGCCCTGCGCGGACCGAACTTCGACGGCCATGCCTTCGTGCCCGGTGCGCGGCAGCGCGGTGCGGCCGGGGCGGTGGTCGAGTGTCCGCCCGAAGCGGCGCTGCCCTGGCTGCGCGTGCCCGACAGCCTGTCCGCGCTGGGCGCGATGGCGGCGGACTGGCGCGGCCGGTTCGAGCTGCCGGTCATCGCCGTCACCGGCAGTTTCGGCAAGACCACCGTCAAGGAGATGATGGCGGCGATCGTCGCCAGTCGCGGCGAGGTGCTCGCCACGCGCGGCAATCTCAACAACGAGATCGGCCTGCCGCTGACGCTGTTCGGGCTCGATCACCGACATCGTGCCGCGGTGCTCGAGCTGGGCGCGAACCACGCCGGCGAGATCGGGCGGCTCACCGCCATCAGCCGCCCTTCGGTCGGCCTCGTCACGGCGGCGGGACCGGTGCACCTCGAGGGCTTCGGCAGCGTCGAGGGCGTGGCGCGGGCGAAGGGCGAACTGTTCGCGGGGCTGCCCGAGGACGGTGTCGCGGTAATCAACGAGGACGATGCCTACGCGCCACTGTGGCGGGAGCTGGCCGGCGCGCGGCGTTGCGTCGGCTTCGGGCTGTCCGCCCGCGCCGAGTTCCGGGCCGAACAGGTCAGGCAGTCGCTCGACGCCGACGGTCCGCTGCTCGAGTTCCGGCTGGTGACGCCGGACGGCGCCGCCGAGGCGCGCCTCGCGCTGCCGGGCCGGCACAACGCGCTCAATGCGCTGGCCGCGGCGGCGGCGACCTGGGCCGCCGGCTGGTCGCTCGAGGAGATCGTTGCCGGCCTGGGCCGGGTGGCCGGCGTGCGGGGCCGCATGAGCCTGCGCAAGGCGCGCAGCGGCGCGCTGCTCATCGACGACACCTACAACGCCAATCCCGTGGCGCTGCAGGCGGCGATCGACTATGCGACGGCGTTGCCGGGCGAGACCTGGCTGGTGCTCGGTGACATGGGCGAACTGGGCGCGGCATCCGGCGAGCTGCACGCCGAGGCCGGCCGCTTCGCCAAGGCGCATGGCGTCGCCCGGCTGTATGCGTGCGGGCCGGAGTCGGCGGCCGCCGCAACGGCGTTCGGCGACGCGCGCCACTTCACGGATCTCGAAGCGCTGGCGGCGGCGCTCGAGGAAGACCTGCCCGCGGGCGTCAACCTGCTGGTGAAGGGCTCACGCGCCATGCGCCTCGAGTGGGTGATCGAGCGCCTCGTGGCCGGGGAGGCTCGCTAGCATGTTGCTGTATCTCGCCGAGTACATGATGCGCTTCGAGTCCGGCTTCAGGGTATTCCAGTTCCTCACCTTCCGCGCCATCCTCGGCGCGCTGACGGCGCTCGCGATCTCGCTGCTGGTCGGCCCGTGGATGATCCGCAAGCTCACCTTCCACCAGATCGGGCAGCAGGTGCGCACCGACGGCCCGGAAAGTCACCTGCCTAAGGCGGGCACGCCCACCATGGGCGGAGCACTCATCCTGGTGGCGATTGCCATCTCGACCCTGCTCTGGTCCGACCTCGGCAACCGCTTCGTCTGGATCGTGCTGGCGGTGATGATCGGCTTCGGCCTGATCGGCTTCGTCGACGACTACAAGAAACTGGTGATCGGCGACAGCCGCGGCCTGTCCGCGCGCTGGAAGTATTTCTGGCAGTCCGTCGGCGCCCTGCTGGCCGGGTCGGCGTTCGTTCTCACTGCCGTCGATCCCGCGGTCGAGCAGGCGCTCATCGTGCCGTTCTTCAAGAACATCGTGCTGCCGCTCGGCGTGGTCGGCTATCTCGTGCTGGTCTACTTCGTCATCGTCGGCTCGAGCAATGCGGTCAACCTGACCGACGGTCTCGACGGCCTGGCGATCATGCCGACGGTACTGATCGGCGGCGCGCTGGGGCTGTTCGCCTGGGTGACCGGTAACGTGGTGTTCTCGAACTACCTCGGCATTCCTTATGTCGCGGGAGTCGGCGAGCTGCTGGTGTTCTGCACGGCGCTGGTCGGCGCCGGGCTCGGCTTCCTGTGGTTCAACACCTATCCGGCGCAGGTATTCATGGGCGACATCGGCGCGCTGGCGCTCGGCGCCGCGCTCGGAGCCGTCGCCATCGCGGTGCGCCAGGAGATCGTGTTCTTCGTCATGGCCGGCGTGTTCGTGCTCGAGACGGTGTCGGTCATCCTGCAGGTCGCCTCCTTCAAGCTCACCGGGCGGCGCATCTTCCGCATGGCGCCCATCCACCATCACTTCGAACTCAAGGGCTGGGCCGAGCCCAAGGTCATCGTGCGCTTCTGGATCATCACGGTGATTCTCGTGCTGTTCGGCCTCGCGACGCTGAAGGTCCGATGAACGCGCATCCCGATTTCAGCGGCACAGCGCAACAGCCGGGCGGCCCGCCCGTACTGCTGGTGGGCCTGGGCGCGACCGGGGTCTCGTGCGCGCGCTACCTGCGGCGTCTCGGCCAGGCCGTGCGCGTGCTCGACAGCCGCGCCGAGCCGCCCGGGCTCGCGCAGCTCGGCGCGCTGCGCGACACGCTGGATCTCCGGCTGGGCGGCTTCGATACCGCCGCGCTGGACGGCGTCACCGAGGTGGTCGTCTCGCCCGGCGTGTCGCTGGACGAGCCGCTGCTGGTCGAGGCGCGCCGCCGCGGCCTCACGCTGAGCGGCGACATCGAGATCTTTGCGCGTGCCGCACCCGCGCCGATCGCCGCGATCACCGGTTCCAACGGCAAGAGCACCGTGACCAGCCTGCTCGCCGCACTGGCCACGGCCGGCGGCCTGAAGGTGCGCGCCGGCGCCAACCTCGGGACACCCGCGCTCGACCTGCTCGAGGGCGAGGTGCCGGACCTGTACGTGCTCGAGCTGTCGAGCTTCCAGCTCGAGACCACCGACTCGCTGCGCCCGAGAGCGGCCTGCATCCTCAACATCACGCCCGACCACATCGATCGCCACGGCAGCTTCGAGCGCTACGCGGCGGCCAAGGCGCGCATCCTGTCCGGCGCGCAGGGCATCGTGCTCAACCGCGACGATCGCCTCGTGATGGCCATGTGGGACGGGCGTACGCCCTGCATCCGTTTCGGCCTCGACGCGCCCGGCATGGGCGAGTACGGGGTGGTCGATGCGCCTGCGGGGCCGACCCTGGCGCGCGGCGCGCAGCGCCTGCTGCCGGCGGCGCGACTCAAGCTGCGCGGCCGGCATAACGTCGCCAACGCGCTGGCCGCGCTGGCGATGGCCGAGGCCGTCGGGCTCGAGCCGGCCGGGCTCACGGCAGCGCTGGCCGATTTTCCCGGCTTGCCGCACCGCGCCGAGTGGGTGGCGGAGCGCGGCGGCGTCACCTGGATCAACGATTCCAAGGGCACCAATGTCGGCGCCGCGGTCGCCGCCATCACCGGCATGGACGGCCCGGTCGTGCTCATCGCCGGAGGCGACGGCAAGGGCGCGGACTTCCGCCCGCTGGCGGAGGCGGCGCGAGGGCAGGTGCGTGCCGCGGTGCTGCTGGGCCGGGATGCACCCGCGCTCGAGCGCGCGCTGGCGGGAGTCTGTCCGACGGTGCGCGTCGCGGGCATCGAGGACGCCGTGCTCGAGGCCGCGCGCCTCGCCAAGGCCGGCGACACGGTACTGCTGTCGCCCGCCTGCGCCAGTACCGATATGTTCAGCGATTACACCGAGCGGGGCAGCCGTTTCGCCGCCGCCGCCCGAGGCCTCGCGGCATGAGCGCCGTGGTCGCGAAACCGGTGGTTCCCGGCTTCCGCCTCGACCCGTGGCTCGCCGGGAGCGCGCTCGTGCTCGCGCTGCTCGGCGCCGTGATGGTCGCGTCGGCGTCCATCACCATGGCGGACCGGGTGTTGGACCAGCCCTTTTACTACCTGCTGCGCCAGCTCGTGTACCTGGGCGTGGGCGGCCTGGCGGCCGCGTTCTGCATCCTGGTGCCGCTGCGCGCCTGGGAGCAGGCCTCTCCGCTGCTGCTCACCATGGCCGGCCTGCTGCTGGTCGCGGTGCTGTTGCCCGGCGTGGGCTACGAGGTGAACGGCGCCACGCGCTGGCTGCGCGTCGGGCCGTTGAACCTGCAGGCCTCGGAGCCCGCGCGCCTGCTGCTGCTGATCTACCTGTGCAGCTACGTGGCGCGGCGTCGCGACGCGCTCGAGGCCGGCTTCAAGGGCCTGCTGTTTCCGCTGGTGATCGTGACCGCCGCCGGGATGCTGCTGATGCTGCAGCCGGATTTCGGCGCCACGGTGATCCTGTTCGCCATGGCCATCGGTGTGCTGTTCGTCGGCGGCATGCGGCTCGGCTACCTGCTGCTGATGGGGATTGCGGGCCTCGCGTCGCTGGCGCTGCTGGTGTTCACCTCCGAGTACCGCATGCGCCGCCTCACGGCCTTCCTCGATCCGTGGGCGGACCCGTGGAATTCCGGCTTCCAGCTGACGCAGTCGCTGATCGCCATCGCGCGCGGCGAGTGGTTCGGCGTCGGGCTCGGCGGGAGCGTGCAGAAGCTGTTCTACCTGCCGGAAGCGCACACCGACTTCGTGTTTGCGGTGTTCGCCGAGGAGTTCGGCCTGGCCGGCGTGTTCCTGATGATCGCGCTGTTCGCCGTGCTGCTGTGGCGCGCCTACGCGATCAGCCTCGCGGCCGCCGCCGCGGGGCGCGTGTTCGCCGCCTGCCTCGCTTTCGGCCTCGGCACCTGGATCGGCCTGCAGGCCTTCCTCAACATCGCGGTGAACATGGGGCTGCTGCCGACCAAGGGCCTCACGCTGCCGCTGGTCAGCTACGGCGGCAGCAGCCTGCTGGTGACGGCGGCGGGGATCGGCCTGCTGCTGCGTATCCACTACGAACTCAGCGCCGACGGCTACGCGGGCCGGCGCGCGCAGCGGGCGGCGCGATGAGCGCGCGCGTGCTGGTCATGGCGGGGGGCACCGGCGGCCACGTCTTCCCGGCGCTGGCGGTGGCCGAGGCGCTGCGCGCGCGCGGGCTCGAGGTGGTGTGGATGGGGACGCGCCTCGGCCTCGAGGCGCGCGTCGTGCCTGCAGCGGGCATCCGCCTGGAGTGGATCACCATCGGCGGACTGCGCGGCAAGAACCTCGGCACGCGCCTCGCCGCGCCGTTCAAGATCGGCCTCGCCGTGATCCAGGCCCTGCGCATCATGATGCGCGTCAAGCCCGCGGTGGTGCTGGGCATGGGCGGGTACGCCGCCGGGCCCGGCGGCGTGGCCGCATGGCTCGGGCGCCGGCCGCTGGTGATCCACGAGCAGAACGCCATTGCCGGCACCACCAACCGGATCCTCGCCCGCCTTGCGCGCCGCGTGCTCGCCGCATTCCCCGGCGCATTCCCGTACGGCGTCGCCGCCGAGGTCGTCGGCAACCCGGTGCGCAGCGCGATCACGGCCCTGCCCGTGCCGGATGTGCGCTTCGCCGGCCGCA
>Ga0114946_10003167_pt1 | contig 11188 bp, 6 predicted proteins | sample WalLakDeSediment_FD_88676 | JGI IMG/M metagenome (GOLD analysis project Ga0114946, IMG submission 88676) | Lake sediment microbial communities from Walker lake, Nevada to study Microbial Dark Matter (Phase II) - Walker Lake 11/02/13 Deep Sediment | ecosystem: Environmental > Aquatic > Freshwater...
CCGCCTCCATGAAGGCGTCGGTGACGGCCACGGAGATGTTGAAGTTGGTGATCTTGGAGGTGTCGGACTTGCAGGTGATGAACTCCCGGATGTCGGGGTGGTCCACCCGGAGGATCCCCATGTTGGCCCCCCGGCGGGTCCCACCCTGCTTCACCACCTCCGTGGAAGCGTCGTACAACCGCATGAAGGAGACAGGGCCCGAAGCCACCCCCATGGTGGAGCGAACGGTGTCCCCCGTGGGGCGAAGGCGGGAGAAGGCGAACCCCGTCCCACCCCCGGACTGGTGCACCAGGGCCATGGCCTTCAAGGTATCGTAGATCCCGCTCCTACCATTCGACAGGGCGTCATCCACCGGCAGGACGAAGCAGGCCGAAAGCTGGCCCAGGGGGCGGCCTGCGTTCATGAGGGTGGGGGAGTTCGGCTCGAACCTCCCCTTCGTCATGAGGTCGAAGAACTCCCGGGCCAGGGCCTCCACCGCAGCCTCGGACGCCCCGAAGCGCCGGTCCTCCTTGGCGATGGTATAGGCGACCCGCCAGAACATGGTCTCCGCCTCCTCCACCGGTTGCCCCTTGTCGTCCTTCTTCAGGTAGCGCTTCCCCAGGACGATGCGTGCGTTCTCGGTCAGGTCCGGTATCGGCAGATCTCCCGGAAGCTGGTCGTCGAAGAGGAAGGGCTCGCTGGAAGGGGGAACGACAGAAGACATGGCGACGGCTCTCCATGGGAGAAGGGTGGACGCTTCGCGGAAGAAGAACGTGGAAACCACAAAATCTTGAGGGTTCTCCAACATACCACCACTACATCTAGTGGTCAAGCATGGAAGTCTAAAATGATAAACCCAGCCGCAGATAGGTGTGAATCCCGTCCCTCCCCTGCCCGGCCTCAGCTTCCACGAGGGGGAGCGCTACCCCCAGGCGCAGGTCCAGGCTCTGGGACCAGAGGGCAAGGGAGCGCAGCATCAGCTCTCCGCCCAGAGAGGCCAGCGGGTCCCGAATTGGATTGTCGAACCCCGGGAGGCCAAGCTCCGGGCCCCAGGCGTTGCCACCGTCCACGAACAGGGTCCCGGCAAGCCAATCCAGATGCCAGGGCAAGAGCCCCAGGCCCCGGTTGACCATGTGGAGAGGGAAACGGTACTCCGCAGTGGCCGTCCAGGCGTACCGGCCCCACCGGGTGGCGGTACGGTAGCCCCGGACGGGGAAGAGCAGACCATGACCGAGGTCCACGAACTGGACCGGGAGGCTCCCACCGGTGGCGCCTCCCACCTCATAGTGGAACGCGTGGGCGCCGGGCCCGCCGGCCACTCCACCGCTGACCCTCAGGCCCAGGACGTGGTTTCCGAACCCGGGGCCACGGACACCCTTGTAGAGAGCCACCTGACCCACCACATCCCGGAAGCCGCGGTCCCACCCCGCTCCTCCCCTCAGGGAGTCCGCCAGAGCCAGGTCCCGCCGCACCCGGGCCCGGACGAAGAGCCCCGTGCCGTCCTCGGGACTCACAGAGAAGGCGAAGCGCCGGGCGTTGGCGAAGGTCCCGGTAACCCTCCCCTCGGCCAGGCGTACGTCAGGACGGGTGAGCCCGAACCGGGTGCTTTCCTCCAGACTCTCCTCCAGGAAGAACCGGTGCTCCCATACGTGGGAGGCCGAGACGCCCAGGGTGCTCACGGTCCGGGCCCTCCTTCGAAGGAGGGTCGCTCCCACCCCTAGCGCCCGTTCCCGCTCCACCAGGTAGAGGGGTACGGTGTCCCCCTCCTGGACGATTCCGCGCCAGCGACGGGAGTCGGCATCAAACGCCTGGGAGACCGCCAGCCCGAAGACCGGATTCCCCAGCCCGGCGAACGTGTAGGAAGCCCCTCCGTTGAGGGTGCCTACCCCCTGGGAGAAGGTCCCCGAGGCGGAAAAGGCATGGCGGCCCACCAGATCCTCCCCGGAGGTCTGGAGGCCGAAGCCTGGCTTCAGGACCTGAACGTCCCCCACGTGGTCCGCCTCCCGGAACTCCGGGACCCAGTACCGGGGGGCCAGCGTCGTGAGAGGCCTGTATCTCCCCTCCGGTCCCCCCGCCCTGGCCTCGAACCGAGCCGGGTCCACCACTCCCCGGAACCTGGGGTGAAAGGGAAAGGGCTCGAACCACTCGGCCGGGCGGAAAGGGATGCGTTGGATGCTCCAACCGTCGGCGTGATAGGAGGAGAAATAGATCCACGTCCCGTCCTGATCCACTGCCGGGTCGGACGCTCCTCCCAGGACGTTGGTGACCTGCCTCCGGGGGCCCGGCTCTCCCGTAGCAGCATCCACCGTCACGGCATAGAGGTTCGGGATGCCGCTCCGATCGGAGGCCCAGAGCAGCCACCGGCCATCAGGACTCCAGACCGGTGCCGTGTCAATCGACCGATCCCGTGTCACCTCCCACGCCACCTCCCCTGTCGGCGTGAGAAGCACCACATCGTAGAGAGCCCCCGCCCTCCAGCGGGAGGCGGCGATCCAGCGGCCGTCGGGGGACCAGCGGGGGTAGGCCCACAGTTCTTGCGTCGCATAGTCCCCTAGGGGATGGACGTGGCCGGAGGGGAGGTCAACCAGGACCAGCCGGGTCGAGCCTCCCTCGTCCTGGACCGCCACGGCCCGGTGTCCATCCGGCGCCACGTGGGCATGATTCAGCCGGGCCCCCTCCGTGAGACGAACCACCCTCCCGTCCCGTTCGGCCAGATAGAGGTCCTGCCGGAGACGGTACGAGTCGGTATAGTCGATCTGGGAGAACAGGACCTGCCCGGAAGGGGTCCAGGCCAGGTTGGACAGGCTGTTGGTGCGGGCCAGCTTCGCCTCACCGCCCGAGTCCAGGTCCACCAGGCTGATCTGGGGGTCGCTCCGGCCGTCCAGGCGGACGTAGGCCAGGAACCTCCCGTCGGGGGACGGCTCCGGGTCCCGGGCGAAGTACCCCCCCACCGTCAGGGCCTCTCCATGAGTGAATGGGGCACGGGCCGCCAGGGAGTCCCGGAGGGCCCCGTAGCGCGACTCCAACTCCCCCCTCCACTCCCCCCAAGCCCGGGAGAAGGAGACGCCGAAGGCCTCCCTGGCCGCCGAGTTCAACCGGTAGGGGATCCACTGACCCGCCATGGCCCTCACGAAGGTCCCCATGGCTTCCTCGCCGTACCGCTCCAAAAGGTGGTCCAGGAAGAGGGATCCATAGACGTAGTAACGCTGGCCCCCGGGCCAGACCGGAGAGTTGCCGGAGCTCTGGTCGATGCTCTCGAAGCGTCCCTCCAAGATGGCGGTCCGCACCACCATCTCGTGGAAGCTTCCTCTCACGCGGCCGGCCTGGGTGAGGGCCGACTCGTAGTAGGTGGCCACGCCCTCCACCAGCCACCTCGGGGAGGCCATCCCCGGGAAGAATGGCCAGACAAGGGGAGCTCTTCCGAAGATCCTTCGGAGAGCTCCTCCCAAGCCTGCGGTGTAATCCCCGTGGAAGATGTGGACGAGCTCATGGGTGATGACGAGCTCCATCCACTCATCCATGTGTGGCAGGCCGAAGCCCTCCATGGGAGGGCGAGCAAAGATCACGATGCGGTTGGACGGATAGAACCGGGAGAACCCGTTGGAGATGTCGGCGTGGTCGGTCACCACCAGATCCACCTTCCCGGAGGGCGGGTCCACGAACTCCTCCGAAAGAGTGGCCCACGCCACCTCGGCCCGGGCTCCGGCCCGCTGAGCCAGGTCCACCAGGCCGACGGGATAGGTGATCCGGAAGTGCTCCGTCTCCATGGTCCTCCAGCTTTCGTGAGGAAGAACCTGGCCAACTGCCACAACCGGAATGCAGATCAGGAGAAGTAAGGGGACCAGCCTCGGGAGAGTCGGATTCATGCGAACCACCTTGTCAAACCGGCTCGTGAGCGTCACCGTATCAGAATCAACCTTTTTTCGGGGCAAGGGAAGATGCCGAAGAATCAGGATCTGTGGTATCGCATCGGGTACGCCTTGGAGTCCACCCGGGGGCGCGGCACCGTCACCAAGGGTCGCAGTCACCGAAAACCCACTCCGGTCAAGGAGGTTCCCGGACGGGTCCTGGAGGGCGTCGCCCGGAGAGTCCTGGCCGATCTGCCGCCGGAGGTAATGGAGACCATCTTCACGGTGGGGGCCGGAACAGTCCTGACCCGGGTCCTTTCCCTCTGGCCGGGCCGGGGTCGGCCAGGCGTCTTCCGCCTCTTCAGGGCGGGAGCCTCCGGAGCCGCCGCAGCCCTGCTGACGGAGCTCGCCCGGCCCGTCCTCACGGGCAAAAAGGCGGAGAAGGCCCTGGAAGAGGAGCTGACGGACATCCTCTTTTCGGGTGCCGGGCGGGGACTCCTTTATGCGGCGCTGGTGGAGCCCCGGATCCCGGGTCCGCCGGCCTTGCAGGGGACAGTCTACGGGGCCATGGAGTACGCCCTGACACCCTGGGGAGGTTTGGGAGAGTTGGCGGGGTCCGCCGTCCCTTACCGGAGGATCCCGGTTCTTTCCGTTCTGCTGAGAGGCCGGGGAGAGGAGGAGGCTTTCCTGGACCATCTGGCCTTCGGGGTGGTCCTGGCGATCCTGTACCGGAAATGAGCTGATCTCCCCGACCAAGCACCGAGAACCCGGCCAGGACGATGCTCCGGTCACTCCGATCAGTGGTGACCGGGGCTGCCGGTTCGATGGAGCACCATGTTCAATCTGGTCCGGAGGGTCACCGAGTAGCCCTGCTCGACAAGGAAGGTCTCCAGCCCCCGGTATTCGGGCGTGTCCTTCCTCTCGCAAAGGATCCACCGTGGTCGGAGGAACTCGGGGTCGGACCCGAAAAAGGCCCGGAGCACCGTGGGCTCCATCCCCTCGATGTCCATCTTCAGGATGTCGATTCGGTCCAGGCCCTCTTTCTGCACCAAGGTCTTCAGAGGGTACACCGGCACCTTCACCGCATCCGACTCCACTCCATCCCCTAGCTCGAGGAGGGTGTTTTCTCCCCGGTTCGTCCCGTGGATGTGGAGCACCGCCCGCCCCTCATCCGGTCCCACAGCGCAGGAGAGCGTGCGGACGTGGTCCCATCCGTTCGTGGCCAGGTTGAAGCGTAGGCGGGCATCGAGAGCCGGATCGGGCTCAAGGGCCACCACGGTGCAATCTCTCCCCAACCGGCTCAGGACCCACCAGGTGTATCCGCCGAAGTTGCATCCCACGTCCAGAAATACTGCTCCCGGCTCCAGGATCCGGTCCAGCAGGGCCCGCTCCTGCCTGTCCCAGCCGTTGGGCATGAAGAGGAGACGGCGCTCGGAGATGTTGTCGCGGGGGTAGAACCGGAGGCGGTGCCCCCAAAGGGTGGTGTCCACGGGCCCGCCGAGGGAATCCAGGGCCAACCGCCGGACCGGGAGGACCAGCTGTTTCACCAACGGCCACCGCGGGAAAGCGCGAGTGAACTTGATCAGGAACCCTGGCCAGGGCGGCGGGGGGAAGGTACCCCAGGGACGAATCGAGGGGGAATCGGATGGAGAGAGTGCCGTGGTCATAGGGTGCCAAGGTAGGACGACCCCCTCCGGAAACAAAGGCCGTTGATCCGAGGGGTAAGGTGATCCTCGCAGCTTCTGCGATTGGCTCACCCCCGAGGCCCGGGCTCCAGGGTCGGAGGCCTCCTGGCTCGGGTGGCCTGCTCCAGGTCGTAGGCCCAGGACAGGAGTTCCGCCTCGGACCACATCCTCCCGATGAAGGCCAGGACGAAGGGCGTGCCGTCCTCGTAGTAGGCGAAGGGCAGGGTGACGGTGGGAACGCCCAGGGCATTGACGATGTTGCTGGGGAGCTCCGGGTGATTGTTGGGGTTGTAGTCCGGCCGCTCCGGGTCCTGGATCAGGTCCGGGACGGGAGATCCGGCCTGGGGAAAGAAGAGTCCGTCCAACTCGTTCTCCTCCAGCACCTCTCGGAACAGAGCCCGGAGTCGCATGCGCCAGGCCTGGTACGCGTCCCCCTCCTCGGTGGCGGTGGGGGCTACGGGTGGACGCCTTCGGGCTGATCCCCTGAAGGACTCTCCCGTGAGCTCTTCCCACTCCTCGATCGAGCGGAAGGCCGCCGCGGGACCCAGGTTCTGCAGGTACACGAACAGATCGTAGGACCCCGACCTCCCTCCCCGAGGCCGGTCCCCGTATAGCTCCACGAACCCCCTTCCGGCGAACGGGTCCTCCACCACCTGAGCTCCCTGAGCTCGGAGGGCCTCGATGGCCCTTCGGTAGTGGGCCTCCGTTTCCGGCGCCAGGGGAAGGAACCCGTCCCGCCAGCCGGGCCCCACCAGGCCGAATCGCTTTCCCCTCAGGGCTCCCGCCCGGAGGCCGGCAGCGTAGCCGCCCTCAGGGATGTGATCCTGGCCGGCGAAGGTGGCCAGGTCCTCCAGGGTCGGCCCTGCCAGGACATCAAGGACCATGGCCGCGTCCCTGACGGTACGGGCCAGGGGACCCACCACGTCCACGTAGGTGGCGTCCATGGGGAACACCCCCGCCAGGGGAACCAGCCCATACGTAGGCTTCACACCCACCAGAGCCTGGGCCGCCGCCGGGTTCTGGATGGAGCCGCCGGTCTCGGTACCCAGCCCCAGGACGGCGAAGGAGGCGTTCACCGCCGTCGCCGTCCCGCCGCTGGAGCCTCCCGGGGCCTTGGCCGTGTTGTAGGGGTTCAGCGTCACCCCGGCCACGGAGCTGTTGGTCCGGGTCCCGTGCCCGGCAAAGTCCGGGAGGTTCGTCTTGCCCAGGATGATGGCCCCGGCCTGCCGAAGACGCGCTACGGCGACGGCGTCCTCTCCCGGGATCATGGGCACACCTCCATCCTCGCTGCTGAACCCTCGGAAGCCGGCTGTGGTGACCAGGCCCGCCATGTCCATGTTGTCCTTGACCACCACCGGCACTCCGTGGAGAGGCCCACGTGGTCCATTCTCACGGAACTCGGCATCCAGGGCCTCGGCCTCCCGCAGGGCCTCGGGATTCATGGAGATGAAGGCGTTGTAGTGGTCCTCGTAGCGGTGGATTCGGACGAGAAAGGCCCTGGTGAGTTGGGCGGCGGAGTAGCGGCCGGCCCGGTAGTCGGCCTGGATCTGCCCCACGGTGAGCTCCACGACGAGATCGGGATCGAGGGCCGGCGGGTCAAGCGGAGGATCCTCGGGGATACCCTGCCGTTGGGAGGGGAAAGGAGGGGCAGCCGGCGCCGGCGGGGGCTCCGGGGCCGGAGTTCTGCATCCTCCCGAAGCCAAGACGAGAACAAACCCCACCAGAAGAATCCTCAGCCACGCCCCGGCCTGGCGGTTCAGGAGAACCTTCCGAAACCTCGTCAAGGGAGTTGTCCCTGATCCCCGGCGGTCCGCCCCGCGCCGACCCTCAAGCACCCGCTCCCCTCCACACCAGCAACGGAATCTCCCACGGCCCCGGCATCTTCCTCCCCCGCGGCGACCCCAGCAACATTTCCTCCGGGCACACGTACAGGGCTGACGGATCCACTTCCCCCCCTTCCTCCTCATCCACGATCCCCATGATCTGCGTCCCCAAGTCCCCGCGGGAGCCCTCATCCACGATGGCACAAATTGAGGCCAGGCGGTCCTGGAGGACCGGGAGAACGTAGAACCGCGACACCGAGTCAATGAGATCCAGCGTCAGATATTCCGCCTCCCCCTGCCTCGCCCGCTGGAGGAACTCATCCGGATCCGTGGTAAAAGGGACGGAAAGAGCCTTCATCCCGCTCATGACGTAGAAGATCCTTGGCTTGCGCGTGACCACAACGGAGCCGTCCGGCAGGTTCTCCCCACTCCACCGCGCCAGGGCAAGGTACTCCCGATCCGCCGGGACGAGGCAGCGGTCCGGCTCCCCGACCCGGGTCGCTTCCCTGCACGCCCCGGCGTCCCGGGCCAGCACGCTCCAATGGTGGACGGCCGGAACGGCCAGCACTGTGGCCAGAACCAGCAGGATGACCCCTCTTGCCCTTTGCCCCAGCGGACCCAGGAGCCAGAGGAGGGCCGTGCCGGCGTAGAAGAACATCAACGGGAAGAGGGGGAGAGCGAAGCGATCCCCCGACCACGGAGTGGGCCAAAGGAGGATGAGGCCGAAGTAGAGGGGAAGGAACAGCTCCGGAACCCCAACCCGCTCCCGCAGGGCCCGGGCCCATCCCAGAAGCCAGAGTGCCAGGAGTCCCACCCCCAGAGGAGGAAGGAACGGGCGCCCCTGCCCCACGATGCCGGCGGGCACGATCTGGCCCACGTAGGCCACGAGGTTGGCAGCCACCCTCTCGAAAAGCTCCACCGGACCCACCGTGCCCAGGAACGGCCGGTACGGATCCACCATCCAGAACTCCGATACGTACTCGCCCCCGCCCACCACGTAGCCCCGGAGCCACCACAAGAAGGCCGGCACCCCGAAGACAGCGGCAAACGCCGCCAGAGCCTTCCAATGGCGCCGGTGGATCAGCCACAGGATCGTGGCCACCGCCAGGGGAAGCCCCGCCGACCGAGTGAAATAGGCCAGCAGGACCATGATCATTCCAGCGGCCAGCCAAGAAACATCCCCCTTTCCCAAGCCGCCGCCCTCCTCATCCGTCCTTCCACTGCCCGCCTTGCCCGTCCTCCCCGCCTTCCCCGCCTTCCCTCCGGCCTTCTTCCGCAGCCGGGTCCTGTCGAAGGCCCAGAGGGCTCCCATGGTGAGGGCCAGGAAGGTCGGGTCGGAGAGTACCCACTGGCTGTAGTAGACCACCGCGCTGGAGAGGCCCACGAGGACGGCGACAGCTGTCCCGACTGCTGGGCCTTCTCGTTCCCGGGCCCAGAGGAAGGCGAAGGCCACCGCCAGGACCGTGGAGAACGCCGGGACCAGCTTCAGCCCCACCCAACCCTTCACCCCTGCCAGGATGGCACCGGCCAGGAGAACCGGAAGCATCGGGGGGTACTTTGTATGGGGAGGCTCGGCGGGGTCCCAGAGCTCCAGGTACGACCCCCGCTCCAGGAGGGAGTAGGCCAGGGTGACATACCCGGCGTTGTCTCCTCCGCTATGGGGGCGAGGAGTCATCACCATGGCCACCACCAGGGTCTGGAACAGGACGATCCCCGCCAGGATCAAAAGGGTGCGCCGCGTCATGGCCCCCCGCCACCCGTCCTCCCCGGTGTCCACGACCCCAGGACCCTGGGCCCCTTGGACCCGGTGGCCTCCGGGACGTTGGCCGGAATCCCCTTCAGGTGGGCCCAGGCCAGGAGGGCGAAGGCCGCCGCCTCCCGGGCATCCGGGTCCATGCCCAGCTCATCACCGGACCTCACCGACACCGGCGACAGCTCCCGGGCGATGGCCGAGAAGAGGGCCGGGTTCCGGGATCCTCCCCCCATGAGGAACACCTCATCGACCCCCCGGGGAAGTACCCACCGGCGAAAGGCGTCGCCGATGCTCCAGGCGGTGAGGGCGGTAAGGGTTGCCAGGAGATCGGGCCATCCCCGGTTCGGCAAGCCGGGCACCAGTTCCGTGCCGGTCTCCACCCCAAGCTCCCTGGCCACTTCCTCCACCATGGCGGGCCCGAACAACTCCCTTCCGGTGGATCTTGGCGGAGATTCCCGGAAGAAAGGATGAGCCATGAGGCGGCCCAGGATGCCCTTCTTCACCGTTCCTCGGCCCGCCAACTCCCCGTCCTCGTCGAAGGTGGCCAACCCCCCGGTGGCCATGGCGGCGGCAGCGTCCAGGAGGACCACCCCCGGCCCGGTATCGAACGCCAGGATGGGAGCGGGATCCCCGGCCCTGGGAAGCCAGGTGACATTACCCATCCCCCCCAGGTTCTGAAGGGCTCTTGGTCCCTCTTCGGACGAGAAGAGGACCCGGTCGGCCCAGGGAACGAGGGGGGCGCCATGGCCGCCGGCCGCCAGGTCCCGGGACCGGAAGTCGCTCACCACCCCGATTCCCGTCCGCTCCGCCAGCGTCGCAGGGCAGCCTAGCTGGAAGGAGCTCCCCCGCATCCCATCCCGGGGTGGCTCGTGCCAAAGGGTCTGCCCGTGGGAACCCAGGGCCGCCACCTCACCTGGAGGGACTCCCGATCGTTCCAGGAGATCCAGGGCCGCCGCGGCGAACCACTCCCCCAGGCGGGTGTGGAGGAGGGCTAGGTCCCTTGCCCCTCCCGAGGATATGGCGTCCTGGATGGCGGCCCTCTCGATCTCAGTGAAAGGACGCGTGTGGAAGGCCACCAACTCCCAGCCCAGGACAGAGGCACCAGGGCCCACGCCCCATCTGGACTGCCGAAGGAGCCGCCCCTCCTCCGTCATCCGCTCAGAGAAGAGGGTCTGCTGCCGCAGCCCATCCACCTGTTCCTCCACCTGGAGCAGGGCGGCGTCGATCCCGTCCAGGGACGTCCCGGACATGAGGCCCAGGACCTTCACAGGAGGTCCCCCACGACCCGGGCCACCAGCCCTTCCGCCTCCTCCAAGAGGCGCTGGGCCTCATCCCTGTCCACTCCAAGCCTCCCCATGACGATGGCGCATTTCACGTTCCCGTCCCCCTCCTCCAGGAGCTCCCGGGCCCGAGCCCGATCCACGCCCAGGGTCTCCATGAGGATCCTCTCCCCCCGGTCCTGGAGCTTCCGGGCCGTCACCTTGAGGTCGACCATGAGATTCCCGTATACCTTCCCCAGAAGCACCATGGCACCGGTGGTGATGGTGTTCAGCACCAGCTTCGTTGCCGTCCCCGCCTTCATGCGGGTGGAGCCGGTGATGACTTCCGGGCCCACCAGGGGGGCGATGACCACATCGTGCTCCTGCACCAGCTCCGGAGGGGGGGGAGTGCAGAGGAGGAACCCGGTCCGGGCACCCAGCTCCCGGGCCCGGACCAGAGCACCGTGGACGAAGGGCGTCGTGCCGGATGTGGCGATCCCCAGCACGAAGTCGGAGGACCCCACCTTCAGCTCGTCCACCGCCGCGGCCCCGTTCTCCGGCACGTCCTCGGCGCCCTCCTGGGCCCGCACCAGGGCCTCCTGCCCCCCTGCGATGACTCCTCGCACCATCTCTGGGTCCGTTCCGAAGGTGGGGGGCATCTCCGAGGCGTCCAGGACCCCGAGCCGTCCGGACGTCCCGGCCCCCACGTAGATCAGCCTGCCACCCCGGTGGACCGCGTCCGCCGCCAACTCCATGGCCCGGGCGATGGCCTCTCTTTCTTTCCCCACCGCCGGCGCCACCGTCTGATCCTCTGAGTTGATGAGGTCGGTGATCTCCAGCG
>Ga0114946_10003168_pt1 | contig 11185 bp, 11 predicted proteins | sample WalLakDeSediment_FD_88676 | JGI IMG/M metagenome (GOLD analysis project Ga0114946, IMG submission 88676) | Lake sediment microbial communities from Walker lake, Nevada to study Microbial Dark Matter (Phase II) - Walker Lake 11/02/13 Deep Sediment | ecosystem: Environmental > Aquatic >...
ACGCGCGCCGGTGTCCGGCCAGGAAAGCGTGATGAACTACACCGCGCGGTTCGACGCAACGGCCTGCGGCCGCGAGAGCGATTTTCTGCTGACCGTGCAGGCAGCGGTGACCACTCTTTGTCCCTGTTCGAAGGCGATTTCGCGATACGGCGCCCACAACCAGCGCGGCACGGTCACCGTCCAGTTGCGGTTCCGGCGCCCCATCTGGATCGAGGATGTGATCGCGATCATCGAGAGCTCCGCCAGCTGCGAACTCTACGCGCTGCTCAAACGGCAGGACGAAAAGGCCGTCACCGAGCGCGCCTACGAAAACCCGGTGTTCGTGGAAGACCTGGTCCGCAATGTTGTCCTCCAACTCCGAGCTCACTCGGACGTGACCTGGTACCGCGTCGAGGCTGAGAACCAGGAAAGCATCCACAATCACAATGCCTACGCCTGCATCGAAAAAGGCTGAGGGTTCAGCGCAAGCATCGCCCTCACCCCGAATAAGCCGGCCGAACTGCTTTCCCGCCAACCACCACCCGCCCGTGTAAAGACGGCAGCGCGGACATTTTTCCGAAGAATTTTGTGGAAGTTCTGTTTCCCTTTGGTATGTTCACGCGCTCCTGAGCAAGCTGGATCTTGCCGGGCAGGGCCAGGTTGAGCCCGTGAGGCGCAAGGAACACGCAGATGATATTCAAGCTGTGACGACCAGCAAGAAGAACGTGAAGAAGTCGACGGGCAAAGAAGGCAAAGCGGTTCAGGCTGCCACGGCTGCGGCGATCCTGGGTTTGTCGGCGCCCAAGAACCCCGGTGCCAACAACCATGCTGATGCCGCGGTGCGGCCCGAATGGGCCAAATACAAGAATAACCTGGTCGAGTTGCGTGAACGTCTGCGCCAACAGATGGAAGGCTTGGCCAAGGAATCCGCCGAACAAATGGCCGGCTACAGCCTGCACATGGCCGATTCCGGCACCGACAATTTCGACCGCGATTTCGCCCTGAGCCTCCTGTCATCAGACCAAGACGCCATTTACGAGATCGAGGAGGCCCTGCGCCGCATGCAGCGGGGGACCTACGGAACCTGTGAATTGACGGGCAAACCGATTCCCCGGGCGCGGCTCGACGCCATTCCCTGGACCCGATTCACGGTTGAGGCCCAGAGCCAGTTGGAACGGGAGGGTGCCCTGCGCCAAAAACGGCTCGGCTCGCTCGGCACCGTAGATGCCACCGGCGTCATCGAGGTGGAGGACGACGACGACGCCGAAGAAAAAGCGCCCAAAGAGAAGGAATAGAGAATGCCACGCGAAGTTGTCACCTTGGAATGTACCGAAGCCCGCAAGGAAGGCAAACCACCCTCGCGTTACATGACCAGTCGCAACAAGAAGTTGCAGACCGAAAAGATCGAGATGCGAAAGTTCAACCCGTTCCTTCGCCGTCGGACCCTTCACCGGGAGATCAAGTAACCGCCTATGCCGCGCAAGACCCACGCCGACAAACCCGGCCGCCGATCCCGTACGGGTCGGACCAACGAGGCTCGCACCCCGCGGCCGAAGCCGAAGATCGATTTCACCGTCGACGCCCTCGACTTCAAGAACGTCAATCTGCTGCGCCAGTTCGTCACTGAATCCGGCCGCATCCTGCCCCGCAAGTACACCGGTCTGCCGGCGCACTATCAGCGACGGTTGAACCGCGCCATCAAACTGGCGCGCCAGACCTTGCTCATGAAATAGCCACTCGCGCGTGACCGCGCGAGGGCGGAGTGATTAGGCCCGCGTTAGTCCAGGAGTTCCTTGCCCAGTTCACCCTGGCGCCGGGCGCGGCGGCCGTAGACCCATTCAAAGAGTGGCGCTGCCATCAACGTGGTGGCAATCGCCATGACCACCATGATCGAGAAGAACGTGGGACTGATGATCCCGCGTTGCAGACCGATGTTCAGGATGATCAGCTCCATGAGGCCGCGTGCGTTCATCAAGGCGCCCACCGCGAGGGCGGTGCGGTTGTCCTCGCCGCACAAGCGCGCCGCTAGCCAACAGGCGCCGCCCTTGCCCACACAGGCCGCGGCCAGGACCACCAACGAAACCCACCAAAGCCAGGGGGTGTCTACCAAGTTCAGTCGCGTGTTCAAGCCCGAGTAGGTAAAGAACAACGGCAGTAACAACGCCACGACCAACGGCTCGATTGCCCGCTGGATCCGCTCGGCAAAAAAACCGTGGGGCATCGCTACGCCCAACAGAAACGCACCAAACACCGCGTAAATCCCGATTACATCGGTGTACCACGCCGCCAGCATCACCAGCGCCAGCGTGAACGCCAGGATCGGGTTGGTGAGGCGACCCGCCGCCTCCGCTTTAGCGCCCAGCAACCGTAGCCCCCGCCGTCCCAGCGTCAGGACGAACCAGGCGTAGATCACCCCGCCGCCGATCGCTTTGGCGGCAATGGACCAGGTATGGTCCATGCTGGCAATCACCACCGCCAGCACACACCAGGCCGCCCCGTCATCAATGGCGCCCGCGGTCAGCGCCAGCGTTCCCAGCGAGGTCCCGCTCAGGCCCCGCTCGTAGATGATTCGCGCCAGCATCGGAAAGGCCGTAATCGCCATAGCGGCACCCACGAACAGTGCGGCCCCAAATCGGTGCACCTGCGGACCGAACATGTCCGGCTCACCCACCAGCCAGAGGCCCAGCGCCCCGCCGAGGACGAACGGGGTGACCATGCCGGCCACCGAGACAGCGGCTGCGCTGCGCACCCGTTGCCGGAGTATATCCACCCGCAACTCGACGCCCACCAGGAACATGTAGAGCGCCAGGCCCACCTGGCTGAGGGCAAATAGGATCGTCCTGGATTGCTCCGGAAACAGCCAGCCCTGCGCCGCCGGAAAGGCCCAGCCCAGCAACGAGGGGCCCATCACCACCCCCGCGATCATCTCACCCACCACTTGCGGTTGGTGGATCAGCCGCGCCAGCCACCCGACCAACCGGCACATCCCCAGGATGAAGGCCAGTTGCAGGAATAATCGCACCGAAAGGTCAAAGTCGCTCAACATCAGGCCCGCACCCTATCTCAGCCGCCGTGCCTGCCGTCAAATCCGATTCTCGAAGGCAAGGAATCCACCCTGGCCGCCTTGAGCGTCGGGTGAACGTTCGCGGAGGGCGCGCTGCCCCGGCAGTTCGCGGCGCCGGGTTCTGGCCAACCCCTGCAAACTCAGTGGACTGACTCCTCGCGGTGCCGGGCAAGGGCACTGCCCGGCTCGGCCTGCAACAGGCTCGCGGCATACTCCGCCCGCAGATTCGGTATCCGACGAACCCGGCCGCCGGGGTTGAACCAGAGCTGGCGCACCTGGCGCATGCCGACGTCGGCACAAAAGGCGGCGAAGTCGAGGATGCTGAAGAAATGGGTGTTCGAGGTCCGATACCAAGCCGAAGGCAAGGCGCGTGTGACCGGCGCGTGACCGGTGAAGAGGAGCTGCAACCGCCCACGCCAGTAGGCGAAGTTGCTGTAGGAAACCACGACCTGATCGCCAACCCGGAAGGCCTCCTTGAGGACGGTGAGGGGGTCGATCAACTCCTGGAGCGTGCCCAGCAGCAGAACCACGTCGAAGGATGCCTTGCTGTACTGGTCCAGGCCATCCAATAGATCTCCTTGGTGCACGATCAGATGCCGTTCTATGCACCGGCTCACCAGGTTCGGATCCCGCTCCACCCCTTCCACGTGGGCCGCGCGTTCGCGCGCCACCCGCTCGAGAAACGCCCCGTCCCCGGTGCCGAGATCCAGCACCCGGCCCCGCGACGGGATCCAATGCAAGACTTCATCGTAGAGAAACCGGTTCACAGGCAGGGCCTTTAAGAGAGGGGCCTCGGTTCCTTGGGGTGCCCAGCCGGGTTCCGGCTGCGGGCTGACTTCCGGTTCACGGGTGCCTTTCCGCCGCGGGGCGAACCCCCACGCCGTGGAGCTTACGGTATTCGCCGGTCAGAAAGTGGTTGATCGCCCGCGAAAACTCCTGGTTGCGGATCAGGAACGAATCATGGCCATAAGGAGTGGTCAGGTTCAAATAGGTGGTCGGGAGGTTGGCGCGTTTGAGCAGCCGGACCAGTTCCCGGGATTGCTCCGGGGCATAGAGCCAGTCCGAATCGAACGAGATCACGAGGAACCGGGCCTGCACCGGGCCGAACACCTCGCGGGCCGGCCGTTGGTTGAGCAGATCGAACCGGTCCAGCGCCTTGGTGAGGTACAGGTACGAGTTTGGATCGAAGCGTTTGACAAAGCTCTCGCCCTGATACTGCAGATAGCTTTCCACGGAAAAGAAATCCGGGAACAGGTCCTCGGGCAAGGCGGGCCGTTGCAGCCGGCGACCGAATTTCTCGTGCATCGCGTAGTCGCTCAGGTAGGTGACATGTCCCACCATGCGCGCCACCGCCAGTCCATGGCGTGGCAGCGGGCGTCCGTAATAGCGGCCTTCGCGCCAGTTGACATCGGTCATAATGGCCTGACGTCCCACCTCGTTGAAGGCGATCTGCATGGCATTGTGCGCCAGGCAACAGGCGATCGGAATGCAGGTGTCCACCCGGTCCGGATGATCTGTGGCCCAGATCAGCGCCTGCATGCCGCCCATCGATCCGCCGGTCACCGCCAACAACCGGGGTATCTCCAGGTGATCGAGCAACATCGCCTGCGCCCGCACCATCTCCCGCAGGGTGACCGGTGGGAAATCGGTCGCGTAAGGCGCGCCGGTCGCCGGGTTGATCGAGGAGGGGCCCGTGCTGCCGCCGCACCCGCCCAGTACATTCGAGCAAATCACATAAAACTGATCGGTGTCGATCGCCTTGCCGGGGCCGACATGAAAATCCCACCATCCCGGCCGGCCGGTGGAAGGATTGATCCCGGCCAGATGGGCGTCGCCAGACAAGGCGTGGCACACCAGGACCACGTTGTCCCGCTGGGGCGAGAGTCGGCCCAGGGTCTGATAAGCGATGTCAATGAAGGGAAGATCGCCACCCGACTGGGTGCGAAACCCCGGCAACCGCGCCACCTGCACGGTGGTTACCCCGAGCTCGGAAGAGTACTCGTGGTGCGCCTGGTCCTGCAGGTCACCCTCTAGATTAGGTTTCGCCTTCGTCATGCCAAACCCTTCAGGGCCTGGTCAATGTCCGCCTGGATGTCTTCCACATCCTCCAACCCGATCGACAGGCGCACGTAGTCCTCCGTCACCCCGGTGGCCCGTTGTTCTTCCGGAGTCAATTGCTGATGGGTCGTCGAGGCCGGGTGGATCACCAGGGTGCGCGCGTCCCCAATGTTCGCCACGTGCGACAGCAATTTCACCCCATCGATGAACTTACGGCCGGCTTCCAGCCCGCCCTGGATGCCGAAACCGATCAACCCGCCAAAATGGCCCCCCAGATAGCGCCGGGCCAGGGCGTGACTGGGATGCGCTTCCAACCCGGGATAGTTGACCCAAGTCACCCGCGGATGTCCGCTCAGCCACTGGGCAACCGCCAGCGCATTGGCCGAATGCTGGCGTTGGCGCAGCGGCAGGGTCTCCAATCCCTGCAAGAACTGGAAAGCGTTGAATGGGCTCAGCGCCATTCCCACGTCACGCAGCCATTGCACCCGCAGTTTGATGGCCAACGCCACGTTGCCCAGACCCGGAAAGTTCCCAAAGACGTCCCAATACTTCAGCCCGTGATAGCTCGGGTCCGGCTCGGTGAACTCCGGAAACTTGCCGTTGTCCCAGGCAAACTTCCCGGAATCCACTATCACACCCCCAATGAATGTGCCGTGCCCGCCGATATACTTGGTCGCCGAGTTCGCCACAATGTCCGCCCCGTGCTCGATCGGGCGAACCAGACCGACGCCCACAGTGTTATCGACGACCAGGGGCACGCCCGCAGCATGCGCAATCTTCGCCAACCCCTCGAAATCAGGCACGTCGAGTTTCGGATTGCCGACCGTCTCCGCATAGATCGCCCGGGTCTTCGGAGTGATCGCCCGACGAAAGGCCTCCAGATCGCCCGAGTCCACAAAGGACACCGTGCGCCCCAGTTTTGGAAAGGTGTAGTGAAACAGCTGGTAGGTGCCCCCGTAGAGGTTATTGGCCGACACGATTTCATCGCCCAACCGGGTGATGGCCATGAGGCTGAAGGTGGTTGCCGCCTGGCCTGAGGACACCGCCAGCGCTGCTGACCCTCCCTCGATCGCCGCCATCCGCTGCTCGAATACGTCGGTCGTCGGATTCATGATCCGCGTGTAGATGTTGCCAAATTCCTTCAAGGCAAACAGGTTCGCCGCATGGTCCGTGTCTCGAAACACATAAGACGTCGTCTGATAGATCGGAACTGCCCGGGCGCCGGTGGCGGAGTCGGGAGTCTGTCCCGCGTGCAAAGCAAGCGTGCTGAGTTTCATGATAGGAATGACCAACCGTGTTATGCTGATTTACGCAACTCTGATACTGAGTTTAAGAGCGAGGGTTTTACCACCCGGTGGCCGGGGTTCAATCCTGTTTTTTCCAGGGTTGCATGCCCCCAGAAGCCCTTTAGGCTCAGACCACGTCCATCATGAAACCCCTTGGCTTTGCGATCATCGGCTGTGGCGGGATCACGCTCCAGAATCATCTGCCCGGATTGGCCCTGTGCCCCGAAACCTGGGTGGTGGCGCTCTGCGACGCCGATGCGGGGGTTCTGGAAAGAGCACGCCAGCAGACTGGCGTGGCCGTGGTCTCCCAGGATTACCGGGAAATCGTGCGGCGGGATGACGTCCAGGCCGTCATCATCGCCACGCCCAATCATCTCCATCCCGTCATTGCCCTCGAGGCCATCGCCCACGGCAAACATGTCCTGTGCGAAAAGCCGCTGGCCCTCACCGCCGCCGACGCGCAGGCGATGGCCGCAGCCGCCGATTCCGCCGGGGTCCGCCACATGACCGCCTTCACCTATCGGTTCGTGCCGGCCATGCGTTACTTGCACGACTTGGTGCGGCGGGGGGATCTCGGGATACCGTACCATTTCCGATCGTGCCGGCTTCAGGATTGGGGCACGCGCCCGCTGGGGTGGCGCCAGGTGAAGCAACTGGCTGGGTGCGGCGAACTGGGCGACATGCTTAGCCATCGCATCGATTTTGCCCATCACCTCGTCGGGCCGTTGCGGCGCTTGGCGGCGCTTACCAAGAACCTGACCCCGCTGCGCGGCGGTCAGCCAAACGATACCGAGGATTGGGTCGCCATCCTCGCCGAATTCTCCAACGGCGCCACCGGTGTCCTCGAAAGCAGCAAGCTCGCCACCGGTCGCAACGAAAGTTGGCGCAGCCTCGACCAGGTCGAAATCAACGGCAGCGAACGAACGTTCGTCTTCACGACCGGCAGTTGGAACCTACTCCAAACCGGGCGGGCGGGCGGGCCGGGCCTCGAGACGCTTCAGATTCCGAGGGAATACTGGGTTTGGCCGGGGTCCCGACGCGATCCGGAGCAGGGCGATCCGTTGGTGACCTTCCGCTACGACCAAGCCTGGGAGTTCGTCGATGCCATCCGATGTCAGCGACCCTGCCAGCCGAGCTTCCACGAGGGTGCCCAAGCCCAAACCGTGATGGAGGCCGCCCTGCACGCGGCAGCATCCCGGCAATGGATCGAACTTTAGAATTCCCAAACGACCACCGAACTGCTAGGAACCAGCTCTATGACTGCTCCGCTGCGTTGGTTTGCGCTGGCTCTGCTCACCTCGGCCCTGTTCCTGGGCGTCAGTAACCGTGCCCAGGCGGCCGACGTCAGCGTCGGCGGTTTCGGCACCTACCTTGATCCTAAAGATTACGACGAATCCTGGGGCGGTGGCTTGCGCCTCAAGTACGACCTCGTCGAATACATCGCCTTCGACCTCCGCGCCAGCATGGTGCGTGTTCGGCCTTTTGACGCCAACATGTTCCCCCTCGAGGCCAATCTTCTCCTCCAGGTCCCCCTCGGCAAGACCCTGCTGCCCTACGGCGGCATGGGCGTCGGCTATTATTTGTTCGATAGCGGCGATCCACAACTCCAACACGAGCTCGGTTACGGCCCGCTCGCCGGACTCGAATTGCGTCTGGGCCGGTCGGTCGCGATCTTCGGCGAAGCCCGCTGGCTCTTTCTCGAACCGGATGTCAAGGGATCCTCGACCCTCAGCAAGGCTTTGCTCGACAGTTTCGGGGTCAATGCCGGCATCATGTTCCTCTTCTGACCCCTAAAACAAACGGGGGTTGCCCCTTCCAGCGTGCTCAGCGATACTCGGGGCGCTGTGCAACTCCTCTCCCCTCCGAAGTTGGATCAGGCCCGGCCTTCCGGCCGTATGCGCCCAGCCCGACCACAGGCGTTCACCCTGATCGAGTTACTGGTGGTCATCGCCATCATCGCGATCCTGGCTGGCATGCTCTTACCCGCCTTGTCCAAGGCCAAAGGCAAGGCCCACGCCATTGGATGCATGAATAACCTGAAACAGTTGATGTTAATCTGGACGATGTACTCCGGGGATCATAACCAGCGTCTGGTCGCCAACGGACGCGGCGCCAGCAGCGAGCCCACGTGGGTGGCTGGCAGTTTCGAGGGCACCCCCGCCGACAGCACCAACAGGTTCCTATTGACCGACGCCAGACGCTCCCTCTTCGGGCCCTACCTCAAAACCACCGAGATCTACCGGTGCCCTTCCGATCGCACCATGGAAACGATCGGCGGCCGCCGCCAGCGGGTAGTCCGCAGCTACGGCATGAATGCCTTGGTCGGTTGGGAAGGCGCTCATTACCGCGACAATCCGGCCCCGGGCTACCGCGTGTTCGGTCGGAGCACGGACTTTGTTGATCCCGGCCCGAGCCAGACGTTTGTCATCGCGGAGATCCACGGCCAAAGCATCTGCCGGCCGTTCTTCGGCGTGATCATGAATTCGCCGACTTGGTATCATATCCCGGCGAATCACCACGGCCCCAGCTCCGTATTCAGTTACGCGGACGGGCACGTGGCGACCCGACGCTGGCAGGACACGAGCACCCACAACCCGCCCCTCACCCTGAACTGGCACGGCCACAATTATTCGGTGCGGGGCAGCCGCGATATCGTCTGGTTCCAGCAACGCGCCTCGAGCCGCCGCTGACCGTGAAGCAAGCGTGATTAGTCACCCGTTGGGTATCGGGCTGCGCGGAAGCGTCCCGCACCTCGCTCAGCGTGGTTTCGAGTGCATACCCGTCGCCTGGCTGCCATCACTGATGACTGATCACTCGCCGCCCGTCAGGACTGCGGGGTGTATTTCACGGTGCAACCGTAGGGCCGCGTTTCGCCAACTTCCACCTTCTGTCCCGCGAGCACTTGGTGCACCGCTTCTTTCACGTAGTTGCGCGCCGTGCGCGGATCGCCGCTCGTGGCCGCCCGATCATCGATCGCACCCTGGTAAACCAGGATCCCCTCGGCGTTGATAACGTACATGTGCGGCGTCGTTTTCATGTCGTAGAGCCGTCCCACCGCACCGTCGTGATCGTGCAACCAAGCCGCAGCCGGGATTTTTAGACGCTGCCACTCCTGCTTGGCGGCCTCCACGTCGCGATAATTCGAATGATCCTTGTGCGTGCTATTGACCAGCAACCAGACCACACCGCGTTTGGCTAGATCAGCCTGCAGCTCCTGAATGGCGCCGCTGTTGTAATGGTTGGCCACAAACGGACAGGCATAGTTGTAGGCCTCGAGCACCACCACTTTGCCCCGGAAATCGCTCAGTGTGTGGCTCTTGCCTTCGAGATCCACCGCCGTAAAGTCCGGCGCCGGTTTCCCGGTCTGCGGCGCGGCTGCCGCTGACGACATAACGCCGATCATTAAGAACATTACTAATGCCAATCCAATCGCTAATCTCTTCATCGTCTAGCTCCTCCGTAGGTTGGTGTTGTAGTTGAGAAAGCCACGCGAATCGTGCGTGCCACCTCTTAGACGCGGCCGCACCCCTTCCTGTTCAAATTTGCGCCGCCCATTCTAGCGCTTCCAGCACCAAGCCGGGTGTCAGCAACTCGGGCAGCACGCGGGGCGGCAGGTCTGGGTTGACCGAATAGACCAGCACCAGGGGAACCCCGGCACGTTGCCAGCGACGCAGTTCCTGGGTGATCTCAGGGTCGGTTAGGGTGTAATCGCCCAGCAACGTTACGGCATTGATTTCGCGCAGTTTCTCGCGGACCGAAGGTATTTCGATGCTGGTTTTCTTGTTCACTTTGCAGGTCATGCACCAATCGGCGGTGAAATCGACCAGCACCGGACGTCCCTCGGCCTGAGCCGCGCGCACCTTCTCGGCGCTCCACGCTTTCCACTCGACGCCGCCTGGGATGGAACGGAGGGAACCGGCGTCGGCTTGCGACTGGGGTGCGCGCCACTGCAATTGTTGTTCGAGGGCCACGCCGTAGCCGACAGCGAGCAAGCCGAGGCTCACGGCGACCGCAAGCGGCTTGCGCCGGCTGCCCTGTTGCACGAACTCACCCCAGACCCACAAGGCCAGCGCCAGGAACACCAAGTAGACGCCCACCCACAACACGCCCTCGGTGCCGTAATGACGCGCCATTAGACTCAGCAACCAAAACGCCGTGGCCGCCATGGGAAATCCCATGGCCACCTTAAACTTCTCCATCCAGGGCCCCGGCCGCGGCAACCAGCGCGCCAGGGCCGGCACGAAACTGATCAGCACATAGGGAAAGGCCAGGCCGGCGCCCACCATGAGGAACATTGCGAGCACAATCAGAGGGGGTTGCGTGAAGGCGAAGCCCAGAGCCAAGCCCAGGAACGGGGCAGTGCAGGGGGTCGCCAGGGCGGTTGCGAGCATGCCATGAAAGAACGATCCAGCCGGTCCGCTACGGGAGGCCAGTTGGGCGGCTGCGCCCATGGCCCGGCCACCCAGGGTGACCTCAAACACGCCGAACAAGTTGAGGGCCACCAACGCCACGAGGGTCGTCATGATCAGCAGGAACAGCGGGTCTTGGAACTGCATCCCCCAACTGGCGGCGCGCCCGCCCGCCTGCACCACCAAGACTAACGCCGCCATGGCCAGAAACGATACCAACACACCGCCCCCATAGATGAGTCCGTGCCGGCGAACCTCGGCCGGCGATTGTTTCACTTGATTAAGAAAACCAAGCACTTTCAAGGCAATCACCGGCAACACGCAGGGCATCAAGTTCAGGATCAACCCGCCCACGAAAGCGAACCACAACATCAACACCACGGACGGAC
>Ga0114946_10003169_pt1 | contig 11179 bp, 12 predicted proteins | sample WalLakDeSediment_FD_88676 | JGI IMG/M metagenome (GOLD analysis project Ga0114946, IMG submission 88676) | Lake sediment microbial communities from Walker lake, Nevada to study Microbial Dark Matter (Phase II) - Walker Lake 11/02/13 Deep Sediment | ecosystem: Environmental > Aquatic >...
CCGCACAGGCGCTTCTCAATACCACCTGGCAGTGCTCTCGATCTACTTTACACCCTGAACCCAATCCCAACCAAACAGCGCACATCCGCTCCCCGCCCGGCTCCAGTAACCCCGCCTCTCGGCCAGATCACCACAACCCTCGGGTGGCTCGGTGGGAGTCTTTCAAAAAGCACGTTTGCTTCCGGTCCCGCACCTGGCTTCGTAACCACCGGGTAACGAGACGTTCAGCAGAGCCTAATAAAGTACCCTCGGCTCCGGTGAGCGTCAAGCCCTGTCCGCACCTCGTGTCCTGAGTCGGAGATTCGCTGGAATTCGAACGGCGCTGCATCCACCGTGGCCGCGTCGCTCCTCCTCGCAAGAGCGGTGCTCTTCCCCGTTGTCGCTCCTTGCCACAGCGGCGCTTCGCCGCTCTCGGTTCTTCACCGAATCTCCGACTCAGGACACGAGACCCACGCGTTCCATGAACGCCGTGATCTGGCCGGGCTCCAGGTGGAAACTCCCGAGTGCGAGTCCTTCGGGGCCGTGCCAGTCCGACCCTCCCGTCAGGACGAGGTCGGCGCTTCGGGCCCGCCGCTCGAACCTTCGCACGCGATCCACCGGGGTTCGGGGTCGGTAGACCTCCAGCCCGTCGAGCCCGGCTCGTCGCATCGCCGGAAGGAGTTCATCCATGTGCTCTTCCGGGGGATGAGCCCAGGAGGAGATCCCCCCGGCGTCACTGATCAGGGTCAGCGCCTCCTCCACCGACACGAGGTTGGTGGGAACGAAGGCCGGATGTTCATCGCCGATGTAGCGGTCAAAGGCCTCCCATGTGTGGTCGACGTACCCCGCAGCCACCATGGCCCGGGCAAGATGGGGGCGGGCCAGGCTTTCCCGGTCCTCCCCGGCCACCGCCTCCACCTCCTCCATGGTCACATGAAGCCCCTGCTCCTGAAGCTTCGCCACCATCCCCTCCATGCGCTGGCTCCGCCGCGTCGCGGCCCATGCCCCGTGGGCCATGATGGCCGGGTGCGCCGGATCGATCCCGTACCCGAGGATGTGGATCTCGCCTCGTTCCCAGGTCGCGCTCACCTCTATGCCTGCGAGGACCGTGAGGCCGGTCCCCTCCGCCGCCTTCTGCGCGGCCGGGACCCCGGCGGCGGTGTCATGGTCCGTGAGCGCGATGCAGGTGAGGCCTGCCTCCAGCGCAGCGGCCACCACGGCGGCCGGAGATACCGTGCCATCGGAGGCCGTGGAATGGAGGTGCAGGTCGATGCGAGATGTCGAAGTCATGGTCCAATGTGGTGGAGTCCCGGGGAGATACCAAGAGGCAGCAGCGGCAGCTGGCCCCGCGGTGGATTCCCCCCTGCGCGCGCGGCGACGGGAGGGACGCAAAAGGGCGGTCCCCCCCCGTGGGAGACCGCCCCTTGTGACCTTGGGCAGGGGGTGGGCCCAACCCAGTGAGCGCCGGTCAGACCAGCGGGTTCTCCGGGCCAGACAGGCTTTCGATGTCCACCTTTTCCTGGTCCAGATCAAGCCATCCCGACCCGGTATCGAACCCTTCCGGCGGGGCGTCGGCGGCATATTCGGAGAGAACGGTCACCTGGTCCTTTTCCACCTTCAGGACGCCCCGGTTCACGAAGAACCGACGGCTCCCGCCACCGGGCAGATCCACCGCAAGCATCCCGCCTCCGAGGAGACCAAGAAAGGGAGCATGTCCGGGGAAGACGCCCATCTGGCCATCCCAGGCCGGCGCCGTGAGGCTCGCGGCCTCCCCCTCGAACACGATCGCGGCGGGCGAGACCACCCGCACGGAGAGCGTACCGGAGGCCATGTCAGCCCTCCTTCTCCATCCGCTCCGCCTCGGCGATCACGTCCTCGATTCCGCCCTGGAGGTAGAACGCCTGCTCCGGAAGGTGATCGAACTCGCCGGCGGCCACCCGCTCGAAGGAGGAAATGGTGTCCTCGAGCTTGACGTACTTGCCGGGGCGACCGGTGAACTGCTCGGCCACGAAGAACGGCTGGGAGAGGAAGCGCTGGATGCGGCGGGCACGGCCCACGATGATCTTGTCCTCCTCGGTGAGCTCGTCCATCCCGAGAATCGCGATGATGTCCTGGAGCTCCTTGTACCGCTGAAGGATCCGCTGCACCTGCATCACCACGTCGTAGTGGCGATCCCCGAGGAACTGGGGGTCCAGGATCCGCGAGGTGGAGTCCAGCGGATCCACGGCGGGATAGATGCCCAACTCGGCAATGGAGCGCGAGAGCACCGTGGTGGCGTCCAGGTGCGTGAAGGCCGTGGCCGGCGCCGGGTCGGTAAGGTCGTCGGCGGGCACGTAGATGGCCTGCACCGAGGTGATGGACCCCTCGCGGGTGGAGGTGATCCGCTCCTGCATTTCGCCCATTTCGGTTCCCAGGGTGGGCTGGTACCCCACCGCGGAAGGCATCCGCCCCAGCAGGGCCGACACCTCGGAACCGGCCTGCGTGAACCGGAAGACGTTGTCCACGAAGAGGAGCACGTCCTGCTTCTCGACGTCACGGAAGTACTCGGCGATGGTGAGGCCCGAAAGCCCCACACGCAGGCGGGCGCCCGGCGGCTCGTTCATCTGGCCGTACACGAGGGCGGTGGAGCCCAGCACCCCCGCCTCCTTGAACTCGAGCCAGAGGTCATTCCCCTCGCGGGTGCGCTCTCCCACGCCACAGAAGACCGATCGGCCGCCGTGCTGCATGGCGATGTTGTTGATCAGCTCCTGGATGATCACCGTCTTCCCCACGCCGGCACCCCCGAAGAGGCCCGTCTTTCCGCCCTTCACGTACGGGGCGAGAAGGTCGATGACCTTGATTCCGGTCTCGAAGATCTCGGTCTTGGGCTCGAGGTTCTCGAACTTGGGCGGCTCCCGGTGAATGGCCCACCGCTCCACCGAGGCCGCGTCGTCGCCACCCACGGGGCCGGCCTCGTCCACGGGCTCTCCCAGCACGTTCAGGATCCGGCCGAGGGCCGCGGCCCCCACCGGGACCTGGATCGACGAGCCGGTGTCCACAGCATCCATGCCCCGGACGATCCCGTCGGTGGAGGACATGGCCACGGCACGGACCTGTCCGCGTCCGATGTGCTGCTGAACCTCCACCGTCACCGCCACCTGGGTTCCCCCGGGGGTGGTGGCCTCGATGCGAAGCGCGTTGTAGATGTCGGGGAGATGCTCGGGCGCGAATTCCACGTCCAGCACCGGTCCGATGACCTGGACCACCTTTCCGATATTCTTGTCAGCCATGATTCGTCTCGTCTCCGGTTACTCGAACGCTGCGGCGCCGCCCACGATCTCGGCGATTTCCTGGGTGATCTGGGCCTGACGGGCCCGGTTGTACGTCCTGCGAAGAGATTCCAGCATGTCGCCGGCGTTGTCGGTGGCGTTCTTCATGGCCGTCCGCCGAGCGCTCTGCTCGGAAGCGGCATTCTCCACCAGTGCCCTGAAAACCAGGTTCCTCACGTAGAGCGGCAGAATCCGGCTCAGGATCTCGTCGCCCGACGGCGAGAGGATGAAGTTCTCGGGATCGACCCGCTCGCCCTCGGGCTCGATGGGAAGAAGCTTCCGGGCCACGGGCGGCGTTGACATGGCCGAACGGAACTCCGAAGCCACCACCCACACCGCGTCGACCCCTCCCTGTTCGAACCGCTGCAGGGGCTCCCGAACCAGGGACTCGGCCTCCTCCGGCGTTGGACGGTCCGAGATGTCGGTCCGCTGCACCGCCATGGGTTCGCCCTGGAAGCGGAAGAAGGCGATCCCCTTCTTTCCGGCCACCTGCAGCTCCACCTCCACGCCCCGCTCGCGAAGCTCGGCGAGAAGAGTCCGGGTGCGACGAATCAGGTTCACGTTGAACCCGCCGGCCAGCCCCCGGTTGGAGGTGAGGAGGATGACAATGGCCCGCTGAAGCTCTTCGGGTCGCCGCAGGAGGGGGTAGGTCTCGGAAAGAGCCGGGTTGTAGAGGCTCTCCACCATCTCCTCCAGGGCCTCGCCGTACGGCCGAGCCGCCCGAACCCGGTCGGTGGCACGCTTGAGCTTCGACGTGGCCACCATTTCCATGGTTCGGGTGATCTGCCGCGTGTTTTCCACGGAGCGGATGCGGCGCTTGACCTCTCTGGATTGCGACACGTGTGGCTGGTCCTCCTGCCGGTCAGGGGTTCAGGGATGCGGTGCGGGGGGCCGGTGGGCTCCCTCAGCTTGCCGCGGCTCCCTGCTCCGCCTCCCAGCGGGCGTTGAAGTCCGCAATGGCCGACTTGAGGTTTGTCTCGATCTCGTCGGAAAGCGCCTTCGTCTCGCGGATGCGGTCGAGCACCTCCGGACGCTGGGCCTCGAGGAAGTCCAGGAAGCCCTGTTCCCACTGCCGAACCCGGTTGGTGGGGACCATGTCGAGAAGCCCGTTGGTGACGGCATAGATCACCGTCACCTGCTTCTCCACGGACATGGGCTGGTACTGGGCCTGCTTCAGCACCTCCACCGTCTTCTCACCCCGGGAGAGCTGGCGCTGGGTTGCCGCGTCCAGGTCCGACCCGAACTGGGCGAAGGCCTCGAGTTCGCGGTACTGGGCCAGGTCGAGACGGAGGCGCCCGGCCACCTTCTTCATGGCCTTGATCTGCGCCGCACCGCCCACGCGGGAGACCGAGATCCCCACGTTCACGGCGGGGCGGACCCCGGAGTAGAAGAGATCCGGCTCGAGAAAGATCTGGCCGTCGGTAATGGAAATGACGTTGGTCGGGATGTAGGCCGAAACGTCGCCGGCCTGGGTCTCGATGATGGGGAGGGCCGTCAGCGATCCACCGCCGAGTTCGTCGGACAGCTTCGCCGCCCGCTCCAGAAGCCGGGAGTGGAGGTAGAAGACGTCGCCGGGGTAGGCCTCGCGTCCGGGAGGGCGGCGAAGGATCAGCGACAGCTGGCGGTAGGCCTGCGCCTGCTTCGAGAGGTCGTCGTACACCACCAGGGTGGCCTTTCCCTGCCACATGAAGTGCTCGGCAAGCGCCGTGGCCGAGTACGGGGCGATGTACTGCATCGGCGCCGGGTCCGACGCGTTGGCCGCCACGACGATGGTGTAGTCGAGGGCGCCGTTCTCGCGCAGGGTGTCCACCACCGAGGCCACCTTTCCGGCCCGCTGCCCGATGGCGCAGTAGACGCAGACGACGTCCTGCCCCTTCTGGTTGATGATGGTGTCAATGGCAATGGCGGTCTTTCCGGTGGAGCGGTCGCCGATGATCAGCTCCCGCTGCCCACGCCCGATGGGGATCATGGCATCGATGGCCTTGATCCCCGTCTGCATGGGCTCACCCACGGGCTGCCGGGCGACGATCCCCGGGGCCACGATGTCGATCATCCGGGAGCCCTCGGCACCGATGGGACCCAGGCCGTCCAGCGGACGCCCGAGGGGGTCCACCACCCGACCGAGGTACTCCACGCCCACGGGGACCTCCAGCACACGACCGGTCCGGCGGACCTCGTTCCCCTCGTGGAGGCGGGTCCAGTCGCCGAGGATCACCGCCCCGATGTTGTCCTCTTCCAGGTTCAGCGCGAGCGCCGTGATGGGGTCGCCCCCGTCGTTCGCGGTGATCTCCAGCATCTCCGACGCCATGGCGTTCATGAGGCCGTAGATGCGGGCGATTCCGTCCTTCACCTCGAGGACCTGCCCCACCTCCTCGGACTGAAGGGCTTCCTGGTAGTTGTCGATGGCGTTCATGAGAACGCCCTTGATCTCGCTCGCGCGGAGCTGGGAATCGGAGTTGGCCATGGGTCTCTTGTTATCCTTGGTCCGTCGACACGTCGGAGGTCATGAGCTGCCGGCGCATCCGCTGCAGCCTGCGCCGCATGGACCCGTCGAAGATCGTATCGCCGCTACGGAAGATGATGCCCCCCAGAAGTTCGGGCTTCACCCGAACGTGGGGAATGGCTTCCTTGCCGAGAATACGGGAAAGCTCGGCGGAGATGTCGGAAATCTCCTCGTCACCCAGGGGTCGAGCCACCTGGACCTCCACGTGGCTCCGGCCCAGGCTCTGGTCCAGAAGCCCGGTGTACGCGGACGCGATTTCGTCCAGCACGCGCTGGCGCCGCTTGTCCACCACGAGGAGGATGAAGTTCATTACATGGGCGGGGACCCGCCCTTCGAGACTCTGCCGCAGGACGTCCTTCTTCTGCTTCGCGTCGATGCGCGGAGTCTCCAGGAATTCCCGGAAGCCGGCCACCTCGTCCAGAAGGGCCACGACGGCATGAAGGCCCTCTCCGTAGGCCTCCGCCTGGCCCTCGCGCGTGGCGAGGTCGAAGAGTGCCGACGCATAGTTCCGGGCGATGGTCTCCTCGCGCACGGCTCAGGCCTCTGCCGAGGGAAGGTCCGGAACGTCGGAGGGCGAGGATGCATCCATCCCGGCCAGGTAGCCCTTCACGAGCTCCCGGTCACGGTCCTCGGTCAAGCGCTCCTCGAGCAGTCGGGATGCCGCCGCCAGGGCGAGCTCAACGGCTTCGGTCCGGACGGTGGAAAGGGCCTTGTCCCGCTCGCGCTCGATCTCGGCACGCGCCCGCTCCACGATGCGGTCCCCCTCGTGGCGGGCCTTGTCCTGGATCTCGCGCCCCAGCCGCTCCGCCGCCGCACGACCCTCGGCCACGATCTCCTGGGCCTGTCGGCGAGCGTCGGCCAGCTGGCGGCGATGCTCCTCCAGGAGTGACTCGGCCTCGGCCTGGAGACTTGTCGCCTCGTCGATGGACGAGCGAATCCCCGACTCCCGGGCATCCAGCGCTCCCAGGATGGGGCCCCACGCGTACTTCTTCAGAATGAAGAGCACGAGGAGAAAGACCACGATGGTCCAGAGGCTGAGCCCCGGATCCAGCGAGAAGAGCCCGCCACCGCCATTTTCCTGCGCGGCGAGGAGCTGCGCGGGAGCCATGGCCAGGAGCGCAAGGGCCGCCCCGGCGAAGCGCGCGGCGTTTGGGGGAATCGTCATGAAAAGGCCTCGAAATCGGTCGTCGGACCCCGGACCGGGCCCTCCCATCGGAAGATGGGGGACCCGGATCCGGAAGTCAGGTCGTTAGGGAACACCGGGGTCGGTGTCCCGCCGCCCAGGGTTCGAACCCTTCGGTCAGAGCAGCTTGTACAGCAGCGTGATCACCAGGGCGAACAGCCCGGCGCCCTCGATGAAGGCGGCCAGGATGATGGCCGAGGTCTGGATGTTCCCCGAGGCCTCGGGCTGACGGGCCATGCCCTGCACCGCGGAGGAGCCGATCAAGCCGATGCCGATGCCCACACCGATGATCGTCAGGCCCACGCCCAGGCCGGCGCCGAGGAGGCTGAGGTAGTTCTGGGCCGCCTCGGGCCCCATGGCGGCAGCCATATCCTGCACGAGGAGAAGGGTGAAGTTCAGCATTGTTGCTCCGTTTCGACTTGGAGTGTGTTGGTGTCAACCGCCAGAAGCGAGCCTGCGAGCGGTAACCTCACGGGCCCTTTCGGACCCCGTGACGACGATCCACGACGCCCCTCAGTGGGCGTGGCGGATAAGGCCGATGAACACGGCCGTGAGCATGGCGAAGATGAACGCCTGCAGCAGCGAGACGAACACCTTCAGCAGCGTGATGGCCGCGGCCATCACCACCACTCCCCCGGCGACGCCCCAGCGTGCGACGGAGAGTTCGGCGAATACGAAAACGAGCCCCAGCAGGGAGAGGATCAGGACCTTCCCTGCCGTCATGTTGGCGAAGAGACGAATGGCCAGCGCGAAGGGCTTGGTGAGCTTTCCGATGGCCTCCACCGGCGTCATGATGAGAAGCATCACGGCCTGACCGGCCGGGGGCAGACCCGGAGGGGCATAGAAAATGGTACGAGCGTACCCCGCCGGCCCCAGCGCGCGAAACCCGGCCACCTCGATCCAGAGGAAGGCCAGGAAGGCAAGGGCGGCCGTCACCGACAGCGACGCCGACGCGGAGACGCCGAAGGGGATCAGCCCCAGCAGGTTCATGTACAGAATGAAGAAGAACAGCGTGAGGATGAACGGCGCGAACTGGTCGGCGCCGTGGCCGATGTTGGCGCGGATCACGTTGTCCCGGAAGAAGACGATGACGGATTCGATGGCGTTGGCGAACCCCGTTGGAGCGTCCCCCGCCTCCATCCGCGCGTAGACGCGGCCCACCATGCCCATGGTGACGAGGCAGAGCACCCCCGCCAGCATCATGAAGACCACGTTCTTCGAGGGCGACAGGTCCAGCGCCAGGCCGCCGATCTGGATCGGGTCGAACTCGGGGAGGTAAAGCTTGTAGCCGGCAATGTCGATGTAGTTGCCGTCGGAAACCTTGCCCATGAGCATGGCGCCCAGGTCGAACGTGCTCGACGAGGATGCGGGCTCAGGGGCCTGGACGGCGGCAGCAGCGATGTCGTTCATCCGGTCTCGATTCCGGTTTTCGTTTCGGGCCTCGTACCCCGGAGCGCCAGTGGCTCCAGCAGGTGGAGGACGAAGAACAGTCCAGCAATTCCCAGGAGGGCCCAGAGGGGGTCGACGTCATCGCGACGAACCACCATCACGGCCATCCCTCCCAGCCCCAGCAGCCGGGCCATGGTCCCTCCCAGCCAGGCTGCGAGAAACCCCTGGGGCCGCCCCCGGTAGTGCAGAAGGAGCCCGAAGGCCCCCGCCTGCACCGCCAGCGCCACCCCCGCAGCCCAGAGGAGCCCACGTTCCTGACTCCCCTCCAGAAACAGCACGGCACCCATCGCCGCCAGTACCGCCACCAGCCCGGCCATCCCCAGGTAACGCAGCCAGATCTTCACGCGTCGCGATCTCCGGCAGCGTTCCCCGGTGTTCTGTCCGGCCTGACCCCTTCCGGGGCATCCCGGGCCTTCCGCTCTTCCTCCTCCCTCTGCCGAGGCAGGAAGAGGAGATGCTGGAGGAGGCTGTAAAAGCCCGCGGCTGCGCCCAGAAGCGCTCCCGCGATGGCGAAGAGAGGGCGCGTGCCCACCTTGCCGTCCAACCACCATCCAGCGAGGAGAAAAAGCCCGGTCGAGAGCGCGATGGTCAGCCCATGGCCCGAGTAATGGGCCAGTTGGACCAGCGGGGGTTCGGAAAGATCCCCCTTGTCATCACGCTTCTCGACCATGATTCCTGTCTCCAGACAGCCTGCAGCCCGTAATAGTATGAGCTTGTGAAAAATTTCGCAAGCGCCCCCGACCCGTCTTCGGCAGGTGGGCCAGGGCCGCGCCTGGGACGAACGCTGGCGGTGACCCCGGACCGCCACTAACGTCCTGCCTGCCGGACTCACCGAGCCCGGGATCCGAGTCGGGAAATCGAGGGGCCCGGAGCAGGGATTCCGGACCCGATCCAGCATGGAGGAGGGGATGTGACGGGCAGGGAGAATTCCACAGGAGATGTGGAGATGCTGGCGGATGCGGCTCGGGTGGCTGACGCACTCCGCTCGGAGGTCGGCAAGCGGGTCGTCGGGCAGCAGGACGTCATCGATGGGCTGCTTGTGGCGCTTCTGGCCGGAGGGCATGCTCTCCTCGTGGGCGTCCCGGGGCTCGCCAAGACCCTCCTGATCTCGACGCTGGCGGAGGCCCTGGACCTGGAGTTCTCCCGCATCCAGTTCACCCCGGACCTCATGCCCAGCGACATCACGGGAACCGAGGTCATGGAGGAGGACCGGGGCTCGGGACGCCGTGCCTTCCGGTTCGTCCCCGGCCCCATCTTCGCCAACGTGGTCCTGGCCGACGAGATCAACCGGACCCCGCCCAAGACCCAGGCGGCCCTTCTCCAGGCCATGCAGGAGAGAAACGTGACGGCCGGGGGCCAGACCCACCGCCTTCCCGAACCCTTCTTCGTGCTGGCCACGCGGAACCCCATCGAGCAGGAGGGCACGTACCTCCTGCCCGAGGCCCAGCTGGACCGATTCATGCTCGAACTTCGCATCGAGTATCCTTCCCGGGAGGAGGAGGTGGCCGTGGCCATGCGCACCACCGGGGAGGCGACCCATCGCATCGAACCGGTGATCCATGCCCAGCGGCTCCTCGAACTGCAGGGGCTGGTGCGTCGCATTCCCGTGGCCCCGTCGGTGGCCGCCTTCGCTGTTCGCCTCGTCCGGGCCACGCGACCGGAGGTGGGGACGGGTCGCACGGACGGTGGTCGACCCGGAACGGAAACGGGCGAGGCCGCCCGGGTGACGCAGCGCTACGTGGCCTGGGGTGCGGGTCCCCGGGCAAGTCAGGCCCTGGTCCTCGGTGCCAAGGCCCGGGCAGCATCCCGGGGGGAGCCGGTCCCGCACATGGAGGACGTCCGGGCCGTGGCACGAGCCGTGCTGGCCCACCGGGTAATCCCGAGCTTCGAGGCCGAGGCAGACGGGGTCACCTCCCGGGACATCATCCGGGAGTTGCTGGAGGAGAGCCGGAGCTGGCAGGTCTGAGTCACGGACGCGCCGGGAACCCGAACCAGGAGAACAGGTACTGCAGCGATGAACCAGAAACGACGAAGGTCCAGTCGCCGCGCCGTTCGGCGCGCCAGCGGGGGACGCTCCGAGGGTGAAGACCACCCTCCGAGTCGATGGAGGCCGGCATGACCCCGCTCCTGCTGGGGGCGGCGGCGATCTGCCTTCTCCTCTCGGCCTTCGTGTCCATGGCCGAGGTTTCCGCCTTCGGGGTCGGGGCCTCCCGGGTCCGCACCCTGATGGACGAAGGCTTCAAGGGGGCCGTGAACCTCCGCGATGCGCGGGATCGGGCCGAATCCGTCCGGGCCGCAGCCCTTTTCAGCAGCACGGTCCTCAACCTCTGCGCCGTAGCCCTCCTTGTGGCTGCAGCGACGCTCCGCGGGTCCATGGGGATGGCCCTGGGCCTTCCGGGAGCCGTTCTGGGTGTTCTCCTTCTGGCCGAGGCCTTCCCCAGGCTGGTCAGTTCCCGGCCTTCCATCCGGTCGGCCCTCTCCGCGGCGCCCTTTCTCCTGAGCCTGGAACGGCTCACCCGTCCGGTCCTGGCGCCCTTCCTCCGGATTGATGCCTTCATCCTCCGCCGGAACGCCGACGACGAAGAGACCCCCGACGAGCGGGAAGTCCGCGAGCTCTCGGAACTGGGGCAGAAAGAAGGTGTTGTGGGCGAAGAGGAGCACCAGCTGGTGGAGCGGGCCTTCCGCATGGACGAGCTGGCGGCCTGGGACGTGATGACGCCCCGCGTGGACATCTTCGCGTGGCGGGACGCTCTTCAG
>Ga0114946_10003170_pt1 | contig 11179 bp, 10 predicted proteins | sample WalLakDeSediment_FD_88676 | JGI IMG/M metagenome (GOLD analysis project Ga0114946, IMG submission 88676) | Lake sediment microbial communities from Walker lake, Nevada to study Microbial Dark Matter (Phase II) - Walker Lake 11/02/13 Deep Sediment | ecosystem: Environmental > Aquatic >...
CACACTCAACGACCCCGTACTGATCACCCCATGCGACAACCCCCCAGGATCATCCCCCAACCGCATGATCGCCCCACGCCCAAACTGCTTCTCGATCTGCAGCAGCGCGCTCTTGAGCGCGCGCTCGCGTTCGCCGTCGATGCCCATGTCCACCTCCGCGCCGACCCGGACTGCGCCGGGGGCTCCACGCCCGAGTGTACCTCATTTACTACGGTACATGGACGGGGTTGCCCCATCCTGGTCGACGGAGGCGCCGACGGCGCGCCGGGCTCGGCCGCTGCCGAGATCCAGGCGGCCGCATGCCATGGTCACCATCAGCGCAGCGCCACGACCAGCAGGTAGAGCGTCAGGATGGCGCTACCGCCTCCCAGCAGCGCCATCGCCCGGCGGAAGTTGCCCTCGACGTCGCCCTCGTCGAAGCGCGCCGCCCAGCGCCACTGGGCGGCGGCCAGCGCGGCGAGGACCGCGCCGAGCGGCAGGGCCGCTGCCCAGCCGACGCCGCGCGCCCCGTCGGTCCCCAGGGCGAGCGCCGCGAGCAGCAGCATGCCCCCGACGGCGCTGACGAGCGTCGCCCAGCGCAGCGCCGTGGCCGGACCGAGCACGACGGGCCAGGTGCGGTCCCCGCGCGCGCGGTCCTCGCGGGTCTGGTAGACCTGACTGACGACGTACAGCCCCGGGACGAGGATGGCGGCGGCGGCCAACCCGAGCGCCACGCCCGGTTGCAAGAGGTCACCCGCGACGCCCCACCCGCGGGCCGGGTCGGCCCCGGCCCAGGCGCCCGCCAGCGCCCCGAGGCCCCCCTGCCCGAGGCCCACCGCAGCGACCGCGGCGACCGGGTCCGACTTCCAGCGCCAACGCGGATGGGAGTACGCAGTGGCGACGCCGAGCAGCAAGGTCCAGACGGCGAGGAAGGGCCCGCCGACCCAGGCCGCCAGCGGCAGCCCGGCGAGCTGCACCCCCCAGGCCCAGGCCAGCAGGCCACGGTCGACGGGCGGCGGCCGCAGCATGCCGCCGATCGGTCCCTCGTCGCGGTCGTAGAACGAGTTCAGCGCGTTCGTGCCGCCATACAGGAACACGTGCAGCGAGAGGTAGGCCACCGCCACGCGCAGCGGGTCGTCGACGCCGCCCCCCAGCCACACGCCCCAGAGGAAGATCGGCGAGAGCAGCAGGTTGAAGGGCAGACGCAGGTGGCGCACCCACGGGTGGCGCCAGGCGCGGGCGATCACGCGAGGCCGCCCATCGTGAAGCGCGCGAGGGCCATCGCGGCCCACGGTCGCCGCAGGTAGCGGGCCACGAGCGCGTCGCGCACGGCCGCGGCCGCGGGCCCGACCGGGCGGCCGAGGGCGGTGTTGCCGGCCGCGCGGGCGATCGCGCGACGGGCGGCGCGCCGGCGGTGACGGCCGACGGCGTCCAGTGCGGCGGCGATCCGTGGGCCCGTCGGCTCCGACCCGTCCCACAGCGACCCGACGGCCGCCGCGAGCGCCGCCGCGTCGAGCCAACCGAGGTTCATGCCCTGGCCGCCGATGGGGCTCAGCACGTGCGCGGCATCGCCGGCGAGCGCCACCCGGCCCACGGCGAAGCGGTCCGCCAGCCAGCGCTCCACGCCGAAGGCCGAGGCACCGCCCGCCAGCTCGGGCGCGGGCCGCAGCCCGGTGCGGCGCGCCACCCGCTCGGCCACCCAGACGGCCAGCGCCGGCCCACCATCCGGAGGTTCGCCGGAAGGCGGGCCGCCACCCATCGACGCCTCGTCGTCGCCGACCCGCACGACCCAGCGCCGCACGCCCCCCGGAAGCGGGAAGCCCTCGACGACGCCCGCGCGGGCCAGGGCGATCAGCGCCTCGTCCTCGGCGAACTCCGGACCCTCCGGCAGGTCGGCCATCGCGAAGCGGTCGGGGTACGGCCCGCCGCGCCGGCCGACGCCCAGCGCGCCGCGCACGGCGCCGTCGCGGCCGTCGCAGCCGACCACCACGGCCGCCCGCCAGCGTCGCTCGGCCCCGTCGGCGCCGCGGCCCACGAGCGTCACGCCGTCGGGGTCCTGCGCCAGGCGGTCGACGCGCGCGCCCAGCTCCAGCGCCTCCGGGGCGGTGCGCGCCAGCGCCTCGCGCAACAGGTTCTCGGTGACGGGCTGCGGGACGGTGAGCACGAAGCGGTAGGGAGGTGGCAGCGCGGCGAGATCGAGCTCGCCCACGGGACCCTGGGCGCCCCAGGCGCGCCCCCGACGCACCCGCCTGCCAGCGGCAAGCAGCTCGTCGGCCACGCCCAGGCCGCCGAGCACGGCCAGCCCGGCGGGGTGCACACCGATCGCCCGGCTGCCCGGCGGCCGCGTGGTGCGCGCCTCGAGCAGCCGGACGCTGCGCCCGCGGCGCGCGAGGGCCAGCGCCAGGGCCGTGCCGACGGGCCCGGCGCCGACGACCACGACGTCCGCGTCGCGGTCCACGGTCGTCAGAGCGCGCGCATCAGCGCCGAGTCCACGGTCAGCCCAGGACCGAAGGCGAGCGCGACCAGCGGCTCCCCGGCCTCGGGCCCCGGCATGGCGCGGTCCATGAGCTCCCGCAGCACGAACAGCACCGTCGCGCTGCTCATGTTGCCCGCGCGCCGCAGCACCGAGCGCGAGGCGGCGACCGCGGCCTCCGGCAGGTCCATCGCCGCCACCACCTTGTCGACGATCGCTCGGCCGCCGGGGTGCACGGCCCACCAGCGCACCTCGTCCGGGCCGACCCCGGCGGACGCGAACAGCGGCGCCAGGGCCCCGGCCGCCTCGGCCTCCAGGACGCGGGGCACGTACGCGGTCAGCGTCATGTCGAAGCCGGTGTCGCCGATCGTCCAGGCCATGTCTTCGGCGCCATCGCGGGTGACCGCGGTCGCCTGACGCTCGAGCGCCAGCGGGCGCTGCGGCCCGCTCGGCGCCCGCGCGCTCACGATCGCGGCCGCGGCCCCGTCGGCGAAGACCGAGGCCGCGAGCACCCCGTCCACATCGCCCCCCGGCTGCAGGTGCAGCGTGCACAGCTCCACGGTGACGATCAGCACCACGGCCCGCGGATCGGCGGCGCAGAAGGCCTGGGCCATGCGCAGGGCCGGGAAGGCGGCGAAGCAGCCCATGAAACCGAGGTGGTAGCGCTCGACGGCGGCGTCGAGCCCGAGGCTCCGCTGCAGGTGCAGGTCGACGCCGGGGGTATAGAAGCCGGTGCAGGAGACGGTGATCAGGTGCGTGACGTCGGCCGCGGACAGCTCGCCGCCGGCCGCCAGGGCGTCACGCGCCGCGGCCTCGGCGATCCCCGGGGCGTGCTCCGCGTAGAGCGCGTTGCGCTCGCCGGTGGACGGCGAACGGAAGCCACCGTCGGCGTCGAGGAACAGCGAGGGGGCGGCGGAGGGCCGGTCGCTCAGGAAGTCGTCGAGGACGCTGTGGCGGGCGTCGATCGCGCTGGCCGCGTAGACGCGGTCGAGCAGCTTGTCGGTACGGCGTTCGCCGCCGATCCACCGCCCCATGACCTCCCGCACGTAGGGCTGTGGGTAGCGGTGCGGCGGCAGCGCGGTGCCGACGGCGTGCAGGGCGATGGGCATGTCGGAGCATACGCACGCGTCGGCCGCGATCAAGGCACGCGGGCACACGTTCGCGCCGGGTAGCATGCCGACGATGCCGACGACCCCGCTCGACCGCGCCATCGCCGAGGGCTACCCGCTCGACCTCCGTGAGGTCCTGGCCAACGCGTCACGCCACGTGAAGGGCAGCAAGCGGGTCATCGTCGGCGGGGGCCTGGCGTGGCTGGCGATCAGCCTGGTCGTCGGCTGGGTCACGCTGGCCCTGGGCCTGGGCAACGCACCGAGCGGCGCTTTGGGCGTCCTCGCGACCGCCCCGTTGACGGTGGGCTTGGTGATGGTCGGCGCCCGCCGCGCGGCGGGTCTTCCCGTCACCCCGGCCGACCTGTGGGCCTACCGCGGGGTCACCGCCCACGCGGCGATCGTCATGCTGGCCAACCTGCTCGTCGTCGTCGGGAGCGAGGCCGCGTTCGGTCCGGTCGCGTCGCTGCCGGTGACGATCGCCTACGGTCTGTTCACGTCGCTGGCGCTGTACCTGGTCGCCGACCGCGGCCTCGCCGGCGGGCGGGCGATCGTCGTCTCCGCCCTGCTGGTGCGGCACCGCTGGGCGACGCTGCTGCTGCTGCAGCTGCTGCTCGCCGCCCTGCTGGCGCTCTCGGCCCTGACGCTCGGCGTCGCCCTCATCTGGACGGGGCCCTTCGCCCTCATCGCCCAGGGGGCCGTGTACGTGCGCGCCGTCGGGCTGACCACGGCGGAAACGGACGCCACTGCCCGACGCTGACAGGCAAGGGCCCCGAACGAGCCCGCGGCACGAGATCCCAGCCACGGGTCGGTTCGGGGCCTACGAAAGCCTCTGCGGCGAACCCGTCGCTCAGGCCGGCACGCCGTTCTTCGCCACCTTCAGAACGGCGTCGACGAACACCCGGTCGGGCTGGCCGCCCAGCACGCGCTCCTGGCCGCCGGGGCCGTCGATGATCGTGTCGGGCACGCCGGAGATCCGGTAGCGCTGGGCCAGCGCGGGGAACTCGCTGGCCTCCACGCCCTCGGCGAGGACGTTCGGGTTCGCGAGCGCGAGCCGGTACGCCGAGAGCACCGCCCGCGGGCAGTAGGGGCAGGTCGGCGTGACGAACGCCTGCAGGTGCACCGGCTCGCTGACCGCCGCGATCTGGGCGGCGCTCTCCTCGCCGAGACCGGTCTCGCCGCTGCCGATCATGCGCAGCGCCTCGACCAGCGTCTGGAACTCGTAGCCGGCCGGCAGGCCGATGAAGCGCACGTTGTCGCGCTCGCTCCCCTTCTCGCGCAGCACGATCGTCGGCGCGCGCGTGATGCCGCGGGCGCGGGCGTTCTCGTCGGCGCCGAGGGAGCGCTCGACCACGGACAGCCGCTCGGACGTGTCCGCGACCTCGCGCACCAGCTGCAGGGCCGCCTGCTCCTCGCCGGCGGGTTCCTGCCCGGGCACCACGATGCGGCTCGCGGTGTACACGAGCATCTCGACGTCGCGTTCGATGGGTTGGAAGGCTTCGGTCAACTGCGCGCGCAGGTTGTCGTCGATGAACCGGTCCATGGCGGGCAGTATACCCCCATGGGGTACCGGAGGGGAAGTCGCCCGGACGACCTCGTGTGCGCCGCCCGGCGACCACCGCCCGACCGGCCCGCTGGCCGACCCACGATCGTCAGTACGTCGCCCCGACCATGCCGCCGTCGACCAGCAGCGTCTGCCCCGTGACGTACGCGGCCTGAACCGAGCAGAGGTACGCCGCCGCCGACGCGATCTCCTCCGGCGCCCCGAAACGCCGCGCGGGGATCGTGGAGACGAGCCGCGCACGCGCGTAGTCATCGGCGAACAGCTCGTCGAGGCGCTCGGTGAGCGTGTAGCCGGGCGCGATCGAGTTCACCGTGACGCCGTGCTCCGCGATCTCGTTCGCGAGCGTGCGGGCGAACGCCGTCACGCCCGATCGGTAGACGTTCGACAGCGTCAGGTTGGCGATCGGCTCCTTCACCGACAGGCTGGTGACGAACACGACGCGGCCCCAGCCCGCCGTCTTCATCGCCGGCACCACGCCGCGCGCCAGCCGTACGGCCGACATCAGCGTCAGCTCGAAGCCGCGCGCCCAGGAGGCGTCGTCGAGCGTCTCCGCCGGGCCCGTCGGCGGGCCGCCGGCGTTCGCCACCAGGATCGCCGGGTCGCCCACGGCCTCCTTCGTGGCGGCGAGGAGCGACTTGACGTGCTTGAGCTCCGAGACGTCGCCCGCCACCGGGTGCACCTCGGCGCCCAGCGCCCGCAACCGCTCGGCGGCCTCGCCCAGCGAGCCCGCGTCGCGCGCGTTGACGACGAGGCGGGCGCCCTCCGCCGCCAAGGCGGACGCCACGGCGAAACCGATGCCCTTCGAGGCGCCCGTGACGAGCGCGGTCTTGCCAGCGATCTGGAGGTCCATGGGCGTCAGCCTACACGAGTGCGCCACGGCACGGTGGCGAGCGCCGCGACGTCGCGCGCCCCGACGAGTTGCATCACGAGCCGAAGCTCCTCGATCACCGCCACCAGCGCCGCCTCCACCGCCTCGGCCGACGCCAGCGCCGGCGCCAGCAGGGGCCGCGCGATGGCGGCCACCCTGGCGCCCAGCGCCAGCGACTTGGCGACGTCCAGGCCGCTGCGCACGCCGCCGGACGCCACCAGCGGCATGCCCGGGAGCGCCTCGCGGACCTCCAGCAGCGCGTCCACGGTCGGCAGGCCCCACTCGGCGAGGTCCGGCCGCCGCACCTCCCCGTCGCGCAGCAGCGCCTCCACCCGCGCCCACGATGTGCCCCCGGCGCCCGCGACGTCGAGCGCGGCGAAACCCACGCTCGCGACCGAGCGGGCCACCGCGCCGGAGATGCCGTGCCCGACCTCCTTGAGCAGCACCGGCGCGCCCACCTCGGGCACCACCTCCGCGAGCCGCGTCGTCACGCCCCGCCAGCGCACGTCGCCGCCAGGTTGCAGCGCCTCCTGCAGGGGGTTGACGTGGAACGCGAGGGCATCCGCCCCCACCTCCCCGACCGCGCGCCTCGCCTCCGCGACGCCGTACCCGCGCAGTAGCTGCGCCGCGCCCAGGTTGCCGACGAGGAGCACGTCGGGCGCCACGTCGCGCACCCAGAAGCTGGTCCTGGCCGCGGCCTCCTCGAGCATCACCCGCTGCGAACCGAGCATCAGGCCGACGCCGAGCCGCTGAGCGGCTGCCGCCAGGTTGCGGTTGATCGACCGCGACTTCTCGGCCCCGCCGGTCATCGCGCCGATGAGCAGCGGCGCCCGCAGGCGCCGGCCGAGGAAGACCACGGAGGTGTCGATCTCGTCCAGGTCGAGCTCCGGCAGCGCACGGTAGGGCAGGTCGACGCGTTCGAAACCGGGGGTGCGGGTGACGTACTCGACGGGCCCCTCGAGGCAGGCCTGCAGGTGATGGAGCTTGCGGCGCGCGAGGGGGGTGGCGTCGTCCATGCGCCGAGTCTATGCGCCAGACCCGCGGATGCGAACCAGGCGGCAGGCACCGCGCAAGACGTCGGCTACAGTGACCCATGCACCCACGCCACGCGCGCTTGCGGCGCGCCCTTCTCCTCGTGTCGCTCGGCACGCTGCTCGTGACCGGCTGCGACTTCGGCCGGTCCGCGCGCCTGACGGTGACGCCGGCGACCGCGTACGTCGACCTCAGCACCGGCCCGCGCAGCGCGGTGTTCACGGTGCGCAACGACGGCTCCGTGAGGTCGCGGCTCGCGTGGACCTTCACGTCGTCGAACCTGACGGCCTACCCCGCCTCCGGCACGCTGGCGGGCGGCTCCGAGCAGGACGTCGTCGTCGCACTGCCGGCGGGCGCGGGCGTCGGCACCTTCACCGGCGACTTCACCGCCGGCGACACGAGCGTCCCGATCATCGTCGTGACGTACATGGGCGTGGCCTGCGAGCCGGAGACGGCGTTCGCGGCCACGGCGAGCGCGTCCGACGAGATCCTCGTCGGCTACCGCGGCGACGCGGGGGTCGGCGGTATCGCGCGCTCCTCGGCGAGCGACGCTGCAGCCGCCGTCGTCGCGGCGGCCGGCGGCACGGTCGTCCGCCGCGGGCTCGGCAGCGAGCACGACCTCGTCCGCGCGCCTCCGGGGGGCCGCGACGCGCTGCTCGACGCGCTGCGACGCCGCCCGGAGGTCGCCTACGCGGTGCCCAACGCACCCATCTCGCGCTCCGCGGCGCCGAACGACCCGCTCTACGGTTGGCAGTGGAACCTCAGCGCCTTCGGCGCCGAGCAGGCCTGGGCGGTCGTCGACGGCGCCCCGCCGCCCGCCGAGGTCGTCGTCGCCGTCATCGACGACGGGGTCGCGGTCGACCACCCGGACCTGGCGGGCGCCCTGCTGCCGGGCTGGGACGTCTTCGACGGCGACGGCGACGTGCGCAACTGCACCGACCACGGCACCCACGTCACCGGGATCGTCGCCGCGGTGCGCGGCGACGGCGTCGGGGTGGCGGGTGCCGCGTCGGCGCCGTGGGTCCGCGTGCTGCCGGTCAAGGCCTGGCCGAACACGGCGGACGCGTTGGCCACCACGACGCTCGACGCGGTCACCCGGGCCATGCGCTGGGCCGGTGGGCTGGCCGTGACCGGACTGCCACCCAACCCGAACCCGGCCCACGTGATCAACATGAGCCTGGGGACCTCCAACGGCGGCACGTCCAGCGCGTTCGCGCCCGTGATCGCGGAACTCGAGGCGCGCGGCATCGTGGTCGTCGCCGCCGCCGGGAACGCCGGGGCCGGCGCCCTCGACCAGCCCGCCGGCTCCGGCGCGATCGCCGTGGGCTCGGTCGATCACGACTACCTGCGGAGCAGCTTCAGCAACTACGGCCCCGGTCTGACGCTGATGGCGCCTGGCGGTTACGCCCCCCCGGGCGTGTCATGCCCGGCGATCACGAGCACGGGTATCGACTACTTCGCCGGCTCTGCCAACCACACCTGGACATGCAAGGCCGGCACCTCGATGGCCACGCCGTACGTGGCCTCCGCTGCGGCCCTGCTGCTGGGGCTCGAAGTGGGGCTGCGGGGCGACCCCGCCGCGGTCGAGACCCGCCTGGCGAGCGCCGCGGGGCAGCTGCGACCGCTGGGCTACACCGCCGATCGCTACGGCGCCGGCGTCCTCTGCCTCGACGCCCTGCTGACGACGACCAGCGTCTGCGGCGTGCCCGCGCTCCCCTAGGCGCGGCCGCGAAGCGGAGCTACAGCAGAAGCGACGCCACCCGCAGCGCCTGGCCGAGCGCCCACGCGAGCGCCAGCGCCCCGGCGGCGCCGGCGACGACGTCGATGCGCCGGTCGGCCGGCAGTCCCTGGCGGGCGAAGCCCCACAGGAGGCCGCCGACCACGCCGCCGACGTGCCCCCAGAGCGAGACGTTGGGGATCGCCAGCGAGATGAAGCCGATGAGCAGCATCCACTGCAGCAGGCTGCCGAGCAGCGCTCGGTCGCCCTGGTCGCGCCGGCGGCTGACGTCGGCGAGCAGCGCGCCGGCGACCCCGAGCACGCCGCCCGAGGCGCCGACGAGCAGAACCGTCGCCCCCGCCTGTGCCACGCTCGTCAGGTACGCGCCCATGGCGGTGCCGATGGCGAAGGCGGCCACGAGGTAGCCGGCGCCGCGCCGGGCCTCGACCATGCGTCCCAGGTCGAACAGCACCCACAGGTTGAAGCCGATGTGGACCAGGTTGCCGTGGACGAAGGCGTAGGCGAGGAAACGCCAGGCGGCGTCGGCCGCGGGGAAGTCGGGGACGCCGAGGACGAAGGCGGCGGCGATCGAACTCGCGGCGACCGAGAAGCCATCGACCTGCAAGCTCCCTGCGATGCGGTCGAGCAGCACCTGGCCGGCGTACGCCAGGCCGATGACGGCCACCAGCGCGAGGGTCGCGCCGCTGCGCCCCGCGGCGCGCAGCGGCGTCGGCAGCGGGCGCCCGGCGGCCTCGAGGGCCCGCGCGTGGCGTGCGCGGCGCGCCGGTGCCGCCACCCGGTAGGCCTCGCCGTGCAGCTTGAGCGCGGCCTCGGCCTCACCGGCCTGCTCCGCGGCGCGCGCGACGAGGCCGAACCACACCTCGGGCGGCACCCCCGCCGGTGGCGTGCGCAGGGCCTCCTGCACCCGCCGCAGGTTGCCGAGCTCGGCGTCGACCCTCACCTCGGCCACGACCATCGCGCGGTAGGCGATGGGGTCGGGTGCGCCCGACTCGACGCCGCGGCGCAGCTCCGCGGCCGTCGCGGCGGCCTCCTGCATGCGGCCCGACGCGAGCAGCGCCTCCACCCGGGCGACCTGGCCGGCGACCCCGGCGCGCCCGGGGGGCAGTTCGGTCGCCAGCACGGCGTCCCAGTCCTCGCGCAGCGCGTGCGCCTGGGCGGCCATCGCGCCGGCCTCGGTCGCCGGCAGGCGGGCCAGCGCCGCGTCGCCCTCGCCGCGCTGGAGGGCGACCTGGACGAGCAGCCGCCGAGCGCCGTCGCGGCCGGCAGGCGTCCAGTAGAGCGCCGCCACCAAGGTGTCTGCGGCGCGCCACAGGCCGGCCCGCGCGAGCGTGGGCAGCGACAGCGGACCGGCGACCCACGCGATGCCGGCGGCGAGCGCCAGCCAGCGGAGGGCCGGCTCGACGGTGACGCCGGCGAGTGTCGCGCCCACCACCGCGCCGGCGCCCGCAGCCGCCAGCAGCGTCTTGAGCGGGAGTTCGGAGGCGAACGGGGCGAGCCGCCGCGTCCAGCTGACGGCGGCCGCGCCGACGAGCGCGAAGGCGAGGAGCATGAGGACGTCCTGGGTCATCCCCGCGAGCCTACCGCCGCCGAGCCCTGTGGGCCGTTACGATGACGCTATGCGACCCGCCTCGTACCGGGCCCGACCCGCAGGGACGCCCCGATGATCGACACGCTGATCGCGCTGGCCATCGTGCTGCTGGCGTACTTCATGGGCGCGATCCCGACCGGCCTGATCGTGGCGCGCCTGCGCGGCGTCGACATCCGGACGGCGGGCTCCGGCAACATCGGCGCGACCAACGTCCTGCGCTCGGTGGGCCCCTGGTCCGCGCTGGCCGTCATGCTCATCGATCCCCTGAAGGGCGTCGCCGCGGTGACGGTGCCCACCCTGCTCGGGCTCGATCCCTGGTGGGTGGTCGCCTCCGCCCTGGCGGCCGTGCTGGGCAACGGTTTCAACGTCTTCCTCCGCTTCCGCGGCGGCAAAGGCGTCGCCACCACCCTCGGCGTGTTCGTGGTCATCGACCCCTGGATCACGCTGTCGGGGCTGCTGATCTTCGTGCTGGCGCTGGTGTTCGGTCGCATGGTCTCGCTGGCCTCGCTGGTCGGTGTCTGCAGCGCGCCCATCATGCTCGTCATCCTGGGCGACGCCAGCCTCTCGAAGACGCTGCTCGCCTTCGCGCTCGCCCTGCTCTCGGTGTGGCGCCACCGCGACAACCTCGCGCGCCTGGCGGCCGGCACCGAGCGACGGCTGGGGCGTCCGCGGCCGGAGTGACGCTGCGTCGCCCGCAGCGGCGCCGGCGCGCGCTCAGGTTCGCGTGGCCGCGGCGAGGCGCCGCGCGACGTGCCGCGATCGCTGGACCAGCACCAGGCCGGCCACGGCCAGGGTGCCACCGACCAGCGTGAGGACGCTCGGCACCTCGCC
>Ga0114946_10003171_pt1 | contig 11177 bp, 10 predicted proteins | sample WalLakDeSediment_FD_88676 | JGI IMG/M metagenome (GOLD analysis project Ga0114946, IMG submission 88676) | Lake sediment microbial communities from Walker lake, Nevada to study Microbial Dark Matter (Phase II) - Walker Lake 11/02/13 Deep Sediment | ecosystem: Environmental > Aquatic >...
GCATTTGCATGTTCAAAACCTTCAATACTTTTTTTCAATAAGTCATTTAAATTAACTTCTCCAGATTGATTTCTTGAACTAATCTTTACAAAACCAGTTTTATCAGAAACATCTGAAACAAAAACAAGAGTACTCTCTCTAAAATATTTATCTGAAAGAATAGTTGTAACAGAAGAAATAATATTATATTTAGGATTTCTATAAAGAAAAAATAGTTTTTTTTCTGGAAAAAATTCTGCTTTCTCTCTAAATTCCTTAACCCAATAATTAACTTCTTCTCCTACAATTTTACTTGCTTTTTCCAAAGAAGATAAATCTTTTTTCAAAACTAAATCATAAACTTTTCTATAATCAGGGGAATAATAAATTAAAGCCTCATTAATTAATCTCCCAATTTTTCCAGGTTTTGATTCAAAAATGACCTCTTTCTTTATTTTGGGATAAATAGACTTAATAAAATCAAAATTTTCATCCCAAGTATAATCCGTAATAATTGCAGAACAAACTAACCATTCCAGATTATTTGTATCAAAATATTTTTTACTTAAATCAAAAAGTGCATGTGATGAACAATATTTTGATTCAGTTTTTATAATACCTTTTTTATCTTTTAAATTCTCATTCAAAGGATGATGATCAAAAATTAAAACATCTGATTTTTTTCTTAATTCCTCTAAAACATTTAAAAAATTATCTAAATTAACATCTGTAAAAATTAATTTATCATAATCTTTTTCCAATATTTTATTCAAAGAATTTATATCATAATTTATAAAATATATAGAACTTATTTTCAAATTCTTTGATTCAAGAATCTTTTGTAAAAAAACAGCACTCGCAATTCCATCTAAATCAGTATGAGTTACTATACCTAATTTATCATCTTTAGAAATTTTCCCAATAAAATTATGAAAATCATTCTCTGAACCAAAAAGATATTTCTTCATAATAGAAAAGTATAAACAAGATTTAAAAAGTTTGCTTTATCTTATGAAATATGCTAAGGACGACTTTAATTGGACCAGGAGATATTGATTTTCATTTTTTTGACTTTCTTAAATTTTCTAAAAAGAAATTTCAATCAGAATTAAAAAAAATAGCGAAAGTTCTTGCAGAATCTAATGTAGAGATTGAATTAACTCCTGATAGGGGAATTAGTTTTGAAATAGCAAAAGAATATAAAAAACAAGGAGGGGAAAAAGTAATTGCGTCTGTTCCTAAATCAGATAAAGCATATGGAATTAAACATTTGCAATCTTATCTAAAAACAGAAATTAATGAAAAAAAATTATTTGATGAAGAAATAAACACTGGAGATTGGAGACAACAAAATAGATTAAAAGCTCTTTTAGGAGATATTGTTCTTTGTTTAGGAGCAAGCCCTGGAGCAGATTTAGAAACAAATTATGGAATATATATTTTTAAATTAATGAAAAAATTCAAAAAAGGAATAGATTCTGCAAAATATCTTCATCCAGAAGTTAGGGCGGGAAAAAATATTCCTTATACTTTTCTTGTATATTCTCCCTTTTTAAAAAATAAAAAATTATCTCCTGAAATAGAATCTTATATGAAAAAATATGAAATTCGTCTCAAATATATAAATGATACAAAAGAATTAAAAAAATTCTTTAAATTTCAAGCACAAACAAAAGAATAAAAATTTTCCATAATTTTCATTTCTGAAAAAGACAATCCTTTTGCAATTTCAAAAAAATAAGATACCTTTCCTGTTAAAGAATCTCTCATCTTAGTAAGTTCCCCTAAACAAGATGCAAAAAAAGAATTTGCACCAATAGACCTTAATCTTACTTTTGGGTCAAAAGAACGACCCGCACTAAGCATAACATTATTATTCTCATTTAAAAAATCTTTTAAATCTTTTTCAGTTACATAAAAAGAACTTTTTCTTTTAAAAACAGGATTTAAAAATTTTGAATTTGTAGAATCATTATAAATTACCATTTAATAATCCTTCCAAAGATTTTTTACAAAAATCCCAATTTCTTTTGATATATTTAATTCTTTAGTTAGAGAAATAACTAATTTAACGTTTCCATTTGCACAAATAAACATTTGATTTTTCTTGAATAAACTTTTTGTCATAATTCTTTTTTAAAAAGAATCCTTTATAAATTTATTCTTTCTCTAAAATCTTTGCATTAATGCCTTCTTCAACACATAATTGTACAAATTCTTTCGCATCTTCGTCCTCCCCAACAATACTTCCATAATGCATAGGAATTGTTAAATAAGGTTTGATTATTTTAGTTGCTTCAATAGCTTCTTCAGCATTCATTGTAAATCTTCCCCCAATAGGAAGTAAAGCAATAAGTTTTTTATTTTGATATCCAGTAAGTTTTTGCATTTCAGGAATTACATCTGTATCTCCTGAATGATAAATTAAAATCTTGTTTATACTAATTAAATATCCTAACCAAGATTCCTCTTTGGGATGAAAAGATTTATCAAGATTATACGCTGGCAAGGTAGAAATTTTAATATCACCATAAATAAATTCTTGTCCAGGTTCAATTATTTGCATTTTTATAGGAACATTAAAACGAGCAATTTTACTTTGACAATCTGCTGGAATTACTATTCTTGTTCCTTCTTTAATAATCTTTTTTAAATCTGCAACACTACAATGGTCATAATGACTATGAGTTATAAGAATCAAATCTGCTTTTTCTAAATCTTTTTTAATATTATAAGGATCAATATAAATTACCTTTGAATTTTTAATTAAAAAACTAGAATGACCTAACCATTTAATTTGAATATCTCCTATTTCCATATCAAAAGAAAATGATTTTCTTTTTTAAAGATTTAGCTAACTATTTCACTAATATCTTCAATTTTTTCTTCAGTTTTTAACTTTTCTTTTTTTAAAAATTTCTTTTTTCTTAAAAGTTTAAGAATTATAAAAATTAAGATCCCTAAAGCCAAAATTCCAAAAGAGATTAAACTAGTAATCCAATTTTTCTGTAAAAATATTCTCCCAGATTCAACAGGTCCGTTTATAACATTTCCAACAATAGTAAATATACCGCATTTCTTTTCACAAACTCCTCCACAATCAATTCCTTCTTCATCTTGATTTTTTATTCCATCAAAACAAGTTTCTTCAATCAAAATTTCACATTCTCTGGATTCAAGAGGTTTATTATTTTGTATATTACAATTATTTTCGTCTTTACATTCTCTTGTTTGAATATCGTCAATACATTCTGTCCATTCACCACAAATCCAATTAACCTCACAAGTTTCTGGAATCGTTTCTGGAATCACTACTTCATTAGTTTTCTTGTTTTCAGTATTTTTTGTTTCTTGATTATTTGTTGGAGTATCTATTTCAGGACAAGGCCCACAATCTGAACCGCATTCAAGATCTCCATCAGAATTTCCACAAACTTCATTTCCATTACATTCGCCATCTCCACAAAAAGGCAATAAAGAAAAATTTACTACAAATGAAACAGAACTTGAATTAAAATTTTCTTCAGAATCATTAACATAAACAATTAAAGTATATTCTCCTTCTGAAAAATTTTTATAAATTTCTTCAGTATAAGATTCAATAATTGTTTCATTGTCTTGATCATAAGAATACCAAACATTAGAACATTCTGTTAAAATTTTAATTAAAATTTCTTCATCTTCATAAGTTTTACTTTCTGGGCTTTCTATAATTATTGATAAATTAGAATTAATTTCTAGATTAGAATAACTAATATTTACTTCATAAATTTTGGGAGATTCCCCTCCAGGATGTAATTCTATCCTATATTGAAAATATTTCCCAACTAAATTTAAATTAGTATCTTCTAATAAAACATATTCCTCCCCCTCACAATCAATATTTTCACAAACTTTAAAATAAAAATCTACACTAGAATTTTCAGGAATAAAAACAGAATAATCCATAATATCCCAAGAAACCTCTTTTTCAGAACCAAAAATATGACTATAATAATTTCCCTCAATATTAGAATTATAAAGAATTATTGCATTACTTTCAGAATCAAAAAAAGTATTTTCAAAAACACCTGTAGGAAATTCAAAAGTTTCTGTTGTATCACCTACAACATTAGTCACAAACCCTGTGAATTTAGGATTTATATTTAGGATAAATAAGATTAACAAAAATAAAAATATGATCGAAAGGACTACCAATCTCTTATCAAATTTGTTTTGTTTCATCGCCTTTCTATAAAAAGATAAAAAGAGTTTAAAAATTTATCTTTTAAAAAAACACAATCCGAATAATATCAAACTAACCGAATAGTTTTTCTCTTGTCCGATAAGTGTCCGAAAAGTCAATATTTAGAAATAACTCTAAAAACTATTTTTCGTGCTTCGCACCATTTTTGTGCAGATTCCATTTTCTTTTTGAATTGCGGAAGCAGGTGTCTACCTTTAATTTCAACTATCTCTTTAGTTCCATCTTCTTTTTCCACTAAAAAGTCTGGTTTAAATCCTCTTAATTTGGTATCTTCATCCCAGTAAGGAATAATTATCCCATGATTTTTCGTCCATTTTTTTACATCAGGATTTTCTTCTAAATCTTTCATCATTTCTAATTCCCAACTTGAATCATAATATTCAAAACGGTATGGACTTTTTTTTGTATCTTCAAATTCTCCGTGTTCACTTGTTGACATTTTCTCCTCCTAAAATTCCATCAACAATTGGTTGAGTGAAATTCTTTCTTATTTCTTCAATATTTTCTAACACCATTTCAATTTCTTCTTTTTTTGCATCTGAAAGGTTTTTCCCATTAAGCAATTTCAATTTTATGTGATCTAAAATTACATTATACAAAATTCCTTTTTTCAATCCTCCAAACCCATATTCAATTAAAAGATTAGATGCCATTTCAACTATTTGTTCTTTAAATAATTCTTCCAGTTCATCTTTTGATAAATCTTTTTTTATTAAATCCTCTTTAATATCCATATCTTCTCCAGATAAGATTTCCATTCTTCTCTCTTTATCTACTATCAGCTTTCTCATTTGTTCAATTTTTGTTTTGCTGATAACCCATTTATCTCTATCATATTCAACACTATCCAAAATGTGTTTCCAATTTTTCTTTATTTCTCTTTTTGGAACTTTTTTTAGGATTGCTTCAAAATCTATTTTTGTTTCGTATTCTGGTGAGGGAATTTCTATCAAGTTTTCAGTTCTAATTAGTTTTTGTATTTTGGGGGTTACAGGAATATCTTCATCCCCCAGAACATCTTCTGTATCCACTTGCCTAACTCCGCTTGCTCCAACTTTTCTCCATAGCCAATCATGTTGTAATTTTGGATGGTCAACCACTGCAAGTATTTGTCTTTCATCTCCTTCTCTAATTTTTCTTAATCCTCTTCCTATCACTTGTTGTCCATAAACTTGTGAAACAAATTTTCTTAACAATAAAATTACTGAGACAGGAGGAACATCCCATCCTTCTCTTAACATCATTACACTTATAACAACTTCAAAATTTGTTCCGAGTTTTCCAAGATTTGTTGCAGCCTCTCTCGCCGTCAAAGATTCACCATCTGGTTTGTATCCAACATGTTCATCAGCAGTGTCTTCAGTAACAAGCAAAACTTTATCTCTTCCAAGATTAAAATCTTTATTCAAAACCTCTCTCACTCTTTTTCCTTCTTCAATTCCCATAGTTACCATAAATAAGATTGGTTTATATCTTTCTTTTGCTCTTCTTTTTTGTTCTTCAAATCTTTTTAATGCGATTGAGATTTGTTTCTTCATTGGTTCAGCATCCATAATCCACTGAAATTGTTTTACATTTGATTCGGCTTCTTTAAATTCTTTATCCAGTTCTGTAACTTTCTTTTTTTCTCCAGTTATTTTATTTGTATAAGTAAGTTCTATAATTTTTGCATCGGGTTGATAAACAACTACTGATTTTATTATTCCATCGTCAAGTGCGGGAGAAATTCCATATTCTATAATCATTTCTGAATCAAGTGGTTTTCCATCGGCTCTCTCTGGTGTTGCCGTTGTGTCCATTCTAAATGATGTTTTATGTGTAAGAATTTTCAAAACTTTTGTATATTCATCTGCAGGAGTATTATGTGCTTCATCATTAAATATAGCAAAATTTCCTATTTTATTAAGAAACCAATCTAAATTTCTTTTTCCAGAAGTGTTGCTTTCATATAATTGATGGATATTTCCAATAATAATCCCAGAATCCAAAATACCTTGTGGGCTTGTTCCTTGTTCCATTATGTGTGCATTAAGTTCATTTTCAAGATTTTTAAATTCTGTAGGGAAAAAATCAAATTGTTTGAAGACAGATTCTTCTTTTCCTGTAACTAAAAAATCTTTTTGTAATCTATCTCTTACAATTAGGTTTGGAACTAAAACAAGAAACTTATCCAGATTATGACTCATTTTTAACCACGAAATACATGCTCCAATAATCGCAGTTTTTCCGCCACCTGTAACAATATTTAATAGAAGATTATTTTTCCCTAAAACTTCATAAGAATAAATAACTCTTAAAACTGCATCTAATTGATGTTTCCATAAGTTAAATCTTCCAATCTTTTTTTTATCTTCGCATAAATGTTCAAGAAATCTTCGTGTGTTATCTTTAACACTATGAAAATCTTTTTTCCATAATTCAAATTCATCTCCTAATTTTGCAGATTTCATTTTATATTAATCTCCATTATCTCAATTTTTTCACCGCCCTCGTCATCCTGAACTTTGCATGCAATTTTATTTTTTCCAGATGATTTAAATTTATAATTTACTTTTAGAACTGGTTTTTTATCTTTCATTCCTAAAAAAGAATATCCTGCTGTTGAAATAAATCTCTCTCCATTATAAGAAAAATCCCATTGAACATTAATTATTCTTCCAGATGGATTTAATGAAACTGATTCTGAAACATCAAATTCGTATTCTAATGAATTTATTTTTTTATGAGTTATTCTAACTTCTGGGGGCAAAATAAACTTCAAGAGATTTTTATATTCAGGATGTTTTGAGGTTATATGTTCTTTAAATTCATTTGATTCTATAGGTATTAATTGCAGTTTAACAAAATCAATTGCTATTGAGTGCTGGGTGATTAATTGTTGTGCAACATTTCTTGCTCCAGGAGTAAATCCCCAACCAATCATAGTTCCCTGATGATAATTTCCAGATTTTATAATATGTTTAGAAAATTCAACTACTTCTTTTTCAGTTATGGGTTTTTCTTGGGAAGGACTTCCTACAAAGATTGGAACAGATTGTTTATATCCATGAATTAATCCACTCAAACTTGTTAATCTTCCATTGTAAGCAGAGATAATAAAATTTCTAAAACTTTCTTCATTTAATTTTACTAATTCGGGAACTTCATAGATTCCCCAACTTTTTATTTCTATATCTGGAGTTTTTCCAAGTGTATGCTGAACTTCTTTTTGATTTCCGTTTTTTCCTAAAATATCTCTTAAAATTCTATCTCTTGTAACTGAGACAGCTATATTTGAAATATCTGAAGCAATCCATCTTCTTCCTAATTTTTGTGCAACAGCAGGAGTTGTTCCTCCACCGCAAAAGAAATCAGCGACGACATCTCCTTTATTTGTTGTAGATTCAATTATTCTTTGTAATAATTTTTCTGGTTTTTGGGTTGGATAACCAATTTTTTCATTTAAAAGTCTAAATACTGATGGTGCATCATCCCAAACTGAATCTATAAGAGCACCCTCAAATTCATAAAAGACATCGTTTGGTTTTGGGTCTCTTTTATACATTGCTTTGAATCTATTCAGATAATCCTTAAATTTTACTTTATCAGTTCGGGGGAAATCCTTAAAGAGAACGGTCTTTCCATCTTTACTATATTTAATCCATCTCTTATAGAGGGCATTATTTTCTGCTTCTTTTCTCTGGACAATAAATTTCCATTCGTTAGTTTTCGTATACCATAAAATAACATCATGCTTTTTCGGAAAATATCTTGGTATTGCTTTTAATCCTCCAGGATACCACCAAATAATTTCATTTCTGAAATTTTCATAACCAAAAATTTTATCTAACTCAATTTTTGCATAATGGGATGCGTGATAATCTAAATGGACTAAAATAGAACCTGTAGGTTTCAATAATCTTTTCATTTCCAACAATCTTGCATTAAGCCAAGTCAAATATCCAGGCATTCCACCTTCCCAAATGTCTGTGAAACTTCTTACTTCATTTGAGTCCCCGAAGACAACATTATAATCTCTGCCTGAAAAGAATGGCGGGTCAATATAAATTAAATCAATTGAATTTGAAGGAAGTGCTCTCATTACATGAAGATTATCTCCAAATATTAATTGATTAGGTTCTAAGTCCTTATGCCCTAAAGAAATTCTTTCTGTTGTTTGAAATGGAAGAGAAATCTTTGGATATATTTTTCTATATTGTTCTTTTGAATCACAACCTAATGGAAGCGTATCAACAGGGATATTTCCAAATCTAACTGGCGTCTTAAAAAATTCTGCTTGTTCGGGAATTTCAACATTAATTTCTTGCTCACTTTCTTTTATCTCTTTACTTGCTTGATGTTGCCATTCTTGTATTTTTATATTTGCTTCTTTTGGGTTTGTTATTTTTTTGATTTTTGTTTTTTTCATTTTCCACCACACCATTCACAAGATTTATTTGGACAATCGGAGTTTAATAGTTTATAATTTAACAATTATTGGGAAATATAGTTAATCTAAATAAAATTTACTAGTCATCCCTATCCCATTTGGAGTTATTGTTGTAACATTTTCTTTTTTTATTCTTCCAGAAAATACCATTTTAGATAAAACATCTACCAATATATCTCTATCTCCATTTTCTAATTCTAATAAATTTACAATTTGGGCATAAGTTAATTTTTTATTTTTAGTTAATAAATCAATCACTCTTTCATCTATCTCTTTTATAGAATCTTTTCCTTTATGTCCTAAAAACATTGTTTCAGTAATTTTCATTTTATTAATACCTCTTTTTCAAACACTTTAAATATATCCCAAATTATATCCCAATCTTCTTTATTAATTTTTTCAATTTTTAATCCCATCTCTTGTGCAGATTTAAAATCAATACAACGACTATGGGAATAATGACCTTCTCTTAATTTTAAGACAATATTCTTTATATAATTTTCTGCATTTTCTTTGTCCGATTTAATTTCTTCTTTAAACATTCTCATTTTTAATAAATCTTCAAGATATTCACTAATGTGATTTAATGCCCTCAAGTTATCTCCAATTTCCATTAAAGGTATATTTTTAATAACCTCCCTAATAACATTATTACATTCTGAATTATCTTTGTTGCACTCCTTTTCTATTTTATCCAAAAATAACATAGTGTCTTTTATTGATAATGCTGAGTATCTTTCTCCTTTTATTGGGTCAATAATTTGTGGGTCAACAGGACCTAACTCAGAAGGTTCGTCCATAATAATACTATCACCTGCACAACACATAAGAGTTGCTGCCGATTTGGCAAATCTAGGGACAATAAAAGTTAATTTCCCCTTGCAATGATTATGTAAAATCTTAGATATATGAAAAGCTGCATCAGCATCACCTCCAAAAGAATTTATTATTATATCTAAATTTTCAATTTCTTTTTCTTTTTCTAATTCAATAAGCATATCATAAATTTGGGAGACCATATATCTATCAATGCTTCTAGTACCATCCATAGTTAACATTACAATTTTTGTTTTTCTTTTTTCTTCAAGTTTTTTAATTAAAATTTGCATTGGGTCTTCTATTTGTTTGCCCATAGATATAACTCCGCCCATTTAAATAAAAGTTAATATACACTTTTAAGTATTATTACAATTTAACTATTATAAAATCGTAAGTATTTTTTATTCGGACACTTTTCGTTTAATTTAGACTTTTCGGACTGAATTTTTTAAAAAATTAAAAAAAATTAAAAATTGTATGAGGAATCTTATTCGTAATCTTCGTCTTCTTCTTCAAAATCTTCGTCTTCTTCAAAATCTTCGTCTTCATAATTACCGCACATTTTTACCTCCTATGATTTTATGGTTGTCATGTTGACTATAGGAATTAAGTTTCATTTGATTTATTTTTAGCAACAAATTTCCTTTATTAATCTTTCGTCTTATCAAAAATTAAGGTTTAAAACGAGTCATTGTCCTAGGAAATGGAATTGCATCTTTTATACTTTCTAAATTACAAATCCATTGTAACACCCTTTCCACACCAACACCATAACCAGAATGAGGCACAGAACCATATTTTCTAAGATCAAAATAAAATTGGTAATTTTTAGGATTTTCTCCATCTTCTTTCAAACGTTTAGACATTTCTTTGATATCTAAACTTCTTTCACTACCTCCAGCAATTTCAAGACCACAACCTGGAGCCAACATATCAAAACAAAGAGCTTCATCCTTTTTATTGGGATCTTCGGGTTTATAAAAAGCCATAACTTCTTTAGGATAATTTGTTACAACAACAGGTGTTTCATAATGTTGCATTAATTTATATTCTTCAATTGTCCTTAAATCTTTTCCAAAAGGAACTTCCATTCCATCTTTCTTCTTTAAAATTTCCAAAGCATCACGATATTTAATCGTAGGCCATTCTTTCTTAACAAGACTCAAAAGTTTTCCAGAATCAACATTTAACAGTTTAAACTCTTCAACACATTCTTTTGCAACTTTTTCTACACAATATTTTAATTCTCTCTTTGCGAACTCAATTATTTCTTCGAGCTTCCACCACGCAACCTCTGTTTCTGCCATCCAAAATTCAGAAAGATGTCTCGAGGTTTTAGATTTTTCTGCTCTAAAAGTCGGACCAAAATTATAAACTTTTTCTAAAACAAAAATTGCTGCTTCTCCATACAATTGCCAAGTTTGAGCTAAATAAGTTTTATCATTATAATAATTAACTTCAAAAACAGTTGATCCCCCTTCAGATTGAGTTGGTTGTAATATTGGTGCATCAAACCTATAAAATTTTTCTTTCCTAAAAAATTCATCTCTTGCTTGAATATAACAACTTCTAATCTTTAAAATCGCAGTCATTTTTCTAGATCTCAACCATAAATGTCTTCTATCTCCTAAAAGTTCTTCATTCAAATCTTTATTTATAGGAAAATCTTCTGCTAAATTAACAATATTTATTTTATCCACATCA
>Ga0114946_10003174_pt1 | contig 11170 bp, 9 predicted proteins | sample WalLakDeSediment_FD_88676 | JGI IMG/M metagenome (GOLD analysis project Ga0114946, IMG submission 88676) | Lake sediment microbial communities from Walker lake, Nevada to study Microbial Dark Matter (Phase II) - Walker Lake 11/02/13 Deep Sediment | ecosystem: Environmental > Aquatic > Freshwater...
GAACACCTGCCTGAACACATGCCGGAACCTTTGCCTGCACTCCAGATCTACGAGCCCGCAATGTGCTGCTCCACCGGACTCTGCGGACCCGACCCCGACGAGGCGCTGGTTCAGTTCTCTGCCGACATCAAGTCGCTTTCTGCCGACGGCGTGATCGTCCAGCGCTTCAACCTCAGCCAGTCTCCCGACGCTTTCGTCAAGGAGCGGAGCGTTCACCAGGCGATCATCGGGGAGGGGATGGATGTCCTGCCGATGGTCGTGCGCGAGGGCATCGTTGTGAGCGGGGGCCGCTACCCTTCGCTCAGCGAGCTTGCCCGCATGGCGGAACCGGAAAGGGCCAGGGGGATGCTCGAGATCATGCCCGAGATCATGCCCGAAATCATGCCCGGGATGGTGCCTGGGACGGTGCCTGGGACGGTGTCCGCAGTGGCGCCCGGAACGGTGTCCGGGCAGGGTGGCTCCTGCTGCGGTGGCGAGGACACGTCCTGCTGCTGAGCGACGTCGCCGCCTCCACGTCCCGCTGATCCCGAGTGCCCATGCTTCACGTCATTGAACATCCCACGCGCCATCTCTTCTTTACCGGAAAGGGCGGCGTGGGCAAGACAAGCCTGGCCACGGCCACGGCGGTCGCCCTCGCCGATTCGGGCAGGCGCGTCCTTCTCGTCTCGACGGACCCCGCTTCGAACCTGGGCCAGGTTCTCGAGGCCGAGGTGACGGACAGCATCCGGCCGGTCCCGGCCGTGCCCGGCCTCACCACCTTCAACATCAACCCCGAGGCTGCGGCTGCCGAGTACCGGGAGCGCATCGTCGGGCCGGTTCGGGGCCTTCTCCCCGAGGCCGCCATCGCGCAGATGACCGAGAGCCTCTCGGGCGCGTGCACCACGGAGATTGCCTCCTTCGACGCCTTTACGCGGCTCCTCACCGATCCGGCGCTGGTGGGCGACGTGGACCACGTCGTCTTCGACACGGCACCCACGGGGCACACCCTGCGGCTCCTCCAGCTCCCCGCCGCGTGGAGCGACTTCATCGAGACGAACCCCGACGGGGCATCGTGCCTGGGCCCGGCCTCGGGGCTCCAGGCGCAGCGCGTGCAGTACGCCGCGGCCGTCGGGGCGCTCGGCGACCGTGACCAGACGACGCTCGTGCTGGTGACGCGACCGGAGTCGTCGTCGCTGGCTGAGGCCGCCCGCTCCTCGGCGGAACTCGCCGCCCTCGGCGTGAAGAGCCAGCGGCTTGTTGTGAACGGTGTATTCAGTGCCGCGGACTCCGTCACGGACTCCGGCGCAGACTCCGCGACGAACTCCGCCACGAACTCCGCCACGGGCCCTTCTGATGCGCTGGCCACCGCCATCGAGGCCCGTCAGCGGGAGGCGATGGAGAGCCTTCCCGCGCCGCTCCAGGATCTCCCTCTCGAGACCGTTTCGCTGAAGGGCCACAACCTCGTGGGCATCGCCGCCCTCCGGGCGCTGGTTTCGGACGTGCTGCTGGAAGCACGCGATGCGCCTCACGCGCTCGAAGCGCTCGAAGCGCCACAGGACGACGCGTTCGCCGCGCCCGACCTGCCGCCGCTTTCGACTCTGGTGGACGAGATCGAAGCCGACGGCAAAGGCCTCGTGATGGTCATGGGGAAGGGGGGAGTCGGAAAGACGACCCTCGCGGCGGCGATGGCGGTAGAACTCGTTCGTCGAGGGCACCTCGTTCACCTCTCCACGACGGATCCGGCCGCCCATCTCGAGCACGCGCTCGCCGACGAGGTCGAGGGCCTGACCCTCAGCCGCATCGACCCGCGGGAAGAGACGCGCCGCTACACCGAGCACGTTCTCGCCACCAGGGGAAAGAAGCTCGACGCCGATGGAATGAAGCTGCTTGAAGAGGATCTCCGGAGCCCCTGCACCGAAGAAGTCGCCGTCTTCCAGGCGTTTTCGCAGCGGGTCCGCGAGGCGGCCCGGGGGTTCGTGGTGCTCGACACGGCGCCCACGGGCCACACGCTTCTCCTCCTTGACCAGACCGGGGCGTACCACCGCGAGGTGGCGCGCAACACGTCCGAGGGCGCAGGGGGCGCCACGAGTGCAGCCACGGGTGCAGCCAGGGGCAGGATCACGACCCCGCTCATGAGGCTCCAGGACCCGACCATGACGAAGCTCATCATTGCCACGCTGCCCGAGACGACGCCGGTTCTCGAGGCCGCAGGGCTCCAGGCCGATCTTCGTCGCGCCGGGATCGAGCCCTTTGCCTGGGTGGTGAACCAGAGCCTGGCCGCGGCCCGGCCCACCGACCCGCTGCTGTTGGCCCGCGCCCGTGCCGAGGCCGTGCAGCTCCGTGCCGTCGTTACCGAGCACGCCTCCCGCGTCGCCCTGGTCCCGATGACCGCGTACGATCCCGTTGGCCCCGACGCGCTGCAGGCGCTCGTTCGCGGTGCCTCCGTCCTTGAAACCGCCTGACCTGACCGACATGACCGAGCTGAACAAGAACAAGGACATGGGCGTCTTCGAGCGCTATCTCTCGCTCTGGGTCGCCCTCTGCATCTTTGCCGGCGTGGCCATCGGCGCCCTCGTTCCGGCCGTGCCCGGCCTGCTCGGGCAGCTCTCCGTCGCGCAGGTGAACCTTCCGGTCGCGGTGCTCATCTGGGCCATGATCTTCCCGATGATGCTCCAGATCGACTTCCGGAGTGTGCTCGGGGTACGCCGCCAGCCCAAGGGCCTGACCGTCACCCTCGTGGTGAACTGGCTCGTGAAGCCGTTCAGCATGTTCTTCTTCGCGTGGCTCTTTCTCGAGGTCGTGTTTGCGCCTCTCATCGACGGGCCGCTGGCGAAGGAGTATGTCGCCGGGGCGATCCTGCTGGGAGCCGCACCGTGCACGGCCATGGTGTTCGTCTGGAGCTACCTGACAAAGGGGGATCCGGCGTACACCCTGGTCCAGGTTGCCGTCAACGACCTCATCATGCTCGTGGCCTTCGCACCCATCGTGGCCTTCCTCCTCGGGGTGGCGGACGTGATCGTGCCCTGGGAGACGCTGATCTACTCGGTCCTCCTGTACATCGTGGTGCCGCTGGTGGCAGGGTACGCCGTGCGCACGAGTCTGATCCGCGCGAAGGGCGCCGTGTGGTTCGACAACGTGTTCCTCGCGCGCTTTGGTTCGGTCACGGTGGTGGCGCTTCTGCTCACCCTCGTCCTCCTCTTTTCCTTCCAGGCCGACCAGATCCTCGCGAGCCCGTTCCACATCGGCCTCATTGCCGTTCCGCTCCTGATCCAGACCCTGTTCGTCTTTGCCCTTGCCTATGGATGGGCGTACCTCTGGCGCGTGCCGCACCCGGTGGCCGCCCCGGCGGGGCTCATCGGCGCGAGCAACTTCTTCGAGATGGCCGTTGCGGTGGCCATCGTGCTCTTCGGCGTGACCAGCGGGGCCGTGCTCACGACGGTGGTGGGTGTGCTCATCGAGGTGCCCCTGATGCTGGCGCTGGTGCGGTTCGCCAACCGGACGCGCCCGGCCTTCGAGAGGCGCTCGGCGGCCGGATCAGGGCACGGCCCAGGACCCGGACCGGGGCACGGCTCAGGGGCCGTGGGAGCGGCGGCCTGATGAGCGCTCCCGCCGTCACCCTCACGCCCGAGGCGGCGGCGTTCGCCCGGGAACGCGGCGGCGCCCTCACCCTGCGGCGGACCCCCCGGCACGGATGCTGTGGCGGGACCGTCTCGCTTGCGGTGGTCGAAGCCGCCGCGCCCCCTGATCCCGCCGGTTTCGCACGCCACGATCTCGGTGACCTCGCCGTCTTTGTCGAGCCCGGCCTGACCGACGACGGCCCGCTGCGTATCGGCCTTGACCGCCTTCTCGGCCTCCGGTCGCTCTTTGTCGAGGGCGCCGAACCCACGATGTAACCCGGACGACTCCCATGCCTGCCTTCCCGCACGTCCTCGTCCCCATCGATTTCTCGCCCTCGACCGTGCCACTGCTCCGCTGCCTTGCCGAGCTTCGCGTGCTGGGGGCCGAGCGCGTCACTCTTCTTCACGTGATGCCGGTGCGCTACCCGCGTGCCGCGCCGCCGCCCGAGCACCGCGCGCTCTACGAGGAGCTCCTCGAAGAGCGGGCCGACCAGCTGCGCGCCGACGGCTTCGAGGTGGAGACCCGCCTGGTCCTGGGCGACCCCCCCACCGAGATCGTGGAGGCCGGGCGGGCGGCCGACCTCATCCTCATCGGTTCGCGGGGGCACAACCTTCTCTACCGCCTCCTGGTGGGCTCGACCGCCGCCGAGGTCGTCCGCACGGCCGAGACGCCCGTCCTCCTCGACCGCATCGAGCCGGGCGAGGAGGCCGACTGCACGGCGGTCTGCGCCACAAAGATGCGTCGCGTGCTCCTCGCCACCGACGGCTCCGCGAGTGCGGAGGCCGCCGAGCGCGTCGCCCTGGACCTCGCCCGCGGCGGCGAGCACCTCGTTCTCGTTACGGTCCTCGACGAAGGCTCCGACAGCGAGGACGCCGCCCGGGCCCACCTCGACCGCCTGGCCGAAGGGTACGATGGGAGCGCCGCCCTTCATGTCGAGAGGGCCGAGAAGGCGTCCGAGATCATCCGCCGGCTGGCCGATGCCGAGGACGCCACCCTCGTCGTGGTCGGGCGGCAGGGTCGGGGCTACCTCGCCGGGAACATGCTCGGGAGTACCGCCGAGGCGATCACGGTTCGAAGCGGGCGGCCTGTGCTGCTTGTTCCGACCCGCGGGTGACCCGCATCCTCAGACCGGTATCCTGTGACCCGCATCCTGTGACCCGCATCCTGTGACACGCATCCCGTGACCCGCATCCCGTGACACGCATCCCGTGACCCGCATCCTCTGACCCGCATTCTGTGACCCGCATCCTGTAACCCGCATCCGGCCCTCTTCCTTCAACGCCCCCAATCCCATGCCAGCGACCCTCGCCATCCTCTCCGACATCCACGCGAACCTTCCCGCCCTCGAAGCCGTCCTCGCCGACCTCGATGCCCGGCTGGAGCGCGGCGAGGTGGACGCCGTCTACTGCCTGGGTGACCTGGTCGGCTACGCCACCTGGCCCAACGAGGTGGCGGCGCTCATCCGGGGGCGCGGCATCCCCACCCTTGCCGGCAACTACGACGAGGGGGTCGGCCTGAACTCGGACGACTGCGGGTGCGCGTACCCGACGCCCGACGACGAAGCGCGCGGAGCCGAGAGCATCGCCTGGACGAACGGGGCGGTTACCGCCGAGACCCGGCGCTATCTCCGCTCGCTCCCACGACACCTTCGGGTCACCTTCGAGGTTCCGCGCCGGAAGGACGCCGAGGCCATCGAGATCCTCATGGTCCACGGAAGCCCGCGCCGCGTGAACGAGTACCTCTTCGAGGACCGTCCCGACGCGAGCTTCGTGCGCATGATGGAGGCGGCCGGCGCTGACGTGATGCTGTTCGGGCACACGCACAAGCCCTTCCACAAGGCGCTCCCGAGCGGCGACGGGCGCGTGCGTCACGCCGTGAACACCGGCTCCGTCGGGAAACCGAAGGACGGCGACCCCCGCGCAGGCTATGTTCTTCTCACCCTCGATGCCGAGCGCGGGAAGGACGACCCCGGCTACTGCGCCGCCAGGCATGTGCGGGTCGCCTACGACGTCGAGGCGGCCGCGCGGGCCGTGGAGGCGAGCCCTCTCCCGGACGCGTTTGCGGCCATGCTCCGCGAGGCACGCTGACGAGAGCGTCCGTCCCTCCGGGAATCTCCGCGGCGTTGTTCCGCGCTGCCGCGCTGGCACCTGGTCTGGCGCGCCGCCATGCGGCCGCTGGGTGAACTGCTCGCCCTCTCCGGGTCGGCCCCGCCGACTCCTCGTTTCACGTCCGCCGGGGGCCGGGCCTCCGGAAAGGCGACCTGATGCGCATCCAGTACGAAGTGAAGCCCTTCCTCGAGCTCACGGCGCTCGAGGTGCACGACATCTTCCGGCTCCGCAGCGAGGTCTTCATCGTGGAGCAGGACTGCCCCTACCAGGATGTGGACGGCCTGGACCCGGGGGCGCTCCACCTCCTCGGCCGGACGCCGGAGGGTGCGCTGGAGAGCTATGCGCGCCTCCTCCAGGTGGGGGTCTCGTACCCGGCGCATGCCGCCATCGGGCGGGTCATCACCTCGGCCCGGGTGCGGGGCACAGGGGAGGGACACCGGCTGATGGAGACGGCGATCCGGGAGGCGGAGCGGGCCTACGGCGCCGCGGTCCCCCTCAAGCTGGGGGCGCAGGACTACGCCCTGGACTTCTACCGTCGCCTCGGGTTCGAGCCGTCGGGGGAGGGGTACCTGGAAGACGGCATCCCCCACACGCCCATGGAACTCAAGCGACCACCGGGACTCGAGCGACCACCGGAACTCAGAAGACCACCGGCTCCTCCCGGGGCTTCATCCGGATGATCCACAGTCCGTTGTGCATGTCGTTCACGTAGGCGAGGCCGTCGCGCACCACCACGCCCCAGGTCATGGGGTCGTTGGGGACGAGGCCGTCCATGTCGCCGGTGTGGACGTGCACCATCTCGCGCTGCTGCGCCCCCAGGTCGCCGAAGAGTTCGCCCGAGATGTCGAAGGTCCGGAAGCCGGCGTTGTAGGCTCCCATGTAGAGGGTGTCGCCCTCGGCCCAGAGGTTGTGCACGCCCCCGTAGTCAGGCTTCCACCAGGCCACGCGCACGGGGTTCTCGATGTCGGTGACGTCGAAGACATGAAGGTTCCCGAAGGCCCGGCTCGCGGAGGCGTCCTTCGCCCCCTCCACGTCGGCGGCCGGGAAGACCTCGTCGCCCACGAAGACGTACTTGCCATGACGCCACGCCGTGTGCGTCCCGCGAATGAAGCCGGGACCGTGGCGGGCCTCCACGTCGCGGTACTCCTCGTTCAGGTCGTACTTGACCCAGCTCACGAGCTGCGGGTTGGAGGGGCTTCCCCCCTTGATGCCGGCGCCAATGTCGAGGACCACGAGGCCGTCGTTCCAGTAGCTCATGTAGGCGAGCCCGTCCTGGACGTCCACGTCGTGGAGCGTGCGGGCGGCGTCGGGGCGGGGGGTCCGCCACTGGCCCACCTCGCGGGGGTTGTAGGGATCGGACAGGTCCACGATGTGCATGGCCCCGGTCCCGTTGTTCGTGAGGTAGACGTGGATGCCGTGCTCCTCCTGCGCATAGATGAAGGAGGAGTGGACCCCGGCGGTGACTCCGTCGGTGAACTCGGCAATGGGAACGGGGTGCGCGGGGTCATAGAGGTGGGCCACCACCAGGCCGTTGCGCCGGTCGGCCGCTCCCTCGCGGGTGAAGACCATGTAGCGGCCGTCGGGGGTGGTCATGAGGTCGTTGACGCGGCGGGTGTTCGCCACCACCGAGTCCGTGACCACGGGGTTTGCCGGGTCCCGGATGTCGATGGCGTAGAAGCGATCGCCGCCGGAGCCCGTGCCCAGGTAGGCGTAGTCGCCCGACGGGTGGAGCCAGACCTCTTCGGTGGTGAACAAGGTCCGGGGGAGCCGTCCCACCACTTCGACCTCGCGGCGGACATCCCGGTATTCGAGGGTGACGGCGGCAGTGGCGGAGCGCTGGCCGAAGGAGGCCGAGACCACGTAGTCACCGGCTTCGTAGCCCACGAAGCGTCCGGTGGGGCTGAGCAGTCCCTGGCCCGGGGCCAGCGTCCATGCCGCCTCGAGTCCGGGGATCTCCCGGCCGTTCTCGTCCAGGGCGCGGGCCTGGAAGTCGATGACGTCGCCCTGCCGGGCGCGGAGCTCCGCCGGGGTGATCTCGACCCGGGCCACCTCCGCGTCAAGGATCTCGAAGGACTGCTCCGCGGTCGCGGAACCCGCCGTCGCCGTGAGGGTGGCACGGCCCGCTCCCATGGCGCTTACCACTCCCATGGCGCTGACACGGAGCACCTCCGGGTCGGAGGAACGCCACACCACCGCATCATCCCGGGCATCGTCCTGAGCGGAGAAGACCCGGCCCGTGAGGCGGAGGGTCTGGCCCCGGACCATGCGCGCCGGGGCATGGCTCAGTTCCACCCGCGCCGCCGGACCCGGAACGACCCGGACGTTCGCCACTTCCACCACCGGGGGGGCACCCTCGCGCACCGCCACCACCGCCACGGGGATCGTCCCGGTGGCGCCGGCCAGGACGGTGCCGTCGGGTCGCACCTGCCCCTCGAAGAACCCGCCGGCGGGCTGGAACCGGATCTCGATGCCCGGGATTTCGGCCCCGTCGCTCCCCAGGAGGCCCCCCTGGAGACGGAGCGAATCCCCTGGCGTCAGGGTCAGGTCGGCCGGGAGGATGCGAAGGGTCACGTCGGACGCGGCACCTGCCGCGGACAGGTCAGGGCGCGCCGGCCCCGGCCGTGGCGGCTCCTGGGCCTGGGCAATGGCGGGTACAAGGGCGAGGGTGCACACGGCCAGCGCGAGGCCGGGGGTGCAGGCGAGTGGGGATCGAACGCGGTGGGGCATGCGGAACCTCCTGCAGGTGGGTGGTATCTTGAACGTAAAGCCGCGAATCGGCCCTCGCCAAGATGGCCCCCGCTCCCGAGAGCCCGACCATGACGTCCTTTTCCTCCCCTCGCCCCCATCTCTGGATGTCCGCCACGCCTTCCCGGTCCCCGGGCCTCGCCCGTTCCACGCCGGCGCACCGGCCCTGGGTGCTGGCGGGGTGGGGACTCGCGCTCTTCCTCGCAGCGCTCCCCGGATCGATGGGTGGAGCCCACGCCCTCGCGGCCCAGGCGCCCGCCGCCCCAGACCGGGAGTACCGGGTCTTCGTGGGCTCCGAGGCCACCGACCGGATCTCGCTCGTGGTCTTCGGGCCCGGGGGTGCGGAGGTGGAGCGGGAATTTCTGGTGAGCTTCTATCCCACCGAGTCGGACGGGCCCCACGGGCTCGCCATGTCGCCCGACGGCGCCCATCTCTTCGTGACCACCGGCCATGGCCGGCCCTTCGGAAACCTCTGGAAGCTGGACCCGGTCACCGGACGCTCCCTGGGCCGCGTGGAGCTGGGATTCTTTCCCGCCTCGCTGGACATTTCGCCGGACGGGGCCCTTGCCTACGTGGCCAACTTCAACCTCCACGGGGACATGGTCCCCTCGAGCATTTCGGTGGTGAGCACCGACCGCATGATCGAGGTCTCGCGGCTGGAGACCTGCACCATGCCCCATGGGTCGAGGCTCTCCGGCGACGGGCGGCGGCAGTTCTCCACCTGCATGATGGACGATCTCCTGGTGGAAGTGGATGCCTGGGGGCTGGCGGTGGCCCGGCATTTCCAGCTGGCGCCGGGGGCGGAGGCCGGGATGCCCGGGGCGCCGGGGGGGCACTCGGAGATGCCGCACACCGGCAGGTCGGAGCGTGACGGGGAGCGGGAAGGGGAGATGCATGCTCACCACGGCGGGATGCCGGAGGCGGTGTGCTCTCCTACCTGGGCCCAGCCCGCGGCGGACGACCGATCGGTCTTCGTGGCGTGCAACCGGAGCGGGGAGGTGGTGGAGATCGACCTGGAGAGCTGGACCCTGGTCCGGAGAATCCCCGCCGCGCCGGGGATCTACAACCTCGAGGTCACCTCCGACGGCCGGCGTCTCGTGGCCACCAACAAGCAGGATCACACGGTCTCGGTCTTCGACCTGGCGTCCGGGACGGAAATCGCCCGCCTTCCCACCCACCGGAGGGTGGTTCACGGCGTCGTGATCTCGCCCGATGACCGCTACGCGTTCATTACCGTGGAAGGGGTGGGCTCGGAACCCGGGACGCTGGAGATCCTGGACCTGGAGGCGGGCGAGTTCGTGGCCCGGGTGGACCTGCCGCCCATGTCGGCGGGGGTGGCCTTCTGGAGGTGATGGCGTGGGAGATGAAGCCGTGCAGGTGAATCCGGGCCCCGCATCCGGCGAACCCCCTCTCCCTCTGGAGCCGTCCGTCCGCTCGGAGGCGGCTCCGGTCCGCTCGGAGCCGGGTCCGGTCCTCCTCAAGCCACTGGATCCGCGCGTCCGCATCCTCTGGCGACTGGCGGCGGGGCTCCGGGCTGTGGTCTGGACGGGCGGGGCCGCCCTTGTGGAAACCTACGGCCGTGGGCAGCCGCTGGTGGAGGCGATCCTGCCCGATACGCTCCCCCCGGGGTGGCTCACCGGGGGAATGGCCGCCCTCTGGATCCTGGTCATGGTGCTCGTGCCGAGCCTCCGCTACCGGCGCTGGCGCTACGCCCTGCGCACGGACGACCTCTGGATCCGCCGGGGCATCCTGGTCCATCGCATCAGCGTGATTCCCTACAGCCGGCTGCAGTTCGTGGACACCCGGCAGGGCCCGCTGGAGCGGTGGTTCGGCCTCACCGAGCTCGTGGTCCATACGGCGGCCCCGGGTACGTCGGGTCTCATCCCCGGGCTCCGGGCCGGGGAGGCGGAGGCTCTTCGCGAGAGGCTGGCCCGGGTGGCCTCGGGGGAAGCGGATGGAGCCTGAAGGCGCGCCTTCCGCCGCACCGGAGCACCTGCCTCCAGAGCGCGTCCCTCCGGAGCAACACCCCACGGATCGCATCCCCACGGAGCACCTTCCCACGGAGCACCTTCCCACGGATCGCCCGCCAGCGGATCGCCTTCCCACGGACGATGCGCGCGGACGCCTGCCCTGGAGCGTTCTCCTCCTGGAGGGACGTCGTTTTCTCGTGGGGCTCCTCGGGCTCGCCCTTGTGGCCGGCCCCTACCGCTGGTGGCCCATGGGGGTCTTTGCGGCCCTCTTCGTGATGCGTGGGGTGCAGCTCCGGCTCCTCCGCTACTGGCTCACCCCGGACAGTTTCGTCATTGAACGGGGTCTCCTCTTCCGGAGGCGCCGCGTGATCTCCCGGGCCCGGATCCAGGCCGTTGACCTGGAACGGGGCCTCCTTCACCGGGCCCTGGGCCTCACCGAGGTCCGGGTGGAGGCCCTGGGCGGGGGCGACACCGAGGGGGCGCTGCCCGGGGTCGAACCCGAGATGGCGGCGCGGCTCCGGGAGGAGCTCGTGGCCCGGGATCCCGTGCGCGTCCTGGCTCCGGACCCGGGGCAGCCTCGGCAGGAGGGAGAGGGGGAAGGGGAGGCGGCGGCGCCTGCGGACACGCACACTCCCGATCCTCCCCCTCTCGTTCGACTTCCCGGGGCCGAGGTGGTGGTGGCCGGCCTGACAGAGAGCCGACTGGGCGCCGGGGTGGCGGCTGCCTGGGTGGGGCTCGAGGCCGTGCGCC